>ERZ1740060.597-NODE-597-length-17511-cov-3.248969_pt1 | contig 17511 bp, 17 predicted proteins | sample MGYA00581743_ERZ1740060 | MGnify/ENA primary metagenome ERZ1740060 (study PRJEB43018, sample SAMN04849235) | marine metagenome | isolation source: floating plastic debris | place: Pacific Ocean | collected 2008-08-27 | study: EMG produced TPA metagenomics assembly...
TCTGACGAAGAGATTGCAAGACTGATGCAAGAGCTTCGCGAAGCGACGAATGATTTTCTTCGCCAACGCGCGCAGCAAGCGCAGCGTGATGGCGAGAGCGACGAACAAGGTGAACAGCAAGGCCAGCAAAACGCCCAAAACCTTAGCCAGCAGGACCTTCAGGACATGATGGACCGCATTCAGGAGCTGATGGAACAGGGTCGTTTTGCCGAGGCGCAGCAGGCGCTTGAAGAGTTCCAACAAATGATGGAAAACATGCGCGTAACCCAAGGTCAGGGCCAGGGTGGTCAATCCGAAGGCCAGCAAGCCATGGAAGGCTTGGCCGAGACACTGCGTGAGCAGCAAGGCCTTTCAGATGACGCTTTTCGCGACTTGCAAGAGCAATACAATCCGGGCGCTCAGGCTGGTGAATCCCAAGGTAATCGAGGTCGCAGCGGCGGTCAGGGAGAGGGCCAATCGCACGAAGGCCAGGGCAGTGGTGACGGTCAACAGCCAGGCAGCGGTGAAGGTGACCAACAATCAGCCCAAGGTCAGGGTGGAGGTGGCGATGCGCTCTCCGACCGTCAAGAAGCGCTGCGTCGCGAGCTCCAGCGCCAACGTGAAGCGTTGCCAAATCTGAACGGAGAGGCCAGCGAGGACGCTCGCAGGGCGCTTGATCGTGCAGGCGAGGCTATGCAAGGCGCTGAAGATGCATTGCGCCAAGATGATTTGCCTGAAGCGATTGATCGTCAGGCAGAGGCGATGGACGCCTTGCGCGAAGGCATGCGCAATCTTGGCCAAGCTTTGGCAGAGAATAACCAAAGCCAGGCAGGACAGGGTCAGGCTCAAAGTCAGAACCTGGGCCAGTTTGGCGAACAAGACCCGCTGGGCCGCACGCAACGGGGCTTTTCGCAGGGCGATGGGAATTTTGAGGCGCGAGAGGATGTTTATCGACGGGCGGGAGAGCTTCTTGACGAAATCCGTAAGCGATCTGGTGACGCATCACGACCTGAGATCGAACTCGATTATTTGCGCCGCTTGCTCGACCGGTTCTAATTGGTTCTAGAACTGGGTGATTACCCCGACAACAGTTGCGGTAAAGTGATCCATGTTGACCAGAGCATCAATCGATTGCTCTAGGGTCATACATTCACTGATCAAGTCCTCCGGCGATAGCTGCCCCGACGTGATCATACCTAACATCGCATCATAGCGATGCGCTTACATATCTTGGCTGACATATATCTCAAGCTTATTGGCAATCACCTGCGCCATCGGCAAAGGTGCGTCGGTGTCCCAGGCCAGCATCAATCCTACCTGAACATGCCTGCCGCGCTTACGAAGGTTTGCGATGGAATGGAATCAAGACTGACCATGACCGAGCGCGTCAAGAGAGACATGCGCGCCGCCACTGGTCGCGTCGGGCACGGCTACAACGGCGTCATGGCCCATTCGCCAATCGCTGCGATAGACACCAGTTGCCTCAACCTTAAGCATAACCGCTCCCGGGAATAGCTTGGGATCCGGGAAGTTTGAAATCTTCGGCCTCTCGTCGAATTTTCATGCACAACAGCGTGCATCTCACCTCCTCTGCACTACTATTCACGTGGAAAGACCATGTGTCTCGTTTCAAATGCACGCGTTAGATAGTTTCAGAGCGCTCACCGATTTTTGTTTACGATTTTCGCATGCTAGCCCTTACTTATGTGACTGACTGAGCCACCAGAATCGCGAGGCGAGATGGATAGATCAAAGAAACCTCTGTTAAAACGCCGAGCCGTGCTTTTTGGTGCTGTGGCGACTATCGCCGCTGGCGGAGCCACTGCCGCCTATTTTTATCGACCGAATTACGAAGGAGGCGCGCTAACCGTTACAGAGGCGCATCAGGCGGCTGTTGCCGGTGATGTTTTTTTGGTCGATGTACGCAGACCAGATGAATGGGAAAAGACCGGCGTCGGTGTCGGTGCCAACCCAATCGACATGCGCCGAGATGACTTTATTGCAGAGCTCGACAAATTAACGGATGGAGCAAAAGACGCGCCTGTCGCATTGATTTGCGCGCGCGGTGTGCGCTCCGCGCGGCTTAGCAACCAGCTAACAGAGGCGGGATATACCAACATCATCGACGTTCCAGAGGGCATGCTCGGATCCACCGCAGGGCCCGGCTGGCTCAAAACCGGACTTCCAACGAAAACTCCCCAAGGCTAGCCCACGTGAACCCGAGCTATTTCTTTTCCGCAGCGTTTGCATTCATTCTAAGTGCAAGCACAGCTCAAGCCATATGTGCCGACAGTGATGACATGTGTGAGATGGAGGGCGGAAGCTATCACCTTAAACTGCCCTATGAAGTGACCGAGCCTGCGCCAGTCGTCGTTTTTTTGCATGGCTACGGCGGCAGCGGTCGCAATACGATCAATATTGATCGTATGGATGAACCGCTTCTGGCACGAGGATATGCGGTGCTCGCTCCCAATGGATAGCGTAGTCGTGGCGATGGCCCGATGAGTTGGAATTTCTTTCCAGGCTGGGAGGGGCGCGAGGAGGTTGGCTTTCTCACCGACGTCGTGGCAGACGCCTCGGAACGTTTTGGTACAAGCTCCGATACTGTGCTTTTGTCCGGCTTCTCGGCAGGCGGCTTTATGGTGAATTACCTGGCCTGCGATGCGCCTGAGACATTTAGCGCTTATGCCCCGGTATCTGGCGGGTTCTGGAGACCGCATCCGGTGTCGTGCGAGGGTCCAGTGAAGCTATTTCACACCCATGGTTGGAGCGACAACACAGTGCCGCTTGAGGGTCGAAAGCTTGGCGGCGGACGGTTTGAGCAGGGTGATATCTTTGCTGGCCTTGAGATCTGGCGCGAGGCCAATCAATGCTGGGATGAAAAACCAAGCGGTTTCAGTCGGGACGGCGATTTCATGCTGCGCAAATGGAACGGTTGCGCCGAAGATGCCGCTCTTGAAATGGCTGCTGTTGTTGTGAGCTATTGCTTGTAAACATCCGGATAGTTATCACGCACGGGCGCTTAGGAGGCGCATCCAACCTGCGGAAAGGACTGAGTCCACTCCACTTAAAAGACCCGTCATTCGAACTGACCTTTTGGCGAAAGATGCAGGCAACCCGCTAATGAAAGGAAAGTTCTATGCCTACAAAACGGCTCCCGGACTCTGCAAATCTTGACCAACTTAAGCGTCAAGCGAAAGATCTTCTAAGTGATTTTAGAACGGGGCAAATGTCCGCGTTCCAACGCGTTAGAGAATTTCATCCCAAGTATAGTGGCCTTTCTGACGAGGTGTTAACCGCAAAGACGTTTGCACTCAGTGATGCTCAACTATCGATTGCGAGAGAATATGGTTACCTTTCTTGGCCGCGCCTCAAAGCAGTGATAGCGGATCGGCATCACAAGGCACTTGTTCTTTCGCACAATGACCGTCTTCAATATGGTCCGTTCAAGCAAGCTTTGGACTTTATGGATGCGGGTGATTTAGCACGGCTGTCGAGACTTCTAAAACAACACCCTGGTCTTGTGTATGAAAGGGCGGTTTTTGAAGGAGGCAATTATTTCTCTAATCCCACATTATTGGAGTTTTTTGCCGGAAAATCCGATAAGACAGGGCAGTCTGCCGGGAAATGCCTTGGAAATCGCAGAACTTCTTTTGGAGTCCGGTATGCGTAACAACCAAGACTCCTTGGATGAAACATTGATGCTTGCCGCTTCGGGACGTGTGTGCCGGGAATCTGGACTTCAATCGCCACTTTTGAAATTGCTGTGCAATTATGGTGCTCACCCGGACGCGGGTATGTATAGCGCTTTAGCTCATGAAGAGTTCGAAGCGGCTCGCACTCTCCTGCATTGTGGGGCTACCTTGGATTCGCCTGCAGCGGCGGCTTTGGACGAACGGGAATCAGTTGAGCGTTTGACCAACAGTCCGCGCGAGGATCACCTCCAACTTGCGCTATCCCTTGCGGCAAGCGCGGGTCGCACATGGGTCGTGCATAAGCTGTTATCCGCGGGTGCCGATCCAAATCGATACAACCCGCCCGGCGGGCACAGCCATTGCACCCCACTTCACTCTGCTGTTGCAAACGGTAGGTTTGAGACAGTTGTTGCTCTGGTGGAAGGCGGAGCTGAGCTTGGTATGAAAGATATTCATCATTCAGCTACTGCTTATGAATGGGCAATTCATTTGAAACATATGAAATTCGCGGACTACTAGGACTCTGCTGGTTAAGCGTCTAGTCGTGTAAATAGCAGCAAAGCTTCTTGGCTTAAGCCGGACTTTGGTTCTCACTCAGCGGGCGTGGCCTTGCCTTGACCCTGCAAGCTTGCCTTAAGCTCTGCACGGTAATGCCGCGCGGCTTTGGTGATCTGAGGCTCGCGCCAATGTTCACGGGTACCCATCCATTTTGCCACAGCACCGTGCAGGGAGACACCGCTCAGCGCAGAAAGCGGCACTGCTAAGGCTAGACTTATAGCGATCGGCAGTAGCCAGAGCGAGACAAGCCCTGCAATCATACCAAAGATCAGAGCGATCCCGCTCACGGTTTCAAGCGCGTGACTGATCAGTAGCGTTACCAGCCCATAACTACCGCCTTCTCGGCTTTGCGGGGTCCAACCTTTTTGAAGTCCAAAAGCTGTGCGGAAAACTGCTATCATCTGCTGCACCATCAAAATGGGCGCATAGGCCACCGATAGCAAAAGCTCTGAGAAAAACGACATCGAGAAACGCAGTGGACCGCCATAATCGGAAAACCGGGTGCGCGTCAGCGGGATCGCCTGAATGCCCATCAGTTTCGGCGCAAGGAGCAGCGAATACATCAGCGCAATTACCAACGCATGCCGGCCTTCGCTCATTTCTGGCCATGTGGGCATCAGCGGGTTGTCAGGTGAAAAATAGGTCAAAACGGAGGCATCGCTGCCCTGGCCGATCAGGGCCCACATCACCAACAGAGCGAACCATATCGGTGAAAGGATATAGCTCATCGCACCATGAAACAGATGATAACGCGAGGCCGGGCGCAGGCCCGTGGTTGCCAAAAGCTGCAAGTGTTGCAGGTTACCCTGGCACCATCGCCGGTCACGTTGAATATGGTCGATCAGATTGGCGGGCGTTTCCTCATAAGAGCCGCGCAGGCGCGGCAACACACGCACGGACCATCCAGCGCGGCGTAAAAGGCCCGCCTCCACAAAATCATGGCTCATAATAAGAGTGTCTCTACCAAGTGGGCTCCGCATATGGGGCAGACCGGCGCTTGCCGCAAAGGCCTCCGTGCGAATGATCGCGTTATGCCCCCAATAATTGCCTTCTTGCCCGGTCCAACGTGCCAGTCCTTCGGCAAGCGCGGTGCCATATACCCCGTTGGCAAATTGCTGCATGCGGGAAAACACTGTCTGTGCACCAATCAGCTGTGGACAACTTTGGATGAGTCCCGCGCCCGGATCGGCCACAAGTGCGTCAGTGAGCTGACGAATGGCGCGCCCTGTCATCAGGCTGTCAGCATCAAGGACAACCATCGCAGGCCAGTCACCGCCCCAACGGCGCACCCAATCTGCGATGTTTCCAACCTTGCGGTCAGTGTTTGAGGCGCGTCGGCGATAGTAGAGCGTCACGTCGGGAGAGCTCTCTTTCAAGGCTTGAACGCTCGTCTGCTCTATCTCCGCAATCTTGTCATCGCGTGTATCGCTGAGAATAAAGAGCGCGTATTCGTGTTGCCCTCCACGACCGCGTAACTCCTCGAGCATGGATCTTGCATTTCCAAATACATTCCAGGGAACTTCGTTGTGTATCGGCATTAAAAGCGCGACTTTAAGTGATTTGTCGGGCCTGTCCGCTTGCGCGGGCCTTGTGAGAGAACCAAGCCCAAGCGCCACCGTACTGACCGTTAGGCAGAGCCAGAAGAAGTTGAACGCCATCAGCCCCAAAAGCGCGCCTTCGACGATGCTGATCCCGCTTTCTCCAAACCAGTTCCACATCAGGTGAACAAAACCAAACGTTGCCAATATCGCAGGGACAAAAACGAAAAACCGGCAGGCAGTCACAATGTAATTGGTGCTGATTTCAGGAGCCTTCGGATCTGCATAGCCATCCTGAAGGTTTTGCTCTGGCATATCCAGAGGTGCCTCTGGCGGCATGATATGCAGGTCCTGACGCATCAGGAGGTCCACCGATAGAGCCAGACTTCCGAGGCCATCTTGCCGTCTTTGCGTAACTGTGCACGAAGCTCCACATGGTTACGCTCACCAGGATCAAATGAGAAAGCCAGGCGAAGACCACCCGTTTCCGGGTTTCGTTGTAGCACGCCCTCGGTGGTTTCGACGTGCGGCGATCTGGTCACCACGGTCATTGCGTCGGGGCCATCCGCAAAAAGTGGATGTGCCTCAAAATCTATAACTACGACACGTCCATCGCCCCAGTGCTTCTCGCCCATTGCCGTCTGAATCACGCGCGGCATATCTGTCCTGACCGGCGCGTCTTCGCCCCATGTCAGCCGATAAGACAGGTTCATTTGTTCCCCGGGCTGGAGCGGCTCAGAGGGCCGCCAATAAGCAACGATGTTGTCGAATATTTCTTGATCAGTTGGGATTTCAACGAGCGTCACGGTGCCACGGCCCCAATCGCCCTTTGGTTCCACCCAAAGTCCCGGGCGGTTGTGGTACAGCGCTTCGAGATCAGCAAAATCAGACAGCTTGCGCGCTCGCTGCATAAGACCAAAACCGCGCGGATTGTTGTCGACGAAACTCGATATCTCGAGCGCAACAGGATTGGCCAGCGGTCGCCAGATCATCTCACCATTGCCATTCCACATCATCAGACCGTCTGAATCGTGAACCGCGGGGCGGAAATCATCGAACCGCGACCGGTTTGTCTCATCGTAAAGGAACATCGATGTCAAAGGGCCTATGCCGACATTGTCCATCTCGACACGGGGGAACAGCGTGGCGTCTACATCCATGACACAGTCCGCACCTGGCCGGATATCAAATCGATAAGCGCCAGTCACGCTTGGGCTATCCATGAGCGCGTGCACGACCATATTTTCCTGGTCAGACCCCGGTGCCTCAAGCCAGAAATGCGTGAAATCAGGGAATTCTTCTCCCATCGGATCGCCAGTTTTGATCGCCAATCCGCGCGCCGAAAGCCCGTAGGTCTGCGCCAGTCCGATAGCGCGAAAATAGCTCGCGCCCTGAAATACGCAGTACTCTGTTTTGTATTCTGGATGGCCCAGATCGGTACGCAAACGAAATCCTGAGAAGCCCAAGGCAGAGTGCTGTTTGGTCAGATCAGGTACGAGTTTGCCTTTGTCGAAAAGATCAAGATTGAAATCCACCGGCGTAGCCATGCCGTTTGCGACGGTATAAACCTTTGTCGCATGAGGGAAGTAGAGCCCCGGTGCAAAGAAATCGACGTTGTAGGAACGATCCGTATCTGCCCATAGCGCATTACCGCGAGGGAAACGGATATCGCGATACTGGTCATAGCTTAGATTGATCCAATCATCGGGCACCGCAGGCCGTTTTTTATACTTTTTGCTCGAGAGCTCACGCGCCAATTGCACAACCGTTTCATGCGTGAACGGCGTTTCCACCGCTGCTTGAGCTAGATCGGGTCGGGCAAAGACGACCATCGCGGTGCTGGCAGCCAGGAAGGAACGGCGCGAAAGGGTCATGATGTTTTGGCCTTCCACGGTGATGATTTGAACCATCCGGCTAGGTACGCGCAGCCTATGATCAGGCCAAAGCCCACTAGGTTAATACCTGCATTTGCCCATGGATCACGCACAAACCGATTTCCGTTTAGTGTCGAGGTTTCGTCGAGCCACACGCCCAGAAGGCGTGCTAGGAGCATGGAGAAGACGAACACAGCAAGCGATTGCTGACCCACCTTCATGATGATATTATCCACGATCAACGAACACAAGACGCCAACCTTAAGCTACTTTCCCCGCTCACCCACTAACGACCACGCAAGGTAGGCAAGAGCCAGCATGTGAATAAAACGGAAGAGGCCAAAATCGGTCTTGATCGCCAGCGGTCCCATATCGCGGCGCACGCCGCGAAGCCATTTACGTATGTCATCCCACCACTCTGGTTGCCAGTCGAATTGCCTAAGACCAACCGAAGAAAAGAGGAAAGACGCAATCACAACAACCAATGCAAGTCCAACCAGAAGCTTGTTTACCGGGGGCTGCGGCAGCCAGCCGATCATCAGCGCAAATCCAGTAAAGAAACAAAGTTGCCAACCGAATGGATTGAAGAACCACGGTCGAGTATTGCGCCCTTCTTCAAACCAAAGCTGCGCAGGTAGCTGTAGAGGCGTGACATCTTCGCGGCCAACCAGCTCCAAAAGTTCCATGTTGCCGCCAGCCCAAATGACTACACAAGCGCCGAGAGCCACAAATGGATGAATCCGCGAAAGGGCCATCATCAACGGGATCATGGCGAGAATGACGAGATACATCGGCAGAATATCAAAATAATTGGGCACATAAGTCAGGGTCAGCAGCCCAATAAGATTTCCCTCAACGTTGTTTATGAAGGGAGGCAAGTTTAGCTGCCTGACATAGTCGCGCAGTTCAAACCCAAGATGTGGCAGCAGCAAAAGCACGGTCAATGTAGCGAAGAACAGACCTATATGCGCCCAATAAACCTGCCATACGCGGAAGCAGATGCGCGCCGATCCGAGTGCCAGACCTCTATTCTGAAAAACCTTTCCAAAAGCGATAGCGGAGGCCATGCCTGAACAGAAAACGAACATCTCTGTTGCGTCAGAAAAGCCCCATCTGGCTGGAATCCAGCGGGTCCACAGATTGCCCGGCGTGTGCGCCAAGAGGATAATAAACATCGCAATGCCACGAAAGAAATCTAGACGCGGATCTCGCGTGCTGGCAGCAGACGCAGCCGTCAAACCAGTTTTGGCGACTGGGTCTTGGTATTGTGATGCTGGCGAAAGTGTCGCCATGGTGTCTTCTCTCTTGTTGAATGGCAGCGTGATGGACGATCACGTTTTGGGTTACTGGGCCGGCACAGATGCCGCGTCAAAATCGCCTCGACCAACCGCAATCAGTTGCCGTCTTGCGGCGGTGTAGCCGTCCTCGCGTCCCGCACGTTTGGACTGACGTTCGTTCAAAATGGCTTCGGCTTCGTCGAGTCTCCCCGCGCGAATACCAGCATCGATGGTTATTCTTTCAAATACATCTCTTTGTGCGTGGCTTCCACCCGCTCTTTGCATGCCGCCTCGAGCCTGACTTAGATGTGTAAAAGCGTTGTCAAACCGGCCTTCGCCGAATGCCTCCAGTCCATTGGCCGCAGCCACACCGGGATCACTCATCCGACTTGCCATTTCATCGTTGGATTTCGCATCCTTGGCTATGCGCTGTAGCATTCGCTCTGTTGCGCCGGGTTTTTTGTCGCCTGTAAGCGCCATGAGATAATGTAAATCCGCAAAGATCAGACATCCATCTTCGGTGCGCGTTTGACAAATATCGGACAGTTCTTCCCAACGATGGCCGACATCTACACCGTCCAACTCGAGCCTCATCAGAAGCGATGTAGCATTGGAAATGTCACGGTAATCGTCGGTCTTCTCGCTTCGTATTTCGGAATCGTAAAGCTCTAGCACCGTGCTTACCTGACCCAGATCAAGATGCATCAGCGCCTTGTGCCACCAGACGTGATAGCGAAAGTTGTTGCAATGGGACCAAGCGTTTTCGCGTCCGGTTAGCCATTCCAGGCCTTTTTTAGCATTGCATGTCATGTCATGGACATGCGCAACCGCGTGCAAGCCCCATGCGTCATCCGGCGCCATCCAAAGCGATTGGCGTCCTGCGATTTCAGCTTTCTCGTAATCGCCCGTTTCTTCCAGCGCAAAAGCGTGGCAACCAAGCAGGTAACCACGTGCTGCATGATCATGTTCGTACGCATCCATCACGCGTTCTATAGAACGCCGCATACCTTCGCCGTCACCCAATACAAACCGGATCGCATGGCTAAGCTTCATGGCTAGCGCATCAGCTGGATGCATCCGCAAAACATCCTCGATGAGTTGAATTGCTTCGCTAGGGCGGCCATCAAGCCAGACGCCCAAGGCTTCCACAAATTTCTGCTCACGAGCCGTAATATGTCCTTCTGTACTGCCGGTTTGTGCCGCTGCATATGCATCATGAGCGGTTTGCATCAGCTCTCTGCGACCCAACAATATATAAAACATACCTTTGACAGCGTGTCCCAACGCAAAACCTTGCTCAAGTTCGAGAACCTTGCCCAAGTGCACTGGCGTGATTGCTGCATGGGCGAGAAAACCCATCAGAGTATCATTCCAAGCCGCCAACGCCGCTTTGTTATCTAAACTCGTCGGTTGCCCAAAAATGTCTGACCTCATACCCAATCCGCTCCTTGTCGCGCATATGGTTACAATAACCTTGTCTAGCAGTCTGAAAGATGGTGACCCTCCGCTATTTGAGCCATTAACAAATAGGTGATCAGCCGTGAAAGGTTCCGCCAGCTTTTATGCGGTTTATTGCCGAAAAACCGGCAGTTATGCGCGAATTTGGGCTAAATATTTCAATTCTTTAGAGGTTACTGCCTAAAAAACTGACACTTTTCCGATTCGTGTGAGCGGAGTTTATTTGGCGGTAAAACCATCTCATGACTTCCGAAGGTCTGGAGGCTGCTTTGCCCTCATATTCGGCCGTCATAACCGCCTGGTTCGATTTTTGCCGCAATCACGGAAAAAGTCTTGCACTTAAGCGCCGCGTTGAGCGCAAGCCTCAATTGCTCTCTATTGGATACGGTGTGCCCTTCGCCGCCAAATGCAAGACCGATTTCGGCATAGTCATGATGTTGAAAATCGACACCTTTGTTCGGAAGTTGTCGCTGCCTTTGTTTGAGCTCGATAAGAGCCAAGCTTGAGTCGACAAAAACCAAAAAGATCGGAGCAACGTTTAGCTCAACAGCCGTCGCAAGCTCGCCCGCAACCATAAGAAAACCGGCATCGCCGGAAAAGCTTATCACAGGGCGCTTTGGCTCTGCTATCTTCAGGCCGATAGCCATAGGTACCGCACATCCCATCGTGCAAAGTGCCGAAGATTGGATCAGCCCCCGAGGTTCACTGCATGCCCACATTTGGCTGAGCAGGATACGGTGCGCCCCGCTGTCGGCAGTTGCAAGAGTGTTGTCCGGAAGTACTTTACGTGCCTCGTCTATGGCACCGGCCGGCCCCCATTCATCATCTTTCGGGAAAGCCTCTGATAAGGCGGTTTGCACTGCCTTCGGCTCCGCCCCCGTCCACACCTCTCGTGTAGGAGTAAGTTCCGCAAGCATCTCCATCGTTTCGCCACTATGGGCGACCAGGTTCAGGTTTGCTTGGTGCATGTAATGGGTATTTGGCACCGCCGCGATATCGATAATGGTTTGGCTGTTGGGATCGAAAGCATTCCGCCAACCCTGCCGCATTTCGATAGGATCGTAGCCGATGCAAAGCACTAGGTCGGCTTGTTTTACAAGCGGTAAAAGATGTTTGTCCGCCAAAGGAGAAAGCCCTGCAGCCCCAAGGCAAAGAGGGTGATTCTCCGGTAATACCCCCTTGGCCTTGTAAGTTGTGATGAAAGGGATGCTGAACTGTTCCAAAAAGGCGCGCAACACTGTCTCGGAACGATCTCTGAGCACATCAAGACCGACAATGGCGATTGGCCGTTGCGCTTTGGCCATGGCCTCCCGCGCTCTGGCCGCATCGGCGCCGCTTGGAGCTGCCGGGCTTGTTGATGCGCGCCGTGGCTTTGGCGTATCAATAGGCACTTTCGTATCAGCGACGCTGATCGGGACATCGATATGCACTGGACCACAACGCGCCTCGGTTGCAACGGCGACGGCTTTGTCCGCGATAATGCCAGCGCTGTTTGACGTTAGTCGATAGCTGGCTTTGGTGATTGGGCGCATCACCTGCTGATGATCGAGGATCTGATGCGTATAGGTCAGTGCCTCATCAGCATCGACGCAACCCGTGAGCACGATCATTGGCACTCGGTCTTGCTCAGCATTTGCAACCACATTGATCCCGTTCATCGCACCAGGGCCAACAGTGGCCACCAGGATTGCCGGTGCGCCGTCGCGATGATGGACACCTTCGGCAATGAAGCCGCCGGCGTTTTCATGCTTCACCAAGATGAACTTGATGCCAGCCTTTTCCAGCGCATCAATGATTGTGAGGACTTCGCCGCCCGGCATGCCAAAGGCATATCGACATCCAGCCGCGAAGAGCCTTTGGGCCAACACATCAGCGGCGCGTAGTTCTGATATATTCATTCAAAGTCCTTGGGATCGCTTCGCACGCATCACATCGCGAGGAAAGCGTTAATGAACAAGACCGCTCACGTGAGTGTTACCGCAGATTACTTTGTGGCCTCGCCTGCTATGGATGCAAAAACGTCATTCAATTCCTTTGCCAATTCTGACAAAGCAGCGCCGCCTTCTTCCATGTAGGGGGCAAAGACAGAACTTGGTTTTTTGTACGATAACGTCGCAGTCGCGTCTTTGTTTTCAGTAACATAGAGCCTTATCGGCGCTTCGATCATTGCCGCTGTAGAAGTGGCAAGAACCTTAACCGCAAAATCGTTGTTAAAAACGCCAATGACCCTATTGCCCGGGATTGTTATGCCACGTTTTGCCGCAGCTTTGGTCGGCCCTGCTTGAGTGACGACGATCATGCCATTTGCCTTCACTGCTTTGCGCGTGGCGTCCACCAGTTCGTCAAACGACTTTGAAGTCGGGACAACGGCCCAACCTTCGCGCGGCTCCAAATCCTCTGCAAAACTTACCAGCGCGCTGAAGCATATCGCAAATGCGGATAAAGCCATTCGTTTCATAACGCGACTCCGTGATGCAGAAAGAAAAGAGCCCCGATTGTCGGGGCTCTGGATTGTTTTATGAGTCGGCGATCATTTCTGCCGATTTAACGATCACTTCGGCCTGTTTGATCGATGCAATGTCGATCAATCGGCCTTTGTAACTTGTGGCACCCATGCCTTTGGCTTTGGCTTCTTCCATCGCCGCAAGGATTTCGCGCGCTTCGTTTACGGCCGCCTCTGTTGGCGTGAAGATCTCGTTGCATTGCTCAACCTGGCTTGGGTGAATGGCCCATTTGCCAACCATGCCAAGTGTCAAAGAGCGCAAAGCTTGTGCTTTGAAACCTTCGGGATCAGAGAAATCACCGAATGGGCCGTCAACCGGTAACAGGCCGTGTGTACGGCAAGCGGCCACGATATTGGCGGTGACCCAGTGCCAAGGATCGGGCCAATAGTTCTGGCCTTCGCGGTGCATATAGTAGTTTTCCTGCGTGCCGCCGATGCCGGTGGTTTGCATCCCCATATAGGCCGCGAAATCCGCTGCACCAAGGCTCATCGCTTGCATGCGTGGGCTGCCTTTGGCGATATCTTCCACGTGGCTGATGCCCATCGCTGTTTCGATGATGCATTCGAAAGCCAGTGGTTTCTTGTGACCCATTGCGAGCTCCAGTGAGCTTACCAGTGCATCAACCGCATAGATGTCGTCACCAGAGCCTGCTTTGGGGATCATGATCATGTCGAGACGACCATTGGTTTTTTCAAGCAGATCGACAACGTCTTTGTACCAATATTGCGTATCGAGACCGTTGATGCGAACGCTCAGGGTTTTCTTGCCCCAATCGATGTCGTTGATCGCGTCAATCGCGTTCTTTCTCGCCATTTCCTTGTCATCAGGAGCCACCGCATCCTCGAGGTCGAGGTTGATCACGTCAGCTGCTGAGGACGCCATTTTTTCGAATAGTTCAGGTTTGGACGCTGGTCCAAACAGTTGGCATCTATTGGGCCGGGCCGGTGCCGGTGGCTGCGGGCGAAAGCTCATGGTGACGTCCTTTCCTGACGTGATTCATTAGTGTTGCAGATCGGCTAATGAATTGTTGCACAACTTTCAAGCAGCACGCCATTGGTGGCCTTGCCACAAGTTTGCAATCTAGTTCAGAATTAACTACGCTAAATATGACTGATAGTCGAAGAATGTTGCGATATTCAGCAAATATTGCCGTAATTCAGCAAAAATTCGCGGGAAAATCATAGCAAGCTGCCGTCAGAATGATTCTGCCGCGGGGAAGAACATGATCGATACGCCATATCTGCATTTTCTGGGTGATGCGCCCGACATGCTTGCAGACAAAGTGGCCATCGGTATTCGCGACTGGCGGCATGATCATGCGGTTGGCCAGATACGCCTGGAAGGATGTGGCGCCGCTCTTGGCATTAAGGATATGACGTTGGCCGAAGCCAGGGATCGTGGCGCCAAAACGCTTGTTATTGGCGTGGCTAACCGTGGAGGTGTGATTTCGCAGGAATGGAAGGCCGTGCTGATCGAAGCCATTGAAATGGGTTACGATCTTGCTTCCGGCTTGCATAATCTTCTGCGAGACGAGGACGATCTTGTCGCTGCCGCGCAGACACACGGTGCGACGCTCCATGATGTGCGTGTGCCGACGGTGGCCTATCCGATTGCGAACGGAAAGAAACGCACTGGTAAACGGTGTCTAGCGGGTGGCACCGATTGCTCCGTCGGAAAAATGTATACTGCTATGGCGATGGAACGCGACATGCGCGACCGTGGTATGAAGGCCACCTTTCGCGCCACGGGGCAGACCGGAATTCTGGTCACGGGCGGCGGCGTGCCACTCGATGCGGTGATTGCCGATTTCATGGCGGGCTCTGTGGAGTATCTAACACCCGACAATGATCCCGATCACTGGGATCTGATCGAAGGGCAGGGAAGCCTTTTCCACGTATCATATTCGGGCGTGACTATGGCGCTTGTCCACGGTGGGCAGCCGGACGCGCTGATCCTGTGTCATGAACCGACGCGAGAGCACATGCGCGGCTTGCCTGAGTACACACCACCAAGCCTTGAGAGGCTGCGCGACACCGCTCTGCCATTGGCACAGGTTGGTAACCCTGACTGCAAAGTCGTCGGTGTTTCCGTGAACACGCAACATATGAGTGAGGATGACGCCAAGGCCTATCTGGCCAAGGTCGAGGCGGATATGGGCCTTCCTGCAACTGACCCATACCGCTTTGGCTCAGATAAGCTTGTAGACGCGTTGGAGGCCATCTAAGAGCGTAAGCATCGATCATTGAAAGGCGTATTTCGTGGAAGTTTCGGTCACCCGAGATGTCTTTAAACTGGCGCAGGTTTTCACCATCAGTCGCGGTTCTCGTACCGAGGCGCATGTTCTCACGGTGCGATTGCGCGATGGTGACGTGAGCGGATGGGGCGAATGTGTGCCTTATGCGCGGTATGATGAAACACTTGAGAGTGTGACCGCCGAGATCGAAACCCTTCCTACAGATTTTACGCGAGCAGACCTTGTTGAGCTTTTGCCCGCGGGCGCGGCGCGCAACGCATTAGACTGTGCCCTTTGGGATTTAGAGGCTAAAAGGGCAGGAAAGCGTGCCTGGGAACTTGCTGGGTTAACTGAACCGGGTCCCGAGATTACCGCATATACATTGTCTCTGGATACCCCAGAAGCAATGCGGGCTCAGGCAGAAAAGAATGCCTTTCGCCCGCTTCTGAAAATCAAACTTGGCACGCCTGACGATATGCCCCGACTTGAGGCGGTTCGTGCGGGAGCGCCAGATTCAAAGATCATCGTTGATGCTAATGAGGGTTGGAGCGCTGAGATTTATCGCGATCTAGCAAAGCATTTGGTTGAGCTTGGGGTTGCTCTTGTAGAACAACCCTTGCCAGCCAGCGAAGATGACGTTCTTTTAGGCATGGAACGCCCTTTGCCTGTTTGCGCCGATGAGAGCTGTCATGATCGGGAAAGCTTATCTGCACTGAAAGGCAAATATGACGTTGTAAACATAAAGCTCGACAAAACCGGTGGTCTCACCGAAGCACTGGCGCTGCGCGAGGCGGCTCTGGCAGAAGGCTATAAAGTGATGGTTGGTTGTATGGTCGGATCAAGCCTTGCAATGGCACCTGCGACGCAGGTTGCGCAAGGCGCTATGGTGACTGATCTCGACGGGCCGCTTTTATTGTCAGAAGACCGTGACGCCGCTTTGAAATTTGATGAGGCCGGTGTGCACCCGCCGGTTTCCGATCTTTGGGGTTGATGCATGTCACGTACATTCCCTGCAGAGAGGTTGGACCTTGCGACAATTCCCGCTACTACAACTGATCTCTTCATTCACGAGATAAATAAGATACATATTCGCAAGCTTGTCGGGCTGGACAAACTGCCGCTGGAAAATCTCACTTTACGCTGGCTGTCTGCGCCCGATTTGCAAGGTATCCCTTTGCCCCCTGGTCTTCAGACTTTGACGATTTGGCATAGTCCAAAGCTCAAGAGCCTTGCCGGAGTGGAAAAGGCGACCAAACTTAAAGAGCTTCATCTGCGTGAGAATGGGCAGCTGGAACACGCAAAAGCTCTTGCGAGCTTGGATAGCTTACGGGTTTTCAGCCTTGAGGGCGGCTACGGTGCGCCGCAAAAGGTTATCTCACTGAAGCCATTGCTTGGTTTGAAGCTTGAGTCCATCAAGATGGTGAACGTGGCTGTCGGCGATGGGGATGCCACGCCACTTGCTCAAATGAAAAGTCTCCAAAACATCGATATTTTCCCCAAAACGTTCCCACCAGACGTTCTTGCGAAGTTGTGTTTGGCACATCCTGAATATTTTAAACGCGTGATGGATTGGCCGAATCTCGAGAGCTCATTCAAGCAATCGGTGCAGCACGCTTACGAAAATCAAGAAAGGAATTCAAAGTGACACGTACTGTCTATGTAAATGGCGAATACCTGCCTGAGAACGAAGCCAAGGTCTCGATTTTCGACCGCGCGTTTTTGATGGGTGATGGGGTTTACGAGGTCACTTCGGTTTTGGGAGGAAAACTGATTGACTTCGACGGCCACCGCGCGCGGTTGGAACGGTCTTTAAACGAGCTCGAAATGCCGCATCCTGAAGTGATGGATGATTTGCTTGAAATCCATCGCGAGCTGGTGCGCATTAATGACATTGATGAGGGTATGATCTATCTTCAGGTCACTAGAGGGGCAGCGGGTGATCGCGATTTTGTCTACCCGGATGCCGACACTGAGCCCACTGTTGTGCTGTTTACTCAATCAAAACCTGGTCTTGCCGATAGTCCGATGGCCAAAAAGGGTATTAGAGTGATCAGCATTGATGATCAGCGTTGGGGTCGGCGGGATATAAAAACGACGCAACTGCTTTATCCATCTATGGGCAAGATGATGGCCAAGGCTGCGGGCTGTGACGACGCGTGGATGGTTCAAGACGGGCATGTGACTGAGGGCACCTCAAACAACGCTTATATCATCAAGGGCGGCAAAATCATCACCCGTCAGCTTTCCAACGACATCTTGCATGGAATCACGAGAGCAGCCGTTCTACGCTTCGCTCAAGAAGCGCAAATGCAAGTCGAAGAGCGTCATTTTACTATTGATGAGGCAAAGGATGCAGATGAGGCTTTCATCACATCGGCCTGTACATTTGTAATGC
>ERZ1740060.598-NODE-598-length-17493-cov-8.664354_pt1 | contig 17493 bp, 23 predicted proteins | sample MGYA00581743_ERZ1740060 | MGnify/ENA primary metagenome ERZ1740060 (study PRJEB43018, sample SAMN04849235) | marine metagenome | isolation source: floating plastic debris | place: Pacific Ocean | collected 2008-08-27 | study: EMG produced TPA metagenomics assembly...
GATCGTGCTTGAGCAGAAAGGCCCATGGGTATGAGCCGAATAGCTCCCAGAGGCGTTGGCCTAAGGGGGATTTGGGTAGGGCTGTAGGGGTCATGGCGATAGGTGAAAAATCAGCGACTTTACCCGGGTAAAACAGAACCGCTTTACCCGGGTAAGAAACAATCAAATGGGGGATAGAACGCGAGGGGTGAGTTCCGCCAGTAGCAGGGCCTCGGCATCCTTGCCCAGCCCGGGCACAGTGGCCAGAACTTGGTCGATTAGGGTGTCCATCTGATTGGCTTGCTCTGGGGTGAGGGCCTGTGAGGGCAATAAGTAGCGATCGCACTCAGTACCCTGACCAACGGTGATTAATAGGGGGTCTGTGTTTTGTACAAAACCCTCTGATATGGGTTGGTCAAGGGTCCGGGCCAGTTCCAAACACGCTTCTACGGCGTGCTTTGGCAGTCGGATCGCCGTGGTTGGGCTATTCCAGGCGCTGGGTCTGGGCATGACGATCTACCAGGGGATATCGTCAAAGTCGATTTGGCCGTCATCAGGGGGCAACGGCTTCACCGGCTGGGGATTGTCTGACAAGTGGCGATGTAGAGAGTTGATCGCCGTTTGCAATGAGCTGTGAGCATCTCCCAGATGAGAGCGCTCCCCTTCATGGGCCTGTAGCTCATCGGCAAGTTCAACGGCTTGATTGAGCAGGTCTAGGACATCGATCTCGACTAAGGGAGCCGGAACTGTGGCTTGGGTCATGGCGGCAATGGATAAACAGCAAACCCACCAGGGCAGATCGCACCTGGTGGGCTAAAGGAGGTGGTCAGTGGGGTGAAGTGTTGGCATGGAGCCGTGGATAGATGTGGTGAACAGGCCCCACTCAAAGAGATAGAGCCTATTCAATGCGATTGGTAGATGCCCTGCGAAAATAGATGCATCAATGCGATGTGCTTTGGCTGGCGACTCGCAGTTGATGACATGTAAACACGGCAGATTTGACGTGCTATGCTTAATGGTAGCACGGCACTTCTGCCACGCAAGAGGTGCCGTGCAATGCCCACCAAAAAGAGAGGTAAATCCTTGCTTGCTCAACGCCGAGAGGAGTTGGGTTACACCCAAAAGACGTTTGCTGATCGCTTGAGAGTGTATGACCGCACTGTGCAGCGCTGGGAAAGCGAAAACTCCCCAGGATCAAAGACTCCTGAGGAAATGCTTGAAATATGCAAAGCCTACGAATGGACACTTGAAGAGCTTGCTGCAGCTACTGCAAATGGTTCTTTAAAGCCCATCGCAGCCGAGACAGCAGGCTCTTATGGAGCTGGGTAATCCTTATCAAAAACGGGGAAACGGCCTCGCACGCCATTCCCCCGCTTAGTTGACCCGTAACCTAAAGGATCAAGATCAATGTTACCTAATACACACCCTACCGAGGGTGATAGAGGCGATCGGCCTGAAACGGCCCTCAAGTGGTTTGCAACAGATGACTACAGCCTTGAGCACATCCCTGATGGTGAGATGAACCTTGGCTTTAAAAGGCTAGAGTCTGCCCTATCCACAGCTCAGGACTATTCTGCACAAGGCGCAACGGTTTACGTGTGGCCAGCAGGCCAGCACCCAGGCGAACGGGAAGCTTATGCCGTGGCGATCGGTGGCGAGATTTATTGCAAAGAGACCACGCGCCCCACTGACAGCCCCACCAATGCGCTCCGCAGTGCGATGCCCTGGGTGTTCACTGATGACGGTGAAACCACCATGGAACCCGGCCTAACCAAGCGTGAACACTTCACCTTAGAGCTGGCCAAAGCGATGGTGAATGCCGTTTACCCTATTTCCCACAATGGGCCAAATCAATTCATTGATATGCGCTGGCCTTTGATTCGTGACGGCGCTATTCGCATGAGTGCTGACCTACTCGCAGCCTTGGGTGGTGAAACCCTCGAAGGTGACCCACCGATTGAGCTGAAAAGCGGACAACCGGACACCTAACCGGACAGGCAACCGGACACCTAACCGGACAATGCACAAAACCTTTAGGCGCAAGCATTACAGAGTTAAACCCATGGCACGAAGCACTAAAACCGGACCCAAAGCGGACACCCAACCGGACACTAAAACCCCCGAAACCGGACAACCGGACATTACTCAACTCCTCTTACTCAACGACAGCGAAGGGAAGCACACCGCCGTCGCCCTTGCTGCTGAGTTTGGTGTAGACGAATCCACCATTCGCCGCCGCTGGCATAAGCGCACTGCAGACATGGTGGGCGAACTGCGAATTAAAGTCGCTGGCAAATATACCGACCTAGCCAAGGGCCTGTTTCAGGACTATTGCACCCGAGTCCACCGGGGCGATATGCATCCCGACGCCTGGAGCTGTGAAGTCGTAGACATTGCGGTCAAACTCATCCCCCCCGATGAGCGCACCTTTAGCGCTAAAGCTGATGTGGTCCCCGACAAGGTAGAGACGGCCTTAGCCCGCAACACTCAGACCATGGGGCAGCTCGATGACTACATGGCACGGATGAGCGATCGCAATGCGGCTCTAGGAACATTCTTAGCCGACACGATCGAAGGGTTTGAGGAATCGGGCCAAGCCCAGTTTGAGCAAGAGTTGCAGGCCGCGATCATGGAGGGCCAGCAGCGCGGGGCAATGATCTACGCCGCCCGCCGTCGAGCCCAAAACGACACCATGCAACAGCTCGATCAGCGTGCTCTTGATGCCAAGCGACGCTTGGGGGAGTGATGCACAGGATTGTTATCGGCTTAGCGATCGGGTTGATGGGCTGCACTGAGCCACCCGCTGACGCACTTTCAGACCCAGAAGAAACCGCCGCGCAACAGAGTGATGCGGTGGTCTATGGCGGCTCTGGGCATCTGGACTCATCGCAAGAGGCCACCCTCAAAGGGCTGGCTTGGCCTCAGACCTACGGCGATATGAAAGGCACTTTTGGCCTGCCGAATCAACGCACTGAGCAAGCCGATATCTACAAGCTCGAAAGTGGCGCTGAAATCAGGGTCATTTACGAGGGAACCGAGGCCACAGGCTACGAGGTTCCGTAAACCGGTGGATGTGGGGGGCAAGTTTGGCGACAGGCCCCCACACCGCCTCAAGTCCATCAGAAAACAAGAGGTAACCCATTATGGGCATTCGTTCATGGCTTGGTCTAGATGACGACGATGGCGATCGCAGTTTGATAGAAATCAGCAACGACAGGGGAACGCATATCGTTGTAGATGTCCCAACTGATGAGGTAGGCAAGGTCAATCGAGCCTTGAGAAAAGCTGGGGTTGGCTATGAAACCAGAAAGGACCGAAATCGAGACCCTGACAAATACAGAAGCCGCTCCACTAGAGTAATTGACGAGCAAGAAGACTATGAAGACTCCCACGATGCTGAGCCAGAGCGCTGGTGGGGCGGTTTTTGGTAAACCTCAAAGTCTGTACAATTAGAACACCCGTACTCTCCTCATCATTGCAACTGCCATGTACACCCGCATCAATCACCCCGAGAATCTGCATATCTATCTCGAATATGACAGTGGTTATGGGCATCTAGATCCGGCTCTAGACCCAGAAGACCAACTTCAAGTCCTTCAAGACCTCCAAGAACTCAATGATTTAGCTAGCCAAGACAAAATCGTCATCTGTGGTGAGGCGACTGGCATCTTAGAAGACTGCTCTTATGTGTATGTAGACCCTGAATATCAGGGCGATCTGTCCATGGCCCAGCGCGAACTCTATGAGCTGTTACTGACCTTGCAACAAGCCTCGGTCTACACCATCACCACGGTAGGCAAACTGGCTCAAGAGCTGGGGTTAGAAAATCCCTTGGCCTGTGGCCAGCGCTTTGACAACCTCCAGTCCCTGGGGGTCATATCGGGCCTGAAGTGGCACTAAGTTTCGGCTAGACGGTTGGAGCAGGTCAGGCCCCTGATGCATTGCACCGGGGGCCTTTTGTTGCGATACACTCAGGCCACTATCAGCGCTTTAGACGGTCGTGAAGATAACCCGTTGGCATGTTTATTCCCTACTGGCGATCGCCCTGCTGATTTTCGCGATCGCCCCGCGCATTTTGCTCAGAATGTACCCTGATATGGTTTGCATCTACTTTGATGGCGATAGGGAAGCACAGAAAGGAACGGATACAGACTGTGAACGGCCTGGGGCGTTAATTTTAGAACCTGGCCCCTGATGCATTGCACCGGGGGCCTTTTGTATGATTGCCTCAAACCTTATAAAGCACCCCCATGGATGCCCTCATAAATGCCCTAGCCGAAGCCTTTGGCGGTGTCTTAGGTCGATTAATGATTGTGCCCCTATACCTGCTGTTTTGGGCGGCAGTGTGGGGGTTCTGGACAGAGCGCATCATCTCCAAAGCAGGGTTTATCGGCTTCCGGTTCTGGCTGCTGTTTGGGGCGCTCAATCTGCTTTGGTTGATAGCACCCCTAGCGGCCATCTCTACATTTGCAGTTCAAGAAATTCTGTTTGGCATTGCTGGCCTAGCTCTGTGGCTAGGTCTACTCCTACTCGCCATCCTCCCCTGGCCTATCCGCACCAAACCCAAGGCCCCCAAAGTCAACCCGAATTAGCCGCCGCGAACGCAATCAGATCTTGATATCCGAACTGAACCAAAGGGCCATCAGAGGCGAATAAAGCATCGTTCAGCGACTGAGGCACCGGAAGCTTATTCCACAGTTTCAACGCCAATTCAAAACGGTTTTCGCTCACCTCGCGCTGAAAATTAGCGATGATTCCCCCATGAGAATCCATTAGAGCTAGATAGTCGTCATTCGAGTAAAGCCACGACAGCAGCCCATCAGGTTTTTTTTCAGGGACAGCAGATAATCGACTAGATTCCGCTATTAAATCCTGCTCTGAAGGCAGCGCTTCATCGTTTAAAACCTCGATAGAGGCGTACGTATCCCCACAAACAAACTGCAAATTAGGGGCTAGATTGCTTATCGCTTCGGGTAAATTCTGAATCATTGTTTTAAGTTGATCGCGATTAATTGGCTGATGGGACGTGGGTACTGATTTGCCGCGTCCCACCATGAACGCCCTAGGTAAACGGTTGCGCTGATATTCTTTACAGCAATCGAATACTCAAAAGTTCCAGTTGTGGGAGCTGTATCTACAACGGGGGGGCCTATAGGCAACATGCCGTAAACACCGGGGCCGTCATTGGTTGAACCCCCGTAACAATGCCCCCAGGTAACCTGCTCTCTAGGGGGTGCCGCGTCACCTAACAAGATATCAACCCCATCTCTTTGAAGGCGGAAAAAGACGGCTGACCCACTCATTGAAACGCTAGGGGGAAAGATTAGAATTTTATCCCCTGCATTCGCCGTAATTGAAACCTTAAAGTTAGCGCCTCCTAACTGAATATAGCTAGTACTATTGGTGCTCCATGTGCCGTTGATTTGAGCGACAGCAGATCCAACGCTGGCATTAGTATCTAAAGCATCTTGTAAGCCATCTACGTCACTAATTTCAACTTCAGTTAAAAATTGACTGGTATCAGGAATCGACTGAGCCAGCAATATCAATGCTTGTTCAGTTGCTAAACCCGCCAAGTCGAAAGCCGTTATGAAATTGTCAAGATTAGGCTTGCCAACAAGATCGCCGTAGTTTTTATCTCCCTGAATGTTGCTCCACTGGACCGAGCCCGCCAATCCATTGGGGGCTGGTTCAAAACGATTATTGGCCGCACGCCACACATAGACATCCCCATCATTAGGAGCTGTCTCAGCCACATCAAAGCCCTGTATCTGGGCTGCATTCCAAATCGCGAGGTTGGGATTTGCCGCCACAGGGGGATTACTCACACCGCCCATACATCACCTCCAGACAAAATCATCAGGTTGTTGCTCACTCCAAATCGGCCAGCGTCGCTTATCCTCATCCCAGCTCGTCCCGTCCAGGTCCGTGCGACCGGCCCCATCCACCGAGGGCACGCGCACCAATAGAGTTGCAAAGGCTGGGTAAACCTGGGTGGGATACTTCTTGAGCTTGGGGTTGCGGCGCTTTTCTTCTGATGTGTTGAGCGCCACGATGTTGGCCGTGCTCAGTCGCAACAGTCGCTCTAAGGCATTTTCCGCCTCTTGGTCTGTGGCTCCATACACCGCCATTTGTCTCCCGTTGTCGAGCTTGGCTGTGGCGCGATGTGGCCCCCATTGGTAGGGCCTGCAGGCCGCTTGCAGCTCAGCCCAACTAACCCCCGCCTTGCAATCTGGGATTGAGTAGCTAGCCTCTGTAACCCGGCTACCGTCGCTATTGCGCCATGGGGGTTCTGCAACAGACCTAAACACGATCGTCGCCTGCCTCCGCTGGAACCCGGCGCGATACCAGTCGCCAGCGGGCTGGCCTACCACCTGGCCCACATCGCGGTTATAGACCAGGCGATGGGTGTTTAAAGCCGTTATGGCTTGCTGTTTCACCAGCTTTTCAGGCCCTTCTAGGTAGAGCGTTTCGCCCCTGGCCTGTTTGTCGGGCACCAGCTCTATCCCTCGGGATGGACCAAGGCCGCTAATGCTCTCCTGTTGCTGATGTTGGGCATAGGCCGTATCCAGCTCAGCCGCGACGATAAAGCCCGCCTCCATAAAGCTGTCCCAGGATTCATCAAGGGCTGACTCAATAAACACCCGTAGGGCGTCACTGCCAATGCTTTCGATTTTGGTTTCTGTGAGGTTCGCCAGAGACATATCAGGCCCCCCTTCCCGGCCCCATTGCTCCCTTAAAAACTGGGCGTTCTCATCCCCAAAAATCGTCTCTAACCAGCCTGGGGGCGCGTTTTTAATCAGTCGCCTGATTTGCATGTAGGCGCTTAACAGTGAGTTGCTGCCCACACTGCGCACCGTCTGGCCAATGGCGCTACGCAGGCCAAAGTACAGTTCCTCTAGGGCCTCTGTTCCCACCGTGGCGGCGATGCTCTTAGCCAATGCACCGCCCCCAATCACCGGACAGAGGTAAGCCACACCAGCACCTACCGCAATCCCTGCCAACCAGCCCAGGCCCTGGCCGGTGACGCTGCCCCAAATAGAGGCCATCGCCAAGTTGTTATTGCGCTGCAACTGGCGGATCTCAGCGTCCGAGCGATTCCAGTCGAATCGGTAGAGGGCATTAACGCCATTTACAAACCACTGGAAAATCTTGGTAGCTGAGAACCCCAGGCCCCTAATAATCCCAGAGATGGCCCAGCCTAAGAACCTGACAGCAGGGCGAATGATGCGCTGAATGATGCCGCCCTCTTCCTCATCATCAGCCGTGGAAAAGCGTAGGCTAGTCGAAATCTTTCTGATACCATCGCCCCCGACCAAGCGAGATCGCTCAATCCGGCTAAATAAATTACTCGCCCGAATCACCAGGGTCATCCAAACAAGTCCCCCAGCGTTGGCCCACCTGATCGCACATCAGTGGCATCAGGCTTAGGTATCGCCCCCCGGTTGATCGGGTCGTTGGGGTCTTTGACCCGCCTTAAAAAGACCTCCCAATCAAAGTCCTGCCGTAGGGCATCCTCAGCTAAGTTACGGACGCTATCAATCCAGTCTTGCCCCTGTTCCCCCGTCCTCATAAACACAGTTTTGATGATGCCAGCGGCAAACATCAGCCGTTGCAGATAAGAGACAAGATTCTCACTATCGTCATCCTCATAGCCGGTAATGTACTGCTTCGACTCTTTGAGCAGATTGGGCAATGAGTCGAGCTGGGTAGGGTCAAAGGCATAATCGATCCGCCGCCTAGTCGGGTTGCCCTTGTAGCCCAGAAATGAGGCATTGGCTTTGGTGTAGTCCTGAGTAATCAGCGCTGCGTTTTTCGTAGAAATCAGCTCAGCCACCATCCTCAGCAGGATCTCGGTATCAATGTCCCCTCTAACATCGTTTTTGTAGACCAGGCCAAACAGCTCGGCTAAGGTCTCAGCGACGTTAGGCAAGGTGACCTTTTTCCGCTGCTCTCCCTCCTCCAATGGGTCATCGTCTTCGATCTCAATTTCAACCGGCCATTGACCCAATAAGCCATCGGTCTGTTGGATAAACCAGCCCAGTAGCTGAGTCAGACTCGGAATCTCAGTTTCCTTGCCGTTGTCCCCCGCTAGCCGCTGGGGCACCGTGACCGGGTATTGATCACAGCCCAATCGAACATAGATGGCCCTCAGCAGCTCTTCTTGCTCACCACAATTGCATCCCATGTCATCACCTCCTAAGGGGTTGAACGCGATCGGGGGGGGTGGAGCAGAGCCGCCTGCACAGCTATCAGATAGCCGCTTGTATTCAAACAGCCCCCCGTTAGGGTCTGGGGTTGGGCCATCCGCGTAATCGCGCCAAAGGAAAAAGGTGCGGATAGTGGTGAAGCCACCCGGTCGGGTAAAGCCGCCCGAGGGACAGAAGGGATAGCTACCCTCGGATTGCCATTGCATCGTTGCACCGGCCCAATAGTTCAAGACCAGCATTGGATCGGTCCAGAGGCTACCGTTGGCGGTATCGATAAAAACGCCCTCAGGCCCCATTCCCGCCCTCTGTTCAGTGTCAGCCTGCCCTTGTCCTGCATAGCACTGGCGGACTGGAGACCAGAACCGAGGCGGCCTAGGATAGATGATTTCTTGGCGAGCATACACCACCCGGCAGTAGCCTGGGGGCGCTTGGGGTGCGGGAAAATCGTAGGGCTCACCGCCGTTTGAGGTATCTGAGGGAGGCACAGGCGGCGCGGGCCTGCAGGCTTCGGCGCGATAGCAGACGGTGGTGGTCGGGCCGTAGATGTACAGCACAGTCGGCTGTACGGTGATGCAGGTCTCACATTCATTCGTGCTGATCGCCACATCAGCATCAACAATATCGAGAGGGTTAAAGCCATCCCCCTGGCAGTAAGGCGAGTTGGGCCAGCGCTGGCAGTCCCAAGGATCCACAGGGTCGTTGGGCGTTACATAGATACCGGTATTGCCTACCGGCACCAAACCCGTATCTTGGGGAATCGGATTGCTGCTGTTCTCGTTCTCGATGCGATTGCCCGCGACCCTTGCGGCCCGCCTTTGGGACTGGTTAAGGTCCAACAGAGAGCTTAAAAAATCAATGCTCATCCAGCCCCCAGGTTGAAAAAGTAGGGCCGCATCAGCATGTAGTTTTCCATGGGCACCTGGGTCTGATGCTTTTGGCTCATCAGGGCGTATTCAGTCGGTCCCATTAGGTAGATGGGGGCGAGTTTGCCACGGGGGCGCGGTCTCGGGGCCTCAGGATAAAGAAAGTCGTTTAAGTGGATGCCCGCCATCAGACTGCCTCTGCAACGCTTAGGGGGGCATTGGGGCCATCGGCGATCGCAGTAATGGCACCCCTGTAGAGGTTGGCGGTGTCGATGTTGAGGGTGCCGCCGTTGGGATAGAGGCAAAAGCCTTTACCCACCTGAGCCGTGGAGTTATAGGTCAGGTAAAGGATTCGATTGGTGCTGGCATTGGTCAGGGTGGCCAGCTTGCGGGCTGGGTTAGCCGGTAACACCACAGCAGAGACATCCTGAACGGTGACCGTAGCATCAGAGGTGCTGACAATCTCCGGTGATTCTGTGGGCAGGGCTAAAGCTTCCTCTTTGGCAGCGCCAAAGATAGTTACACGATCGTCCCCCTTTAAGAACCCATACCCGGCGTCTACAATCCTTACCCCCAAGATGGCATCTGCCGCCACAGCAAAGGCCACCTGATTCGAAAAGTAGCCCAACAAATCGATGATGTAGTAAGGCAGTCGGTTTAAAAGACTGACGGTAAACAGGGAATGCCAGCCGCCGCTATAGGTGGATTGCATCAGCACTTCCAGCTCATAGCGGGGGGCGTTCCATTCCTGATCTCGCACTGCGGTAATGCGCTGGGTGCGGTTCGACTGCAAACCTAGGTCAGGGATATTCGTCTCATCAAGAGAATTGATATCAATTCGGCAGCGCAGGTCCGAGATATAGCCGTTAAATCGCAGGCTAGCGGTGATATCCCAAGGGGTAACCACACTAGGCTGATATAGGGTCACTAAACTCCCCCCATTCCCAGCCTGCAAGGTGGTCAAAATCTGTGCGGATCTCGCGTAAGCCTGCTGCACTGCCAGGGACATAAAAATCTTCTCTAAATCGAAACCAATAATACGGACCCTAAGGGTTCCGTAGTAGCAGTTGCTGCGATTCTAACCGATTTTCAGGGGTTGTCAGTCCCATTTTGAATGGATATTGTGAGAATGGTAATCACGCTCACTTTTTAGTTTTGAGGCTCTTTCAATGGCTGATTTAACTCTTCAGAATTTGGCAGACAAGCTCCCTGCTGGTTCTTTAACTGAAACCGCCGATGATGTGACTATTTCCCTAAAGGCCGTCACCGGTGAAGCAGCGGTTCAACTAGCGGACGAGATGGTAGCAGAACCTCTCTCAAAGATTATGAGCGCGGCGGCTGAGGCGGAAGACGACTACAACACCGCTAACCCAAGCACCCAAATCAACAGCTATCCCAATCCCACTTTTGGAGCTCCCGTAGCAGATGGAAATGGGGGCTTTGTAGCGAGTCGAAACCATACGCTATCAGTTCGAGCACCACTGAATCTTGACGAGATTACTGCTGTTTCTGTCTAAGCATTAATTAGCCTTAATTGGCTTTAATTAGCCCTAATTAACTGCACTAATTTAGGAGGATTTAGTAGTGAGTAATCGTGGCTCAAAGCGAAAGGTTTATGTCACCCCGTACCAGGGGACAAACCTACGCTATGGCTTTGCAACCAACATTGACGCGGCCCAAAGTGCGCAACTGGGACATACGGAGTTAAACGGACCTAACCCGGCTGGCTACATCTTTGGGGCCAATAGTCCCAAACCGGCGCGGGCTTCACGGCGATTTGCAACGGGGATTATTTCCAGTTTTATCGATGTGGGCTCAATCGTAGCGGCGCGGGCGGCAGGCTGGTCAGTCGGTAGAGGTAAACGGCGTGGTGCGAGCAGCACTACCCGCTCTAAGACCGTTTACGTGACCATTGACGGCGTTAAGTACGCTTGGCAACTACCAGCCGCCACAGAGGCGAGCATTGGTGGCTTAGCAACATTAGGGATTCAGGTGGCGACTAACACCGATGACGATTTGGTGTTTGGGGCCAGCACGCCTAAACCAGACCGGGCTAAGAAAACGGTGATCAATGGTGCCGAGGTTGACATCATTACAACCTTCTTTGACCCAACTGTGACGCTTCCGGCTGATTGGTCTGTCGTGGCTTCTGACAAGGATCCTTTACAGGGCTAATTCATGGTTGGTCGGCTTCTCCTCTTACCCGGTGATCCAGGATTCCAAGAAATCCTGGGGATGGCTTTGCCGCCTGGTTGGCAACAATCAGCGGCAAAGCATTCAGGGGAGTTTGTGTTTATGGCGAATAGCGAAACCGGGGCGCTACGGGTGGGCTCTTTCGATGACTTGGACGATTACATCGAGGGCGGCGAGTATGAACAGCGGCTGGAGAACTCAGGCCAAGATGATGTGCTCCATGATTTGCTGGTTACTTACTGATGGTCTGGTCAACCGTGGGGACCGTCGCCAGTGCCCAAGGCTGGCGAGATGTGGGGCAGTTTAGCAGCGACCTGATTTTAGTGTCGTTCGATATGCCCGCAGCCCCTAGGCCACCGCTGGGGGTGCTTCGGCAAAAGTGGGACACGAATGTCTATGACGGCATCTGGACCAAGGTATTTCCGAAGCTTGTAGATAGAGAGTTGATTAGAATCCCGGTGCCCCCTGAGTTTGTGGAAGCAGGGTTAGTAACCAGAGAGCTACAGGTAAGGGCTTGGACGCCCTTTCCTTGGACGATCACAGTAGAAGAATGGCTATAGCTCATGGCAGCAGATGTATTTTCCTTCACCCTTAACTTGCCGGATATCGGCATGATGGGAGGGGTAGGCTGGTTTTTATGGTCCCGATATCAGGCCCTAGAAACTCGGCTCGATACGATGGAGACGAGTTCGATCAAGCTTGCTAACAGGGTAGAGCTTGACCGCGAGAGCAGAGAGTCTGACAAGGAAATGCTTGATTATCGCATTGCCAATAATCACAACCTCATTCAGCACAAGGCCACTAGGATTGAAAACGCAATCTACAGGCTAGCTGGCGCATTAGAGAAAGTGTCTGGGGGAAAATGGTTAAGTGCAGGGATAATGCAATACCCCTCGGACGCACCCACAGGGCCACTGGGATAAGCTATGAGACCCTTAAACGTTCTGATTCTGACCGCGATCGCTTATATCTGCCTTGTCTGGTTTAGCTGGCGCATTATCGACAAGACAGGGTTACATAAGGCCCTGATTCTGTTGTTTGTTATTCCCCAACTTGCGATCGTCGGGTTGGGGGTACTAGCATTTACTAACTGGCCCTCTAGGCCCTCTGAAAAGGTCAAGGTTTACACTAGGAAATAGCTGAAATAGGTCCAAGTTTAAGCCAGCCTTTTTGCACATCCCCTGAATCCCCTGTCCTGCAAAGATTCCAAGGTTGGCTACTGAGGTCTGCAAAACCTCCATTCCCCAGTTCGAATCTGGGTGCCGCCTTTTTTGTCTATTGATTACACGGGCTTTAGAAACGCCCCATGATTCCAGCAGGATGAGTCAACCCTAGCCGCGCGGTCAAAAAGCATTATGGCCCGACTGAATCTGGTCAAATTGCCCATTGAATCCCAACGGTTCTAGAATCACGCTCTCAAAGCTCATGCCGATCCGCAAAGCTCTCGTCAAGCGCAAAAGCTCTGCACGGCACTGGAAACGTGGGGCTCATGTAGCCCACTCGACGCCACTCAAACCCACATAGATCGCCTGACAGCACAGTAAAGTCTGATGCCGCACTTTACAGCTTCTTGCTGTCTTGACAACTACCTACTAAATGGTAGATAATCTAGTCATGAAAATAAGCCAGGAGCCGTCCATGAAAATTCATGCCGACTTTAATCAGCGCGCCGTTGTTTTCAGCGAAAACCTCCCCTGGGTCGATTCCCCCATGGCGGGTGTGCAACGCCGCATGCTAGAGCGCGACGGTGAAGAAGTGGCCCGTGCCACCTCCCTGGTTCGCTATGCCCCCGGTAGTAATTTCTCCGCCCATACCCATGGCGGTGGCGAAGAGTTCATCGTTCTAGATGGGGTTTTCTCCGACGAGCATGGCGACTTCGGTCCTGGCACCTATGTGCGGAACCCAGTCGGCTCTAGCCATACCCCTCACAGTAAAAACGGGGCTACCATCCTGGTGAAGTTGCGGCAAATGGATCCCCAGGATCAAAAACAAGTCACTATCGATACCCGCAAAGCTGGGTGGGCACCGGGCCTCGTCAAAGGCCTGCAGGTGCTGCCCCTCCACGCCTATGGCCCTGAAAATGTCGCGCTAGTGAAATGGGCACCGGGCACAAAGTTTCAAACCCATCGCCACTGGGGCGGCGAAGAAATCTTCGTCCTGGAAGGTACCTTTGCCGATGAGCAAGGGATCTATCCCCAAGGCACCTGGCTGCGAAACCCGCCGGGTAGCATCCACACCCCCTTCAGCGACGAGGGCTGCGTAATCTACGTCAAAACCGGACATCTGTCTGCTGCATCAGAACTGTCCCTAACGAGCTAACGAGAGGCTAGGTGAGGTTCTCAAGGTCTTCGGACTCATAGAGCAATCTTTGGGTGAAGGATAGAGGTTTCTTAAGGGGTTTGGCCCCTCGGTATACTGACGGACATTAGGTCTTGCCCGAGAATGCTTTACATCTACCTCGCATCTGCCCATGACCGTCTCGTCTTCCCAGCGGTTAAAGCTGATTCGCACCCTCTCTGCCTTACCGAAAGGACAGTTTGAGGAACTCTGCTTTGCCCTAAACCCGCCCCCTGGGGTGGTGCCCGATGCCACTGGAGACCAAAGCAGTCGCGCCGGTGCCCTGTTGAAATGGGTCGAGGGACCGGGGGGCTGCGGATGGCCGGAGTTTTTAGACACCTTGGCCGAATTGGCCCCTGGGGTAATTGATCCGAGCGAGTTCAATCCACCAGAGCCCGCCTCCGCTGCCCGGATTTTTATCAGCTATAAGCGGGATGTAGACCAAGACGAAACCCTGGCCAAGACCCTACAAGACGCTCTGGGCAGCCAGCATCAAGTCTTTATCGATCAAGATATGCCCGTGGGCACCCGCTGGGTAGAGCGGATCGAGCAGGAGCTGCAGCGCTCCGACTTTTTGATTACGCTGCTGTCGGCCCAGTCGGTACACAGCGAGATGGTGTTTGGCGAGGTGGAAACCGCCCACAATCTCGGCAAAGCCGACGGCAAACCCAAAATTTTGCCGGTGCGGGTGGCTTATCGTGAGCCCTTTGCCTATCCCCTCAGTGCCTATGTGGACCCGATTAACTGGGCGGTGTGGGACAGCGATGCCGATACGAACCGGCTAATTGAAGAGTTGGAACGGGCCATTGCGGGAGGCGATTTATCGATCCAGACGCCCGCCTCGAAGGCAGACCTGCTGCAGTCGGCAGACAAGACCGAAACGCCACCCCCCTCTGCGGCCCAACTCAAGCCGCCGGTCGCTCTGGAGCCCGCCGAAGGCACCATGGACCCAGAGTCGCAGCTTTATGTCACCCGCCCTTCCGATGACGTGGCCCTAAGCACGATTCAGCGGCAGGGGGTGACGATCACCATCAAAGGTCCGCGCCAGATGGGCAAGAGTTCGCTGCTGATGCGCACCATGGATGCGGCTTTGAACGCGGGCAAGCAGGTGGCGTTTATCGACTTCCAACTGTTTGATCGCAATATTCTCAAAAATGCAGACCGCTTTTACCAAAATTTCTGTGGCACCATCGCCGAGCAGTTGGGCTTAACCAACTCGGCAGAGGAATTCTGGCAGCGCAGCGGCGGTAATGTGCAGCGCTGCACCCGCTATATGCAGATGCACATCCTCAAGCCCTTGGGTGAGCCGTTGCTGCTGGCCATGGATGAGGTGGACCGCATGTTTGATGCGGATTTTGGCACGGACTTTTTTGCCATGTTGCGCAGTTGGCACAATAACCGGGCGCTGCCCATGTACCGGATTTGGAAGCAGTTTGACCTGGCCCTGGTGACGGCAACGGAGCCCTATCACCTGATCGCCGACCTCAACCAGTCGCCTTTCAATGTGGGGGAAGTGATAGCCCTGAAGGACTTTAACGCTGAGCAGGTTGCCGATCTAAACCAGCGCCACGGCAGTCCGCTCACGTCTGCCCAAGAGCAGCAGTTGATGGCGTTGCTGCAGGGTCACCCCTATCTGGTGCGGCGGGCACTGTACCTGCTGGCCAAACCGCAGATCACGGTGGCGGACCTGTTCAAAACTGCCTCGACAGATCGCAGCCCCTTTCGCGATCACCTCAGTTATCACTTGTTTCGCATTTACGACAAGCAGGAGCTGGTGCAGAGCCTGCTGCAGATTATCCGCACCCACACCTGCCCCGATGAGCGGGTGGCCCGGTTGCTGTTAGCGGCGGGGCTGGTGCGTCGCCAAGACGAACGGCTGGTGCCCCGGTGCCAGCTCTATGCCGACTACTTCCAGAAGCATCTCCATGACTAACCCAACTTCTGACCCGACGATCTATACCGTTGGCGGCACGGTGCAAGTTAACGAATGGGGGGTGTATATCCCTCGGCAGGCGGATAGCCAGCTCTTGGACCTGTGCCAACAGGGCAAGTTTGCCTATGTGCTCACCCCAAGGCAGATGGGTAAGTCGAGTCTGATGATTCGCACGGCAGAGCAGCTGATCGAGGCGGACCATCAGGCGGTGATTATTGACCTCACCCAGATTGGTACCCAGCTCACCGCCGATGAATGGTACAGCGACTTTTTGTCGTTGGTGGAAGAGCAACTGATGCTGAGTACCGATGCCAAAGCCTGGTGGCAGGCCAACAGCGACTCAGGCATCACGCTGCGGATGACCCGCTTTTTTAAGGAGGTGGTGCTGACGGAGGTGAGCGACCCGATCACCCTCTTTGTGGATGAGATCGACACCACCCTGAGTCTGGACTTTACCGATGACTTTTATGCGGCGGTGCGGTTCTTGTATGTGGCCCGCTCGACGGATGCAGCGCTAAAGCGGCTGTCGTTTGTGTTGATCGGGGTGGCGACGCCCTCGGATTTGATCCGCGACCCGAAGCGGACGCCCTTTAATATCGGCCAGCGGGTGGAGCTAACGGACTTTACAACTGAGGAAGCGGAGCCGCTGGGGGCTGGGCTGGGGCTAGATGCAACAGTGACCCCACAGGTGATGGGCTGGGTGATGGCCTGGACCAACGGCCACCCCTATCTGACCCAGCGGCTGTGCAGATCGCTGTTAGAGCAACCGCCGGAAGCCTGGACGGAGGATGCGGTGGCGGCGGGGGTGAGCCGCACCTTCTTTGGCCCGATGAGTGAGCAGGATAACAACCTGCAGTTTGTGGGGGATATGCTCACCAAGCGGGCACCGGAGTTTTTGGAGCGGGAGGTGTTGGATGTATACCGGCAGGTGCATCGCGATCGGGTGCCGGTGTGGGATGAAGAGCAGTCGCTGGTGAAGTCGCACCTAAAACTAGCGGGGATTGTGTGGCGGGATGGTAAGCATTTGGTGGTACGGAACCCGATCTACCACGCGGTGTTTAACCAGGATTGGATTAAAGACCACTGGCCGGAGACGTTGTGGCAGCGGTTGAAACCAGCGATGCCGTTGGTGGCGGGGTTGACGGTGGTGGCGATGGGGTTGGGGACGTTGTCGGTGTATGCGCTGGATCAACGCGATGAGGCTACGGCGCAGCGCAATGAAGCAGAAGCTCAACAAGCAGAAGCTCAAAAGCAAACAGCCCTGGCCCAGGAGCGGGGGGATGACTTAGAAATTGCCTTGGCGGATGCGGAGGTAGCACGAGATGAGGCGGTGCAAGCCCAGGAAGCTGAGGCGGCGCAGCGGAATATTGCTGTAGAGCAAAAGGCCCTAGCAGAGGGAGCCTTAGCGGACGCCCAGGCAGCCCAGGAAGCTGAGGCGGCGCAACGGCAGCGGGCTGAGGAGGGGGAAGCAGCGGCTCAGGCGGCTGAGGCGGCGCAGCGGCAGCTGACGGAGCTAGCGGAAGAGAATGCGGCAGCGGCGCAATTGGCCACAGCAGAGGCTCGCACCCAACAACAGCTTGCCCTAGGGGAACAATTAGCGGCGCGGGCAGATGTGCTGCAACAAAGGGCGGATCAACTTCCCTTGAGCACCTTACTGGCCGTAGAGTCGATACGGGTGCTGGAAGCCCAGGGGAAAGCAGCAACGGAAGCCTATAAAGTATTGAACCAGTTGCGCCTGAGACCGTTGACCCGACCACGCCAACTGGGTCAGGACGAAAAAGGACTGGCGATCAGTGACGGTAGCCGACTACTTGCTACCGTTGATGAACAGGGTACGGTACGAGTAAGAGACATTGTCACTAATACGGAGCAGAGCCGCTTAACAGCTAGCCAACTGAACGGGCTTACCGTTCAAAATCTGCACTTTAGCCCCGACAGCCAATACCTAGCCATTCGCGGCGAGTTTGGGGTGCAATTT
>ERZ1740060.599-NODE-599-length-17470-cov-4.598794_pt1 | contig 17470 bp, 40 predicted proteins | sample MGYA00581743_ERZ1740060 | MGnify/ENA primary metagenome ERZ1740060 (study PRJEB43018, sample SAMN04849235) | marine metagenome | isolation source: floating plastic debris | place: Pacific Ocean | collected 2008-08-27 | study: EMG produced TPA metagenomics assembly...
TAGCATCTACGACTTTGCCCTAAATGGCACCGCTTGGGGCATTGACCCGGAGCAAGCAATTGTCAGCACCAATGGCGCACTACTTAACAGACTGCAAGGTGCAACCATCACATCCGGTGGTCAACCAGTGCCACCAGGAACGGTACCAAGCGCCCCCATCCAGGTTACTGATGGCACCATTGAGACTCCACCAACACAAATCCCGCAGCCAGGCGCTAGGATTCGGGTTGGCATTCAGGTAAGTACCTCATTTACACGACCCGTCGAACAACTGATCTCCAGGGTCAGGATTGGCATCAAGGTCACAACTACCTTGGGTTCTGCAATGTCAGGGGGGCAGATATGTTACCTGGATATGTCTCAAGCTGAGTACTTAGGGCTTACTCAGGAGCAATGGATTGGCTTTGGAGAGAATGCGTGCGTTGGGGGTGTATCCGATTACCTAGATCTATCGCAATCGGAATATCTAGGGTTGACTCAAGAACAGTATTTGAATCTGGAGAGATAAATTATGACTTCAGCCGCAATGGTTGCAGACTTAACTGAATTAGCTGGGGTAGACATGACTGCCTACTCAAAAGCTCTGATCTTTGTTGAGGCATATCACTGTTGGTTCCGGTACGACGGGGCTTACGCAGGGGCAGACTCATTGCCCTACACAAAAACAGCAACAACGGGTGGGGGAGGGTGGCACGCAACCGGAGTCATATGGGTTCCATTGGGGTCTCAAAACCTTAATCCAGGTGCAGCCAATAGTCCCATTCAGATGTTTGTAACCAACCCTGCTAGTGGTGGAGCTACCAACGATACCCTCTACGTTAACCCCGGTGGGGCCAATGGCCAGTGGTACGAACAGTCTCTATCCCCTAACTAATCATGGAAATTGGCTACAAGTTTAACCCCCGAGGACCGATGAACCCGCCTGAGGCAGACTGGTTGACACTGCCTATTTTTCGCTCGAGGCAACGGAGTGGCGTATCTCAAGATCTCGTCAGTAAGGTGAAACATCTATATGCTCAGGGGTACAAGCTCCATGGGCACCCCTTGGTTGATAAGCGCGATGCGCCCAGGGTCGATAAGGTCGAAGACTTGCGAACTTACCTTGTCAGCATGACTGATCAGTATCGTGAACTTATAAGCTCATGGGACGTCTGCAATGAGTGCTCAGGTTGGGATATGCGTCGGTGGGGGTCTGATTGGCAGCTAAAAGTGTTTGCCATGGCGCGGGATTTATTCCCCAATGCCCAGTTGTGGCTAAATGAATACGCTGTAAATTCTGAGCCTCACTGGGAGAACGTCACCTGTCTAACCGAGAAATTGAGCAAAGAAGGGTTGATCGATGGCGTTGGCATTCAGTGCAGAGCCGACATAACAGAGAAAGTCCCTGGCGTTGTCGATTGGGGATTCTCAAAGTTATTTGAACCGCTGCCAGCGCCCAAGCTGGAAAACGCGATCGCAGATATTCATGGATTAGGCCTAGTTGTCCATCTGTCTGAAGTAGAATGCCTTCACAGTCCAGGTCAAGAGAGCTCTGCCGCTGCCATTATCAAGCGATATGAACGAGTAGGAAGAGAGCAAGGGGCACAGCGATTAACTTACTGGCAGCTGCTCAAATAAATTGTAGTTAAGAACAGCTTGCCTGATTTGCATATCTGTATCATTAACACCATAGACATCGGTTGTGACAGTACCCAGAAGGGTTAATGATTCGGCTGTTAGGTCTATCAGGTATTTCTCAAGCGTAATTGACTGTATGCCTGCGTTGTTATTGGATAAAACGTCAGTTGTCGCGTATAGGTGGGGAAATTTTAAGTGCCAGTTGGGGGCAGTTGAGAAAAGAGATCCAATGCGAGCTGGCGGGAATGCCCCCGTCGTAATTTTTGTAGGGCTCCCATTTTCATCCCAGTAAAATAAGCCCGTTGTCGGGTTGTATTGCTGCCCGCCAATTGACAAAGTGTTTGAGTTTGAAATGGCGGCTATGGCACCTTGGTAATCATGCTCAGCTATTGATGGCCGAATGATTGGGTTGGGGCCAGGACTGGCGCTGACATCGTAAAAAGGAAGCTTATTGTTATAGGTTAAAGTCGGCGTAATAAATACGTTCTGGCTGGCATCTGGGTCAGGGTTGCTGATTGTCCTAGCTGAACTACCTGTTCGTTCATAAGACTGAAGAACCTCACCGGAACTTCCATCTGACAGGCCAATCCAAGCCCAACCCCGCTTAGGGGTAAACAAAAAACTTTGGATTGACGTCACCCCCAAAACCTGACCTTTTAAATTATGAAACCTGATCCTATTTCCGAAGTTTGTTCTTTGCCGGGTTGTGATAACTCCAAACGCACCAAGGCTTAGCGCCTGTGATGCGTCCCCGGTCCCGGTCGTGTCAAACTCAACGACCAGTCTAGGACTCTCCGCCCCAATAGCCCAAATCTGATGTTTCCCGTTTACAAACTTATCGGCAATATAGGTGATAGCTGCCAAAGGTTCTACCTGTACCGGTGCGGTGACAAGTACTGGCTCAGCCATCCGTGGAGCGTGAGGCATCGTATCAAAACCTAACGCTCCACCATTAACACCACCCCCTACAGCTACCGAACCAGTGCTCAGAGACGGCATGACCTTAGCGCCGCCGCCTTGGCCAACAATGTACCTTCCCGTGTTGCGGTCATACCCTTGAACAATTGCCTTAGATAGAGGCTGTTTAGGGGGGCTAAACGTCTTACGGCGAGAATCCAGTAATATGCGCAGTCGCTGCTGAAGATTCACAAGTAATCGATCACTCCGTCATTCAGCTGAACGACACGCCCCACCGGTAGCGCCTTGTTTTGTGCTGGAGAAGCTAGCCGAGTAACATCGCCTTGAGACACCGAAAACCTGCCAGTAGTCCGGTCATATCGAGACGTGGCACCAGTGGTTGGTTCTGGCGGTCGTTGCTGGGCTATGGTGAATTGTGTTCGTGATTGAAGAGTAATCAGCCGGATTCTTTTAGCAAGGTTCATTAAGCGTTTACTACCTCAAGCGACATATCGACCGACAGATTGAAGGTCGCAGCCTCAGCAATACTAATTGAAGACGACGCAGAAAACAGGCTATACAGAATACCTGCGGTGTCTCGGGGAGTCGTAATGCTCCCGTCATAAATTACGAAGTACTGTTCAAAGGTAAGCCCCCCTGTTGGGCCTGTAATCGTGAATTCAACCTGGGGGGCAGAATAAATTTTGGTGGCGCTGCTATACGAACCCGCAGACGGGATAATAACCGCTGGCCTTGCCCATCCAGCCGCGTTGTACTCTGCTGCAATTACAGCGGCACGATCTGTCTCATGCAGTGTTGGCGACAGGTTCGTCCCTGTTGGGATTATCCCCAGATGCAGAGTTTTACTCACAAACGCATCAGCCATTATGTTGCTGTAAAACTCTGGAGCCAACGAGGCAGCAGTTAGGATTTCACTCATAGCTTGTTTTTTCTAAATAATAGCAACTACCCAACAAAAAACCGCCCCCCTCAGGAGCGGTCATCGTGCATCTACCGTAAACTTTTGAGCGTCAATCTTGCGGCGCGGTTCTTCCATTAATCCAGCGGCTCTTAATCCCGCTAGCTTTGTGGTGCAGCCAAAATGTTTTCTGAAACCACACTCGACCCCAGCTATCGTCAGGGATTTCGAATGCTTCATCTAGAACGCAGTCATCCTTACCAACAGAAGGGAAAGGCTCTTGATTGACATTGTCCTGGCCAAGCGCCCACACATTTGCCGCGATCGCAGTTTTAACGTCAATCTCGTCTACCGTGCCAGGCTTACCAAGATAGCCAACTACATCAGCAATTAACTTCAGTTTCGGAAGTAGACTGTTGAGCTCCGTCACGCCACATCACCCCCGTTCACAATCCCAGCGATCTTATCTTTGATAGACGTGACCTCAGTGGTCATCGCCTGAACTTCACCAGGGGTTACACGACCATCGGCAAGAATCTCAGATAGGCTGTTCAGTCGTCCCTGGACATAGTTTACGGTCGCCTCAACCTTGGAAACTTTTTCCAAGACAGCGTCCTTGGCATTTTCTAATTTCTCAGCGCGGTTGCCATCAGAAAGAAGACGGGTAGCGATCGCGGTCAGGGCGATAGCTAACAATCCATCAAAGCCAATCAGTGATGCGATTAAATCAGGGTTATCTAGCATAGTTCCGAGGTGGGTTAAACTCACCACCAGGATAGCCCATAGGGCCAGAATAGTAGTTCTTCTAAAAAGACAAAACGCCACACATCAGAGCAGCGCTGTTCACCATGGGTTATCGCAACGGCACAGGCTATCTACACCCCAAAATCGCGATAAGTTACTCGCCCATTCTAGCCAAAAAGAAACCCCAGCGGTGAGCCGGGGCAAGTGTGGAAACGTAGGGAGAGTCTGTCTTGGCCGCAGTATAACAAAGAAAAAGCGACCGCTGTGGTCGAGGGGTGCGATCGCTACCAGGCTTATTAATACCAATCTCTATCTTGCCTGCTCTCTAGCCGCCTGGGTGTAGGCAGATAAAAAGTTTCCACATCTTCGTTACCTTCTCCATATTCAAACGTGTTAAAGGTCGGCGTTTCAATCGACAACCATATGGTTTCGGTTGTAGTTTTATCGATCTGAAAACTGCAACCCGATTTAAGTAATGCTCAACAAAAAGTCGGAGTGTGTTGGGCATTAGGCGTGTCTCTGTTTCCCCATTTTTTAACAGGTACAATGCTTTGCTCACAAATTTCTATTAGCTGCTCTCTTGAATACTGATCCATCGCTTAAACTCCTTACCCAAACGGGCCAAAACTATTTTCCAAAAACGATCTCACTCAACCCAAACCCATCCTTAAGCAGATGGAGCGTGTCAGCCGCAATACACCCACACAGCACCGCGATAGACCAGTCCATCAAATGAAATACCCCACCGCTTACCATGACCGAGTACAACAACATTCCCCACAAGATAGGCCAGCATCCGACACCTAACCGCAAAAAGGTACCAGGAAAAATCGAGTGACTTAATTTGGATCGGTGCGGGGTGCGTAAAGCATACTTCTTCCACCAACAGACCCAAAGCCGTCGATACCACGGCCCTTTCCGAGAACTGCGGGTGTCAATGTCATTGTCGCAAGTTCCCCACAACTCCCAAGCGGGAACGGTTACAGCAGCTACAGCTATGTGAGCGTCTTTTAGGGCTATGGCTGTGGCTAAAGTGACAGCACCTAATGCGACAGCTGCTGATATATGACCAGTGCGGTTGGAGTTAAAGATTTTCATCCAAATAATCCTGACTGGTGTTGTGCACTAGTTCGAGAATTAAACGGCCTTACCTCTGGCCAAGTGCTTGACTCGTCTAGGGTCTCGCTAATTTCCCAAGACGCTAATTTTGCGGTGTCCCTGGCACAGCGGTCAAAAGCATTGTTAATATCTGTTCCGCAATAGTCGCCATGCCCAACGGACTCTTTGTCATTGGGATAGAATTCAACCTCATCAGATGAAACTATCCTGTTTAAGCTAATTCTATATTCTGTACTCATTATTTTGTTAACCCCCGCCGTTGCGCTTCCTGAATCAGCTCCTGGTCTGTCATCTTTCCGCCGCTGCTACCGCTAGACTTTTGTGCTCCTCCAATAGGTGTGAACAAAATCAAAAATCCAGCTAGACATAAGCCTGCTATTGCTCCTGGTGGCATGATTATTTACTCCCGAAATACATCCCTAAAAACAATGAACTAACCAAAAAAATAACGCCTACTGCTGTCCCAAAAGTCCACGCGCCAATTAGCCCGCATGGGACACCCATCAATAAAACTGTTCGAAAAACCTTGATAGCAAATTGGCGTTGAGCCTCTAGCCTTAATGCCGCCAACTCAGCACCAGTGTCCTGAGACACATTGACCTGCTCTTCCCAAAATCTAGTGACACCTTGGCCATAGCGGTCAGCATATGCCCCCTGAACTAACCCTAATTGCTGTTCTGCCAGGGCAGCTCCCAGCTTGTTGGCTGAGCCATTAACCCCAGCAACAGCCGTGGGTTCGATGTGTACTTGTGGGCGTTCCATCCTGCCCAACCCCCTGCAATAAACACTCCTAACATGCAGCTCAAAACCAGTAATGTCTTGAAGCTCTTAGCCATTTTTGAGCTTTCTCCAAACGACAAAACCGATAGCCATAGCCCCCATCCCACTGGCTCCCGAGGCTGTGTCAATAGAGCGGGCTCGATACTCTTTCAAGTCATGGGATGCGATCGCAAGCATCAGCTGGGCCGCAAATAAAACTCCAAAACAAACGCCAACTCCGCCAACTATTGCCTGCCACTTGCCCAACCCAGAAACAGCTTTAGCAGGGACCTCAATAGTTTTTAGCTGAGACCATCCTGGGAGTCGTTCGTATCCAAATGGATCATGAGAGCTGTTCATGGTGCCCCCAGGATTGCGGCTGATATTCGTTGGCAGGGCGTACTACCCAACTGAGCATAATGCCTACAGCAAATACCGTAAGCACCCCCCACATAAGGGGCTGAAGTCGATTAAATGCAGCAGACAGTTTACACAGTTGCTCCATGGTCAGCCATGGCTTAGATGCTTTATCGAGCTGAGAAAGAATGATGCTCAGCTCTTCAGCAGGCCCTGAGTATTCAACGATGGAACCGTCAGGGCGATTAATTTTGATTTGGGCTGTGCTTGCCCTGACGATATTGGGCATGGTTAAACCTCTTCAATCAAAGCGATTTCATCAACCAAATCATCATCACCGCCATAAGCTTCAATGCTTCCGCCTAAAAGCTGTTCGGCGACCATGGCGTCAACTCTAGTCATATGCTCAAGCAACTTAGGTACCCCACTTTGCATAGCTTCGGTGTAAGCAGTTGCTGCGCTAACGATTTGACGGTTAGCTCTATCTCTGGCTTGAGCCGCCATGACATCGGGAGTTTCAATTTGGGACTCTACCGCAACAGTAGAGTTAATTGTGGCCTTGCCACGAGAGCGCTTTTTGGCGCGGCGCGCTGGAGGCTGAGATTTTTCCTGGACAGCCAATACCCCTTTATCTTCCGGCTTTAATTCCATAACTAAGCAACCATAATGGCGTAATTGTTTGCAGTGTCAGTAATTCGCTTGCTGTTAGCTTCAAATACCGCCTGGTCAAACCGCTTAGACAAATCGCCTTCAGAGCCGCCAATTTTTTTAACAAAATATAATTTTGCATTGTCGGTAGGGCAATCTTCTAGCCAGTCTTTGCGATCTCCACGCCAGTCGCTACAGGTGAAATCTTTGTACTTTTTCCAACAAAGGAATACATACAAGAGCCACGCATCTTGCTTGCTGATGCACCCACGGCTGCAATCCGTTTCTATACCTAAAAAGCGGCAATCATTTCGCAATGCAGTTTTAGACCGATCAAACAAAGTAGACGCTTCTCGCAACGTCAATCGGTTCCGCTTTTGAGAAATTTCAACGACTTTGAGCCAAGGAAGCATTTTCAGCAAGCTTTACTAACGTTCGCTACTTTAGCACTAGCATTTGCTATTTTGCAACTTTGGACATGGTCTCTAACGAGCAGACATGGTTGTTCTCTATTGTCCGCGCACGTTCTGCGTCGATCAGGGTAAACCAAGGAAAACATCAAAACGGCTGAAAGTCTTGCGGTACAAAGCAAAAACCCTGGACATGGTCTTTGTCCAGGGTGGGGGTAGAAAAATTGACAGCAATGGTAGTTTTGAGCTTATTTTTTCTTCCGTTCGTCTTGAGTTCGCAAAAAATTAAGTCGGTCCGCAAAGTCTGAACTCTCCAAATATGATTCAGCCCAAGCTGACAAGACGGTGGACGCAGACTTCATTCCTTTGCGCTCTATATATTCTTCAAGTAATTCGCTTGAGCTTAAGCTGAGCGTAAACTGAATTCTAAGTGGTTCTTGCTCTGGATTTAGTACCATTAGCTTTCCTGTGCTACTATCCTAGTAATTTACTGCTGACAATATATGCTAACCCAACGGCTCGCACAACACGGCGTAATCACGGACCTAACTAAGGTTGGGCCTGACGATGTAACCGCAATGGCGGGGCGTGCTGAGTCAGCAAAGCAACAGGCACAGTATGCCACTGTCTACGCTAGAGCCGTCAGGTCTGTGCTGCGTTCATTGGTAAAAGTCAATAAATCACAGGCTGATTTATATAGTGCGGCTGACTCCAGTCTGCGCGACGTGGACAAACACAAGTTATCGATGCTGAAGTCAGAGCTAGGTCATCAAACCCACATAACAAAGACTCAAGCTAGGTCCGAGGCAGAACAGCAATTGGCCGAAGCCAAGCAGACTAGTGTGGTCGAGATTGAAAAGGCAAGGCTAGCTGGGCGGTTAATTCAAATAGGTATCAACCATCGGGCTGCACTCAAAGCAGCGCAGCCAAAACGTCAAGGTTCTAAGAGATTTAGATTATGGAGTTAGGGGATTTACTGGGCGCACCGCCGCAGTCCGCCAAGCAGGTTACGAGCTGGCAGAAATACAGAGGCGCGTGTCGTCTAGTTATCCTGTCTAGCGGCTCATGTTTGGCTGTCCACATAGCGCGGTTGATTCCTGCGGTGGCTCCTGTGGTGGGTCTGGTTATGGCGGCTGGTTGCATTGGGCTACTGGCTTGGGCGTTGCTGACCGAGGGTGACCAGCGATTAGAGATCGCCCTAGTGATGATTGCGTGTGTCCTGGGCATTGCCCTAGGGCTTAGAGACGCCGCTGAGGTGCTGACATTGGTTGGGCTAAAGGTTTGGATAGGAGCAGGGATGATTGCCGTGATTGTGGGCGTGGTTTTCGTCAGTGAGGCCCGCCATGGACGGTAAGGCACAACTCGGGCTAGCACTGGCTGGTTCCATCGCTTCACTGCTAGCTGCTGGCTATGGTCATTTAGAGCCAGGATATGAATTGCAAAGCGGTCGCGTTACCCACTCCTGGTCAGTGGCCAAAGTATCTGGCGAGCGGGTAGTAGATGTATCGCCTAATCTGGGATGGCTCAAATTGATGTGCTCGGCTGGTGCCATTGGCTTAGCGTTGTGGGCATTGACCGAAAGCTATGGCATTGAGGAAGCAGAGTCTCATGCCTCAAAAGAACGAAGTGCGATCGCAGCCGGTCGACTAGAGGTACTAAAACTGTCCCAGGCTGCTGAGCTAGAGGCAAAGAAACCGGATGTGTCTGCTGCTGCTGAGACCAACGCTCAGGAAGAAGTAGTGAAAATAGGAGAGACCGGGAAGGTTGCAGCGTTGCCTGGAACTGAATTTGTTACCGAAGATGTCAAGCCTGATAAATACGAAAAAGACCTGCCTAACTTTGCCGATGTATTTGGCCGGGCTGGGCTGTCTTCACTTGTCGTAGGGGTGCCCCAGTCTGGGAAAGGAATGTTTGTTTCTCATGCTGGGAGAGCATATCGAGATCAAAACCCAAACGCCCTTATCTGGGTTTTAGACCTGAAGGGAGACGAAAAAGAGTCAGGTTACTGGAAAGAGTGGCCCAATAAAGTTTTCAGTAAAGGGATTAATACATTTAAAGACCCTGAAATGCTATTGGAATGGGTTGAAACCATTGTCTACAAGTTTCGTGATATTCAATACGATGGGCCAAAACTTCTGATTTTTGATGAGTTCAACGCTACATGCGAACGCTGTTTCTTGGTAGACAAAAAACGGTTTAAATATGTGATCAGTTACATACTTTCTATCATTAGCAATGGGAGTTCTACTCAACAGTCTTTCTGGGGCATGGGTCAGATCGCTAATGCTGAAGACTACGGATTCAGTGGCGGCAAACGCAGTATGTTGGTCCCAATTGCTTTGGTTTACAAAGGGAACAAAGCAGCTTCTAAGCAATTGCTAGGGACTCAGTTTGCACCTACAGACGACAAAGATGCTGTCATGAAAATGATGGACTACTCACCCGTAGGCAGAGCCATTTACTGCATAATTACAGTGGGTACAACAGAGATAAACGCGCCGCAGTTTAGCCCAAGCGATCGCAGCCTAGAAAAAGGACTCACTGACTAACCATGGCAATAAGCGCAATCGACAAAAAGTACTGGAATCCTTACTACAAAAAGCTAGGAGCCCGCATAAAAGAAGCCAGGAAAATTGCTAAGTTTAGCCAACAAGAATTAGCCTCTTTCATGAATGTAGAGCGCACTACGGTCACAAACATTGAGGCAGGGCGGCAAACGCTTCGTGTTGACCAACTGATCTACATCGCCAGAATCCTGGGGTGTGATGTCACCAAGTTGATCTAGTCTAAGCCACGGATGCAGCACGCAGCCCTAGAAAAAGGACTTACTGATTAATCCCATGACCGCCATCAACCTCAACGACCCCGTATGGGTCAGGCTCACCGAACAAGGTCGCGAACACCTGCGCCGCAGGCACCGGGAAATACATCAAAACTTTCCCAGCGAACCTGTCCATACCCCTCCGAACGAAGACAGCGAGGGCTGGTCTAAGTGGCAACTGTGGGTTTTGATAGGAGTTTTTGGGGAGCTTTGCCATCTGCCATCGCTAAAGATGCAGCCCTTTGTTGACAACGAGATACGACTCACTCCACCGTCCCATACCCCCTCGGAATCACAAACGACTCAACCCGCTCCACCATCCCATCCTCTGGTCTCGCCTTAATTGCCGCCACAAAGCTGCTGTTCAGAATCCCCAGCGGTATTGCGTCGCCCATGACCCTGGCCTGAACACCATCGGCTAGGTACTGCCCTGAGGATTTGCCGCATCGGCAGCTGACCACTTCGTAGTGAAGCTTGCGGACGTCGTGACAATGGGGGCAGAAAATCAACTTCATTCTTCAATCACTTCCCTGCAGAGATCCTCCCTCACCCACCAGCGCCGCCCATCAGGTTTCTCAATAAGCAGATACCCCGGCATGGGCCATGGACTCGGCAGCACTTGGCCATATCGCGGCTTAGGCTTGCTGTTTTTGCGGGAGCCGGGATGATCGGGAAGGCGGACGCGGGCCATGTCTACTTTAAAGGCAAAACCCCAGAGAGATAAGACCCTGGGGTTTCCTTGTACTTATAACTTCAATAATAAACCCGCCTCATTTGCCCCGTTTAGCGAGGATTCAGCGGGCACAACAAGTATAGTCCAGCTTCTTTGACGCAACGACTTTCTTTAAATTGGACAACGCAGTCTCATTTAAAGACCCTTTTAAAATTAAGGGTTTCAGGAGATTCTCCCCAGATATAGCAAAACCGCCAGGGCAAAACGCTCCAGCGGCTTTTTGATTTGCTATCATTGGGGAAGTCAAACGCAAAGTGAAGCCTGCGAATGACTGTTCATCATCGTTGTCTACCGCAACAATGACATCACGATTCTACCGAAATTTAGAGAAAGTTGCACCTTGTTTGGCCAATTGACGGCTGGGCGAGGTTTTGTTGTGTTTGGGGTGTATGCCCTGTTCCTGGAGATGGACATCAATATAGATTTATCAGAGGCGACAACCTTTGATGTTGAGTGGGGTTATTGCTCTGAGGAGACATGGAGCATTGGCGGTGCGGCATCAAATTTATCGATTGAAGTATCTGACGTACTTTCTGAAAACATTGCAAAAGAGCTTGCGTCAACTTGGTTGCCTGTCAAAGGGGAGATGGATCTCTCTGTTGATGAATTTTGGCTGTGGCTAGGTGACGCAGTAAAGCGGCAGTGCCAGTGGGATGGCGGCTATAAACTGAAGCCAAGACAATCAGGGTGCTCTAGTCCTTGCATTGGGGACTTTTACTGACCCATGACCACCCCCGCCGCTACCAACACTGTCGTCCGTGTCTTCACCCGCCTGCTGGACTGCGGCCAAGAGTGTGCCCGTTTGTGGCATTTCCTCAGGGCCTTAGACCAGAAGGGGAGTGGCCAGGTGTTGTTTAGCCGCCTTTGGATAGCCCAACAGATGGGTGTATCCGTGCGGACTGTGCAGCGATGGTTGAGGCAGGGATTAGCGCGGGGATGGTTCCGTAGGGTGGAGCGATTGACCAAGGGATTGGTGACCGTCTACCTATCGGGCATCAAAGCGGTGTCTATTGGGTTGGGGGTAGACTCACTGGGTGCGATCGCTGATGCCTCTGTGGAGTATCTGGGGCGGAGCGAGGCCAAGGCATTATGCACAGCATTGGAGGCACAGTATAGACAGCGACAGGCCTATTGGGCAGCTAAACGAGCAGCGAAAGGCCGACGGAAGCTGTTGGTGTTAGATCCTACAAAGCTAGCAACCTCTGCGCCGATGCCAGGGGAAAAGAGCTTGATTAGGATTTCGGCGCCATTTAGTGTTCCTGGGTGTTCTCATGCTGGTTTGGCCAAGGCAACCAACTGGAGTCCATCTACTATTAAGCGCAGACTGAACAATCGGTGGAGGTGCGATCGCAATCTCGATACCATTGAGAAGAGACGAGTCGCCACTGAGTTGGATGATCCACAGCTAGCATTTGAGTTAGCTGAATCTGGCCAGTCTTTTCTGGTTGCTAAGAATGCGTTAGGCCATGGTCGAGTGATTAAGGTTACCGCTCACGGTCTCTCTCAGTTGGGCACCAATATCTACCACACTGACTACAAGTTACTGAGCTGTGTTGGGGTTAGGCGTAGAGCTGGGATTAAGAAAAAGGATGCTTCGCCGAAAATACCTGCATAAGTATATGGATAAAGTATGTCGCAACGGACAAAGAGCATAAAAGTAAGTATTTGTACTCAGGCGTTTTTAGGAGTGAGAAAATGCTCAAAAATTCAATTAATGATCTTGCTGTTTCAGTTTTATCTAGTCTGCAAGGACTAGAGACAGACCTATCTGATGTTAATGACTACTGTGGCGTTACTGGATTTTGTGAAGAACTGAGCTGCATCGAGAATGAGCTTAGAAATGATCTGCAAACATACGGGAGTCGATTATTTAATCTCAAAAAGCGGTTGTTAAAGTTGAATAGCTATAAATCAATAGCCCCTCTAACTCAATCATTGCAAAAAGATGGCCTTCTTAAGGGGCTAGAATCAGTCAATGACCAAACGTACTCTAATGAAGAGGAATAATGGGTGATGTTAAGCCCGCCCCAGGGTATGCTCCTGTTTATGCGGCCATGTATCCAGAGTTGGTGAAAATTGCTAGAGAATACGGCTACGCACTAGCTATCCATGGCAGTTTACAAAGAGACTTTGATTTGGTCGCCATCCCGTGGGTAGCCTTCCCTGGGTTGTCTAAAGATATGCTTGACGCAATAACCAAGCACTTTTGTCTTGAAATTATTGGGGAACCAACTCAAAAGCCACACGGCAGAATTGCTTACATTCTTTCTGTAGGCTGGGGTGAATGCGCTATAGATCTGTCGTTCATGCCCCAGGCTGATGATTAACCACCCCGACCCCACCACCCAAGTCCGCATCGGCGATTTGGTAGCAGTCAAAACCCCCGACGGTCGCACCGATGTGGCAACCGTAGTGGACAACACCAGCGAGACCATGGTGTGCTTAGATTGGCCAATGCCTCTGGGGCCTGTGGCGGTGTGGGTGGAGCGGGAGTTATTGAGGTGTCCATTTTGACTATGAAAGTATCCATCGAACATCTCTATCACTTCAGTTGCGATCGCTGTCAAAAATGGTGGTCTATTGGCGATTTCCCCTGGGGTAGCCAATCATCTTTGTGGTGCCCGTGGTGTGGGCATGAAAACGAACTGCCTGAACAGCCGCTGAATTCTAAGGATATTGCGGCTCAGCAAATTGTCGTCGATAAGAACAAGCCTGGCTCGTTTTCCTTGGGAGATTTGAAAGAGTTACGTCACCGGTGGGGTGTAGACAAACCACCAGTGGTTCCAGGTCAAATATATCGTCACCACAAACACGACCCCGCCGCTGACAAATGGCATGAGTATGAAGTTATTTGCCTTGTCGACGCTGGTCCAGGGCTTCAGGATTCACCCGCATACTTCACGGCGGTTCACGCCAGTACTCAACACTGGCACGACATTCTTCCCGCCACAGGTAGCCCCACGGCAACTTCTGACGATACTCGGCACTGGGCATTTCCTGAGGTAGATGAGAGGCATGTGGCGTATCGCAATACCCAAAGAAGCGAGGAAGTTTGGTTGCGTCCACTGAACGAGTTTATTGATGGCCGTTTTACACTGGTTCCTTGATACAATCACCTTGAATCATGCTCAAACATAGATAGTACAGCCCGTGCAACAGCGGGCTTTTTCATGCCAAAACCCGCGCCACTAGAGCAGCGCGGGCAAATAGCTATTCGATTGCTTCTTCCTAGATGACTGCTCTAGTCAACTGTTCAACAACCCCCATCAATCCATCCACTGCCCCCTGAATATCCGCCACTTCGGTCCCGTCCCCATACGGCACCAATCCCCCCGCCAATGCCAGCCATGACCCCAAGCGTGCAGCAGGGTCTCGGTCATGGACTTCGTGCTCCATGTTGATGTCAAGCACCAGTACCGTGCCCGCTGATTGCGATACGTTCCAGCTCTGGCCAATACCTCGAATGGTGTAGTTGTCCCTGGGGTTATACAGAATGACCATAGGGCGATATGCGGCGATACCGTCACTATGCTTGGGGACTGCTACACCTTGCATGAGGGTAAACCCTGACAACCCCTTTAGTTTGTAGGTGTGAGTATAGCCAGCGGTCAGCGGTTGATAAGGTCTAACGGTGATAGATTTTAAGTGTTCAACAAGACCGTCGGTGATGGGTACAGCGTTGTGAGTAAGGGAGATGATCATCGCCCCGCCCCCGGTACCGTGCGAGTGGGAGCTGGCTCCCCCGGTTGTGGCCAGAAACCACGATCCATGCGTGGACAGCTTCGGGCGCTACATAAGGTGTCATCACTGGGTAGCCCTTGGCGGGATTGAGCGATCGCGGGAGCAGCCAGAACCCCCAGAATCAAAATGGTCATTAGTGTGCGTAGTATCATGATTGTGTCCTCGGTTTCGTGGATGCCAGGGGCGGATTTTGCGGTCGTGCCCCTGGGCTTAAATTAGATAGATTGTCTACGTGCTTGAAGCTCGTCCAATAGGTCCACAATCTTTTTGTATTTTTCTGGGGCCGCTATTAAATCTCGCAGCTCGTCAATCCTGACTTCGAGAGTGGTAAATCTTTCCTGACAGGACTGACATTCTTTACGTCTTCTAACAACGCCAATAGAGCGAGGAATCATGCGAGTCTCTAACGTACTTCCAGCATCGCCGCACTTTGGACAGGTATTCCCATGAAATCCTTCAAACTCAGTATAGCCAGCTTGGTCAAGCCCTTTGTTCATCATGTTTTGCAGCCAAAAAGGCTGTCCAGGTAAATGCTGTTGACATTGGGATCATTGCTCCCGTTCTGGAGCAGGAATAGCGACAATGCCGCCTGTATTCCTCGGTTTTGATCCCATCCTTTGTGAGCTTCTAAATACTTCTGGAAAGCTTGAAATAATTCTTCAGGAACTTCTATTTCGGTACTAATTACTGTCATTACTTACCCATTTCCTCCAAGGTCCTAAGATGTGCAATCTGAGCGGATAACGTTCGCTCTTTAGTTGCTATCGGGGTATGAGGCCCACTGCCTCGGCGAATTAGCAATGTATTAGCCATTAACTCAGCAGCTTTATCTTCTGTGTAGCCCTCGGCAATCATCTGCTCTAAAACTGTTCGATCCGTCACTTAGCGTAAACTCCTAATTTGTACCGCTGACAAAGTTGATTGATCTCCCCCCTGACTTGTTGAGCGGCCACACCGTTGTCGCTATAGCTGGCAATCCTGCTCATCTGATAGGGGGTCAATCCCCACCGAAGCTGGACCCGAACGGTGGCCTCTGTGGTTGTCGTTGGGGGTGGTTGCGCTTGATATGACTCCATAATCTTTTTCAAATCCGTTTAATAGTCTTGCTTTAGCCGCTTGAATTCGCTGATGATGCGCCCTGGATTGTGCGATCGCTTGTTCTACGTTGCCCCTGTTCGCTAATGCTGTGAGTATGTACATTGGCCTGTTCCGTGTTGATTTTCAGGAACGGCCTCTTTGATTCTGTGAAAGCCTTAGTTGTTTTGAGATTTCGCCATCTGAGCCATTGTTTAGTCTGCTTTATGGGCGGCAGCAACAGCGTTTAACCCGTCTTGCTACATGTAACGCAGAATTAAGTCACGCTTTATCTGGGTTCGAGATAATTGCTTAGCCATCAGCTCAGCCTCTCCAGCATTAATCTTGCTTGCATTTGCTTGGCAGGGTCCGGGTCGCTGGTGACAATTTGTCTTAGCTCCGCAATATAGCTCTGAATCTGCAAGGCTTCGTGGTCACCCCGGCGGGTGCGAGTTGCTCTAAAATTTTGTGTCATTCCCCCCACCCCCGAACTACTTTGGTGGATTGGATAACGACTTTATCGGGATTTTTCCATAGCTGGGCAGGCGGCAACTGCACCCCATCGGTACGCTGAAGTTGGGCCTTGAGGTTTTTGACCTCAGGCGATTGTTTTGGCTTAGCCATAATTTGGTTTTTCTCGTTGTTTTTACAAAGCAAGAGGTGAGAGAGCACCTCTAGACTCCGAGCAGCATTGAAGCTGCAAACCGCACTGTCTATGGCGGCTATGACCTATCGGAGTGGCGGTTAGTCTTCTAAGCGCAACAAATTAACCAGCTCTTGCCGATGGCTACCCTCTAGCATGTCGAGCTGACCCATAGACTCAGCAACCGCCGCTAGAACCTCATTGACTGTCCGACCCTGCTGCTTGCCTGTATCTCGCAGTGTGTCTTGGATGAGCACCCAAAGCTGGTCTTTGTTGATATCAACGCCATTTAAATTCATACTTAATTTCCTGCCTGCAGTTTTTGCTCTCTAAATCTCCCCCGCTCCCGCCGCCTTCCTCTCCGCGACAAATGCCCTCCCCCAGGCTCTAAGGCAAACGGCAGTCCGCCACGCTTAGCCCATCTTGCTAGGTACGATAGCCGGAAGCCAGTAGGCTGATACTTCAAGGGCCATCCTGGGATAAATTTACTTTTATGGGGCCACATCAGCTTCTCCTTCTATCTGCACTCTGATCACTTGCTGCTTAGCTTCTTCCTGTGTAATCCCCTTGGTGTTGGCCCATTCCTCTTCTGGCGGCAGACTCAAAAACGGCCTATCCGCAGGTTGCACAGGCAAAAGTTCCCCGTACTGGGCGCACAGTCTAACTAAACAGAATTCGACAGCGGCTCTTCCTTTCCCACAGTCAATCCCAACGAACTGTGGATATTGCTCAGCTAGAACCGACTGGCACCACAAAGCGCCTCTATTTGAAAAAGCTAAATTTGTTTGCTTACCCTGAGATAAATAATCAAATATCTCTGCACAACCTTTGTAGAAATCTACGCCTTCAGCCAGCATCATCTTCCCGCTGACCAATGTTGCTACAACTCTTAAAGGAAATTCTTTAGACATTACTCCTTCTCCTGTAGTACCTTAACCCAACACAACGCCAACCACAGCAAAGCCATGGCGATAGCGCAGGGGAGGTT
>ERZ1740060.600-NODE-600-length-17465-cov-26.436990_pt1 | contig 17465 bp, 18 predicted proteins | sample MGYA00581743_ERZ1740060 | MGnify/ENA primary metagenome ERZ1740060 (study PRJEB43018, sample SAMN04849235) | marine metagenome | isolation source: floating plastic debris | place: Pacific Ocean | collected 2008-08-27 | study: EMG produced TPA metagenomics...
TCGGCGCTGAAGCGATCCGCGAAATGCTGCAGGCGATTGATCTGGAAGCCGAAGCTGCGCAACTGCGCGAAGACCTGAAAGAAGCCACAGGTGAGCTGAAGCCCAAAAAGATCATCAAGCGTCTCAAGATCGTCGAGAACTTCATCGAATCCGGCAACCGTCCCGAGTGGATGATCCTGACTGTCGTTCCGGTCATTCCGCCCGAACTGCGCCCGCTGGTGCCGCTGGATGGCGGTCGTTTCGCGACGTCCGATCTGAACGATCTCTACCGTCGGGTTATCAACCGGAACAACCGTCTGAAGCGTCTGATCGAACTGCGTGCGCCCGATATCATCGTGCGTAACGAAAAGCGGATGCTGCAGGAATCTGTCGACGCTTTGTTCGACAACGGCCGCCGTGGCCGCGTCATCACCGGTGCCAACAAGCGCCCGCTGAAGTCGCTGTCCGACATGCTGAAAGGCAAGCAGGGCCGCTTCCGTCAGAACCTTCTTGGTAAGCGCGTCGACTTCTCGGGTCGTTCGGTCATCGTGACCGGCCCGGAATTGAAACTGCACCAGTGCGGTCTGCCCAAGAAGATGGCGTTGGAGCTGTTCAAGCCCTTCATCTACTCGCGGCTTGAGGCCAAAGGCCTGTCTTCCACCGTGAAGCAGGCGAAAAAGCTTGTCGAAAAGGAACGTCCCGAGGTTTGGGACATTCTAGACGAGGTCATCCGCGAACACCCGGTGATGCTGAACCGTGCGCCCACGCTGCACCGTCTTGGCATTCAGGCGTTCGAGCCTGTCTTGATTGAAGGTAAAGCGATCCAGCTGCACCCGCTCGTCTGTTCGGCCTTCAACGCCGACTTCGACGGCGACCAGATGGCTGTTCACGTGCCGCTGTCGCTGGAGGCACAGCTTGAAGCCCGTGTCCTGATGATGTCCACGAACAACGTTCTGTCGCCTGCAAACGGCGCACCGATCATCGTGCCGTCGCAGGATATGATCCTTGGTCTGTATTACACGTCGCTGGAACGCGCGGGTATGAAGGGCGAAGGCATGGCGTTTGCGTCTGTGGAAGAAGTTCAGCACGCGCTGGACGCTGGCGAAGTGCACCTGCACGCCAAGATCCACGCCCGCATCAAGCAGATCGACGACGAAGGCAACGAGGTGTTCCAACGCTTCGAGACGACGCCGGGCCGTGTCCGTCTGGGCGCGCTTCTGCCGCTCAACGCAAAAGCCCCGTTCGAGCTGGTCAACCGCCTGCTCAAGAAAGGCGAAGTGCAGCAAGTGATCGACACCGTCTATCGCTACTGTGGCCAGAAAGAGTCTGTCATCTTCTGTGACCAGATCATGACCATGGGCTTCCGTGAAGCCTTCCGCGCCGGCATCAGCTTCGGCAAGGACGACATGGTGATCCCGGATACCAAGTGGAAGATCGTCGATGGCGTGCGCGAGCAGGTCAAAGAGTTCGAACAGCAGTATATGGACGGCCTGATTACGCAGGGCGAGAAATACAACAAAGTCATCGACGCATGGTCCAAGTGTTCCGACACCGTGGCCGACGCGATGATGGACGATATTTCCGCCATGCGTGTCGAGGACGGCGTCGAACAGGAACCGAACTCGGTCTACATGATGGCCCACTCCAAGGCCCGTGGTTCGCCCGCGCAGATGAAACAGCTTGGCGGTATGCGCGGTCTGATGGCGCGTCCCGATGGCTCGATCATCGAAACGCCGATCATCTCGAACTTTAAAGAAGGTCTGACCGTGTCGGAGTATTTCAACTCGACCCACGGTGCCCGTAAGGGTCTGGCAGATACCGCTTTGAAAACGGCGAACTCGGGTTACTTGACCCGTCGTCTGGTCGACGTGGCACAAGACTGCATCGTGCGCGAGCATGACTGCGGCACTGACAAGGCGATCACGGCAGAAGCCGCTGTGAACGATGGCGAAGTCGTGTCGTCCCTGTCCGAGCGTATTCTGGGCCGTGTTTCGGCCGATGATGTGCTGGTTCCGGGCGGCGACGAAGTTCTCGTCACCAAGGGTGAGCTGATCGACGAGCGTAAGGCCGATGCCATCGAGGCGGCTGGTGTTGCCTCCATGCGTATCCGCTCGCCGCTGACCTGTGAAGCCGAAGACGGCGTCTGCGCCATGTGCTATGGCCGTGACCTCGCCCGCGGTACGCTAGTCAACCAGGGTGAAGCTGTCGGCATCATCGCCGCACAGTCCATCGGGGAACCTGGCACGCAGCTGACGATGCGGACCTTCCACATCGGCGGCATCGCGCAGGGTGGTCAGCAGTCCTTCCTTGAGGCCAGCCAGCCCGGCAAGGTCGAATTCCGTAACGCCAACGTTCTTGAGAACGCCAATGGCGAGCGGATCGTCATGGCCCGCTCCATGTCGATGGTCATCATCGACGAGAACGGTCAGGAACGCGCCAGCCACAAGCTGGGCTACGGCTCCAAGCTGCATGTCGAAGACGGGGCCGATGTGGCCCGCGGCGACAAGCTGTTCGAATGGGATCCCTACACCCTGCCGATCATCGCTGAAAAGGCCGGTACCGTGAAATGGGTCGACCTTGTGTCCGGCATCGCCATCCGTGAGGAGACCGATGACGCCACAGGTATGACGCAGCGGATCGTGTCTGACTGGCGCGCAGCACCCAAGGGCAACGAGCTGAAGCCCGAGGTTCTGATCGTCGGTGCCGATGGGGAGCCTGTACGCAACGAGGCGGGCAATCCTGTCACCTATCCGATGTCTGTGGATGCGATCCTCTCGGTCGAAGACGGCCAAGAGATCAAAGCCGGTGACGTCGTCGCGCGTATCCCGCGGGAAGGTGCCAAGACCAAGGACATCACCGGTGGTCTGCCGCGTGTGGCCGAACTCTTTGAGGCACGTCGCCCCAAAGACCACGCCATCATCGCGGAAATCGACGGCTATGTCCGCTTTGGCCGCGACTACAAGAACAAGCGTCGCATCGCCATCGACCCGTCGGACGAAAGCATGGAGCCCGTCGAATACATGGTGCCCAAGGGCAAGCACATTCCGGTTCAGGAAGGTGACTTCGTCCAGAAGGGTGATTACATCATGGACGGCAACCCCGCGCCGCATGACATCCTGTCCATCATGGGTGTCGAAGCGCTGGCCGATTACATGATCGACGAAGTTCAGGACGTCTATCGTCTGCAGGGCGTGAAGATCAACGATAAGCATATCGAAGTGATCGTGCGCCAGATGCTCCAGAAGTGGGAGATCCTCGACAGCGGGGAGACGACGCTTCTGAAAGGCGAGCATGTCGACAAGGTCGAGTTCGACACCGCGAATGCGAAGGCAGAGGCCGAAGGCCGCCGCCCCGCATCCGGTGAGCCGATCCTGCTGGGCATCACCAAAGCCTCGCTGCAGACGCGTTCGTTCATCTCGGCGGCGTCTTTCCAGGAGACCACGCGTGTGCTGACCGAGGCTTCGGTTCAGGGCAAGCGCGACAAGCTGGTCGGCCTGAAAGAGAACGTCATTGTGGGTCGTCTGATCCCGGCTGGCACCGGTGGCGCCACGCAACGCGTGCGCAGCATCGCGTCCGAGCGCGACAATGTCGTGATCGAAGCCCGTCGCGAAGAAGCCGAAGCAGCAGCGGCCCTGGCCGCACCTGCCGAAAGCGCAGATGTCTTCACGACCGAGCCGGTCGAAACGCCGGAAAGCCGCGACGAGTAAGCCGCGTCATTCTTTGAAATTGAGACAGGCCCGCGTTCACAGCGCGGGCCTGTTTCGTTTTCGTATCAAAGGTTCCATCCAAATGACTGATTTTGATGTGCATATTTGCAGAGCACCCCTGCGCAGCTGAAAGCGAACTTTTCTACCCGACACCCGTTGTGTCTGCATCAAATGGCGCAGCAGCGCCGATCACACACTGTCGTAAGAAAGGACTCTCGCTATGACACGCACAGCAATGATTTCCGCAATCGCCCTGACCTTTGCAGCACCGGCATTTGCCGCTGACAACTCTGATCTGGTCAATCTGGGCAAAACCTCTCCTGCAGAGATTGTGGACACCCACAATGACAGCACCGATTTCATGACCGAAAATGATCTGGGCGCAACGTCCCCCGCGGTCATTGACCAAGAAGGCGGTGACATCCTGTCAACGATGAGCGCGTCTGAGCGCGACGAGTTGGAAGACCTCGGCGTTACGTCGCCTGCAGAGCGCGCCGACTAAGCCGCCAAGCGGTTAACGCGCCTTACAAGGAATTGCCTTCGGGCTTTACGAGGTGCGTTGTGGGACCGGTCTCATCCGAAAGGGTGGGGCCGGTTTTTACATGTGCGGGGTCTCGCGTGGCCAAAGCTGCGGGAACATCGGGCCGTCAATCCGGTCCCCCTCGCCATAACCTGCGGCCTCGAACATCGCGCGTTCGTCTTTGGCCCAATCGCCCCGATAGCGGATCATCCCATCCGGTGCTGTCATGCGCAGCGTAAAGCGCCGCACCGTTTCGGTCGGCGTCACCGAAGACAGGCCCCCATGCAGGGTGCGCATGTCGAAAAAGATGCAATCGCCCAGATCAAGATCCCATTGCAACAGATCGAACGCCTCCGGATCAGCGTTCACATCGGGGGGCGGATGATAGGTTTGGCCCGCAACAACCTGCGGCTCGTGGCTGGCATGGCCATCCGCAAACCGGACCCGCATGAAAAGCTTGTCCCACAAGTGCGAGCCGCGCACGAAAGCGATCCCGTTTTCCTTCGTCACCGGCTCAAGCGGCAGCCACAGAACGCACATCGTGCCCTCAAAGTCGAAATACGCCAGATCCTGATGAAACGGCGGCCGCGACGTGGACCCGGCCTCGCGCATAAACCAATTGTCCATCACCAGATTGACCGATGGCGCGCCCAGCAACTCGGCGGCCAATGGCGCGCAAGGCGAATGGCGCACGAAATCTTCGAATTGGGGGACTTTGTCCCAAGCCCAAAAGTCCTCAAGATACGCCGGGGCGTCCGGATCTTTGGTATGGCGGGCGAAATTTGCCGTTGGATGGGCGATATCCGCCTCGATGCCTGCGCGCAATTTTTCGATCCACTCTTGCGAAAATTGCGCGTTCAGATGCACCGCGCCGTCGCGGCGGAAGCGTGCCTTTTCGTCTTCACTTAGCAGAACGGTCATCGTGCCCCCCTTTCCAAATCCATCGATATGCTAGGGCGCAAGGCCCGGTCCTGCCAAGCTGCCTTTTGCTATTGTGCCGCCATAGGTCCCCGATAAGGTGCGGCTATGACCCAATCCAATCAGATCATCGGCCTTTTGCGCTTTTCCTATCCGTCCATCGGCGGGTTCCGCAAAAAGCACGATACCGCCGAAGAGGCCGAGGCGTTTCTTTATGACAGCGCCCGTCTGGATCGCAGGATGACCTTGTTTGAACGGTTCACACGGCCCTGTCTGCAAAACCAGACCGATCCCGAATTTACCATGTTGATCCTGATTGGCGAAACGATGCCCCAAGATGCGCAGGCGCGTCTGGCCGCAATGGTTCAGGATATCCCGCAGGTCCGCATTCTGGCTTATCCGTCGCTGCCCCATTACCGCGCGATGCGCCGCGCCTATGACGAGGTGGCGCGCAACGATGCGACCCACCGCACGACTTTCCGGCTGGACGATGACGACGCCGTGGATCGCGACTTTATCAAGCGTTTGCGCCACTGGGCTGACAAGCTGGCCGATGATGCGCCCACTGCGATTGCCTTTAACAAAGGGCTTTACGTCGATTATACGCAAAACCCGCCCGAGATTTTTGATGCGACCGAAAAGACGCCTCTGGCCGTCGGAACCGCGCTCACCGTGCCCATGGATCACCCCGAAAATATCTACCGCCGCAACCACCGCATCCTTGCGCAGTTCTACAACACCTTCTCCGAGGCCGAGACGCCTTGCTATATCCGCACGGTTCACCGCGATAACGGCTCGGATCCGGCCTTTACCGGGCGCACCCGCGAGATGACGCAGGACGAAATCGCCGAGATCCTCAAGACCCAATTCGATCTGACCCCAGACGATCTGCGCCGCCCATGACCGCCTCGCTGTCCGACAACACGCGTGGTGCGTTGCTTATGACGGCAAGCATGGCCGGGTTCACCGTGAACGATGTCTTCATGAAAGCCGCCTCCGACGAGGTGCCGCTGATGCAGGCCTTGTTCGTGCGAGGCTTTGTGACCACCGGGTTGATCCTGGTGATGGCGATGGCTTTCGGCCAGTTGCGCTTTCGGTTGCCGCTTGGTGACTGGTGGCTGATAACCTTGCGCACGTTGGCTGAAATCGGCACGGCGTATTTCTTTATCACGGCGCTTTTCAACATGCCGATCGCGAATGTGACGGCGATCCTGCAAGCCCTTCCGCTGACTGTGACACTGGCTGGAGCTGTCTTTTTGGGCGAAGCGGTGGGATGGCGCAGAATGGCGGCCATTCTGATCGGTCTGGTCGGAGTGATGTTGATCGTCCGGCCTGGTCCGGATGGCTTTAACATCTATGCCCTGTATGCGCTGGCCGCTGTCTTGCTTATCACCGTGCGCGACGTGGTCACCCGCCGCATGACGCGCGAGGTTCCGTCACTTACCGTTGCTTTGATCGCTGCATTTGGCATTTGGCTGTTTGGTCTGATCGGCACCGTTACACAGCCTTGGGCCCCGATGAGCACCTTGGCCTATGCGCAGCTTTTTGGCGCGGCCCTGTCGATCATCGTGGGGTATCTTGCCAGCGTCATGGTGATGCGCGTGGGCGATATCGGGTTCGTTGCGCCGTTCAGATATACAGGTCTGATCTGTGCCTTGATCCTTGGTCTTCTGGTTTTTGGGGAATGGCCTGACTGGATCACCATGTTGGGTGCAGGCATTGTCGTGGCAACCGGCATCTTCACCTATTGGCGCGAACGTCAGCTCTCTTTGAAAATGCGCCGGACATCTGCCTGACGAATGTTGAACTTGCCCGACAGGGTGTCCTTGGTGTCTTTGTCCATCCGGCTGGGCTTGTGGAACTTATTGACCAGCGGGTCGCCATTATAATCGTTCACGCCGCGAATAAACATTGGCTCACCGGGATAGCTAAGAACCGCCATCTGCCGGTTCAGCACGTGATGCGGATAATGCATCACGGTCTTTTTTGCATAGCCGCGCAAGACAACGGCAAGGGCAGGGGTCCACAGCGTGGTTGACACCCGTGTGACGTTCATGCCGGTCTTGTCGACGGTCGCCGTGTAACCTTGGGTGAAATCAATCGCGACCTTGTTGTTGCGTTCAAAGACCGCCTGCGCATCTTTGCGCGCGATGCGTAGCTTTTCGACAAAGCGGATGTTCACGCCGTCATCATCATCCAGCCGAAACTGGATCGACGGTCCCCGCTTGAGGTTCACCTCGGGCAGGATCGCCTTCGCCATCGCTGTGCGATGCTGCAACGGGGGCAGTTGCAACAGCTTGGCCTGCGGGATGTCATCCAGCAGTAACTTCAGACGAAGATAGTGATGATCGGGCAAGCTCTCGCCCGTCAGGACGACAAAGGTAAAGTCCGGGTCAGTCTGGGCACGGATACCGGGCAGGGTAACCGCTTCGAAAAAGCGAAATCGCTGTTCTAGCCGGTCGTCCTGATACAGGAAGTCGCAGCGCTCTTCGATGCTGTCATGGCTGCGGCGATAGCCCCCGAACCCCGGATAGGAGAAACGACATAATCCAACGACTTGCATAACCCACGATCCGCAGTTTCAATGGGCATGAGCATGACACCGCGAATGGACCGCGTCCAGTGGTGCGCATGCTGTTGACAGCCCTTCCGACTCCCCCTATACGGCGCCCACTTGAGTGATCTGTGTGACGTGCATGGGTCTCTTAAATCAGAACCGAAGTGGTCACGATCCGGGCCTAAATGCCCCGATCCTCTGGATACCCGCCGCACCGCTCCCGCTGATGGGTGCGCTTGCGGTTTTTGCGTTTTGCGGACGCGCAAGGCGCTTTTGAAGATGAACCTGCGGGATTGTCCCGCGAACACATGTGTTGAGAACGGGGAAAAGAGCCCAATGCCAACGATCCAGCAGCTGATCCGCAAACCGCGTCAGCCCAAAGTAAAACGGTCGAAGTCCATGCACTTGCAAGAGTGCCCGCAAAAGCGTGGCGTTTGCACACGCGTTTACACGACCACACCGAAGAAGCCGAACTCCGCTATGCGGAAGGTTGCCAAGGTGCGCCTGACCAACGGCTTCGAGGTCATCAGCTATATCCCCGGTGAAAGCCACAACCTTCAGGAGCACTCTGTGGTTCTGATCCGCGGCGGTCGTGTCAAAGACCTTCCCGGTGTGCGTTATCACATCCTGCGCGGTGTTCTGGATACCCAGGGCGTCAAAGATCGTAAACAACGCCGTTCGAAATACGGCGCCAAGCGTCCCAAGTAAGGAGAGGCTCAGATGTCCCGCCGTCACGCCGCCGAGAAGCGCGAAGTCCTGCCTGACGCCAAATTTGGCGATAAGGTTCTGACCAAATTCATGAACAACCTGATGATCGACGGCAAAAAGTCCGCCGCCGAGAAAATCGTCTACAACGCGATGGATCGCGTCGAGGGCAAGATCAAGCGCGCGCCGCTTGAGGTCTTCCACGAAGCGCTCGACAACATCAAACCCGCCGTTGAGGTGCGTTCGCGCCGTGTGGGTGGTGCGACCTATCAGGTGCCTGTTGAAGTCCGCCCCGAGCGTCGCGAAGCGCTGGCAATCCGCTGGCTCATCACCGCAGCACGCGGCCGCAACGAGAACACGATGGAAGAGCGTCTGGCCGGTGAGCTGATCGACGCAGTCCAGTCTCGCGGCACCGCTGTGAAAAAGCGCGAAGACACGCACAAGATGGCCGACGCCAACAAAGCGTTCAGCCACTACCGCTGGTAATTTAACCCTAATTCTTGAGGAAGCAGCCCAATGGCACGCGAATATCCCCTCGAACGCTACCGTAACTTCGGAATCATGGCTCACATTGATGCAGGTAAGACCACCTGCTCTGAGCGGATCCTGTTCTATACCGGTAAGTCCCACAACATCGGCGAAGTGCACGATGGCGCGGCGACCATGGACCACATGGAGCAAGAGCAAGAGCGCGGTATCACCATCACCTCCGCTGCGACGACCACGTTCTGGGAGCGCACGGAGGACGGCCAGACGCCCGACACGCCCAAGCACCGCATGAACATCATCGACACGCCCGGCCACGTCGACTTCACCATTGAAGTTGAGCGTTCGCTGGCCGTTCTCGACGGTGCTGTTGCTGTTCTGGACGCCAACGCGGGTGTTGAGCCCCAGACCGAAACCGTTTGGCGTCAGGCTGACCGCTACAAGGTTCCGCGCATCGTGTTCGTCAACAAGATGGACAAGATCGGCGCTGACTTCTTCAACTGTGTGAAGATGATTAAAGACCGCACGGGTGCTACCCCGTGCCCGATCCAGATCCCGATCGGTGCCGAGAACGAGCTGGAAGGCATGATCGACCTCATCACCATGGAAGAATGGGTATGGGCCGGTGAAGACCTTGGTGCTTCTTGGGAAAAACGTCCGATCCGTGACGACTTGAAAGAGTTGGCCGAAGAATGGCGCGGCACCATGATCGAGATCGCCGTCGAGCAAGACGACGACGTGATGGAGCAGTATCTGGAAGGCGAAGAGCCTGACGTTGAAACACTGCGCCGTCTGATCCGCAAAGGCACGCTCGCCATCGACTTCATCCCGGTTCTGTGTGGCTCCGCGTTCAAGAACAAAGGCGTTCAGCCTCTGCTCAACGCTGTTGTCGACTTCCTGCCCAGCCCGCTGGACGTGGTCGATTACATGGGCTTCAAACCCGGTGACGAGACGGAAACACGTGACATCGCCCGCCGTGCGGATGATGACATGCCGTTCTCTGCTCTGGCGTTCAAAATCTGGAACGACCCCTTCGTGGGCTCGCTGACCTTCACCCGCATTTACTCGGGTAAGATCGAAAAGGGCGACAGCTTCCTGAACTCGACCAAAGGCAAGAAAGAGCGCGTTGGCCGCATGATGATTATGCACTCCAACGACCGTGACGAAATCGCAGAGGCGTTTTCAGGCGACATCATCGCGCTGGGTGGCCTGAAGGACACCACAACCGGTGACACGCTGTGTGCGATCAATGATCCCGTGGTTCTGGAAACGATGACCTTCCCCGATCCCGTGATCGAGATTGCCGTCGAGCCCAAGACGAAGGGTGACCAGGAAAAAATGTCGACCGGTCTGGCCCGTCTGGCCGCCGAAGACCCCTCCTTCCGTGTCGAGACCGATATCGAGTCCGGTCAGACCATCATGAAGGGCATGGGCGAACTTCACCTCGACATCCTCGTCGACCGTCTGCGTCGCGAGTTCAAGGTTGAAGCCAACATCGGTGCCCCGCAAGTGGCCTACCGCGAGACGATCTCCCACGAGGTCGAGCACACCTATACCCACAAGAAGCAATCCGGTGGGTCGGGTCAGTTCGCCGAGGTCAAGATGGTCATCACGCCAACCGAGCCGGGCGAAGGTTATTCGTTCGAAAGCCGCATCGTGGGTGGTGCTGTTCCGAAGGAATACATCCCCGGTGTTGAAAAAGGCATCCTGTCGGTGATGGATAGCGGCCCGCTGGCTGGCTTCCCCGTGATCGACTTCAAGGTCGCCCTGATCGACGGCAAGTTCCACGATGTGGACTCATCGGTTCTGGCGTTCGAAATCGCAGCCCGTATGGGCATGCGCGAAGGCATGAAGAAAGCGGGCGCCAAGCTGCTTGAGCCGATCATGAAAGTCGAAGTTGTCACCCCGGAAGAATATACCGGCGGCATCATCGGCGATCTGACGTCTCGTCGCGGTCAGGTGCAAGGTCAGGACACGCGCGGCAACGCGATTGCCATCGACGCGCAGGTCCCGCTGGCCAACATGTTCGGCTACATCAACACCTTGCGGTCGATGTCGTCGGGTCGTGCGAACTTCACCATGCAGTTCGGTCACTACGAGCCTGTTCCACAGAACATCTCGGAAGAAATTCAGGCGAAATTCGCCTAAGGGATGGCGGGGATCGAACCCCGCCCTACCCACCAACCGTAGGGCGGGGCCTACCCCGCCGCCCACAAGTCAAAGAAGGAGCCTATCATGGCAAAGGGAAAGTTTGAGCGTAACAAGCCGCACGTGAACATTGGCACGATTGGGCATGTTGACCACGGCAAGACGACGCTGACGGCGGCGATCACGAAGTATTTCGGTGATTTCCAGGCGTATGACCAGATTGACGGTGCGCCGGAAGAGAAAGCGCGCGGGATCACGATCTCGACGGCGCATGTGGAGTACGAGACGGCCGACCGTCACTACGCCCACGTGGATTGCCCCGGCCACGCCGACTACGTCAAGAACATGATTACCGGTGCCGCTCAGATGGACGGCGCGATCCTGGTTGTGAACGCCGCCGACGGCCCGATGCCGCAAACGCGCGAGCACATCCTGCTGGGTCGTCAGGTCGGCATTCCGTACATGGTCGTCTACATGAACAAGGTCGATCAGGTTGATGACGAAGAGCTGCTTGAGCTGGTCGAGATGGAGATCCGCGAGCTGCTGTCCTCCTACGAGTACCCCGGCGACGATATCCCCGTGATCCCGGGCTCGGCGCTGGCCGCTCTGGAAGGCCGCGACGAGGCGATTGGCGAAGAGTCGATCAAGAAGCTGATGGAAGCTGTCGACAGCTACATCCCGACGCCGGCCCGTGCTGTGGACCAGCCGTTCCTGATGCCGATCGAGGACGTGTTCTCGATCTCGGGTCGTGGTACGGTTGTGACCGGTCGTGTCGAGCGCGGCGTCATCAATGTCGGCGACGAGATCGAGATCGTGGGCATCAAGGACACCAGCAAGACGACCTGCACGGGTGTGGAAATGTTCCGCAAGCTGCTGGATCGTGGTGAGGCTGGCGACAACATCGGTGCCCTGCTGCGCGGTGTGGACCGTGAAGGCGTCGAGCGTGGTCAGGTTCTGTGCAAGCCGGGTTCTGTGAACCCGCACACGAAGTTCGAGGCAGAAGCCTACATCCTGACCAAGGATGAGGGTGGCCGCCACACGCCGTTCTTCGCGAACTACCGCCCGCAGTTCTACTTCCGTACGACGGACGTGACCGGCACGGTTGAGCTTCCCGCAGGCACCGAGATGGTGATGCCGGGCGACAACCTGAAGTTCAACGTCGAGCTGATCGCGCCGATCGCGATGGAGCAAGGCCTGCGCTTCGCCATCCGCGAAGGCGGCCGCACCGTCGGCGCCGGCGTCGTGTCGAAAATCAACGAGTAAACAATACCTTCGGGTTCGACGTGGGGCGGCGAATGATCGCCGCTCCACCTATCAACTCTAACGCCGCGAGAGGCTCATCAAATGCAAAGCCAAAACATTCGCATTCGGCTGAAGGCCTTTGACTATCGCGTTCTGGATGCCAGCACGCAAGAGATCGTCAACACAGCCAAACGGACGGGCGCCCAAGTGCGCGGCCCGATCCCGTTGCCGAACAAGATCGAACGCTTCACCGTCCTGCGTGGTCCCCACGTTGACAAGAAATCCCGCGACCAGTGGGAAATCCGGACGCACAAGCGCCTGCTCGACATCGTCGACCCGACACCCCAGACCGTGGACGCGCTCATGAAGCTCGACCTGGCTGCCGGTGTTGACGTCGAGATCAAGGTTTAAGGAGAGTATCCATGATGCGCTCTGGTGTAATCGCAAAGAAGGTCGGCATGACCCGGCTCTTCATGGATGACGGAAAGCAGATCCCTGTGACCGTTCTCCAGCTCGACAAACTGCAAGTGGTCGCAAACCGCACGCCCGAGAAGGACGGCTATAGCGCTGTTCAGCTGGGTGCCGGTTCGGCCAAGGCAAAACGCACGTCCCAAGCCATGCGCGGTCACTTCGCGGCGGCCAAGGTGGAACCCAAGCGCAAGATCGCTGAGTTCCGCGTCGCCCCTGAAAACGTGATTGCCGTTGGTGAAGAAATCACGGCGAACCACTACTTCGAGGGTCAGTTCGTTGACGTCTGTGGCACGTCCATTGGTAAAGGCTTCGCCGGTGCCATGAAGCGTCACAACTTCGGCGGCCTGCGCGCCACGCACGGTGTCTCTATCAGCCACCGTTCGCACGGCTCCACGGGTCAGTGTCAGGATCCCGGCAAGGTCTTCAAGGGCAAGAAAATGGCTGGTCACATGGGTGCTGCCAAGGTCACGACGCAGAACCTGCAAGTGATCCGCACCGATGCCGACCGTGGTCTGATTATGGTCAAAGGCGCTGTTCCCGGCTCCAAAGGCGGTTGGGTGACGATCAAGGATGCGGTCAAGAAGCCGTTCCCCGAGAACGCCATTCTGCCCGCCGCGCTGAAGTCGGACGCCGAAGCTGCTGCAAAAGCCGCTGAAGAAGCTGCCGCTGCTGCTGCCGCTGAAGAAGCCGCCGCCGCAGAGGCCGCTGCCGCCGAGGCCGCCGCACAGGAAGAAGCTGCGCTCAAAGCCGCCGAGGCCGAGATCGAAGCTGAGAAGAAGGAAGGCGACGAATGAAACTCGACGTGATCAAACTCGACGCCAAGAAGGCTGGTTCCGTCGATCTCGACGACGCCATCTTCGGCCTTGAGCCGCGTGCAGACATCCTGCACCGCGTGGTCCGCTGGCAGCGCAACAACGCGCAGGCCGGCACCCACAAGGTCAAGACGCGCTCGGAAACCAGCTACTCGACCAAGAAGATCTATCGCCAGAAGGGCACCGGCGGCGCACGCCACGGCTCCCGCAACGCGCCGATCTTCCGCGGCGGTGGTATCTACAAAGGCCCCACCCCGCGCAGCCACGGCCACGAGCTGACGAAGAAGTTCCGCAAGCTCGGCCTCAAGCACGCCTTGTCCGCGAAAGCGACCGCAGGCGAGCTGGTTGTGATCGACACGGTCGACATGAAGGACGCAAAAACGGGCGCATTGGCCAAGCAGATCAAAGAGCTTGGCTGGAAGCGCGCCCTCATCATCGACGGGGCCGAAGTGAACGAAAACTTCGCTCAGGCCGCCCGCAACATCGACGGTCTCGATGTGCTGCCGTCGATGGGCGCAAACGTCTATGACATCCTCAAGCGTGACACGCTCGTGCTCACGAAAGCAGGTGTCGAAGCACTGGAGGCTCGACTGAAATGAGCGCGAAGGCTGAACATTACGACGTGATCCGCAAGCCGATCATTACTGAGAAAGCCACAATGGCGTCCGAGAACGGCGCTGTGGTTTTCGAAGTGGCGATCGACGCGAACAAACCCCAGATCAAAGAGGCCGTTGAGACGCTCTTTGGTGTGAAGGTCAAAGCGGTCAACACGACGATCACCAAAGGCAAAGCCAAGCGGTTCCGGGGCCAACTCGGTCGCCGCAAGGATGTCAAGAAGGCCTATGTGACCCTCGAAGAGGGTAACACGATTGACGTGAGCACCGGTCTGTAAGACCGGGCGTCACAAGCTATCGAAGGGGCCTCCGCAGCGCGGGGGCCTTTTTCGTTCCATTGATTTTCGCATAAAAAAGACTTAGCTATAGCTTAGCCATAATTTCGGAGTGCCCAATGGAAGTCTCGGTTCACGAAGCGAAAACCAACCTGTCCAAATTGCTCGAAGCGGTGGGCCGCGGTGATCGCGTCATCATCACCCGCCATGGTGTGCCGACGGCAGAACTGGTGCCCGCCCGCCGTAAGGCGGTGCGCTTTGGTGTCTTGAAAGACAAAGTAGGCCCAGTCCCAGATGCATTTTTTGAGCCGCTCACCGAGGAAGAGTTGCAGGATTGGGAAGGTCGTTGACCGCGTTGCTGCTCGACACTGGCGTTTTCGCTATGATGTTGATGGATGACTCGCGTTTGACACAGAAGCTGCGTGCGCAGATCAGCGGTGCTGATAGGCTTTGTCTCTCAACAATTTCCTTTTACGAGATCGGGCAGAAGGTCCGTATTGGGCGTTGGCCTGAGATGACCCCGCATATGGATAGCCTCGAAATGAGTGCCGACCAAACAGGTGTGGAAATGCTACCTGTCACAGCCTCGGTTGCGCAGCTCGCGTCCCTGATGGATTGGGCCCATCGCGATCCTTTTGATCGGATCATTTGTGCGCTCGCAAAGCATGAAGGTCTCGCACTGATGTCGTCGGATGCCGCTTTCGATGCCGTACTGGAAAATCGGATATGGGACAGATCGCGCAGTTGATCCTTTTGAACAGGCAAGCCCCCTTGACCCCCAACCCCATCCCTCTTAAACGAACCCATCCGCAAAGCCCCGGATTCGTCCGGGGCTTTGCTGTTGTTCGCAAGGACATCACGAACCGGGGACCTTCGGGGCCCTTCAAACTGAAAAGCCGGGAAACGTACCCGGTGCAACCAACGGAAGACAGAAAGCATGGCACTCAAGTCGTATAAACCGACGACGCCAGGCCAGCGTGGGCTGGTTCTGATCGACCGTTCGGAGCTGTATAAAGGTCGCCCCGTCAAGGCGCTGACCGAAGGCCTCACCAAATCGGGTGGCCGTAACAACACCGGACGGATCACGATGCGTCGTCGTGGTGGGGGCGCAAAGCGTCTTTACCGGATCGTCGATTTCAAACGGAACAAGTTTGACGTCGCTGCCACCATCGAACGGATCGAATATGACCCGAACCGGACCGCCTTTATCGCGCTGGTGAAATACGAGGATGGCGAGCAAGCCTATATCCTCGCACCTCAGCGCCTCGCGGTTGGTGACAAGGTCATCTCCTCGGCACGCGCAGACATCAAGCCGGGCAACGCAATGCCGTTCGCTGGCATGCCCATCGGCACAATCGTCCACAACATCGAGATGAAGCCAGGCAAAGGCGGCCAGATCGCCCGTGCAGCTGGCACCTATGCTCAGTTTGTGGGTCGTGACGGTGGCTACGCACAGATCCGCCTGTCGTCGGGTGAGCTTCGCCTCGTCCGTCAGGAATGCATGGCCACGGTCGGTGCTGTGTCGAACCCCGACAACTCCAACCAGAACTTCGGTAAAGCGGGTCGCAACCGTCACAAGGGCATCCGCCCCTCTGTGCGTGGTGTTGTGATGAACCCCGTCGATCACCCCCACGGTGGTGGTGAAGGCCGGACCTCTGGTGGTCGTCACCCGGTCAGCCCTTGGGGTAAGCCGACAAAAGGTGCGCGCACCCGTAACAAGAACAAGGCGTCGTCGAAGCTGATCCTTCGCTCGCGTCATGCCAAGAAGAAGGGGCGCTAAGATATGTCGCGTTCTGTATGGAAAGGCCCTTTTGTTGATTCCTACGTTCTCAAGAAAGCTGAGAAGTCACGGGAATCCGGCCGCAATGAAGTCATCAAAATCTGGTCGCGCCGCTCAACGATCCTGCCCCAATTCGTGGGCTTGACGTTTGGCGTCTACAACGGCCGGAAGCACATTCCTGTCAACGTCAGCGAAGAAATGATCGGTCAGAAGTTCGGTGAATATGCACCGACACGGACCTATTACGGTCATGCCGCCGACAAAAAAGCGAAACGGAAGTAAGTCATGGGCAAGGATAAAAACCCCCGCCGCGTGGCCGAGAACGAGGCCATGGCGAAAACCCGCATGCTTCGCACCTCTCCGCAAAAGCTGAACCTCGTGGCACAGATGATCCGCGGCAAGTCGGTCGAGAAAGCGCTCAGCGATCTGACCTTCTCCAAGAAGCGGATTTCGGACGACGTGAAGAAATGTCTTCAGTCGGCCATCGCCAATGCCGAGAACAACCACAACCTTGACGTTGACGAGCTTGTCGTCGCCGAGGCGTATGTGGGCAAAAACCTGACGATGAAACGCGGTCGCCCTCGGGCCCGTGGTCGTTTCGGCAAGATCATCAAGCCGTTCTCGGAACTCACCATCAAGGTGCGTCAAGTTGAGGAGCAAGCCTAATGGGTAATAAAACAAATCCGATCGGCATGCGCCTGCAAGTGAATCGCACTTGGGACAGCCGCTGGTATGCAGACACCAAAGACTACGGTGACCTTCTGCTTGAAGACATCAAGATCCGCGAGTTCATCGAGGAAGAGTGCAAGCAAGCCGGCGTCAGCCGTGTGATTATCGAGCGTCCGCACAAAAAGTGCCGCGTCACGATCCACACCGCCCGTCCCGGCGTCATCATCGGCAAGAAAGGCGCGGACATCGAAACGCTCCGCAAGAAGCTGGCCGCGATGACCGACAGTGAGCTGCACCTCAACATCGTTGAGGTTCGCAAGCCGGAGCTGGACGCGCCTCTCGTCGCTGAAAGCATCGCGCAGCAGCTTGAGCGTCGTGTGTCCTTCCGTCGTGCCATGAAGCGCGCCGTGCAGAACGCCATGCGCATGGGGGCCTTAGGCATTCGTGTGAACGTGGCGGGTCGTCTTGGCGGTGCCGAGATTGCACGGACCGAGTGGTATCGCGAAGGCCGTGTGCCCCTGCACACCCTGCGCGCGGATATCGACTACGCCCACGCCGAAGGCCTGACAGCTTACGGTATCA
>ERZ1740060.602-NODE-602-length-17425-cov-9.264421_pt1 | contig 17425 bp, 15 predicted proteins | sample MGYA00581743_ERZ1740060 | MGnify/ENA primary metagenome ERZ1740060 (study PRJEB43018, sample SAMN04849235) | marine metagenome | isolation source: floating plastic debris | place: Pacific Ocean | collected 2008-08-27 | study: EMG produced TPA metagenomics assembly...
CCATGATCGGCAGCGACCGCATGTCTGAAACCAGCATGTTGTAGCCAAAGCTCGCACCGCGTTCGCAGAGCAGGATCCGCTCATTCCCGGTGCTGGCGATCTTGGCGGCCACGTTCTCCATATCCCACGGGGCGAGGAACTGGCCTTTCTTGACGTTCAGCGCTGCGCCGGTTTCGCCAGCCGCCAGCAGCAGGTCGGTCTGGCGCGACAGGAAGGCGGGGATTTGCAGCACATCGACGGCCTCAGCCACCGGCGCGCATTGGTCGGGGCCGTGGACGTCCGTGAGCACCGGCACGCCGAATTCCGCGCCGATCTTCGACAGGATTGTCAGCCCCTCCTCCATGCCCAATCCGCGCTTGCCAGAGAGCGACGAGCGATTGGCCTTGTCGTAGCTTGCTTTGAAAATCCACCGCGTGTCTGTGGCCTCGGCTGCCGATGCAATCTGTTCCGCCAGCATGCGGGCATGCGCAAGGCTCTCCAACTGGCACGGGCCTGCGATCAGGGCAAAAGGCGCTGTATTAGAGACTGTAATCTCACCAATCTGAACCGTCTTCATGCGATCCCCTCGCGTTTGAGAACCTCTTCGATACGGGCGACATCGACGGGGTTGTTAAGTTCCCAGAACACCCGGCCTTTGCCCTCCACCGGAACACAGGTGATGGGGGTGCCGTTTTCGAGGAAGCGGAGCTGCTCCAGCCCTTCGGCGCGCTCCAGTGGCCCTTCCTCCCACCCCGCATAGGCGCGCAGGGCGGCGGGGGTGTAGGCGTAGACGCCGACATGGTGCCAAACCTCGGGTGGGGTCTCCAAGTTGCCGACGTAAGGCAGCACTTCCTTTGAGAAATACAAAGCTGATCGGTCGGCCCGCATCACAGCCGTGGTGCCCCCCACCCGGCCTGCCTGCCGGTCGGTGACGAAGTTTGACAGCGTTTCATGATCACATCTGAGCACGGGCGTGGCCATTTCGACCCCCGGCTGCATCGCGGCGACCAAAGCTTCGACAAACCAGTGTGGGGTGAGCGGCGCGTCGCCTTGCAGGTTCACCACCACGTCCGGGTCGACCTCCAGCTGCGCCAGCCCTTCGGCGCAGCGTTCGGTGCCGTTGCGGGCTTTGGGCGAGGTCATCAGCACCTCCGCGCCAAAGCCATGCGCCGCCTCTGCAATCCGGTCATCATCCGTCAGAACATAGACCCTATCTATGCCCGAAACGCCTTTGGCGGCCTCCCAGGCGCGCTGGATCAGGGTCTTCTTTTCACCCGCAGCCCCGGTCAGCTCCACCAGCGGTTTGCCCGGATAGCGGGTCGAGGCATAGCGGGCCGGGATAAAGACAACCACGCTCATGCGACACCTGCCCTAAGCAAATCATGGATATGGACCAGCCCGATCAGCGCGCCTGTCTCGTCCACCACCAGAAGGGCGGTGCGCTTGAGCCGGTTCATCTCCCCCAGCGCTTCGGTCAGCAATGTGCCCGGTGCAATGGTGAGCGGGTTGGGGGTGGCCACCTGCCCTGCCGTCTGATCCATGAGACCGTCCATATTGCGGCGCAAATCGCCGTCGGTGATGATGCCGTGCAACGTACCACCCGCCGCCACAACGGCAGCGACGCCAAAGCCCTTCTGGCTCATCTCCACCAGCGTGTCGGACATGGGGGTCTCCGGGGCCACAACCGGCAACTCCGCCCCCCGATGCATGATGGCAGACACACGCAAGAGCTGCGCCCCGAGCGTGCCGCCGGGGTGAAACGCGTGGTAGCTCTCGCGGTCAAAGCCGCGCGCCTCCATCAACGCCACGGCCAGCGCATCGCCCAAGGCCATGGTCATGGTGGTCGAGGTGGTGGGCGCCATGCCAATCGAACAGGCCTCGGGCGCGTCGGGCATCAGCAGGACATGCTCGGCCGCACGCGCCAATGTGCTGTCCCGGCGCTTGGTGAGCGCAATAAGCGGGATGTCGAACCGCGTGACATAGGCGATCATGTCCGCCAGTTCGCGGGTTTCGCCCGAGTTTGAGATCAGGACCACCGCATCATTACGGGTGATCATCCCCAGATCGCCATGCGAGGCCTCACCAGGATGCACCGCCTGCGCGGGTGTGCCGGTGCTCGCCAGCGTGGCGGCGATCTTGTTCGCCACATGGCCCGATTTGCCCATGCCAGAGACGATCACCCGACCGGGCAGCGCCAGCAAACGCGCCACCACCGCGTCGAAATCAACCGGCAAGGCCTCTGCCAATTGGGTCAGGGCGGCGCTCTCGACGCTCAGGACAGTGCGCGCGATGTCGGAAGGACTGCTGGTCATGATAGCCTGCGGCGTTGTTTGCGCGCGGTGATAGCTGTGGAAGGTCGGGCTGTCCAACACCAGAGTCCCCGAGCCACGCTTTTCTCTGCACGACCTTACACGCGCAGCGCCCCGAACCTGGGCGGGGCCTGCCCTATCCGCACCTCTCTCACAGCAGAGGGCGCGCGCAGATGGCCGGAACAGATCCGGGGGCAGACCCCCTTAAGTGTCAGCCTTTTGTGCACCGTCCTGACGCGGTGATGTCCTGCATGCGGGCTCCTGCGCTGATCCTCGCGGTGCCTTTGCCCTCGGCATAGACGCGCACGCTCATGGTGATGGTGTAGGATCTGCCTGTAGAATCATTCGCTTGGTTCTGCGTGGTATAGGTGGTGAAGTTCCCGGCCTTCGATATTTGCGAAATGCCCTGCGCTTCGTACCAGCCATCAGAGAGGCCTCTTTGAACGAGGTTTTGACGTGTATCGATAAAGACCTTTTCACCGGTCCACGTGACGCCAATTTTCTTGCTGGCCCCACGCCAGGAGTCAAATTCGCAAAGTATCTGTTCCGCCGTTGCCGTGCTTGCGCATATGGCAAACAACAGTGTCAAAATGGCATTCTTCATACGGTGTATTCCTTTATAGCGTGTCACAATCACCCAGCCAGATACCCGGCTGCCCTAAATGGCGTTTGGCTGTTATATCCCAACAGGCCCCATGATCTTGGCTTAAACAGCATGGGTGTCAGCGTGCGCCACGCCTTCAGCGCTTGCAAGAACGTCGTGCCCCCAAGGCTGACCTTGGAACAAGACAATCGCTGCAGCCTGGCCTTTGCGGCGGCGCAGGACGGGACGATCACAGACCCGCGCATGCCCTCATCCGTCGTCAACACGTTCTGACATCAGCACGGCGTTATGCTCTTTTGAATCGAGGATGGCATAAACGCTCGACATCACCTTCCAGTCGAGATGCCCTTGGCGGCAGAGGATGGAGTAGACGGGAAAGGGTTTGCGCAAGACACCGCCCTTGGCCTGCATCAGCCGCGCCACATGGGTGGACCCGATCGTGTCGGCATCGAGAAACTTTGCCTCGATCACCGTGCGCGCCACATCCACCACGGCTTGTTCGGCATAGTAGCGCACCACATCATCAAACACCCGGCGCAGGTCGTCTGTGTCTTTCAAAACGCGGCGCGCATCCTGCGTTTCAATCACATGCGGCAAACCAAAACAGGCACTGAACCCGCCAAAGTCACGCGCAATCAGAGCTTTGCCCGTTTTAAAGAGCAGCTCATCAGCGATTTCTTCTGCAGCACAATCCTGAGACATGGCGCAGAGTTTAGACTCACCTTTAAGAATAAATTACAAAGATTCAGCGGCCAAATTCAGGCCATCGGCCCATTCCCGCCCGTCCTTTGAAAACACAGCGTTTCCATGCCCAAAACGACAGGCTGCGGGATGAACCCTAGCCCTGTTGCACGGTTTCCGCGATCATAGAGATCATCTCGAACATCACCGCCGCCGCTGTCAGCGCAGTGATCTGGTTGGGGCTGTCCTTGGTGGGCATCATGCAGACGATATCACCGCCGACGATGTTCATCCCCCGCACCGCGTGCAACAGCTCCACGGCCTCGTCGATATCGAACCCCTTTTCGCCGGGCTCCAGGTTTGACACGGCGGGGGCGATGGTCGGGTCCAGGCAATCAAGGTCAAAGGTGATGTAGACGGGCCGCCCTGCCAGCACCTCTTTCGTCTGCGCCACCACATCCGCCAATCCCCGCTGGCGGAACTCCTTCATGGTCACAACGTTGTAGCCATAGTCATAAGACGGCTGCAGCCAGTCGAGCGTGCGGGGGTGACCGCGCAAGCCGATCTGCATGGAATGTGTCGGGTCCACCTGGCCTTGATCGGCAAGATAGGCGCCCCAATGGGCGGCGGATTTCTTGGCCCCCAGGAAGTGGTCGACCTTGGTGAAAACATCCGTATGGGCATCGAGATGCAGGAAGCACACGGGCTCCCCGCCCGCGATCTGCCCCTTGCCCAGGGCCTGCACGATGCCCCCGGTGATGGAGTGATCCCCCCCGATAGACACAGGCCGCGCGCCCGCCGCATCAACGCGCTCGTAAAACGCGGTGATGTCGGCGATGCAGGCCTCGTTGTCATTGGCCCGCGGCAGCGGCACGTCACCCACATCGACGATCTTGGCCGCCGTCCAGGGGTCAAGCTGAAACCCCGCATGCATCCGCTTCTGAACCGCCGACACGTTGCGCAAGGCGCGCGGCCCCAGATGCTGATCGCGTTCAGTGGTGCCATTGCCGGTGGAATGCGGCACGCCCACAAGAGCGATATCCGCACCTTCGGGGCCTTCATGCGGACAGCGAAACAGCGTCGGAATCCCCCACCAATAGAGATTTTCCATCATGGATGTCTGGTAGGGGTCGGACATAGGAGGGCCTTTCCTGCAAAGATATCCGACACTCTAGGCAGAGCCGCCATCTATTAGAAAGACCGCAGGATGCATGATCTCATGCACCGATATGGCGGGCGCGCGCCGAAACACGCGCCCTGCCTGGATCAAGCTTGGATCACGCCACCGCAAACGGGTCGTCGATGACACCCACAAGCTGGAAGGTGACCTCTGTGTCCCCGCCACCGACACCATTGGCATCATCTGCGGCCTGGGCAATCAGCGACTGGGCCTCAGCCAGACCGGCATCGCGGTCATCCAGCATATAGGCCGCCATCACCGCTTCGGCGTCATCCACGTTGTTCAGACCGTTGATCAACGCATAAGACACGCCAATATCTGCCTTGTCCTCGATGGTGCGCACATCGTCTGGTGATCCGGTATCCGCCCGCGCGCCCTGGATCAGCGCCAGCATGAATTCCGGCCGCGAGACATTGCCTGCATCAAGGTTGCTCACCCAGAAATCCTTGCCTGCCTGATCGGGGTCACGCTCAAGGAAGTTGTTATAGGCCAGATCGACAAATTCCGACGATGTCAGGCTGGGTGGCATCTTTTCCTGCGTTTCCGGCTGGTCAAAGAAGAGCTCCGCAATCTCAGCCAGGCTCACCCCGTTGTTCAGCGAGGTGCCCCAGAACAAGAGCCCTCCGGAATCCGGCGCCCGGTCGAAATAGGCGATGTAGATCTCCGTCAGCATCTGCAGCTGGTCCGCATCAAGCTGACCGGCCCCTTCGATCGCGGCCAGATCCAGCGTGCCATCGTCAAACTGCACGGATTCAATCCCGCCCAGGAAATCAGTGCCGGTGTTGCCGTTGGCCTTGTCGGTCTGCGACACGCCACCTGGCCCCACCATAAAGCCGAAATCGTTGAAATCGCCGGTCACCACGGCGGTGTCATCTCCGTCGCCGCCAACAATCACATCGTCCCCCGGACCACCGGTGATGGTATCATCCCCACCGCCGGCCAGGACATAATCGTTGTTGTCGCCAAGGGTGAAGGTCTCGCTTGTGTCATCTCCGATCACAAACGCCACATCATCCTCGCCATCTGACGGCAGCAGATCAACCGGGATCAGCACACCGTCAATGATATGCACAAACCCGTTTGAGGCCGTGATATTCGTCTCGATGATGTTGGCATTCGGCAGATCAGGTTCGCCGTCCACAAGGGCCGCGCCATCCACACCCAGATCAGCGCCAAGCAGGGTGTCGATTGTGGTCGATCCCAGCACAGCCTCTGCATCCAGCGCGCCGGGCGCCACATGATAGAGCAGAATGTCCGACAAAAGCGGCACCGGATCATTGCCAAAGCTCAGCAAGGTCACCGCCTGCACGATATAGTCAAACGCGCCCGCCTCATCGCTGCCCTCAAAGCCAAGCGCCTGGGCTGCGGCCACAAAGGCGGCGTCATTGGGTGCAAACACCGTCAGGTTGCTGTCGGGGTTGTTCAGCGCATCTGTCAGACCTGCGGCCGTCAAAGCGTTCAGCAGCAGGTCGAAATCGCTGGAATCCTCGTCAAAGGCGCCGCCACTTGCCGCGACAATCTCGGTGATGGTGTCGCGGTCATTGCCCGGGATGTCGATGGGCAAGAGCACCTTGTCGATGCCCTGAATGGTTCCGTTTGCCGCGGCCACATCCGGGACCACGATGGTGGGGTCCAGAAGATCAGGTTCCGCATCCACCAACGTCCCGCCAGACGGCATGATCTCGGCATCGGTCAAGAGCGTGGCAACAGAGTCTGCCGCATCAATCTCGGCCTGCGACTTTGCCCCACCCGACACGTGATAGAGCAGAATATCCGTCAAAAGCGGGATCGGATCATCATCTTCAGCCAGTTCGGTCAGCGCCCCTGCGATAAAGCCGAAAACAGCATCTTCGTCACTTGTGTCGCCATCAAAACCCAGATCGATCGCCAGGTCTGTAAAGGCTGCATCGGTGGGCGCAAAAACGGTGATGTCATCTGCATCGCGAACCGTATCTGTCAGCCCAGCCGTGTTCAGCGCCATAACGAGGATGTTGAAATCATCAGACCCGGCCGCGATATCGACAATGTTTGGCGGCGGTGGCGTATTGCCTGGAATGTCAATCGGCAACAGCACCCGGTCGATGCCCTGGATGATGCCATTGTCCGCCTCAATATCAGGGGCCACGATGGTCGGATCGGTCAGATCAGGCTCTAAATCGCCCAAAGCGCCATCTGCAGGAGAAATCTCTGCCCCATCCAGCAGGGTGGCAATTCCGTCAGATGCCAGAATGGTCGGTTCTGTGCGCTCCCCGGGTGCCACATGATACAGCAGGATATCTTCCAGGAGCGGGATGGGGTCGTCATCTTCCGCAAGCTCGGTCAACGCGCCTGCGATGTGGTTGAAAACCGCGGTCTCGTCGGACGTATCCCCGTCGAACCCAAGGTCTACCGCCAATGCCGTGAAGGCTGCATCTGTGGGTGCAAAAACGGTGATGTCATCCGCATCACGCACCGTATCTGTCAGCCCAGCCGTGTTCAGCGCCGTGACCAGAATGTTAAAATCATTCGATCCCGCAGCAATGTCGACAATATTCATAAAAGCTCTCCCTTTGGCTTATGTCAGACATACGCGACACTGTGCAGCACAGATGCGGATATGACGAAAACGTGAGGTGGCACCTTCGCCAGATCCAGCGAAGTGCGCGGGTCTTTGCCAAAGCCTATGCTGGTCGGCATGACCCCGCGCTTTCTGCTGCATATCGGCGCCAACAAGACCGGCACCTCCTCAATCCAGCGCATGCTGGTGGACAACACCCCAGCGCTCAGCGCGGCAGGCTGGGCCTATCCGGACTTCCATCTGCAACATTGCGCACACCACCCTCTGGCCTATGCGCTGGCAGGTCACCCCACACGCGGGCTGGGCGAGGGGTGGCGCGATGCATGGGCCCAGACCACCGCCGATCCGTCACACCGCTATGTGATCTCGTCCGAGCTCTTCTTTCGCAACGTGCCGCCCCAGGCCGCCGCCGCGCTGTTTCCGCCAGGGCAGACGCAGATCGTGCTCTATCTGCGTGAACATCTGAGCTATCTGGCCAGCTGGTATGCTCAGGCGGTGCAGGAGCGCAATCTGACCGCCAGTTTTGACGACTACATCCGTCTCTTCCCGCAGCCCTTTGACGTGTTTCTCAAACGGTGGGAGGCCGTCTACGGGGCCGGCTCCATCACCCTGCGCCCGTTCCGCCGCGATGCCTTTGCCGGCGGGGACATCCGGCAGGACTTTCTGAACCTGATGGGGGGCGTGGACGGCATCAACATGCCAGCAGCCGACAGCAATCTGACCATGTCGGGCAATCTTTTGTTCTTCAAACGCCTGCTCAACCACGTGATGAGCTATGAAGAGGCCCATGCCCACCCCATCCCGGACGAATTCGGCGCTTATGCAGAGCTGACCAAGACCTTCCGGGGCCGGTTCGAGACAGGCGCTGACACCGCCCAGCTGGTCTCTCATATCTTCGCCAAGGACCGCGCCGCACTCACAGCCCGCGGCCTAGACCTCGGTCCGGTGCCTGAACATGTCACAGGCCAGCCCTGCCCCAATTACGACACCCTGCAAGACGAGGTCACCCTGATCGCCCGCGTCGCCGAGGAAACCGGCAAAGCCTTCCTCCCCTACGCCCGCCGCCTGCCTGTCTGGCCGGGGTGAGGCGTATAACGTGCAGGCCATGTTCGTGTTCAGCGTGTAAGCCTCTGTACAACAACGATCCACCCTTCCTCTTGCCGAAAATACCTCGGGGGAGGCGCGAAGCGCCGGGGGCAGAGCCCCTGTTTTCCGGCACCGGAAAAGACCAGGATGCGTCAACGCATCCTGCCCCTGTCAGGGGCAGGGCAATGCGCTGGCCAGATGTATCCAGGCGATGCGCTCTGCGGCGTGGTACTGCGCCTCTGGCAGCACCGCCTCGGGGTCTTCCAGCAAAGCGGCGTAGAAATGCACCTCGTTCGGATAGCGCTCTGCCCGGAAGTAAAGCGGGGACCCGCAGGTGCCGCAGAACCCGCGTTCGACGCCCGCACTGCTGCGATAGGTCTGCGGCGCGTCCCCCGTCATCTGCCAGGTGCCGTTCTCCTGCCCGATCCAGGTGGTCATGGGCGAGGCTGTTGCCCGGCGGCAGCTGTCGCAATGGCAATGCCCCACCCAGTTATGCGGACCGGTCAGCGCGAACCGACAGGCCCCGCACAGGCAGTGGCCCCTCAAAACAGTCCCTGCATCCGCTGCCATGACACATCCTCCTGTGACCTCTTGCGTCTGGCCTAGACCACCCAAAGAAAAACGCAACACGCCGTAACCCTTCATTAACCTTGATGAAGACAGAGTGAGCGCACCAACTGCCCCTTGAGACACCCAGCTGAGACACCCGACCCATGCGCATCCACACGTCGACCCCCGGCTCGCACAGCCAGCGCCTTCGGGGGCGGCTCTTGGCGCAAAGCCTGCGCAGCCATCTGCAGCGGCGGGGGCATATACTGGCCCCCTCGGTGCCGCGCGCAACCGGGGCGCAGGCGGTGCAGGACACCCTCACCCTTGCCGCCCTGCCACCCCGGCCGCATGCGCCACAGACCGTCTCACTGGGGTTGGGCCTGCCACAGGCGCTGGAACATGGGCCTGCCACATTGCTGCTGACACAATCGCTTTTCGCTGAGTTAGAGACGTTTGGCGGCCCAAATGCCTGGACGGCAGCGGGCACCCTGCCGCTGGTGCTGCAAGGCTATACCCGTGCGATCCTGACCGAACGGGCGGATGTCGCGGCCTCTGTGGGCTTTGCCCCCTGGATCCCGCTGGCCCTTGCAGACCGCTTCCCGGTCATCGCCACCCTGCCCAGTGGCACGTCAGACGACCCGCCGCGCATCCTGATCCTGGATCACGGCGCCCCGACGGGCCAGGCCGAGGTGCTGCGCCGCGCGCTCGCCACCAGCGCCCCCACCAGCGACCTGCCCATGCGCATCATCAGCCCCAACAACGATCATGCCGAGATCGGCGCAGGGCTGATCGCGGATCTGCACCTGCATCTGGGCTTTGGCCCCGACCGGGCAGTGACCGCGTTTTCGCCGTTCGACAGTCTCTTGTCCGGGGCCTACACGCTGGTTCTGCCCGCCGACGGGGTGGCAGCCGGAGACACGCTGCGCGGTCTCTGCGCCGGGCGGTCCTATGTCGATCTTGCGCCGAACCTGTCCGGGTTGGAGGCCCGCGCGCGCACCATGCTGGGCCGCCTGCAGGCAATCCGGCACAGCGGTGACCGCCAGAACCCGGAAACCGCGCGCTTTGCTGCGGTCAACGCCGCGGTGCGGGCCGCAGATTACAAACGCTTTGATGCGGTGCTGGGCGACCGCCCCCAGATCCAAGAGGCAGCCTGATGCGCCTTGCCTGGGTCTGTCCGATCTCATCGCGCACCGGCGTGGGGTCTTACGCACAATCTGTGCTGCGCGCCCTGACCCGCCGCAAGGGGCTAGAGGTCACCGTCCTGCACCCGCCCTGTGCTGAGGCCGACCGGCTTGAGATGCCCTGCCCCACCCTGCCGCTGTCGGATGCGCTGATCGCGTCAGACCTGCCGCAGATGTTTGACCTGATGCTCTACCATCTGGGCAACAACGACACCCATCACGGCATGATCCTGCGCGCGCTCATGGCCCATCCCGGCCCCGTGGTGCTGCATGACCATGTCTACCAGCACATGTTCGCAGGCCTGCACCATGACGGCACCGCCCCGGCGCCGGGCTTTGGCGCGCTGATCCATGCGGTGTCGGGGGCGGCGGGGTTCGACTATCTGGCCGCCAGTGGCACGCTGCGCGCCTCGGGTGCTGTGTCTTACGTGCCGTGGGAAAGCAACTGGGCCGCGCAGGTACCCCTGTCGAACGTGCTGGCGCGGCTCGGGACCGGGGTGATCACCCATTCCGACTTTGCCGCCCGCGCCATGGGCGATACCTATCCCGGCTCTGCCACCACGCTTTTCATGCCGCGCCCGGACATCCCAGTAGACCCGCCCGAACGCACGCCCAGCCTCAACGCCCGCCTGCGGCTGGCCGCAACGGGGCATATCGGCCCCACCAAGGGTCTGGAACTGCTGGTCGAAGCGCTGGCCAGCACGCCAGATCTGGCCGACCGCTACCATGTCACCATCGCAGGCCATGCCGGGGATGCCGGGTATGTGCAATCGCTGGAAACCCGCATCACCGCGCAGGGCCTGACCGAAAGCGTCCGCATCCTGCCCGACCCGGATGATGCGGGCTTTGCGGCTGTGATGCAGGATGCCGATCTTTTCATGAACCTGCGCCGCCCCAACACCGAAGGGGCGTCGCTGTCGCTGGCCGAACAACTGGCCAGCGGACGGCCTGTCATTGTGCAAAACTCGGGCTGTTTTGCCGAAATGCCCGCCAAATGCGGCTGGCACCTGCCAGCAGGCGCGGATGCGCCGGATCTGGCCGACACCTTGCGCGACATCGCCCGCGATCCGCGGCAGATCACCAAACGGGGGCGCGCCGCCGCCCGCTATATGACCGGGCGCACCGCAGCGGCCTATGCCGACAAGCTGGGCACGTTTCTCTATGCGGGCCAGACCCGCCTCATGCGGCGGGCAGAGGCGGCGCGCAGCCGTGTCGTCACCCCCGAAAAACAGGATATGGTCTGGCACACAACCTATTGTCAGGTGCGCGGTCTGATGGCAGGCCTGATGGCCGGACGGGGCCTTTTGCCCCCCGATCTTTGGGCCTATGGGCACGAGGATATCGGCCAATATGTGGCTCTAAACTTGCTGAATACGCCTGTAGAAGATCCCGAAGCCCTCTCACAGGCCTTGCTGCAAGGCGGCATGCTCAAGGCAACCCAGCGCATCGGGCTGCTGCGCCAACTGCTCACCCGGGCCGCGTCCGAGGTCGGCGACACCCAGCATCACATCTCGGATCTGGCGCTGCCCATCGCAGATGCCGCCCTTTGGCGGGTGCTCATGTGCCTGCCGACGCAGATTGCCCTGCCGCTCGCGCTGCAAGCGCTTGGCCAGCGGACCAGCCCGGACGCGCAAACCCAGCTTCTGAAACTGGCGCAGCGCAACGGGGTCGGCCCCACCTTGCTGACCTATCTTGAAGGGCGCGGTGATCCGCTTTTGGACAGCCCCGACATGGCCGCAGTGCGCGACCTTCTGCATCCCCCCGACACGGGGCAGCCCGCACGTTTGCCCCCGGCCCCGCCCGAGGCTGATCTTGTGCAAATCGCAGCACAACCCGCCGAATGCAAAGCGCAGGTGGTGCAGCTTTCCGGGTTTCACGCCCCCGAACCTGCCGGCATCTGGACCGCTGACCCCAAAGCGTCGATCCGTGCGCTGGTGGCGCCAGATCATCCGGTGACCGCGCTGGCCGGGGCGGCGTCCCTGCTCGACGCGGCGCTGGCCACAGCCGCGCAGACCGTGACGGTTGAGGCAACCGAGGAAACCACCGGCCGCACGGCACGCTGGCAGGACACCCGCCCGCAAGGCGGCGATCCCAGCTTTGACTGGGTGCTGCCCCTGCCCCGCTTTACCGGGCCGTTGCGCATCGATCTGACCCTGCCCGCCTGCCACACCCCCAGCGCGCTTGGGGCCTCAGCCGATCCGCGCCCACTGGGCATGATGCTGCGGTCCCTGAGGTTCGAAAGCGGTGCGGCACAGCTGGAGGCGGCAGAGTAAGGCGCGGAATAGAGGGCGCGGCTCCAAAACCAAAGGTCTCTGTTACGCCAGCTTGCGCGCCATCCGCTTGGTCATCCACCGCCGCCAATAGGCCTTGTACATCAGCCGCCGCAGGCTTTTGCGCCGCTTGTGCTTGTGTTTGCGCCGCCCGGCCTCAAGGCTTGATTTGCACGCGTCGCGCCCGCGCTGCGTGACAACACGCGGGTCACAGGCATAGCTGTCGAACTGCACAATCGCATCCGGCCAGTCCGAGGGCTGCACCACCGGCCCGTTGCGAAACGCAAGATGCGCGGCCACCTCGCGCGACACCATGTACCCTGTCGCCAGAAACGGCGGCAGCGCCACACGGTAGGCCCGCACCCCGCCAGGCAGGATCAACCGGTCGCGCACCTGCACATAGGTGTTCTTGTGATCAAACAGCAGCAATCCGCAGGGCGGCTCGACCAGGGCAGGCCCCAGATCGAAGAACGGCAAAGACGGATCGGCATCATCCTCCAGCACAATCGCAGACGGCGCGTCACCCGCTGCGATCCGCTCATAAATGCCCCGATGCGACAGCGCACAGGCAAACTCTCCGTCCGACATCGGACGCCCCATGCGCGCCTCGGCTCCGGCCCGGTCAACGCGGTGCTCATGCGCCTCTGGCAGATGGTCACGCCCATCAATGCCCCAGAACACCTCATAGGCCAGACCCCGGGCCTCAAGCGCCTCTGCCAGCGGCCCAAATCGCTGCGCACCCTTGAGGCTGAGGATGTAGATCGGGGGAAACTCCATCAGGCGCTGGCCCTTGTGGTCAAAGAGGTGGCAGTGAAGAAACCCCGCCTGTCCCGGGCAAGGTCCACACAGGACCCTAAAACGGATGATGCAGCGCCTCAAGCAGGCACCGAGAAACCCTGCCGAAACGCCTGCCACCCCACATGGCACGCAGAGAGAGCGCGATACAGGTTTATTTCGCCACACCTGACGCGCAAAACTCTCCTTCAGGTTGTTTTTTCAACCATTCCGGTAGAGGATCTTGGGATGGATCCCCTGCCACATATCACCATTCTCATGGGCACCCGGAACGGCGGCGCGTATCTGCGCCAGCAACTGGCTTCCCTGGCGGCACAGGATCACACCTGCTGGTCGCTCTGGATCAGTGATGACGGCTCGACCGATGCCACTCACGCCCATATCCGCGCCTTTGCGGATGACTGCCCCAACCCGGTTGTCCTGCTGCGCGGCCCGCAAGCCGGGGCCAGCGCCAATTACCAGCACCTGCTGTGTCATCCTGATCTGCCCACAGGCCCCGTGGCCTTTGCCGATCAGGACGATCTGTGGCTGCCCACCCATCTCAGCCGTGGGCTGACCGCGCTGTCGCATGACACACCAGAGGCCGGGCAGGCCTATGTTCCGAACCGGCTGTCCCAGAGGGCCGGGCAGGTGCCCCGCGCGATGCCAGGGCGGACACCCAAACGCCCCAGCTTTCGCAACGCGTTGGTGGAAAACGTTCTGGCGGGCAGTGGGCTGATCCTCGATGCCACCGCCACGGCCCAGGCCCGCGCCATCGGGCCGGTGGATGTGCCGTTCTGGGACTGGTGGCTTTACCTGCTGTTCACCGGCATCGGCACCCGGATTTTGCAGGACCCGATGCCCGGCATCCTCTATCGCGCGCATGAGGGCAATCTGCTGGGCCCGCGCCGGGGCCTGCGCGCCAAACTCTGGCGGGCAGAACAGCTGCGCAACGGCACCTATCGCAGATGGATTATGGCCAATCTGGCTGCGTTAGAGCCACATATTGGCGCTCTTACCCCCGAAGCGGCGGCCCTCCTACATCGCCTCATACCGCTCTCTGCGCGCGACCGCGTGCGCCGGATCAGCCTGCACCGCCACTGGCCGCAAGACAGGCTCGCACTCTGGCTGGCGGCATGAGGCACAACCGGCATGGCTATGCCACCGCCTGTGCGCCTGCCTCATAAACGGCAATCGCCTCGTCGATATCATCAAACATCTGCAGCCGCCCGTCCTCCAGCACCGCGCCCGCAGTACAGACGGCACGCAGCTGCGCAGGCGCATGGCTGACCACAATGGCCCCCGCCTGCCCCAACCGGGCACGCAACAGATCTGCCGTTTCGCGGCGAAACGCGGCATCACCCACCGCCGTAATCTCATCGACCAGATACATGTCAAACGGAATGCCCATGGAAATCGCAAAGCCCAGCCGCGCCTTCATCCCCGAGGAATAGCGCCGCACCGGCCAGCTCATCGCATCGTCCAGACCCGACACAGCACGCACAAACGCGAGAAGGCCCCGACTGTCCACGCCGTAAACCCGCGCCACAAAGCGCGTGTTCTGCACGCCCGTCAGATCCGGGTGAAACGCCCCAGCAAAGCCCACAGGCCAGGACACCGTGCCAGTGCGCTCAATCCGCCCCGCATCAGGCCGCAGCGTGCCTGCAATCATGGCCAGCAAAGACGATTTGCCTGCCCCGTTGCGCCCAAGCAGGGCCGTGGCCTGTCCGCGCGGGAACGTGGCCGTGATCCCCTGCGCCACCAATGGCCCGCGCGGGAACCGCTTCCAGACGTCGCGCAGCGCGATCATCCGCGCCGGTCCAAAGCGGCATAGACCGCCAGAACCGCCAGCCCCCAAAAGAGCAGCGCAAAGCCTCCGATCAGCGCCAGAAGCCGCCCCCGGCGGGGATATTCGGCCGTTTCGGCCAGTGTTGGGCTCTGCCACGCCGCCAGATACCGGCTTTGCCGCCGCGCTTCTGCCTGCGCCAGATCATAGGCCCGACGCGCGGCGGAATAGGCTTCCTCGGCAAAGTCCCGGTCTGCCACCAGCGCCTCATAGGCCCCCACCACACTGGCAAAGGCATCGCCGTCGCCTTCCAGCCCCAGCTTGGCGCGTTCGGCGGCGATCCGGCCTTCGATCACCGCCACCCGGCGCGCGCCTTGTTCCAGCCTTGGGTCGCTCTCGCGCGTTTCGCCGCGCAAGAGGTCAAGCGCAATCAGCGCCTCGGCCAGTTGCCCCTGCAGCGTGCCCAGCAGACCGGCCTGCGCCTGCAAATCCACCGACGGATCCACCAGCTGGTGCTGATTGCGGAACTTCGTGACCTGCCGGCGCGCCGCTTTCAGCCGGTCTTCGGCCTGGGCCAACTCTGCACCGGCATCGCGGATCGCATCGGCCTGCGCCACATCGCTAAGCTCATTGATCAGGGTTGTGGCCTGCGCCACGATCGCCTGCGCAATGGCCTGCGCATCCTCTGGTGCAAAGGCTGTGACCCGCAATTCAATCAGCCCCGCAAGACTGTCATACGACACCGTGACGTGACGCGGCCAATAGCGGTGCAACGCTTCCAGCGCCCCATCAGCCTGAAATGCAAAAACAGGGTCTGTTTCAACGGAAAACAGCGCAGTCCCGGGTTTGGACCACAGCGCTGACAGGTCCAGATCCGCCTCCAGTTCCGCCACAAGACGGCGGGACCCCAGATATTCGTAAAGAATATCGGTATCGCGCGAGCTCACGCCTGACAGACCTGCCAATCCACCCAGCATGTCAACCGCCACGCTGGTCTCTTCCCGGCGCACGGCAAAACCCGCTTCCGAGGCATATTGATCCGCCGCGCGTGTCCAGAGGTACCAGGCGCTCACCAGCACCGGCAACACCACGCAGACCAGACAGGACAGCGCCACCCAGACATGCCGCCGTTGCCAGCGCGCGCGTTTGGGCAAGACAACCGGCGCAGAGGGCAAGATCACCTGCCCCGTGCCATGAAACGGCGCGCTCGGGTCGCGGGGGATTGATTTTACGAGAGCCATTGCGCTAACATTCCCGCTATGCGTGTGCAATCTTGCAGCCTGACCTCATGAGATCCGCGGCCCGCCCCACCATGTGGCGCGCCATCGGAGCCCTGATGCTGCGCGAGATGGCGACCACTCACGGACGCACGCCCGGAGGTTACCTTTGGGCAATAATAGAGCCGCTTTTGGGCATCGCGCTCTTGTCGGCGATCTTTGCCATCAGCTTTCACACGCCTGCGCTTGGCACCAGCTTCCCGCTCTTTTACGCGTCGGGGCTTTTGCCGTTTCTGGCCTTCGCCGACATCTCGGGCAAACTCACCCAGGCGTTGAATTTCTCGCGACCGCTGTTTGCCTATCCCGCCGTCGGAGTGATCGACGCCCTGCTGGCCCGCTTCCTGCTCGCAGCGGGCACGCAGATTGCTGTCGCCAGCCTTTTGGTGGGCGGCATCCTGTTTCTCAGCGAAACACGCGCCACGCCGGATATGGCGGTGCTGACACAAGCGGTGGGGTTGTTGGCGGTGCTGGGCTTTGGCATCGGGGCCATGAACTGTTTGCTGATCGGGCTGTTCCCGGTCTGGCAGCGGATCTGGGCCATCCTCATGCGCCCGATGTTCCTGATCTCGGGCGTGTTCTTTACCTTTGGCGCCGTCCCCCTGCCCTGGCGCGATCTCTTGTGGTGGAACCCGCTGATCCATGTGGTGGGGTTTGTGCGCCGCGGGCTCTATCCGGGGTATGACGCGACCTATGCCAGCGGCACCTATGTGCTGGGGCTGGGACTGACCTGTCTGCTGTTGGCTGGCATCGGCCTTTTGCGCTGGCATCGCGATATTTTGAGCGATCTGTAGCCCTGCCGGAAAATAGGTCCGAAACGGACCCAATGTTTCGCGCGCGAAACAATAGGACCGATCCGGACCTAATTTGGACCCCCGTGCCCTCATACCCCGATCCGCGGTCTGAACATGTTTGGAAGCGGTTTAGAGACTGTTTTGCCCCGCGATCTTGGCCAGTCTGGTAACGCCCGAAACGCGGCCAGACACAGCGCCAGATCGGCGGACCCATCGTTTCGCAGCGCAACGGGATGCCCAACTTGCGATGCGCGCAACGCGTCCCCCTGCCCGCCCAGATCGAACCCGATTGTGGGCAGGCCCGTGGCAAGAGCCTCCTGAGTGACGTAGGAAAACGTCTCGGGCCACAGCGCCGGGATCAGCCAGACCCCGATCTGATGCCGCGCCACAAGATGCGGCAG
>ERZ1740060.603-NODE-603-length-17424-cov-10.606886_pt1 | contig 17424 bp, 5 predicted proteins | sample MGYA00581743_ERZ1740060 | MGnify/ENA primary metagenome ERZ1740060 (study PRJEB43018, sample SAMN04849235) | marine metagenome | isolation source: floating plastic debris | place: Pacific Ocean | collected 2008-08-27 | study: EMG produced TPA metagenomics assembly...
TGGTACATCCACCTAGTCTGTCTGTTAATCTGGAATCATTTTCAGGCCATAAGATAGCATATAATATTGGTGTCCTACGGATTCGGACTTGACATAAATGAGAGTCTGGCTGAGCAGGGAGCCTGGACGCTCCCACCACTTCCTGTAGAGCAGAAGGGTGAGTGCACAAGAATTAAGCAAGTTTGATTTGTAGTATCTTTAATTCGTCGGTAAAAAATAGTATATGCCTCAGCAAATTCCTACTTTCAATATTAGTGTGCTGGGCTATGAATAAAATCTAGTCTCGAATCTGCAATTCAAGAAAGATTTTATGCAGAGGCAACTGTGGTAAATTTCGAGGTTATAAATACAGACAACCTTGACCAGGCAATCACCATAGTAACCGCACATGACATTGTGACCAATGAACCAATAAAAGGTGCTCATTTCATTCTAACTGGATTCATAATAGAGTTGTTTCCCCTGATAACGTTAATAATAGTAGGGTGAATATACCAAAATATAAAAGTCCCTGATGAATGATTTTTATGATCCTTTATTATAACATCCATGCATCATCAATATTCAATCTGAGAGAGCTCTCCCTATGAAGGTGCTAAACCATGATTTGCACTCCTTTAGGTTGGTTGTCTGGAGAACACCATTGGTTGATATGAACCATGCTCGTCCTACAATGATCAATATATCTTTCAACTTCAGCCTCTAGGTTTAGAAAGGCACCTCTAGTTATATATCTACTATTCTACTCTGAACTCTATAAATAAGATCGCCTCTAGGTTTAGAAAGGCACATATAGTTATAAAACTACTATTCTACTCTGCACTCTATAAATAAGATCGCCTCTAGGTTTAGAAAGGCACATATAGTTATAAAACTACTATTCCAAATCTACACTCTATAAATAAGATCGCCTCTAGGTTTAGTAAGGCATATTCATTTATGAGACTATTAGTTCTCTCTACACATTGTCAGATATTTCTCAATTCTATTATTCTCAGTACATTCAAATCCCCAGTGTCGACTGGCTATACTCGGAATCTACAATCTATCGAAGTTGTCTTCTCCTTCCCAACTCTAGGTAAGTTGTCTGCTCCTTAAACCCTAACACAGTAGTAGTTAGGTTGAACCTCGGCTAACTACGTATATCAGCTTGGCGTCCCTGGGTGGGCAGACAACTCCAAAGGAGAGAAAAGGAAGACAACTCTAACAGCTAATATCACTCCTGAATTAGTGTCATGGCTCAGAAGGAGTTTGCTGAAAGCAACCATCAATTTAGTAATCCCTTTTATGATCATGGAGCCTCCAACCAGGAGCAGAATAATGAGTTCCTCAATACCTCAAATTTATTCAGTAGTATGGAATCACTTACGTCAGAACCTCCAATACCATACAGTAATCTTGCTGGGCAGAGGCATGAATCTGCTAAATCTCGCGTTAATACCTCTAGTCTTGCTGGGCAGAGGCAAGACTCTGCCAACAGGGAGGGTGCCAAGGCATGTGAAAATACATCTGAACTCTCAGCTAAATTAGATAGCATTCAAATAGCTATGGAGAGCTTGATAAAACGAGAGAGAGAATCTAATGAGCAGTGGAAAAGTGTGGTCAATGCCTTAGTGCATGAAGAAGTTTCTCGTCTAGTGCCTGAAATAATCAGGTCCCAATCACATCAGTGTGAATCTTCTCCAATAAGAACAAGCCAGCATGTTACCACACCACCTCCGCCAGTACCGCAGACTATGAATCCTTTTCTCCCTAATTATATGGTACCAGTGGTTTCTGATCACATGGTAAACCCAGTGACTGAACAACAAAACAGAGAACACCCAAAACTGGCTCCTAACATAACATCAACAGCTACTTGTAAGACAATGGGAAGCGATATTCCAAAGTTATCCAAACCAGTGACGGAGCTTCCAACCTTTGATGGTTCAAGTGATTTGGCCATGTTTAGAATTATGTTTGAGGAATGTGCTACTCTGAATCGATGGGAGGGTGAAATGGTAAAGTCAATCTGGCTGAAGCAATGCCTTAGGGGCGCGGCTCGTGATGCTGTTCTATTTGAAAAGGTGACAAGCACTGATCACATATTTCAGATCTTGGATTCCCGCTATGGTTCAAAGGTTTTGGTTCAAAAGTATGATGCCATTCTAGATCATCGCAAGAAAAAACCGAATGAAAGCATGTCTGAACTAGCAAATGACATTAGAAAAATGGTTGAGGTAGTATACTGCGATTCAGATCGAAAAACCAGAGAAAGAATGAGTATCAAGTACTTTATTAAGGCTATCCCTAATATCAATGCTAGATATGAATTGACCAGTTCTGGTCTGACAGTTCTGGAACAAGTAGTAGAGAAGGCAGCTATACGTGAAGTTTTCTACAGTCAATATACTCCTTTCAGAGCTAATACGGAGTCATCTTCGCCATCTCCACAAGTATCCCAGGCCGCCACTAACCAGCGTTCCATGACAGATCAAACTTCTGATACACCTACTCCAGCTGAAAATAACAGAAATTATAATAATCAGAGACAGCAGAATCGACGAAAGTGCAAGCATTGTGGCCAAAATCACCCTGCATTTGTCTGTCAGCCATGTAGGCATTGTGGAGGACCCCATTATGACAATCAATGTCCGGGAAACTTCAACCCCATTCCCCAGCAATCTGCCAGGCAGTAAATGGGAATGGGATGATACCTAAAACATTACTGCCTGAACTTATGACCTGTACACCGACTATGGAAATAGACTATAATATTATGATGAACCAATCGGTGACTGATATTGACCGGGTGAAAGTAATTATGAGTACAATTCAGACACTCACATTGAATGATTTTCACAAGGCTAAAGTTTCATCTGTTATATGTTATGCTCAAGGGGATAACTCTCCGACCTGTAATGAAAGTTCAGTGTCTCCAAATCTGACTTATGTTCCTCCAGAACCTGAAAATTTAAGTGATAATACTGTGAATACCGTGGCTACGGTTAGCAATCTGCCTGTCACACAAGAAAGGTGTGATACTGTTCAAGCTGGTCAAGTTGTTAAGCTACAACACAATTTGACACCTCAGGGAGAGGAAACTTTCGGTAATTACCAACACTTCAATGAACTTCCGTATTATGGGGAAGATATTCCTAGCGCGAATCATATCAGCATAAACAAAATTTCAGCCCGAAAGAAATCACCGTATGTACAGTTGGAATTAAATGGTCAACCTACTCTTTTCTTGGTGGATTCTGGTGCCACCGATACTCTCTTATCCAAACAACACGCACTGGAACTGAGAGTTCTGGGGTCATCTGATGTGGAAGGAGTAAATAGTGGTACTACGGCAACCGGATCATCAATAACCTGTTATGGTATGAAAAGAGTAGATCTTCAATTAGGGTGTGAAAGTTTGAACGGGCCAGTTATTATAGCTGATATTCATGAGAATGGAATCCTTGGTATGGATTTTATGGCTACTTTTGGCTGCATTCTAGACTTTGATGCTATGATCATGAGAATATATGACCAGACAATACCACTGGTCGATAAAAAGGGCAAAAGGCTTTCTTGCACTTGTTTTTCTGCCAGACAAACTACTATAGATCCCCATACAGAAATGATAATTGACCTGTACGCTAATGATGAATCAATACAGGGAGGGCTAGTACAGCCAAATTATACTGTGATGGATAAATTGAGTTTATTAGCAGCTCCTTGCCTCACCTCACAAGACCTAGTGTTACGAGTTGCTAACATAACTGAACATCCAATTCATATACCGAAAAACTATTCTCTAGCTTATTTATCAAACCAGGACACCATAGATATTATGCCAGAAAGGACAGGCGGTGGTTCTACCACAGACTATGACACCAGAGTACGATTGACTAATTCTACCAATAATCCTGAGTTACCTGAACATGTAAAATGTCTTTATGATTCGCTCCCATCAGATGTCTCTTCCATCACCAAGGAAAGAATTAAACAGGCTTTAATTCGCTACCAATCTGTGTTTTCTAAGGATGAATACGACATGGGTTACTGTGATCTCGTACCGCATGAAATCCATGTAAAGCCCGGTACTCAACCAATCCGACAAGCTCCGTACCGCACAGGACATCATCAGGAGCTGGAAATACAAAAACATGTCACTAAACTGCAAGAGAAAGGTCTCATTGAACCCACAGTCAGTCCTTGGTCTAGCCCGGTTATTGTGATTGCTAAGAAAGATGGTTCTACCAGATTTGTGCAGGATTACCGGAAGCTAAACAAAGCTACCTATATACCCTCTCAGCCTCTGCCGCGTATAGATGACTGTCTAGAGTCACTTACTGGTTCTAAATATTTTAGCACCTTCGACCTACTTAGTGGTTATTGGCAATGTGCCCTCAGTCCTGAGGCAAAAGAAAAGGTGGCTTTTTGCACTAAAGGTGGCGTTTATACTTGGAAGGTTCTAGGCATGGGATTGTGTGGAGCCCCAGCCACCTTTGAAAGGCTGATGGAGAAAGTAATGACTGGCCTGAACTGGAAAGACTTGATTGTTTATTTAGATGACATTATTGTATTCAGCTCTACAGAAGACACACACGTAGACAGATTAGAGAAAATGCTTCAACGGCTACAACAGGCTAATTTGAAAATTAAACCTTCTAAGACTCACCTTATGCAGAAGAAGGTAGAATTCCTAGGCCATGTCGTTGATGAGAACGGCATTCACACGGATCCTGCAAAAGTCAAAGCTATGCAGGAAGTGGTTTCTCCCAAATGTATTGGGGATCTCAGGACTTTCCTAGGCTTTACCGGGTATTACAGAAAATTCATTTCAGACTACGCTGATATAGCAGCTCCTTTGTATGATCTACTGAAGAAAAAAACAGCAGGCAAATTCAACTGGACATCTTTATGTGAAAATGCGTTCCTATCACTGAAGCAGAAACTGATAGATTTTACAACTTTATCATATCCAGACTGGACTAAGCAGTTTATTCTTGACTCTGATTCTAGTGGGGAGGCTATAGGAGCTGTACTTGCTCAGATGGATAATGCTGACAATGAAAGGCCTATTGCCTTCTATAGCAAACGACTTTCAGAGTCCCAACAGAAATATTCTGTGACAAAACAAGAGATGCTAGCTTTGGTTTCTGCTATAAGGCATTTCCACACTTATTTGTACGGAGCTAAATTCCTATGCAGAGTTGACCATCATTCACTTATATGGCTGAATAACATCAAAAATCCTCAGGGCATCCTAGCTAGATGGCTGGAAACCTTAGGCTCTTACCAGTTTGACATTGAACATCGGCCAGGTAAACAGCACTTGAATGCAGATGGATTATCTAGGTTCCCTGTCAACGTGTCCACAGCATGTAGCGAGGCCCCTGGACCTGATGATTCATCTTTTTCTGTACAGGCTACTGATGTTACGGTGGGGATCTCATTGGCAGAGTTTGCTGAAGCTCAGAGTAATGATCCTCATCTCAAACCCATTATAGCCTGTGTAAGAGAAGACAAATCCATTGATACCACAGATAGTAAGCAATACTCAAGAGTCACCAGATATTACCTAGGCAAGCTCTCGAATCTGTCAATCAAGGACAATTTACTGATGATACACGATAATAAAACCAACCAGGACAGAATGGTAGTACCTGAATGTTACCAAACCCGAATAATGCAAACTTTTCATGATATGGATCATGCTGGGATGGATCGTACTGAATCTCGCATCAAGCTTTATTATTTCTGGTATGCACTACAGTCAAATGTACGAACATTTATCCAATCATGCTCAACATGCCAGAAAAGCAAGATTACCCGTAACCCAGTTAATCAGAGAAACTTAACAGTAGGATCTTTGATGGATCAAGTCAGTCTGGATTTTGTTGGACCTCTGGCGACAACTAGCAAGGACAACACATATATTCTGATAGCTATAGAGCACTTTTCTCGCTGGGCAGAGGCATATCCCCTGGCCCAACCTGACGCTGATTCCTGTGCTCACGCTCTATATAATGGGATGTTCTCACGATTTGGGTTCAGTCGCATTTTACATTCAGATAAGGGCAGCGCCTTCATATCTCAGCTTATGAAAGAGCTCAGTAAATTGGGCAATTGTAAGCAGACATTTTCAGCTAGGTACCACCCAATGGGGAATTCATATGCGGAAAGAGTAATTGGCTCTGTGACTTCGAGTTTACGCTCCTGTGTACAGGATACTCACCTTGAGTGGGATGAGTTAATAGATACAATCATGATGGCATACCGCTCAACTCCCCACTCATCCACGGGTTTCACACCAAATATGGTGATGCTGGGTCGAGAGATACGTCTCCCTTCTGTGCTTTCCCCTCAGTTGGAATCTCAACCTGTAACTGAACATATACGTAACTTGAATGAAAAACTAAAGCACGTATATAATAAATGCCTCGGTCACCCGTTAAGTCAGGATGAATCATATGATCACCTCATTCATAAACCCTATTCAGTTGATGACTTGGTCTGGATTAAACGCTTAAAATCACAGCTTAATCGACCAGGTAAATTGGAGGCCAAATACTACGGGCCATATCCAATATTGAAGGTGTTAGATTATGATACTTATGTAATCAACGAGAACGGGAAGGAGGTGATTGAACACCACGCTAGACTAAAGAGATTCATACCGAGTGCCAATTCAGATGTGATTGATAATCCCCAACCCGAACAGCCAATGGGGTTGGATGAATCCCTTCAACAGGACATTCCAGATAATATCTCTACAGGACATCAGCCTCAAGATACCCAGCTTGCTGATGGACGAGGGGAGGAGCCCTCGGTAGCTAGACCTAGACGGCCCCGCCGAATGCCCCGACACTATGATGATTTTGTGTTGGGCGACGACTACATGTAAAGGATTCTCACAACCCTACTTTTATATATTACTCAGCATATACATAACTGCACTTCATTAGCCATCATCATCTATTACCCACGTAACTATCCACTAATCAATACCCTTATCATATGCTATGGTACCTTAAATAGAGCACTGATTCATAAGGGGTTATTATTTATAAAAGCATAAGAAAGCACAAGCTCTACGGATAGCCATATACATCTATTGTTTATATATTCTCGTTTCACGTCATGGTACCATCCTTACTGTCGGACCACATTGTTGATATAACCTGCAACGTGAACACACATACCAATCTTACAAGGACAAAATGGGTTTTCCATGTGGACAATGCACCTATGTTGCGGAGAACTTTACAAAATTAACTAATCACTACTATGAAGCTCATGGCATTTCTGCCCACAACCACAGGAATTCCGGCTACCATCAACGTCACGGTAAATACCTACCTTCTGATTTCTTTGTGTCAAGATCCCGGCAAGGCTCACCTTCAGGGACCGTGACAGCTTGCCTATCTGCGTTGATATAACACCACTCGTAATTCCTAGAGATTAGTATCATCCATTCTGTCACTCAGTCAGTCTAGTCATCCCAGCGTTCTTCAATTTCTGTAAAGATTAACCAAAATATCTCACCATATAATAAGTATATTGGTGCAGAAACATGAGCAACTTACATTAAATAAATATGCATTATTATCATTGCAGAACGGAGAGTCTTCATGGGGGATGGACCTAAGCAATCACCAAATCAACACTACTCCAACCATAGCCATGATAATTCCTTCTCAGCACCATCAACCTCTTCAGAACGTCCAGATTTGAGAGAATCTTTAAAGAGCAACTCTGATGCTGTGATAAAATTCAAGGGCCAGGAGGTCAGGGCCGGAGTTGTTAACTTAACCATAAAAGTTAAGTGCAACTGTGGCTCTCTTACACCAGCCTCTAAACGGAAATTATCTACCACACCAAGAGCAGCAGCAGCAGCTGAGGAGGATGAGAAGAGTGAAAAAGTGTCTAAGTACCACAAACGTGGAGAAGATAGTAAGACTGACAGTTCCGACTCTGATGCCAATTAAGAGTGGTGCTAATTGTTGATTAACAAGTGCTAATTGACTCTGGTTGTCGTTATAATAAAGTCAACTAACCTATCTTCTATACTCATCTCATAAATGCTAATAATTTTCTGCTATTGAAGAGTGTGACACAAAATAAAGAAGCTATCAGATGCCAACAGAATATCATCCATCCTTTATCTGTATTAAATCCTAGGGTACCACTCTCAAAGGTTACTGATGATGATGGATCTATCTATCTTTAATAATTATAATATATTAATAATACCTACCGTCAGTGTGAGTGTCTCAGTTCAGTCACTGTACAATATATACGATGATAATGGTTTTATGAGTCTAATCTGACACACATGGTACATCCACCTAGTCTGTCTGTCAATCTCAAATCATTTTCAGGCCATGTGATAGCATATGTTGGTGTCCAGCAGATAGGACTTAACATTAGAGAGAGCCTGCCTGAGCACGAAGCCTACACGCTCCCACCACTTCCTGTAGAGCAAAGGGGTGTGTGCACAAGAATCAAGCAAGTTTGATTTGTAGTATCTTCAATTCGTCGGTAAAAAGGAATATTATGCCTTAGCAAATTCCTACTTTCAATATTAGTGTGCTGGGCTATGAATAAAATCTAGTCTCGAATCTGCAATTCAAGAAAGATTTTATGCAGAGGCAACTGTGGTAAATTTCGAGGTTATAAATACAGACAACCTTGACCAGGCAATCACCATAGTAACCGCACATGACATTGTGACCAATGAACCAATAAAAGGTGCTCATTTCATTCTAACTGGATTCATAATAGAGTTGTTTCCCCTGATAACGTTAATAATAGTAGGGTGAATATACCAAAATATAAAAGTCCCTGATGAATGATTTTTATGATCCTTTATTATAACATCCATGCATCATCAATATTCAATCTGAGAGAGCTCTCCCTATGAAGGTGCTAAACCATGATTTGCACTCCTTTAGGTTGGTTGTCTGGAGAACACCATTGGTTGATATGAACCATGCTCGTCCTACAATGATCAATATATCTTTCAACTTCAGCCTCTAGGTTTAGAAAGGCACCTCTAGTTATATATCTACTATTCTACTCTGAACTCTATAAATAAGATCGCCTCTAGGTTTAGAAAGGCACATATAGTTATAAAACTACTATTCTACTCTGCACTCTATAAATAAGATCGCCTCTAGGTTTAGAAAGGCACATATAGTTATAAAACTACTATTCCAAATCTACACTCTATAAATAAGATCGCCTCTAGGTTTAGTAAGGCATATTCATTTATGAGACTATTAGTTCTCTCTACACATTGTCAGATATTTCTCAATTCTATTATTCTCAGTACATTCAAATCCCCAGTGTCGACTGGCTATACTCGGAATCTACAATCTATCGAAGTTGTCTTCTCCTTCCCAACTCTAGGTAAGTTGTCTGCTCCTTAAACCCTAACACAGTAGTAGTTAGGTTGAACCTCGGCTAACTACGTATATCAGCTTGGCGTCCCTGGGTGGGCAGACAACTCCAAAGGAGAGAAAAGGAAGACAACTCTAACAGCTAATATCACTCCTGAATTAGTGTCATGGCTCAGAAGGAGTTTGCTGAAAGCAACCATCAATTTAGTAATCCCTTTTATGATCATGGAGCCTCCAACCAGGAGCAGAATAATGAGTTCCTCAATACCTCAAATTTATTCAGTAGTATGGAATCACTTACGTCAGAACCTCCAATACCATACAGTAATCTTGCTGGGCAGAGGCATGAATCTGCTAAATCTCGCGTTAATACCTCTAGTCTTGCTGGGCAGAGGCAAGACTCTGCCAACAGGGAGGGTGCCAAGGCATGTGAAAATACATCTGAACTCTCAGCTAAATTAGATAGCATTCAAATAGCTATGGAGAGCTTGATAAAACGAGAGAGAGAATCTAATGAGCAGTGGAAAAGTGTGGTCAATGCCTTAGTGCATGAAGAAGTTTCTCGTCTAGTGCCTGAAATAATCAGGTCCCAATCACATCAGTGTGAATCTTCTCCAATAAGAACAAGCCAGCATGTTACCACACCACCTCCGCCAGTACCGCAGACTATGAATCCTTTTCTCCCTAATTATATGGTACCAGTGGTTTCTGATCACATGGTAAACCCAGTGACTGAACAACAAAACAGAGAACACCCAAAACTGGCTCCTAACATAACATCAACAGCTACTTGTAAGACAATGGGAAGCGATATTCCAAAGTTATCCAAACCAGTGACGGAGCTTCCAACCTTTGATGGTTCAAGTGATTTGGCCATGTTTAGAATTATGTTTGAGGAATGTGCTACTCTGAATCGATGGGAGGGTGAAATGGTAAAGTCAATCTGGCTGAAGCAATGCCTTAGGGGCGCGGCTCGTGATGCTGTTCTATTTGAAAAGGTGACAAGCACTGATCACATATTTCAGATCTTGGATTCCCGCTATGGTTCAAAGGTTTTGGTTCAAAAGTATGATGCCATTCTAGATCATCGCAAGAAAAAACCGAATGAAAGCATGTCTGAACTAGCAAATGACATTAGAAAAATGGTTGAGGTAGTATACTGCGATTCAGATCGAAAAACCAGAGAAAGAATGAGTATCAAGTACTTTATTAAGGCTATCCCTAATATCAATGCTAGATATGAATTGACCAGTTCTGGTCTGACAGTTCTGGAACAAGTAGTAGAGAAGGCAGCTATACGTGAAGTTTTCTACAGTCAATATACTCCTTTCAGAGCTAATACGGAGTCATCTTCGCCATCTCCACAAGTATCCCAGGCCGCCACTAACCAGCGTTCCATGACAGATCAAACTTCTGATACACCTACTCCAGCTGAAAATAACAGAAATTATAATAATCAGAGACAGCAGAATCGACGAAAGTGCAAGCATTGTGGCCAAAATCACCCTGCATTTGTCTGTCAGCCATGTAGGCATTGTGGAGGACCCCATTATGACAATCAATGTCCGGGAAACTTCAACCCCATTCCCCAGCAATCTGCCAGGCAGTAAATGGGAATGGGATGATACCTAAAACATTACTGCCTGAACTTATGACCTGTACACCGACTATGGAAATAGACTATAATATTATGATGAACCAATCGGTGACTGATATTGACCGGGTGAAAGTAATTATGAGTACAATTCAGACACTCACATTGAATGATTTTCACAAGGCTAAAGTTTCATCTGTTATATGTTATGCTCAAGGGGATAACTCTCCGACCTGTAATGAAAGTTCAGTGTCTCCAAATCTGACTTATGTTCCTCCAGAACCTGAAAATTTAAGTGATAATACTGTGAATACCGTGGCTACGGTTAGCAATCTGCCTGTCACACAAGAAAGGTGTGATACTGTTCAAGCTGGTCAAGTTGTTAAGCTACAACACAATTTGACACCTCAGGGAGAGGAAACTTTCGGTAATTACCAACACTTCAATGAACTTCCGTATTATGGGGAAGATATTCCTAGCGCGAATCATATCAGCATAAACAAAATTTCAGCCCGAAAGAAATCACCGTATGTACAGTTGGAATTAAATGGTCAACCTACTCTTTTCTTGGTGGATTCTGGTGCCACCGATACTCTCTTATCCAAACAACACGCACTGGAACTGAGAGTTCTGGGGTCATCTGATGTGGAAGGAGTAAATAGTGGTACTACGGCAACCGGATCATCAATAACCTGTTATGGTATGAAAAGAGTAGATCTTCAATTAGGGTGTGAAAGTTTGAACGGGCCAGTTATTATAGCTGATATTCATGAGAATGGAATCCTTGGTATGGATTTTATGGCTACTTTTGGCTGCATTCTAGACTTTGATGCTATGATCATGAGAATATATGACCAGACAATACCACTGGTCGATAAAAAGGGCAAAAGGCTTTCTTGCACTTGTTTTTCTGCCAGACAAACTACTATAGATCCCCATACAGAAATGATAATTGACCTGTACGCTAATGATGAATCAATACAGGGAGGGCTAGTACAGCCAAATTATACTGTGATGGATAAATTGAGTTTATTAGCAGCTCCTTGCCTCACCTCACAAGACCTAGTGTTACGAGTTGCTAACATAACTGAACATCCAATTCATATACCGAAAAACTATTCTCTAGCTTATTTATCAAACCAGGACACCATAGATATTATGCCAGAAAGGACAGGCGGTGGTTCTACCACAGACTATGACACCAGAGTACGATTGACTAATTCTACCAATAATCCTGAGTTACCTGAACATGTAAAATGTCTTTATGATTCGCTCCCATCAGATGTCTCTTCCATCACCAAGGAAAGAATTAAACAGGCTTTAATTCGCTACCAATCTGTGTTTTCTAAGGATGAATACGACATGGGTTACTGTGATCTCGTACCGCATGAAATCCATGTAAAGCCCGGTACTCAACCAATCCGACAAGCTCCGTACCGCACAGGACATCATCAGGAGCTGGAAATACAAAAACATGTCACTAAACTGCAAGAGAAAGGTCTCATTGAACCCACAGTCAGTCCTTGGTCTAGCCCGGTTATTGTGATTGCTAAGAAAGATGGTTCTACCAGATTTGTGCAGGATTACCGGAAGCTAAACAAAGCTACCTATATACCCTCTCAGCCTCTGCCGCGTATAGATGACTGTCTAGAGTCACTTACTGGTTCTAAATATTTTAGCACCTTCGACCTACTTAGTGGTTATTGGCAATGTGCCCTCAGTCCTGAGGCAAAAGAAAAGGTGGCTTTTTGCACTAAAGGTGGCGTTTATACTTGGAAGGTTCTAGGCATGGGATTGTGTGGAGCCCCAGCCACCTTTGAAAGGCTGATGGAGAAAGTAATGACTGGCCTGAACTGGAAAGACTTGATTGTTTATTTAGATGACATTATTGTATTCAGCTCTACAGAAGACACACACGTAGACAGATTAGAGAAAATGCTTCAACGGCTACAACAGGCTAATTTGAAAATTAAACCTTCTAAGACTCACCTTATGCAGAAGAAGGTAGAATTCCTAGGCCATGTCGTTGATGAGAACGGCATTCACACGGATCCTGCAAAAGTCAAAGCTATGCAGGAAGTGGTTTCTCCCAAATGTATTGGGGATCTCAGGACTTTCCTAGGCTTTACCGGGTATTACAGAAAATTCATTTCAGACTACGCTGATATAGCAGCTCCTTTGTATGATCTACTGAAGAAAAAAACAGCAGGCAAATTCAACTGGACATCTTTATGTGAAAATGCGTTCCTATCACTGAAGCAGAAACTGATAGATTTTACAACTTTATCATATCCAGACTGGACTAAGCAGTTTATTCTTGACTCTGATTCTAGTGGGGAGGCTATAGGAGCTGTACTTGCTCAGATGGATAATGCTGACAATGAAAGGCCTATTGCCTTCTATAGCAAACGACTTTCAGAGTCCCAACAGAAATATTCTGTGACAAAACAAGAGATGCTAGCTTTGGTTTCTGCTATAAGGCATTTCCACACTTATTTGTACGGAGCTAAATTCCTATGCAGAGTTGACCATCATTCACTTATATGGCTGAATAACATCAAAAATCCTCAGGGCATCCTAGCTAGATGGCTGGAAACCTTAGGCTCTTACCAGTTTGACATTGAACATCGGCCAGGTAAACAGCACTTGAATGCAGATGGATTATCTAGGTTCCCTGTCAACGTGTCCACAGCATGTAGCGAGGCCCCTGGACCTGATGATTCATCTTTTTCTGTACAGGCTACTGATGTTACGGTGGGGATCTCATTGGCAGAGTTTGCTGAAGCTCAGAGTAATGATCCTCATCTCAAACCCATTATAGCCTGTGTAAGAGAAGACAAATCCATTGATACCACAGATAGTAAGCAATACTCAAGAGTCACCAGATATTACCTAGGCAAGCTCTCGAATCTGTCAATCAAGGACAATTTACTGATGATACACGATAATAAAACCAACCAGGACAGAATGGTAGTACCTGAATGTTACCAAACCCGAATAATGCAAACTTTTCATGATATGGATCATGCTGGGATGGATCGTACTGAATCTCGCATCAAGCTTTATTATTTCTGGTATGCACTACAGTCAAATGTACGAACATTTATCCAATCATGCTCAACATGCCAGAAAAGCAAGATTACCCGTAACCCAGTTAATCAGAGAAACTTAACAGTAGGATCTTTGATGGATCAAGTCAGTCTGGATTTTGTTGGACCTCTGGCGACAACTAGCAAGGACAACACATATATTCTGATAGCTATAGAGCACTTTTCTCGCTGGGCAGAGGCATATCCCCTGGCCCAACCTGACGCTGATTCCTGTGCTCACGCTCTATATAATGGGATGTTCTCACGATTTGGGTTCAGTCGCATTTTACATTCAGATAAGGGCAGCGCCTTCATATCTCAGCTTATGAAAGAGCTCAGTAAATTGGGCAATTGTAAGCAGACATTTTCAGCTAGGTACCACCCAATGGGGAATTCATATGCGGAAAGAGTAATTGGCTCTGTGACTTCGAGTTTACGCTCCTGTGTACAGGATACTCACCTTGAGTGGGATGAGTTAATAGATACAATCATGATGGCATACCGCTCAACTCCCCACTCATCCACGGGTTTCACACCAAATATGGTGATGCTGGGTCGAGAGATACGTCTCCCTTCTGTGCTTTCCCCTCAGTTGGAATCTCAACCTGTAACTGAACATATACGTAACTTGAATGAAAAACTAAAGCACGTATATAATAAATGCCTCGGTCACCCGTTAAGTCAGGATGAATCATATGATCACCTCATTCATAAACCCTATTCAGTTGATGACTTGGTCTGGATTAAACGCTTAAAATCACAGCTTAATCGACCAGGTAAATTGGAGGCCAAATACTACGGGCCATATCCAATATTGAAGGTGTTAGATTATGATACTTATGTAATCAACGAGAACGGGAAGGAGGTGATTGAACACCACGCTAGACTAAAGAGATTCATACCGAGTGCCAATTCAGATGTGATTGATAATCCCCAACCCGAACAGCCAATGGGGTTGGATGAATCCCTTCAACAGGACATTCCAGATAATATCTCTACAGGACATCAGCCTCAAGATACCCAGCTTGCTGATGGACGAGGGGAGGAGCCCTCGGTAGCTAGACCTAGACGGCCCCGCCGAATGCCCCGACACTATGATGATTTTGTGTTGGGCGACGACTACATGTAAAGGATTCTCACAACCCTACTTTTATATATTACTCAGCATATACATAACTGCACTTCATTAGCCATCATCATCTATTACCCACGTAACTATCCACTAATCAATACCCTTATCATATGCTATGGTACCTTAAATAGAGCACTGATTCATAAGGGGTTATTATTTATAAAAGCATAAGAAAGCACAAGCTCTACGGATAGCCATATACATCTATTGTTTATATATTCTCGTTTCACGTCATGGTACCATCCTTACTGTCGGACCACATTGTTGATATAACCTGCAACGTGAACACACATACCAATCTTACAAGGACAAAATGGGTTTTCCATGTGGACAATGCACCTATGTTGCGGAGAACTTTACAAAATTAACTAATCACTACTATGAAGCTCATGGCATTTCTGCCCACAACCACAGGAATTCCGGCTACCATCAACGTCACGGTAAATACCTACCTTCTGATTTCTTTGTGTCAAGATCCCGGCAAGGCTCACCTTCAGGGACCGTGACAGCTTGCCTATCTGCGTTGATATAACACCACTCGTAATTCCTAGAGATTAGTATCATCCATTCTGTCACTCAGTCAGTCTAGTCATCCCAGCGTTCTTCAATTTCTGTAAAGATTAACCAAAATATCTCACCATATAATAAGTATATTGGTGCAGAAACATGAGCAACTTACATTAAATAAATATGCATTATTATCATTGCAGAACGGAGAGTCTTCATGGGGGATGGACCTAAGCAATCACCAAATCAACACTACTCCAACCATAGCCATGATAATTCCTTCTCAGCACCATCAACCTCTTCAGAACGTCCAGATTTGAGAGAATCTTTAAAGAGCAACTCTGATGCTGTGATAAAATTCAAGGGCCAGGAGGTCAGGGCCGGAGTTGTTAACTTAACCATAAAAGTTAAGTGCAACTGTGGCTCTCTTACACCAGCCTCTAAACGGAAATTATCTACCACACCAAGAGCAGCAGCAGCAGCTGAGGAGGATGAGAAGAGTGAAAAAGTGTCTAAGTACCACAAACGTGGAGAAGATAGTAAGACTGACAGTTCCGACTCTGATGCCAATTAAGAGTGGTGCTAATTGTTGATTAACAAGTGCTAATTGACTCTGGTTGTCGTTATAATAAAGTCAACTAACCTATCTTCTATACTCATCTCATAAATGCTAATAATTTTCTGCTATTGAAGAGTGTGACACAAAATAAAGAAGCTATCAGATGCCAACAGAATATCATCCATCCTTTATCTGTATTAAATCCTAGGGTACCACTCTCAAAGGTTACTGATGATGATGGATCTATCTATCTTTAATAATTATAATATATTAATAATACCTACCGTCAGTGTGAGTGTCTCAGTTCAGTCACTGTACAATATATACGATGATAATGGTTTTATGAGTCTAATCTGACACACATGGTACATCCACCTAGTCTGTCTGTCAATCTCAAATCATTTTCAGGCCATGTGATAGCATATGTTGGTGTCCAGCAGATAGGACTTAACATTAGAGAGAGCCTGCCTGAGCACGAAGCCTACACGCTCCCACCACTTCCTGTAGAGCAAAGGGGTGTGTGCACAAGAATCAAGCAAGTTTGATTTGTAGTATCTTCAATTCGTCGGTAAAAAGGAATATTATGCCTTAGCAAATTCCTACTTTCAATATTAGTGTGCTGGGCTATGAATAAAATCTAGTCTCGAATCTGCAATTCAAGAAAGATTTTATGCAGAGGCAACTGTGGTAAATTTCGAGGTTATAAATACAGACAACCTTGACCAGGCAATCACCATAGTAACCGCACATGACATTGTGACCAATGAACCAATAAAAGGTGCTCATTTCATTCTAACTGGATTCATAATAGAGTTGTTTCCCCTGATAACGTTAATAATAGTAGGGTGAATATACCAAAATATAAAAGTCCCTGATGAATGATTTTTATGATCCTTTATTATAACATCCATGCATCATCAATATTCAATCTGAGAGAGCTCTCCCTATGAAGGTGCTAAACCATGATTTGCACTCCTTTAGGTTGGTTGTCTGGAGAACACCATTGGTTGATATGAACCATGCTCGTCCTACAATGATCAATATATCTTTCAACTTCAGCCTCTAGGTTTAGAAAGGCACCTCTAGTTATATATCTACTATTCTACTCTGAACTCTATAAATAAGATCGCCTCTAGGTTTAGAAAGGCACATATAGTTATAAAACT
>ERZ1740060.604-NODE-604-length-17413-cov-20.112455_pt1 | contig 17413 bp, 15 predicted proteins | sample MGYA00581743_ERZ1740060 | MGnify/ENA primary metagenome ERZ1740060 (study PRJEB43018, sample SAMN04849235) | marine metagenome | isolation source: floating plastic debris | place: Pacific Ocean | collected 2008-08-27 | study: EMG produced TPA metagenomics...
AGGACAGCCTGAAAGATCTTGAGACCGGTTTCGCACGCGAAACCAAAAGCGCGTTTGGGGCCCTGCCTCCGATTGCGCAGGTGGCCGCTGATGCCGCCGCCCAAGCGACCCCGGAAAGCGCAGAGGCCCGCGAAGAGGCCGCGCGCGATAAGGCGGATGCCGAAGCGCTTCGCAAGGCTGTCGCAGACGGGCTGCTGGTGCAGGAAATCCCGCTGGTGGAAATCCACGCAGACGAGCTGTCACGGGATCGCATGGCGATTGACAGCGACGAGATGGAGGAGCTGCGCGCCTCCATTCTGGCCCATGGGCTGCGGATGCCGATTGAGGTTTATCCACTGCCCACGCCGGGGCCGAACATCAAATACGGCCTGATCTCGGGCTGGCGGCGTCTGGCGGCCTATCGCCAGCTTCTGGCCGAGACGGATGATGCGAAATACAAAGTGATCCGCGCGATCAAACGGACGCCGGCCAATGCGGCGGACGCCTATGTCGCCATGGTCGAAGAGAACGAGATCCGCGCCAATCTGAGCCATTATGAACGTGGCCGGATCGCGGTCATGGCGGTGCAGGCGGCAGCGTTCTCAAATGTGGAAGATGCGGTGGCGCAGCTGTTCCATGCGGGATCGAAAGCAAAGCGATCCAAGATCCGGGGCTTTGCCGAGCTGCACGAAGAGCTGGGCGATCTGCTGGTCTTTCCGACGGCGCTGAACGAACGGCAAGGGCTCAAGCTGATCGGTGCGCTGCGGTCGGGTTTCGCACGCGAAATGCGCGCAGCGCTGGCGACAGGGCAGGGGGTGGATCCGCAGTCCGAATGGGAATTGCTGGAGCCATTCACGATCACCCAGGACGAGCGCGCGCCAGCACGTCAGCTGGTCAAAACGGCGCGGCCTCGGGTGGAACGTGCCGATGAAGTGCATCTGGCCAACGGCGTTGTCATGCGCCGCGAACATGACGGCAAAAGCCATCTAATCCGGCTTGAAGGCAAGGTCGTCGATGTGATGATGGTCGAAGAAGTCATGGCAGCCGTTAAGCATCTTCTGGAACCCAGCTAACGGTTTCGCATGCGAAACCACACTGCCTGGAGCCCCGTCATTTTGGCGGGGCTTTTTCTTTGCCGGTTTCGCATGCGAAACCATGTGGAAAAGAACTGATTTCTAAGGGCTATTTAAAATACTATGAAAAAATTGTTTTTTATCAGTATCTTATGAAATCCTGCAAATGGGTACCTATCCTGAGTGCCGCTGCGTTTCGCGCTGAAATTTAACATAATACCAAAACGGCAAAGGCGGTTTCGCAGCAGGGCAGGGGGCCTTTACAGCTCGTGATTATGTTAAGTTTCGCAGAGCTATCGCAAAAAACGCGCCCTGAGACGCGTTAAGGTTAATTGCAGGGTTCATGGCGCTAGAACGCGTCAAGCGCCTTCAGGCAGGCTTAAACACGAGGCTGACGCCATTTAGGCAATGCCGATTGCCCGTCGGTTTCGGGCCGTCGTTGAAGATGTGACCCAGATGCGATCCGCAGCGGCGGCAATGACATTCGGTGCGCGGGTAGACCAGCTTGAAGTCCGTCTTGGTCCCGATGGCCCCATCGACGCTTTCGTAAAAGCTGGGCCAGCCCGTGCGGCTGTCATATTTCGCGGCCGAGCGGTAGATGTGCAAATCACAGCCACGGCAATGATATTCCCCCTCGGCATATTGCTTGTCGAGTGGGCTTGAAAACGCCCGTTCTGTGCCTTCTTCGCGCATCACGTAGTATTCCATATCGCTCAGCATCGCTTTCCATTCGGCCTTGGTTCGTGTGATTTCGAACGCGGTTTTGCCGCGCGCGGGCATGGCGATGGCAGCGGCAGAGGCGGTGACGGCAGCGAAGAAATTGCGGCGGTTCATGGACGGTCTCCTTATGGCGTGCGCCATAAATGACCGCCTCAAACCCGTCGCACAATCCGCATCACGCAGACGTGCTCAGGGTTTCATCTTTGTTCAAATATCCTCGCCGAAGGCCGCAAGCGCGTCAGCGCGCCGCTTAGTCGCTGTGGGGCACCATGTCGGACCGCCCGATCGAGACATATTGCGTGAACCCCGCATTGGACGCATCGCGGCTGGAATAGACGTTGCGCAGATCGGCCATCACGGGTGTGACCATAGCCTTCGCAATCCGCTCCAGATCCAGCGCGCGGAACTCGTTCCACTCGGTCAGCAGCACCAGCGCGTCGGCCTTGTCGGTGGCCTCATAGGTGTCCTCGATCCAGGTGACGCCGGGCAGCAGCGCTTCGCCTTCGCGCAGGCCTTGCGGGTCTACGACGCGGACTTTCGCACCTTTGCCCACCAGCGCGGGTACAATCGTCAGGGCCGGGGCGTCGCGCATGTCGTCGGTGTTGGGTTTGAACGTCACGCCCAGCACGGCGATGGTTTTGCCGTTCACGGACCCGTCGCAGAGGTCGATGATCTTGTCGATCATGCGGCGTTTGATCTCTTCGTTGACCTCGATCACGGTCTCGGTGATGCGCATCGGGATCGAATGATCCTGCCCGATGCGGGCCAGCGCCTGGGTGTCTTTGGGAAAGCACGAGCCGCCATAGCCAGGGCCTGCGTGCAGGAACTTGTTGCCGATGCGGCCGTCCAGCCCGATCCCCTTGGAGACGGTTTTGACATCCGCGCCGACACGCTCACAGAGCGATGCGATTTCGTTGATGAAGGTGATCTTGGTCGCCAGAAACGCGTTGGCGGCGTATTTAATCATCTCGGCGCTTTCCAGATCGGTATAGACGATGGGAAAATCGCGCAGGAACAGGGGGCGGTAGATATCGCCCATCACCTTCTCGGCGGCCTCGGATTGCACACCGACGACAACGCGGTCGGGGCGCATGAAATCGTCGATGGCGGCCCCTTCGCGCAGGAATTCGGGGTTGGAGGCCACTTCAAACGCAAGATCGGGGCGGGTGTCGGCCAGAACCTTGGCGACCTGGCGGTTGGTGCCCACGGGGACGGTCGATTTGGTGACGACGACGAAAGGATTGGTCGCTTTCTGGGCGATTTCCTCGGCGGCGGCGTAGACGAACCGCAGATCGGCATGGCCATCGCCGCGGCGGGTGGGGGTGCCCACAGCGATGAAGACGGCATCGGCCCCGTCGATGGCCTTGGCGAGGTCGCCGGTAAAGGTCAGGCGGCCCGCGTCGACGTTTTTGGCCATAAGCACATCAAGGCCCGGCTCATAGATCGGGACCTCTCCGGCCTCGAGCATTTCGATTTTGCGGGGGTCCTTGTCGACGCAGACCACGTCATGCCCGAAATCGGAAAAACACACACCAGAGACAAGGCCGACATAGCCAGTACCGATCATCGCGATTTTCATCTGTTTGTCCTTTGCCCGCCTGGGGGCTCTGCCAGAATTCCGCGTTGATTTAGCGGTTTTCGCAACAAGGGGGAAGGCATTTGCGAGCTGTTAACGGTTTCCCGCTAAGCAAAAGGGCAGGGGGCAACACAGAGAGCCGGAAAATGGGATTGCTGAAACGGATGATAGGCGCGGAAAGCCCGCAGATTGAGGCGATCAACCTGCCGCAGGTTGAACCGCTTGATTTGGGTTTGCCGCAGCCAAAAATGCCGGTCTACATCATTGGCGACATACATGGGCGGCTGGATCTGTTCGATGACCTGCTGAGCCGGATCGATTTTGATATCGGCAGCCACGAGATCGGCGCGCCTGTGCTTGTGTGCCTTGGCGATTATGTGGATCGGGGCGAGGACACGAAAGGTGTACTGCAACGGATCCGCGCGTTGAACGAAGCGCAGCCGATGCGGTTCATCTGCCTGATGGGCAACCACGAACGGATGATGCTGGAATTTCTGCACCAGCCGGATCGCCGCCGGGCGCGGTGGCTCAAGCATGGTGGCCTGCAGACGATGGCAAGTTTCGGGATCGGCGGCGTGACAGAGACATCGCCGCTTCCGGCGTTGGAGGCGGCCGCCGATGCGCTGCGCGCGGCGATGCCCGAAGGGCTTGAGATGTGGCTGCGCCGGTTGCCCAAGATCTGGAAAAGCGGGTCGCTGGCCTGTGTGCATGCCGCCGCCGACCCTGCCTTGCCGCTGACCGAACAATCGCGCCACACCTTGCTGTGGGGGCATTCGGATTTCTTCAACGTGCCGCGCAGCGATGGGCTGTGGGTTGCGCATGGGCACACGGCGCTGCCATCGCCGCGGTTCGAACAAAGCCGGATCTCGCTGGATACCGGCGCGTATGTGAGCGGGATGTTGTCGGCGGCACGGGTGCTGCCTGATGGCACGGTCACGTTCCTGTGGACGTGAGGGTTGGCGACGGGCTGCAACGTTGGCGGAATTGCGCGCTGAGCCGCGTTTTGTGCCGAGCGATTTGTTCGAAACGATTTCTTCCAAACGCGTTGTCGGAGGCGTTTTGTTGTGAACGCCGGGTTTGCCTTTGAGAGCATCGATGCTGCTGGTCTTTGGCGAGCCGGTGTTCATATGCCCGGGTCTCGACCAGAAAATGACAGGCGACATGCACGGCCTTCTTGTAGGCATGATCGGCCTTAAAGTCGTTGACGCTTGAGCGCGCAGCAGCCTTTGGTTTAGGGCCCAAAGGCGCGGATCCTGCGCCTGATTGCGTGTTGCCCGACCAAAGGTGACCGTCCGGTTATCGTTAAGACCATGTGAATCCACACATAGTGCCCCTGCATCTGGCCCAATAATCTGTCTGCGAGAAGATCAATTTGCTTCTCGTGAGTGGATATTGGAAGCAGATATTGAACGATCGTTGGTATGGCGTTGTCCGGCTGGGCACATCCGATAATACAGGAAATTGGAAGGGAAGGGGTTCCTTCACGCTTGCAGTTGTATTTTCAATTGCAGCGGCTTTGCCTGGCAACGCCGATGACGTTTTTCGACAAACTGCTCCGGCGGGCGCGCCGGGGCTTGCCGGGCAGCCCATCGGGCCGGCGTCTTATGTGCTTAGCACACCCGCGCGGGTGACGGATTTCGGATATTTGCTGACCGGTGGTGCCGGTGGGCAGGGCCTTGGGGGGACAGCCGGATCGAACGGTGTCAATGGCACGACGATCGGCAACAGGGCCACCGCGCCGACGCGTGCTTTTGTCCAGACGACATCTGGTGCAGATGGCACGAATGGCGGCAATGGTGGCGACGGCGGGGATGTAACCGAGCAGAGCGTTCTGATCGTGCGGTCGCTTGAGGCCCCCAAGGGTGGTGTGCATATCACGGCGGGTTCCGGAGGGACGGGCGGGCGCGGTGGCGCGGGCGGCGAAGGTGGCAGCGTGGCTGATCTGGCCGATTGGAGGGATTTGCTGCGCACCAATTTACCCGGAAGCTTTATCAATGACGGGCTGCAAGGGGCCGCTGGCGGGGTTGGCGGCGCGGGTGAAACCGGAGGAACCGGCGGCGCAGGCGGGATTTTGCAGGGTATCGTCGTCAACAATCGCGCTGCAATCACCTTGCAGGAGACGGCAATTGCCTTGCGCAGTGGGGACGGCGGCGCGGGCGGTCGCGGGGGTGATAGCGGAGACGGTGGTGATGCCGCCGATGGTGCCATTCGCGGTGTGACGCTGGGCCAGCCCAATGTGCTGGATGGCGCTGATGCGGCAGATCGAACGGGGTCGAACAGGCCTTGTCCCACGCGCGACAACGTTTTGAGGTGCGGTGTAAGAGGACGCGGTGGTTTGTTCGGCAATATCGTCGCGGTTTCAAATCCATTTGCCGAAGGGGCGACCGGTGGTGATGGCGGCGTTGCCGGAGCTGGGGGCCTTGGGAGCAGTGGCGGCGATCTTTTGGATGCGCGCGTTACCAATGAGGGGCGTCTGACGGTCTCTGGGCCTTTGGGCGCTGACGGAATTTTGCTGCAGGCCGGGCAAGGCGGCGACGGAGGCCGCGGTGGGGATGGCGGCGCCGGTGGTAGAGGCGGGCGCGGAAGTGACGGTCTTCATGGCTCCAACGGGGGCGATGGTGGTGACGGCGGGGATGGGCAGGATGGCGGCGTCAGCGGGCTTGACCCGATTGCCGGGTATAACGGCGGCAATGGCGGCGATGGGGCCGACGGTATATTGGGCGCAAACGGCACATTTGGGGGCCGTGGCGGTGATAGCGGTATTGGTGGAATTGGTGGTGCTGCGGGGGCCGGTGGCTCTGTTGCAGGGGCGCGTCTGATAAATTCCGGTACGATCCGTGCCACCCGTGACGGTATCCGCATCATTGCTGGTGCCGGAGGGCGCGGCGGGAATGCTGGCGACAGCGGCCGGGCTGGCCTTGGTGGAGATAGAGGCAATGGGGGTCGTGGCGGTCTTGGTGGAAAGGGCGGAGCTGGCGGGAAAGGCGGCGATGGCGGATGCGTTGTCATTGGCGTTCCCCCGGCGGCTTTCACGCGATGCGCGTCCGATGGGAACGCCGGAGCAGCGGGCTCTGATGGAGAGGATCGAAGAGACGGTCTAAGCGGCTTAGGTGGCGACAACGGCGCCACATGGACGGTTTTTTCAAGTGGGAGCGGCGGACACGGTGGATCCGTTCGGGACAACCTGATTGTTAATTCCGGACAGATCACGGTTTTGGGTGATGGTCTCTCTTTTATCGGTGGCGGTGGTGGCGCGGTGGGTAATGCGGGTGCGGCTGGCATAGCCCCTTCAACCACATCTCTTGGCGGTGATCCTGGCCCACAAAGGACGTTGAATGGGTCTGCGTCTATTGGCACGGGTGGCGATGTGATCGGTAATACGGTGCGCAACAGTGGTACGATCGCGGCGCAAAACACCGGGATTGTCTTTGCTGCCGGTCTGGGGGCGGCTGCTGGGCAGGTGAAGCATAACCGGGTCTTCAATGCGCAAAGCGGTGTGATCCGTGGAGCGACTGGCGTGTGGTTTGGGGCAGGCACCAGTAACGCTGTCGAGACGTCCGGAGTGATCGAAGGAACGGCGGGCACGGCGCTGCGGTTTACCAGCGGATCAAATCTGGTGCGGCTGGGCAGCGGATCTGTCACGAGGGGCGATGTTGTCGGTGGCAGTGGGGACGATGTGTTTGTGCTTGAGAATGCCGCCAAGGTGACGGGCGTGCTTGCGGGCAATGGCGCGGTGACGGGCGATACGCTGAAGTTGGACTTCAAGCGGGTTTTGCCGACCGAGATGGCGGCGCTCAAGGCGCTGCCCAAAGGGGACGGCGCGTTCACGTTTCGCTTTGAGCGTTACCGCTACAGCAGCATTGAGGTGCTTGATCTGAGCGATGTGCAGCTGTCGAACTTTGAGCGATACGGCGCGCATCCCGAGCGCAAGGCCTTTGGCCGGATGCTGGATCATCTGCCGTTTGTGACACCGGATCTGGACGCCGTGCTGACCCAGATTGATACGCAGATCCGCGATAAGGATGCCGCGCTGCGCCAGCTGATGCCCGAGGTCTATGACGTCGCGCGGGTTCAACAGATGCACATGGCACGTGCGCGCGGTGCGTCGCCGGGTGGCGCGGTGGTGCTTGCCGCCGCCGGGCGCCGGGCCAAAGCGGCGCATGGGCGCGGTTTGCAGGTTTGGGTCGATGGGGGGTTTGACGCCCGGTCCGCCTCGTATGCCGGGGATCCCGATCTGACGTTTTCGGCGCAATCGCGGCAGACCCGGGTTGGCTTTCAAAGCGATCTGGGTGGCAGCGTGACGCAGCTTTGGGGCTATGTCGGGCTGAGCCATTTCGAGGCGGAGGCTGGGCGGTCGGACGTGGCTGGCCGCAGCACAACGGTCGGCTTTGGTCTGCGTCATCGCTTTGCGGATCGTCTTTTTGTGCAGGCCGATCTGAGCTATGGCTGGGACCGCTATGAGGTTGATCGTGCGATCGCTATTGGCACGCTGCGCGACACGGCGCGGGCGTCTTATGACGGCACACATTTGGGCGCGTCGCTGTATCTTGGGCTGGCCGCGGGCCAAGCCGGGGGCTTTCGCTTCGCGCCCCGGATCGGGTTTGATTACGTCGCGCTGGATGCTGATGCGTTCGAGGAAACCGGTGCAGGTGATCTGGATCTGGCGGTCGATGCGCAGAGCCATCGCAGCCTTGATCTGGTGGCTGGGCTGGACGCGCAGCGCGTTTTCGCGATCGCAAATGGTGGGTCTGTCACGCTTGATATGGGCGCGTCTGTGCGTCTGAACCTGGATCAGGAAAACCGCTATGCTGCGGCGCTGGCACGGATCCCCGGATCGAATTTTGCGATGGAGACGGACAATGACGACACCGGCTTTGCGGCGTTGAAACTGCGCCTTGTACATCGCCCGGCGCACGGCTCGATCGAGACGTTTGTTGAGTGGAACGGGCACGCCTCAATTGGACAGGGGCAGTCGGCATCTGCGGTGCAGGCCGGTTTTGCGATATCGTTTTAAGGGGTCGGTGTGTCGATAGGTTTGGCACCAACGGCCCAAGGCATGGTAGGCTTATGCGGCTTGCGCAGGAAACAGGACAGGACCTTGTGACGGACCAAACTGTACTCATCATCGAAGACCGCCCGGACATCGCCGCCCGGTTGACCGAAGCTGTGAACGCCACCGATGGGATCACGGTGGCCGGGCAGGCGGGCACGCTGGATCAGGGGATCAACCTTTTATACGACCGCCGTCCGCGCGTGGTTCTGGTTGATATTGGCCTGCCCGACGGGTCGGGTATCGACGCGGTGAAAGCCAGTGCTGCGGCCGATTGGGAGGTTGATGCGCTGGTCGTGTCGATCTTTGGCGACGAGGCGCGGGTCTTTGAGGCGCTGCAGGCCGGGGCGAAGGGGTATATCCTGAAAAGCGGTGCGTTGCGCCAGATTGGCGACGATATTCTTGCGGTTCTGGAAGGCGGAAGCCCGATCAGCCCGTCGATCGCGCGGCATTTGCTGAGCGTGTTGAGCACTGGTGCCGCCCCCAAGCCAGAGGCGAGTGACAGTGGTCTGACGGATCGTGAGACCGAGATTTTGCGCGCGGTTGCGCGGGGCTATAAGCGCCATGAGATCGGCACGCAGCTGGGCATCAGCGCAGGCACCGTTGGCAATCACATCACGAATATCTACCGCAAACTCAAGGTCGGCTCGAACATGGAAGCGGTGGTGCAGGCCACCAAGATCGGTGTGTTGTGACAGCGCAGGCGTGGCGCGGCGGCATTGTGTTGTTGGTGTCGGTCGCGGTGCTGACTTGGGGCGTTTACGCGCTGAATTTCGGGCGGATTGTCCCGATTGATGGTGCGCAGATGTTCACCAGCGGGCAGCTTTGCGCGCAGCCCGAGTGCCGCGATGCGCGCCCGGTTGATCTGCCCTACTTTGCGCCGCGTGCGTTTGATGATGCGCTTGAGACGCTGCATTTTCGCTTTGAAGCGCCGCTGGAGGCTCTGCCGGACGGGCTATATGCGGTTTATCTGCCGAAATACTCGGACAATCTGGATCTGTTCGTGAACGGTGCGCTTGTGCGGGCCAACACCTTGCCGCTGCGCAAGTGGAACACGCCGCTTTTGGTGCCAGTGCCCGCGCGTCTTTTGCAAGAGGGGCCGAACCGGATCGCGCTGACGCTTTATGGCCCCAAGGCCGAGGCGCCGGATCTACAAGCGCTGTTTCTGGGCCCTTATTCGGTGTTGAAGCCGCATTACGACACGCGCTGGTTTTGGGGCCCCGGTCTGGCACGCTTTGCGTTCGGGTTGATGCTTTTGCTGAGCGGCGTGCTGTTGCTGATCTGGCAAAGCCGGCGGGCCGAGCGAGGGTATCTGTGGCTGGGCCTGTCGTGCCTGGCGGCGGTGATATTCCTGATCCATTACGCGTTTGGTCAGGCTTTGGGCAGCTACCGCATCTGGACGATGACCTGGGCGCTGTCGGCCTCGTTTTATGTGCTTTTGGTGCTGAAATTCATCTCAAGCTTTCTGGGGCAGCCGCCTTCACTGGCCGAGCGTGTGCATTTTTTCGTGCTGGTTGCCGGGGTTGTTGTGATCCTGCTTGCTCCGCCCGGGTACAGTTTTGCATTGGTGGCGTCGGTCAATGTTCTGACGGTGTTTCCGGCTGTTGCGGTGCTGGGCGTGTTGTGGCGAAATCGGTCGGCGCTCAGCCCGTTCGATTTCACGGTGCTGGCGCTGTGCCTTGCGCCATCGGTGGCATTGGGATGCTTTGAGGTTTGGATGATGGGCTTTAACACGCCCTCGCGCAGCATGCATTTGTTCCACATCATGCCGATCATCATGTCGTTTGCCTGCCTGTGGCTGATCGTGTCGCAGCTGATCGCGAGCATGGGCGGGCTGGAGCGGTTGACGGCTGCGCAATCTGAGATCATCGCGGCCAAGTCGCGCGAGCTGGAAGACAGTTTTGCGCGGCTCGCCGAGGTTGAAAAGCGTCAGGCGATCTCGCAAGAGCGCGACCGGATCATGCTGGATTTGCATGACGGGATTGGCGGGCATCTTGTGTCGACGCTGGCCTATATCAAGGCCAATGATCTGGGCGATGCCACGCTTGAACGGGCGCTTGAAGAAGCGTTGCGCGACCTCGCGCTGATGCTGGATTCGATGGAGAACACGGACAGTCTGGCGACGCTGCTTGGGATGCTGCGCACCCGGCTTGAGGGGCTTTTGGAAGAGCATGGGCTGGAATTTGACTGGCAAATCCATGGCGAGCCGGAGGTGCCAGTGCCTGGGCCGTCGCAAAACCTGCATGTGGCGCGGATCGTGCAGGAGGCGATCACGAATGTCATCAAACATGCCAAGGCCGATACGATCACGGTTTATGCGGACGAGGCGCGGATTGAGATTGCGGATAATGGTCGTGGGTTCGATCAGGTGGCGCAGGCGGCTTCGGGGCAGATCGGGCACGGGCTTTTGGGTATGAAGCGGCGGGCGCAGGCGCTTGGCGTTGATCTGACATTGCGCAGTGATGCCGATGGCACGCGGGTTCGGTTGGATTTTCCGCAAGAGGTGCGGCGGGCGGCTGAATAGGCGGTGGCGCGGGTTGCCTGTGTGGGATTTCGGTATTTTTTGACAAAAGAAGGCGGGGCCGTGGGGTTTCGGTGGGGCGCGTTAACCTTAATGCGGGGTTTATGCGGCCTGCAGGCAGGCGATGAGTTGCGCCCCGGAAAGGGGTATCGGGTTGCCTTTCATCGAAGAGGATGCGGCGGCAGCTTGGGCGATTTTTGCGTGTTGGTCGGGGTGCACACCCATCTGTTCGAGCGTGGGCAGGCCGTGGGTTTTGGTGAAGTCTGGGAGGTCGCCAAGGGTGGTGGCGATGCGGGTTTGGACCTCGGCGATTTTGGGGTTGTCGGGGAGCATTTCTGCGTTGGTTTTGAGGACGGGGGCGAGGAGCGCGCCGCAGACGGCGCCGTGGGGGGCGGGGGTGAGGCCTCCGATGACGCCGGCGAGGCCGTGGACGGCGCCGAGGCCGGAATTGGCGAGGGCGATGCCGGAGGTGAGGGCGACATGGGCGAGGGTGTCGCGGGCGTTTTGGTCTTCGTGCTGCATTAGGGTTTTGAGGGCCTGGAGGCCCAGGGGGATCGCGGGTTTGCAGAGCGCGTCGGTGAGGGGGGTGGCCTTGGCGGAGAGGTAGGGTTCGATCACTTGGGTGATGGCGTCGAGGCCGGAGGCGAGGGTGATCGCCTTGGGGCAGTGATCGGTGAGCGCGGGGTCGATGAGGGCGAGTGTGGCGAGCATGCGGTCATCGCGGAGGGAGACTTTGCGTTGGTGCGTGGGGACGCCGATGACGGCGTTTTTGGTGGCTTCCGCGCCGGTGCCGGAAGTTGTCGGGATCGCGATGAAGGGGAGGGGGGTTGCGGTGAGCGGCAAACCCTTTCCGACGACTTCTAGGTGGTCGAGCGGGTTTCTGGTTGTGGGGCTGAGTGCCGCGAGGGCTTTGGCGAGATCGAGGGGGGCGCCGCCGCCGAGACCCACCACCGCGTTGATGTGTTTGGTGCGGAGCGTGGTGAGCGCGTCTTGGAGCATATCGAGCGCCGGCTCGGACGGGCAGGGGAGGGGGTGGACCTGCGCGCCTGCTTTGTGGAGGGCGTCGATGAGCCACTGAGCGCGCTTGGGGTTGGCACCATGGATGAGGGCGATCTGGGTGCCGTGGGCCGTGATGTGTTGCGCAGCGTCGCCGCTGGCTCCGCGTCCGAAAATGATCTTACGTGGGGTCTGAAGTTGATAGGGTTTCATACGGTCAGTGTCGCGGCGACGGCTTTTTTCCAGCCGTTGTATTTCGTGGCGCGGTCGGCGTCGGACATGGCGGGTGTGAACTGGCGTTCGAGGGCCCATGTGGCGGCGAACTGGTCCATGGCGGGGTAGAGGCCGGCGCGTTGTCCGGCGAGCCATGCGGCTCCCAACGCGGTTGTTTCGAGCACCTCGGGGCGGTCGACGGGGGCGCCGATGATGTCTGACAGGAACTGCATCGCCCAGTCGGAGGCGCTCATCCCGCCATCGACGCGGAGGACGCCGTCGCCACCTTCGGCGGACCAGTCGGCGTGCATGGCCTCCAGCAGATCGCGGGTCTGGTAGCCGACGGATTGGAGGGCGGCGCGGGCGAATTCCTCGGGGCCGGAATTGCGGGTCAGGCCGTAGATCGCACCGCGGCATTCGGCGTCCCAATAGGGCGCGCCGAGGCCGGTGAAGGCAGGGACGAGGATGACGTTTTGGCTGTCATCGGCCTTTTCGGCGAGAGGCTGGGTTTCCTTGGCCTCGCGGATGATTTTGAGACCGTCGCGGAGCCATTGGACAACCGCGCCCGCGATGAAGATGGAGCCTTCGAGGGCATAGGTGGGCTTGCCGTCGAACTGGTAGGCGATGGTCGTGAGCAGGCGGTTTTGGCTGGTCACGGGGGTGTCGCCGGTGTTCATCAGCGCAAAACAGCCGGTGCCGTAGGTGGATTTGAGCATGCCGGGCTGGAAGCAGGCTTGACCGACGGTGGCGGCTTGCTGATCGCCCGCGACGCCGAGGATCGGGATTTCGCGCCCGAAGAGATCGGCGCGGGTGGTGCCGAAATCGGCGGCGCAATCTTTGACCTCGGGGAGCATCTGCATCGGGATGTCGAACATCTTGGCGATGGTCGTGGACCAGCGGCCTTTGCGGATGTCGTAAAGCAGCGTGCGCGCGGCGTTGGTGGCGTCGGTGACGTGAGATTTGCCACCAGTGAGCTTCCAGATGAGGAAGCTGTCGACGGTGCCGAAGAGGAGGTTTCCAGCTTCGGCTTTGGCGCGGGCACCGTCGACGTTGTCGAGGATCCATTTGAGTTTTGTGGCGGAGAAATACGGGTCGAGCAGGAGGCCGGTGCGGTCGGTGAACATCTGCTCGTGCCCTGCCTCGCGCAGCTCGCGGCAGAAATCGGCGGTGCGGCGGTCTTGCCAGACGATGGCGTTGTGGACGGGTTTGCCGGTGGTGCGGTCCCAGACGACGGTGGTTTCGCGCTGGTTGGTGATGCCGATGGCGGTGATGTCCTCGGGCTTGAGGCCCGCCTTTTCGAGGGCGGAGCGGCAGGTGCCAGCGGTGGAAGACCAGAGGTCTTTCGGGTCATGTTCGACCCAGCCGGATTGGGGGAAGTGCTGGGGGAATTCTTCCTGGGCCGTGGCGGTGATTTTCATGTCCGCATCAAAGACGATGGCGCGGCTGGAGGTGGTGCCTTGGTCGATGGCGAGGATGTGGGTCATGGCGGTGGGCCTTTGGATTTTCGCAGAGGATCGTGGGAAACGCGGTTGCTTTCAAGTGCTGAGGGCAGCACCCGACCTGGAGGGCGTTTGGTCCGGTTTTTCGATGCGGTTCGTCCCCAGATTTGAAACGGGTTTTCTGGTTTCAGTGGTTGGAAATCGCCCTCCGGGGGGAGGTCGGGCGATGCACGGCGGTGCCGCCGGGCGGGGCGTTTGGTTTGCGGTGGTTTGTAGAAACGAAAAGCGGCAGGGGCTTTGCCGCCCCCACCGTCGGGAGAAATCCCTTAGTTCTGCCAGGACTGGATCAGCTCATCATAGGCGATGGTGATCGGGGTTTCGTCCTCGTTCTCGAGCGCGGGCTTGGGCGAGCCGGGCTGCGAGAGCCAGTAGTCGGCTTCCTGCGGCTCGTTCATGACCGGACCCAGATCACCTTGGACGCCGGCGCGCTCAAGACGCTCAAGAACCGACTCTTGGGCTTCGCAAAGCGCGTCGAGGGCTTCCTGAGGGGTTTTCGCACCGGACATCGCATCACCGATGTTCTGCCACCACAGCTGCGCCAGACGCGGATAGTCGGGCACGTTCGTGCCGGTGGGCGACCACTGGACACGGGCGGGGGAGCGATAGAACTCGATCAGGCCACCCAGCTTGTCTGCACGCTCGGTGAAGTGGTCCGAGTTGATGGTGGACTCGCGGATAAACGTGAGGCCCACATCGGACTTCTTCAGATCGACGGTCTTGGAGGTGACGAACTGTGCATAGAGCCATGCGGCTTGGGCGCGGTCGACAGGTGTGGACTCCATCAGCGTCCAGGAGCCGGCGTCCTGATAGCCGATCTTGGTGCCTTCTTCCCAGTAGACGCCGTGGGGCGAGGGGGCCATGCGCCACTTGGGCGTGCCGTCCTCGTTCATCACGGGCAGGCCGGGTTCGACCGTGGCCGCGGTGAAGGCGGTGTACCAGAACATCTGCTGGGCGACGTTTCCTTGCGCGGGGATGGGCCCGGCTTCAGAGAATGTCATACCAGCGGCGGCGGGGGGCGAGTATTTCTCCAGCCATTCGATGGCTTTCGTCACCCCGTAGACGGCAGCCGGAGAGTTCGTTGCACCACCACGCGCGACACAAGAACCCACGGGCTGCGAGTTCTCGTTCACCCGGATGCCCCATTCATCGACCGGCAGGCCGTTCGGTTCACCCACGTCGCCCATGCCAGCCATGGACATCCACGCATCGGTGTAGCGCCAGCCGAGCGAGGGGTCTTTCTTGCCGTAGTCCATGTTGCCAAAGACTTCGCCTTCGACACCGAGGTGCGACAGATCACGACCGGTGAAGAATTCCGCGATGTCCTCGTAAGCGGACCAGTTCACGGGGACGCCCAGTTCATAGCCGTATGCCTCTTGGAAGTCGGCTTTGTTCTTTTCGTCGTTGAACCAATCGTAGCGGAACCAGTAGAGGTTCGCGAATTGCTGGGTTGGCATCTGGTAGAGCTTGCCATCGGGACCGGTGGTGAAGCTGAGGCCGATGAAATCGTCCAGATCAAGCGTGGGCAGCGTGAAATCCGCGCCCTCGTTCGCCATCCAGTCGGTCAGGTTGCGGACCTGCTGGTAGCGCCAGTGGGTGCCGATCAGATCGGAGTCGTTGACGTAGGCATCGTAGATGTTTTCGCCCGACTGCATCTGCGTTTGCAGACGCTCGACCACGTCGCCTTCGCCGATCAGGTCGTGGGTGACCTGAATGCCGGTGATGGCGGAGAAGGCGGGGGCAAGCACCTGCGCCTCGTACTCGTGGGTCGCGATGGTTTCCGACACGACGCTGATTTCCATGCCCTGGAAGGGCTGGGCGGCGTCGATGAAGAACTGCATCTCGGCTTCTTGGGCGGCGCGGTCGAGGACCGAAAGGTCTCCGATCTCGGCGTCAAGGAAGGCCTGTGCGGCCTCCATATCGGCGAAGACCGGGCCGGAGAGTAGCGATAATGCGACCCCCAGAGCGGTGGTTGATTTGAGATTAAGGTTCATAGTTGTCCTCCCTTTTGAACCGTTATTGTCGTGTCGCGCGGGCAGGGTGCCGTTGCGGGTAATGTCAGACCCAGCGGAAGACCGCTGCGGCGTAGGCAAGGCAAACGAGCATCGCATAGGGCTGGTGATCGCCCACGATGCCGAGCCACGCGATGTTAATGAAGGCGGATCCAAGCAGCGTGATGAAGAGGCGATCGCCGCGCGTCGTCTCAATGCGCAGGATGCCGACGCGGGGCGTTTCGGGGTACTTGATCGCGAGGATTGTGAAGGTGATGAGCAGCGCCGCGATGCAGCCGAAGAAGATCGCGGTGGGTAGGGTCCAGGCCATCCATTCCATTATGCTGTCTCCGATTCTTGTTTTGGGACTGGCCCTGCCCACCCTTCGAAGTAGCGTTCGCTGTTTCGAGGAAATGCGCGCAGACGAATCCAATGTGTTGTTGCATCATATTCGGCGACGGGTTTTTGCGTCCCATGGAGTTCATCGCCTTTGTGCAAGACCTTCGGCGAACGCGTGAATGAGTTTGGTCTATCGAGTTTCGGGATTAGTTCGATAGCTGGATTCCAAGAGCTCTTTTGGTTCCAATTGACTGTCTTAAAGGCAGTAGCCTTTCTCGCCCTCTTCTCGAGAAAGGCAATCTCAATATTGCTCACAACTGTCGGAATATTTCCGATATTTGAGATTACAAAGCCGAAATAGCGGTCACCGATATTGTAGTCAGAGGGGTTGAAAACCTCGACGGCCAATCGCGGCCCATCCATTGCATATCGATAAACCGCTACGACGGCGATAAGGGTGGATAGTGCAGCGCCATAGAACGCAATCCAGTCTGAGATCGCAAAGTTACTCATCACACCCTCCCCAGGGCGAAGCCCTTGGCGATGTAGTTGCGGACGAAATAGATGACCAAGGCACCCGGCACGATGGTTAACACACCGGCGGCGGCGAGGACGCCCCAGTCGATGCCTGCGGCCCCTTGGGTGCGGGTCATCGTGGCGGCGATGGGCTTGGCGTCGACGGATGTCAGCGTGCGCGAGAGCAGCAGTTCGACCCATGAGAACATGAAGCAGAAGAAGGCGGCGACGCCGATACCGGACGCGATCAGCGGCATGAAGATGCGCGTGAAGAAGCGGGGGAAGGAGTAGCCGTCGAGATAGGCGGTCTCGTCTATTTCCTTGGGCACGCCGCGCATGAAACCCTCTAAGATCCAGACGGCGAGGGGCACGTTGAAGAGGCAATGGGCGAGGGCCACGGCGATGTGCGTGTCGAAAAGGCCAACACTGGAATAGAGCTGGAAGAAGGGCAGGGCGAACACCGCGGGCGGGGCCATGCGGTTGGTGAGCAGCCAGAAGAACAGGTGCTTGTCGCCCATGAAGCTGTAGCGGCTGAACGCGTAGGCGGCGGGGAGTGCGACGGCGAGTGAGATCACCGTGTTGATGACCACGTAGATCAGCGAGTTAATATAGCCGGAATACCACGCGGGATCGGTGAGGATGGTGATGTAGTTTTCGAATGTCAGGTTCTGTGGCCAGAGCGAGAAGCTGCTGAGGATCTCTGTGTTCGTCTTCAGGCTCATGTTGATGAGCCAGTAGATCGGCAGGAACAGGAACAGCAGATAGAGCGTCATTACGACCGCGCTTTTGTTAATGAGCGGTTTGCTGCGGCGCTTGGCGGGCGTGAATGTGGTGGCGGTTGCGTCAGTCATTTACACGCCGTCCCTTTTGTCGAGGTTGACCATGACGGTGTAGAACACCCATGAAATCAATAGGATAACCAAGAAATACATCAGCGAGAACG
>ERZ1740060.605-NODE-605-length-17311-cov-23.447902_pt1 | contig 17311 bp, 14 predicted proteins | sample MGYA00581743_ERZ1740060 | MGnify/ENA primary metagenome ERZ1740060 (study PRJEB43018, sample SAMN04849235) | marine metagenome | isolation source: floating plastic debris | place: Pacific Ocean | collected 2008-08-27 | study: EMG produced TPA metagenomics...
ATGTTCTATGTCGAAGATTTCGACATGCTCGACCGCGAGAACGAGAATTTCGAATGGCACGTCGCCCTGTCCGACCCCACCCCGGACGAACCCTGGGACGGCTACACCGGCTTCATCCACAACGTGCTTTACGATGAATACCTCAAGGACCACCCCGCGCCTGAGGATTGCGAATACTACATGTGCGGCCCGCCCATCATGAACCAGTCGGTCATCAACATGCTGATCGAACTGGGCGTTGACCGCGAAGACATCATGCTGGACGATTTCGGCGGATAAAAAGTAAAGGCCGGGGTAGACGCTCCGGCCTTTCGCTATGCGTGCGGGCGACACCACCACCCCGCATGCAGCGCCTTCAAGCTGCCTTGCAAGAAAAACCGGCCACATCCTTGCGGCCGGTTCCCAAAGCGCCCCGTTTAAACGTCTCGCGTTATTCGGCAGCCATGCTCTTGGCAGGCGCGTCGGTCTCACCAAACCCCTTGGGCACAGGCAGATCACCCAACGTCGCCGCCCGCTTTTGCAAAGCCCGGCCGATCACAACGCGGCTGATCTCGGTCGTGCCATCCACAATCCGCAGCATCTGCGCCAATCGCGACAGGCGATCCAGACCATAAGGCTGCAACAACCCCATACCGCCCAGCACCTGCGTGCAGGTATTGGCCGCCTTTACCGCTGCGTCCGGCACAAACCGTTTCGCATGCGCCGCCATCAGCGGGCCTTCGGGCGTACCAAGCGCCTCCGCCGCCTTGCGATAAAGCAGCTTGGACGCCTCCAGATCCGTCGCAACCTCGCCCAGCATCCACTGGATGCCATCCAGATCAAGGTTTTTGCCCCCGAACATCTTGCGGTTCTTCGAGTAAGACAGCGCCGTGTCCAGCGCTGCCTGCATCAACCCGCAGCAGCCCGACGCAATCGAGACCCGCGCAATATCAATCGCCATCAGCGATCCTTGTAGACCCTGACCCACGGGCAGGATGATGTTGTCCTCGCTGACCACAACCTGATCCAGATACATCTCGGACATCGGCAGGAAGTTATAGGACGGCGTCTCGTATAGCGGGCCAAAGCTGATCCCGGGCGCATCGGCGGGAATGGCGATCATCGCCATATCCTTATGCCCCGGCGCGTCGCTGGTTTTCACCACCGTAAAGTAGACATCCGCCTCCGTTGCGAGGCTGACCCACGCCTTTGATCCGCTGATCGTCCATGTGCCGTCGTCGTTGACCGTCGCGCGGGTATACATTTGCATCGGGTCCGACCCGGATTGAGGCTCGGTCAGCGCAAAATTCGCCAGCTTGCGGCCCGATGTCAGATCGCGCGCCCAGCTTTCCTTGAACGCATCCGTGCCATAGCCGCAGCCCGCGAATGTGCAGATGTTATGCATCGACAGGGCAAACGCATAAGCGCCATCGCCGCGCCCCAGCTCTTCGTAAACCTGAATACCCTCCGACAGGGGCAGACCCTGGCCGCCGAACTCTTCGGGGGCATAAAGGCCCGTCAAACCGGCAGCACCCGCCGCATCCGAGGCCGCGCGCGGCCATGTCTTCGCGGCGTTCCACGCATCCACATTGGGCGCGATGATCTGATCGGTATGCTGCCGTGCAGCGTCAAGGATCTGCGAAATCTTGTCTGACATGGGGAAACCCTTTCAAGAGGAGCCAGTCTCTTATTGCGCCACCTTTCCACAGGCCCAAGCAAGCCCGCATCAAAGCAACACACCAAAAAACCGAGGTAAAATTTCTTGTCTGGTTGAACAATTAAGGCCGATCAAGCGCCTTCGCCATCTCATGGGATGACAGGGTATTGTCCAAAAGTGACAAATTCCAGCCGGCGGCTAGGCCCTGCGGTACGATCGCGGCGTGCTGCCTGTCCACCTTTGGAAGGCACGATGAAAGTTCGCCGCCGATGAAAACCCGACATCCAGCGCAATCGCCTCGACGCTTTTGCGCCCGTCCTGCAGATCCCGGATTGCAATGTCGCGGCGCAGGGCATCCTTGATCTCTTGAAACGATGTGCCATCGGCATCCAGCCTGCGGATCAAGGTGCGCGGCGTCATGTTCATCGCCCGTGCCGTCTGCGCCAGCGTTGCGCGATCCCACCCGGTTTGGCCAAGATGGGTGCGCACCCGCAACGATTGGGTGTGCTCCTGCGAGCTGGTAAAAATCCAGTCGCGCGGCGCATTTTGCAAAAACCGCGCAAGATCAGAGGTGCTGCGTGCCTCCACCGGGCCCAGCAGCCGCAGATCAAACCAGATCGCAGTCTGCGGCTGTGCAAAGACCGCAGGCGCCGGGAACAGGATCTGATAGTCTTGATGAAAGGCGGGCTGGGCGAACGCAAAGCCGACACCTTTGACAGGCACCTCATGACCAGCCATCCACGACATAAGCCCATGCGCCAGTTTCAGGATCAACAAATGCCCAAACCGCTGCACAGGTGCTGCACCCTGGGCATGCAAGCTTAGCGTCAGCGTGTCGTCCTGATCTGTCAGGGCGAACTGATAATCATCCAGCAACAGGTTCCAGAATGTGGAAAACCGGTAAAGCGCGGCGGGCAGCGACGTCGCTTCGCGGACTGATGTCAGCAGATGTTGAAGCGCCCGGGGGCGGATTGGACGGCTCCACAGCCCCATCATCTCATCGCCTGTTTCGACGGCGGCGCGTTGATAAAGCGATACAATCTGATCCAGCGTGACCCGGCTTTGTGGTTGGCTTTGATCCATGCCCAGATCTGCGCTCCGCATCAGCGACGCCATTTGAGGCTGCGTGCAAAGCGGGCGCAGCGCGTCAAGCCAGTCTTCGATAAACTGGCTCGAGACGGTCGACAGAATGGTGGGCGCGGTCTGTGTCATGCTGGGCTCAAGGCTATCACCGAATGAGGTCGCGCAGAAGATGCCGCGATGGCGGCCTGTGCGGGCGACATGCTATCAAAGCACCAACGCAATTCAGGCAAGGGGCACGGCGATGAAGATCACGCGGATATCAAGCAGCGTCAAAGGGCGCAGTGATGCGGTGTCTTGCAACGGAACGGTCTATGTCGTCGCGTACGATCCTGTGGCGGCCGATGGAATCGAGGCCCAAACCCACAACGCTTTGCAGTTTCTCGATCAAAAGCTGGCGCAGGTTGGCAGCGACCGGACAGGCCTGCTTCAGGTGACGATCTTTCTAAGCGATATGTCGATGAAAGCGCGGATGGACGTGGTGTGGTGTGACTGGATCGGCCCAAAAGAAAACTGGCCTCAACGCGCGTGCGTTGGTGCGGATTTGGGGGACGACGTGACGCTGATCGAAATCACGGCCATCGCCCTCCAGACAGAGGTCTGACAAGCGCGCAATCCGGTCTTGGATTTAGTTTCCGATAGGTGTGACAGGGGCAAACAGCTGCGATTAGCTCAGTATACTATCAAGATTGCTTAGGATCGATCCCAGCAGGATCACCCCGCAGATCATCAGCGCCAGCCAGATCGCAAATTGTAATGTGATCGCCGCAGCGCCCGCGCTGATTGCCAAAAGCGGCAATGTGCGGGTTTCATGTTTGAAAAGCCCAACCGCTCCACAGATTGCCGCAAGGGCGGCCAGAACCGGAATGGCAAAGGTCGCGATGTCGCGCAGGGGCGTGGTCACAGGCTCTGGCGCGGGGGTGGGCGCGGCGTTTGCCTCACCGGTCATCGCAGCTTTGGCCGCGTTTTTGATGTCTGCCGCAATCTCTCCGATTGTGATGCCGACAGGTTGGGAAGGCGGATCAAACGTGCCGGTCAGCACAATGCCAGCCAACGCAATGGCGATTATGCCGATGATAAAGCCGCTCAGCCCCCAGATTGGGCGCGGTGATGTATCGATCATGGTCATATTTCACCTGTTGGTTCGCATCTTGTGAACGGTATCGTCTGCGATTGGGTCGAAATTAAGGAAGATCCTGTGTGGCGCGGCTCGACCGGGTCATCACGCCACACTCTGCAGGCTCGACTCAGGCCAATTGACATGCAATTCTTCCCATAAATAGACTGTGATGGAACATTTTTGATAATTATGCAGGATTTTGCATCATCATTCACCCATGCGATGGGGCTGATCCTTCAGGGCGACGCCGAACTTTGGGCCATCGTTGCTCTGTCGCTGCGCGTCTCGCTCAGCGCTGTCGTGATCGCCGCCTGCATCGCAATGCCCCTTGGCGCTGCACTGGCGATTAGCCGCTTTCCCGGACGCGGTGCCGTTGTGATTTTTTTGAATGCTCTCATGGGGTTACCGCCTGTTGTCGTTGGCCTGGTGGTCTATTTGATGCTTTCCAATGCGGGGCCATTGGGCGTGTTGCAACTGCTCTACACACCAACCGCGATGATCGTCGCTCAGGTGATCCTTGTGGCACCGATTATTGCCGCAATCACGCGCCAGACTATCGAGGGTCTGAATGTCGAATATTCTGAGCAATTACAATCACTTAACGTCTCAAATACAGGGCGTATCGCAACCTTGTTATTCGATGCCCGCTATGCCCTGGTCACCGCTTTTCTCGCAGGTTTCGGCCGCGCCATCGCCGAGGTCGGCGCCGTCATCATCGTGGGGGGCAACATCAACCACGTGACCCGCACCATGACCACAACAATCGCGCTCGAAACCTCCAAGGGGAACCTTGCCCTGGCGTTGGCTTTGGGCACGATCCTGATCTTGCTGGCGGTCCTGGTCAACGCCGCCGTCAGCTCGGTTGGCGGGCGCGCGAGGGCAATGGCCTATGCGTGATTTGCTCGCCCCGAAAGCGGTTGCCCAGACCGCATTGGCCGCGCATCAGCTGCGCTTTGAGATCGATGGCGAGACCAAGGTCGACCTGCCGTATCTGGCGCTGGAAGACGAAGGCCCCACGATGATCTTGGGGGCCAATGGGGCGGGCAAAAGCCTGACCTTGCGGCTGCTGCACGGGCTTTTGACCCCTGCGCGCGGGCGGGTTTCGACACCGGCCACCCGCCAGGCCATGGTCTTTCAAAAGCCGGTCCTGCTGCGCCGGTCGGTGCTCGCCAACATGGACTACGCCCTGCGCGCCGCAGGCGTTTCGCGTGCGAAACGGCGGGCCGTCGCGCTTGATTTCCTGAACGAGGCCGGGCTGGCCGGGAAGGCGCGGCAGGCGGCACGCACGCTTTCGGGTGGAGAGCAGCAACGGCTTGCCCTGGTGCGGGCCTTGGCGACCGATCCCGAAATCCTCTTTCTGGATGAGCCAACCTCGAGCCTGGATCCGTCGGCAACGCAAGCCATCGAGACGATCCTGCTTCGCGCATCGGCCCAAGGCACACGGATCGTCATGGTCACCCATGACCTTGGCCAGGCGCGCCGACTGGGCCGCGAGATCCTTTTTCTGCACCATGGCAAACTGGTTTGCCAGCAGCCCGCCGATACCTTTTTCAAAGCCCCGGATCATCCCGCTGCGGCAGGGTTTCTGCGCGGAGATCTGCCTCTTTAGCCACGAAAGGACACCCGATGTTCAAACGCAGCTTCCTAAGCCTGTTCCTGGCCGTCTTGCTGCCGCTTGCGGCACCGGCAGAGACGCGGTTCATCACCGTGCAGTCGACAACATCGACCCAGAATTCGGGGCTGTTGGACGCGCTATTGCCGCAGTTTTTCGACGAAACCGGCATCGATGTCCGCGTGGTGGCGGTCGGTACGGGCCAAGCCATTCGCAATGCGATGAACGGCGACGGGGACGTGTTGCTGGTGCATGCGAAACCATCGGAAGAGGCGTTTGTGGCCGACGGCTTTGGCGTCGCGCGCTTCGACGTGATGTATAATGACTTTGTCATCGTTGGGCCGGAAAATGACCCTGCTGGCGTTGCCGGATCGCAAGACGCGGTGGCTGCGCTGAGCAAGATAGCGGATGCCCAGGCCCCGTTTGCATCGCGTGGGGATGACAGCGGAACCCATAAGGCGGAGCTTCGGCTTTGGGCCGAGGCGGGGATCGACGTCGCGGCGGCGTCTGGCACCTGGTACCGCGAGACAGGGTCGGGCATGGGCGCGACGCTGAACACCGGCACTGGGATGGGCGCATATGTCATGACGGACAGGGCCACCTGGACTGCGTTTGGCAACAAAGGCAATCACGCGGTGGCGGTCGAGGGGGACCCGAAAATGTTCAACCAATACGGCGTTATATTGGTGAATCCCGTGCGGCATCCGAATGTGAAGGCCGAAGACGGGCAAGCCTTTGTCGATTGGCTGATAAGCCCGCAAGGACAGGCCGCAATTGCGGCGTATACGGTCGATGGGCAGCAGTTGTTTTTTCCGAACGCGCAGGGGAGCTGAGCGGATGGGTTTCGCATGCGAAACCCCTTTGAAAAGCGCCTTTGCTTGATATCATTACCTTTTATTTTCAGAGACTTAACATAATACAGGTTAACGCCGCAGCGCCCTGTTTTTCAACGATTTCTTAAGATTTTCATGCGATGCCTCAGCCTGCGCCGCCATTAAAGTGCACGCGCCCTAGATCAGACAGATCGTAGCCGCCAAGTTCGGCTGCGCGGGCGGTGAAATCGGCAGAGCGCAGGAAATTGACGACCGCTTGAAACGGCGGATCGAACCACGCCGTACGCCAGATCAGAAGGTCGTAGCGTTCGGTCAGAAGGGGGATGAATTCAAGCCGCAATTGCGCGGCACTGGCGGCAATTCCAAAGCCGACATCGGCCTTTCCTTCGGCAATGGCTGCGGCGACATCGCCTTCTGTGCGCATCGGCTGTGCGGGGCCGTTGAGCGTGGCCGCGTCGATGCCAGCAGCCTGCGCCAGATCGGCGAACATCCGGTGGCTGGCGGCGGTATCCTGACGGCTGGCAAAGCGCCGCTGCGCGATATCGGCGATGCGCGTGACGCGGTGCGGATTGCCCGGTCCGACGATAAGGCCGCGCTGACGCTTGGCAAATTCGACCAGCACGACGGGCGCGTCGGCCAATTGGGTTTGCACGGTGTTTGCGTTCCAACCGTCGCCTTCGCGGATATGCAAGCCGCAGCCGATGGCCTGCCGCGCCCCAACGCGGGCCAGCCCGTCATGGCTGCCATCGTAAAACGCCGCGAGGCCAGAGCCGCTTTCGCGCAGCGCCCAATCCAGCAAGGGGTCATGACTGCCAGCGAAAATACCGGGCAGGGGTGTGATTTCGACCTCGGGGCCTGAGCGGTTTCCAGCGATCCAGGCCATCACCTCGGCACGGGGGAACAGCAATTTGCCAACGACGCGCGTGCAGGGCACTTCGTTATGCGCCGCCAGATCATAGACCTTGCGTTCACTGAGCCGCAGCAAAGCGGCCAGTTCTTTGGTCGTCAGATAGTCCGGGCTCGCGTCGGTCATGCGCGACCCTAGGCCGAAGGCATGGCTGCGTTCAACTGGGATTGCTTGAGTTTGCGCCCTCAATCATCATATGTGGGCGCAGCAACTTTGGATGCCCAAACCCCATGGACGACCCCTCTACCGATATGACGTCGCTTCAGATCGCCCGCCGCCTGCTGGGCGAGGCGTTGCCGCGCCATTGGCAGCTTTATATCGGGTCGCTGATTTGCATGATCGGCGTGGCCGGGTTTACCGCCGCGCTGGCCTATTCGACCAAGCTGATCGTGAACGAGGTGTTTGTCGCGGGCAGCGCCACGGCGGCCTATCAAGTGGCCGCGCTGCTGGTGGTCGTGAGCATCGGAAAAAGCGGATTTGAATACGCCAATGTGGTGATCGCGACGAAATTCACCCGCTCGGTCGCGGCGTTTTACCAAAAGGCGACATTCCGGGCGATGGTGGCCAAGGCGGTGCCTTATTTCGCCGGCAAACACGCAGCCAAGCACATGGCCGAGGTGATGTTGTTTGGCCGCGCGGCGGGTCTGGTCGTGACGACGGTATTAAACAAGCTGTCGACGGATGTGCTGACGCTGATCGGGCTGGTCGCCGTGATGATCTACACCGACCCGCTGATGTCGATTTCGATCGCAGTGCTGTTCCCGCTGATCTTTGGGTTGGTGGCGCTGCTGACGCGCCGGATCAAGGCGGTCGCGGCAGAGGAAATCGAGCTGCAGGGCAGGATCCAAGCGGTCGGCGCAGAGGCGTTCGAGGGGATCAAGACGGTCAAAAGCTATGGGCTTGAGGCGAAATCGAAATCCAAGTTCGCAGCGGCTGTAAATGCTTTGGAAAACAGGATGTTGGGGATTGCGAAGATGACCTCCCTGACGATCCCGTTGATGGAGTTTCTGGGCGGTTTGGCGATTGGTTTGTTCATCCTTTATGCGTCGTGGCAAACCGGGCAAGGCAATCGCAGCGCGGGCGACTTCACCGCGTTTATCACCGCGTTTTTGTTGGCCTATCAGCCTGCCGAGCGGGTCTCGCAGAACTGGGTTCTGATCCAGAAATCACTGGTGCAGGTGGGCCAGATGTACGGGCTTTTCGCCTCGGCCCAAGAGGATGCGCAGACCGGGACAGCTTCGCTGGAGGGACGCGCCTCAGCGCTGCGCTTTGAAGGCGTTTCGTTTCGCTACAACGCCGAAGCGGTCGCGCTGCATGACGTAAGTTTCGAGACAAAACCGGGGGAGCGGATCGCGGTGGTGGGGCGCTCGGGGGCGGGGAAAACCACGCTGATTGATTTGGTGCAGCGGTTTTATGCGCCGACCAAGGGGGTCATTTCCATCGGTGGGCAGGATATCGCAGAGGTGACGCCGGATGCGCTGCGCGACGCGATTGCGCTGATCTCGCAGGATGTGTTTTTGTTCGACGGGACGATCCGCAACAACATGCGTGACGGCAAGCCGGATGCGACGGATGACGAGATTGCGGTGGCGGCGGAGCGCGCGATGGTCACAGCGTTTGCCAAGGACATGCCCGACGGTCTGGACAGCGAGATCGGGCCGAATGGTGCGTCGCTTTCGGGCGGGCAAAAGCAGCGTGTCGGCATCGGGCGGGCGATGATTAAGAACGCTAAAATCTACATTTATGACGAGGCGACGAGCGCGCTGGACGGTGCGAATGAGCGCGCGATCATGCAGGCGACGGTGGACAGCGCGAAAGACAGCACCATTCTGTTCGTCACGCACCGCCCCTCGACCTTGCAATGGGTCGACAGGGTGCTGTTGCTGGATCACGGACGCGTCGTGGCGTTCGAGACGCATGAGACCTTGATGGAAACCAATGCGATCTATCGGGCGTTGTTCAATTTGAACACATCCGACGAGGAGCGCGCGTGACGCAGACCGAAACTCGCCCTGAGAAGACTGTACTGCTGTTTTGGTGGCAGGCCCTTGTGGGCGTCTATCACGCGATTGACCAAAAGAACCTTGCGCTGATTTCGGCGGGCATTGCGTTTTACGGCATCCTCGCGGTGTTCCCCGGACTGGCGGCGATCATCGCGATCTGGGGGCTGGTGTCGGACCCGGCGATTGTCGATGCGCAGTTGGATCTGATGCGCGGGATCATTCCAGACGATGCGTTTCGGTTGCTCAGCGTGCAGGTCGACAGGCTTGTGCGCACCTCGTCTTCGACGTTGGGCTGGGCGGGCGCGCTGTCGATCCTGTTTGCGCTGTGGTCGGCGCGGTCTGGTGTCAGCGCGCTGATACGCGGGTTGAACACGATCCACGGGACGCGGAACAGGGGCGGGGTCATGCACTATCTGATCGCGCTGTTCTTGACCGCCTGTCTGGTCGGTGTGGCGTTGGTGGCGCTGACCACCATCGTGATCGTGCCGATCATTCTGGCCTTCCTGCCGCTGGGCGATTTTGCCGAACTGGTGATCGAGGTGATCCGCTGGAGCACGGCGATCACGGTGCTGCTGATGGCGCTGAGCCTGCTCTATCGCTATGGTCCGAACCGCCCGGATTACCGGATGAGCTGGATCACGCCCGGCAGCTTTCTGGTCGTGATTTTTTGGGCTGCGGCGTCGGCGGGGTTCTCCCTCTATCTGTCGAATTTCGGAACCTATAACGAGGTTTACGGATCAATCGGTGCCGTGATCGCCATGCTGATGTGGCTTTATATCAGTGCGTTTTTGATTCTTCTGGGCGCGTCGTTGAACGTTGAACTGGCCCGCGCGCGCAACGCCGCTTAAGCCGCAAAAATTTCCGATACGCGTCACGGCGTCTCGCAGCGATGCTTTGGGGTCGCAAGCAATGTCGGAAATGACCATATCTGTGTCTCATACAATCGTATGCAATTGTGTATTTTCGCATCTCATCAAGGACGAGTTGGTGTGCGCTGAGGGAGGCTTGGCATGGCATTGGACGATCAAAAAGGCGTTTGGAAATCCGGGCGGGGCAAGGGCCGCGCGACGCCGAAGGGGCGTCAGTATGATGACGCTGCGCTGGCCGAGGTGCGTGCGTTGCTGGGCGACCGCCCGCGCCGCCGCGATCTGCTGATCGAGTTCATGCATCTTATTCAGGACAAACACCGCTGTCTGTCGGCCGCGCACCTGCGCGCTTTGGCCGAAGAAATGCGGTTGAGCATGGCTGAGGTTTATGAGGTCGCGACATTTTACGCGCATTTCGATGTGGTCAAGGAAGACGGGCCGGTGCCGCCTGCGTTGACCATTCGTGTGTGCGACTCCCTGTCTTGCGAATTGGCGGGCGCGCAGCAGTTGAAAGCCGCGCTTGAGGATGGGCTGGACGCCTCTGAGGTGCGGGTTCTGCGCGCGCCGTGCATGGGGCGGTGCGATACGGCGCCAGTGCTTGAATTGGGGCACAACCATATCGACAACGCCGATCTGGCAAAGGTCGAGGCTGCGATTGCGGCGGGTGATACTCATGCGCATGTGCCCGATTACGAAGACTTCGAGACATATTTTTGGGCCGGTGGTTACAAGACGCTGACCGCGCTACGCGAAAACGGCAATTGGGAAGAGGTGCAGGACAAGGTCCTGTCATCCGGCCTGCGCGGGCTTGGCGGGGCGGGCTTCCCGTCGGGCAAGAAATGGGGCTTTGTGCGCGGCAATGCAGGGCCGCGCTATCTGGCCGTGAATGGCGATGAAGGCGAGCCGGGCACGTTCAAGGACCGCTATTATCTGGAGCGCACGCCGCATCTGTTCTTGGAAGGGATGCTGATCGCGGCTTGGGCTGTCGAGGCCGAGACGTGTTTCATCTACATGCGCGACGAATACCCGGCAGTGCTGGAGATTTTGCGCCGCGAGATTGCCGCGCTTGAGCGCGCGGGCATTGTCGAGGAAGGCTATATCGATCTGCGTCGCGGGGCCGGTGCCTATATCTGCGGCGAAGAAAGCGCGATGATCGAAAGCATCGAGGGCAAGCGTGGGTTGCCGCGGCATCGCCCACCGTTTGTGGCGCAGGTTGGTGTTTTCGGACGCCCGACCTTGGTGCACAACATCGAGACGCTCTACTGGGTCGCTAAGATTTGCCGCGAAGGACCGGAGGTTTTGAACTCGGTCGAGATGAACGGGCGCGTGGGCTTGCGCAGCTATTCCGTGTCGGGCCGTGTGGCCCAGCCGGGCGTGTATCTGCTCCCTGCAGGGTCGACTATTTTGGACATTATCGAGGCGGCGGGCGGCATGGCCGACGGCCATGTGTTCAAGGCGTATCAACCGGGCGGGCCGTCTTCGGGGCTGCTGCCCGCGTCGATTGACGATGTGCCACTGGATTTTGACACGTTGCAGCCTTTGGGCACATTTATCGGATCAGCCGCGGTTGTCGTGCTGTCCGATCACGATGCCGCCCGCGATGCGGCGCTGAACATGTTGCGGTTTTTCGAGGACGAAAGCTGCGGGCAATGCACGCCCTGCCGCGTGGGCTGCGAGAAGGCCGTGAAGTTGATGCAAGAGCCGGTTTGGGATCAGGATTTGCTGGGTGATCTGTGCACCGCGATGACGGATGCCAGCATTTGCGGGCTGGGGCAGGCGGCACCCAATCCGATCAAGCTGGTGATGCAGCATTTTGCCGATGAGGTGTCGAAATGACCGACATGATCCGCTTTACGATGGACGGGGTCGAGGTTGAGGCCCAGCCCGGAGAGACGATCTGGGAGGTCGCCAACGGCCGCGGTCTGGTGATCCCGCATTTGTGCCACAAGCCCGCGCCGGGGTATCGCCCTGACGGCAATTGCCGCGCTTGCATGGTCGAGGTGGAGGGCGAGCGGACGCTGGTGGCGTCGTGCATTCGCGAGCCGATGGATGGCATGGTTGTGACGACGGACTCGGCGCGCGCGAAAACGGCGCGCAAGATGGTTGTCGAGATGCTGGTGGCCGATCAGCCAGAGCGCGATGTCGCACATGATAAATCGGCGCATCTGTGGGATATGGCTGAGGCCAATGGGGTGAGCGAAAGCCGCTTTCCGAAGCTGGAAAAAGAGCGGATCCCGCTGCTGGATGACAGCCATATCGCGATGAGCGTTAACCTTGATGCCTGCATTCAATGCGGGCTGTGCGTGCGGGCGTGCCGCGAGGTGCAGGTCAATGATGTGATCGGCATGGCCGGGCGTGGGCATGACGCTTATCCGACCTTCGATTTCGCCGATCCGATGGGCGATAGCACCTGTGTGGCTTGCGGCGAATGCGTACAGGCCTGCCCGACGGGGGCGCTGATGCCATCGTCTGTGGTGGATGAGGCGCAGGTGGGCGACAGCAAGGACTATGATCGCGAGGTCAAAAGCATTTGCCCGTTCTGCGGGGTGGGCTGTCAGGTGTCGCTCAAGGTCAAGGACGAGAAGGTCAAGTTTGTTGAAGGCATCAACGGGCCTGCGAACGAAGGGCGGCTCTGCGTCAAGGGGCGGTTTGGGTTTGATTACATTCACCACCCGCACCGGCTGACCAAGCCGCTCATTCGGCGCGACGATGCGCCTGCGAAGGGGCTTAACGTGAACCCGGATAACTGGCAAGAGGTGTTCCGCGAGGCATCGTGGGACGAGGCGCTGGATTTCGCCGCTGGTGGTCTGAAGGGCCGGGGGCGCGAGGTGGCGGGTTTCGGGTCGGCCAAATGCACCAATGAAGAGGCGTATCTGTTCCAGAAATTTATCCGTCAGGGGTTCAAGCATAACAACGTGGATCACTGCACGCGGCTTTGTCACGCCTCCTCGGTCGCGGCGCTGCTGGAGAATGTCGGCTCAGGCGCTGTGACGGCGACGTTCAACGAGATCGAGAATGCGGATGTGGCGATCGTGATCGGGGCCAACCCGATTGAGAACCACCCCGTCGCGGCGACCTATTTCAAGCAGTTCACCAAGCGTGGTGGCAAGCTGATCGTGATGGATCCGCGGGGGCAGGCGCTCAAACGCTTTGCAACGCATATGCTGCAGTTCCGCCCCGGTGCGGATGTGAGCATGCTGAACGCGATCATGCATGTGATTGTGGAAGAAGGCCTTTACGACCAGCAATACATCGAGGCCTATACCGAGAATTGGGAGGCCGAGAAGGCGCATCTGGCTGATTTCGCGCCCGAGAAGATGGCCGATATGTGCGGCATTGATGCGGAGACCTTGCGCGCTGTGGCGCGGGACTTTGCGGGTGCGAATGCAGGGATGATTTTCTGGGGGATGGGCGTCAGTCAGCACATCCACGGTACGGATAACTCGCGCTGCCTGATTAGCCTTGCGCTGATGACGGGGCAGGTGGGGCGGCCGGGCACGGGCCTGCATCCGCTGCGCGGGCAAAACAATGTGCAAGGTGCCTCCGATGCGGGGCTGATCCCGATGTTCCTGCCGGATTATCAGACGGTGACGGATGACGGTGTACGCTCGGCCTTTACGGAAGTGTGGCAGTCTGACGATTTCTCAAGCGAGAAGGGCCTGACGGTGACGGAGATCATGGATGCGGTTCACGACGGTCACATTAAGGCGATGTATATTCTGGGCGAAAACCCGGCCATGTCGGACCCGGATGTGGAGCATGCGCGCGATGCGCTGGCCAAGCTCGATCATCTGGTTGTGCAGGATATTTTCATCACGGAAACGGCGAATTATGCCGATGTGATCCTGCCCGCTTCGGCACTGTATGAAAAATCGGGCACGGTATCGAACACCAACCGACAAGTGCAGATGGTGCGCCCGGCCGTGGCGCCGCCCGGTGAAGCGCGCCAGGATTGGTGGATCGAGACAGAGCTGGCCAAGCGCTGCGGGCTGAACTGGAGCTATACCCATCCGCGCGAGGTTTTCGCCGAGATGGCGCTGAACATGGCCTCGCTTGACAATATCACATGGGAGCGTCTGGAGCGCGAGGCGGTGACTTATCCGTCGCTAAGCCCTGAAGACCCCGGTCAGGCCGTGGTCTTTGGCGACGGGTTCCCGCGCCCCGAGGGCCGTGCGAAGTTTACGCCTGCCTCTGTCATTGCGCCCGATGATACACCCGATGCAGACTATCCGATGATCCTGACAACGGGCCGTCAGCTGGAGCATTGGCACACCGGTTCGATGACCCGGCGCGCCAGCGTTCTGGACGCGGTAGAGCCGGAGGCAAACTGTTCGCTGCACCCCTCGACCTTGCGCAAGATGGGGGTGGAGCCGGGCGGTATGATCCGGCTGACCACGAAACGCGGCTCCATCCAGATCATGGCGCGTGCTGATCGTGCAGTTGCTCCTGACATGGTGTTCTTGCCTTTTGCCTATGTCGAGGCTGCGGCGAACATCTTAACCAATTCTGCCGTCGATCCTTATGGCAAAATCCCTGAATTCAAATTCTCGGCCGTCCGTGTCGAGCCTGCTGAGTTGCAAACTGTCGCCGCTGAGTGACCTCTACGAAAGACCACGCCTATGGCTTACAAGACCGACATCGAAATCGCCCGCGAAGCGAACAAGAAACCGATCCAGGAGATCGGCGCCAAGCTGGGTATCGGCAGTGATGATCTGCTGCCCTACGGCCATGACAAGGCGAAGGTGAGCCAATCGTTCATTAACTCTGTTCAGGGGAACAAGAACGGCAAGCTGGTGCTGGTGACGGCGATCAACCCGACCCCTGCTGGTGAAGGTAAAACGACAACGACCGTGGGTCTGGGCGATGGTTTGAACCGCATCGGCAAGAAGGCCGCGGTTTGTATCCGCGAAGCCTCATTGGGGCCGAACTTCGGGATGAAAGGCGGGGCTGCTGGCGGTGGCTATGCGCAGATCGTGCCGATGGAAGACATGAACCTGCATTTCACGGGCGATTTCCACGCGATCACGTCCGCGCACTCGCTTTTGTCGGCGATGATCGACAACCACATCTACTGGGGCAATGAGGCGGAGATCGACATTCGCCGCGTCCAGTGGAAGCGCGTTGTGGACATGAACGACCGTGCGCTGCGCCAGATCACCGCGTCGCTTGGTGGCGTGGCCAACGGCTTTCCGCGCGAGGCGGGCTTTGACATCACCGTGGCCTCCGAGGTCATGGCGATCTTGTGTTTGGCCAAGGATCTCAAAGACTTGGAGCAGCGTCTGGGCGATATGATTGTGGCCTATCGCCGCGACCGCAGCCCTGTGTTCTGCCGCGATATCAAGGCGGAAGGCGCGATGACGGTTCTGCTGAAAGATGCGATGCAGCCGAACCTTGTGCAGACGTTGGAGAACAACCCGGCCTTTGTGCATGGCGGTCCGTTCGCGAACATCGCGCATGGCTGTAACTCGGTGATTGCGACGACGACGGCTTTGAAAATCGCGGATTTCGTTGTGACGGAAGCCGGTTTCGGGGCCGATCTGGGCGCTGAGAAATTCATGAACATCAAGTGCCGTAAAGCGGGGCTTGCGCCCGATTGCGTGGTGCTGGTCGCGACTGTCCGCGCGATGAAGATGAATGGCGGTGTGGCGAAGGCAGATCTGGGCGACGAGAATGTGGACGCCGTGAAAGCGGGCTGCGCGAATTTGGGGCGGCATATCGGGAACCTGAAAGGGTTCGGCGTGCCGGTGGTCGTGGCCATTAACCACTTCGTCAACGACACGGACGCGGAAGTGGCCGCTGTTCAGGAGTATGTCGCCTCGCAAGGTTCGGAAGCGATTGTAAGCCGTCATTGGGAGCTGGGATCGGAAGGGTCCGAAGCGCTGGCGACGCGGGTGGCTGAAATTGCCGAGAGCGGCGCGAGTGAGTTTGCCCCGATCTATGGCGATGACATGCCGCTGATTGACAAGATCGAAACAATTGCCAAGCAAATTTACCATGCGGACGAAGTTCTGGCGGACACGAAAATCCGCAGTCAGCTGAAGCTGTGGGAAGAGCAGGGCTATGGCCATCTGCCGATCTGCATGGCGAAGACGCAATATTCCTTCTCGACCGATCCGAATTTGCGCGGTGCGCCTGTTGGGCATTCGGTGCCGATCCGCGAAGTGCGGCTGAGCGCGGGGGCCGGTTTCGTGGTCGTCGTCTGTGGTGAGATCATGACGATGCCGGGTCTGCCGCGCGTGCCCTCGGCCGAGAATATCCGGCTTAATGACGAGGGTCAGATCGAAGGCTTGTTCTAAGGAGCGCCGCGCCGGGGCATCGAGCCCCGGCCCGCCGCGATGCCCTCCGGGCGGGCGGTATTTCGGGACAAAAGAAGGGATGAGGTGTCGCGTTGAAGGTGGGGGTTTTGTGGCTTAGGTCACAAGCGACTGTCATTGGAGGGGTGCCTTATGAAATCGCCGTCTGAATGTGTGGACATGGGGGATATCCGCGCCGGGATTGATGCGTTGGACCGGGAGTTGGTGGCGCTGTTGGCGCAGCGGGCCGCGTTCATTGATCGCGCGGCGGAGATCAAGGACGCGGCGGGATTGCCTGCAAATATTCCGGCGCGTGTCGAAGAGGTTGTGGCCAAGGTGCGCGGGGCCGCTGAAGAGGCCGGGTTTGATGCGGATCTGGCAGAGCGCTTGTGGCGCGAGATGATTGGATGGTCCATCGCGCGCGAGGAGCGGCAGATGGGTGCAAAGAAAGACGGATAAAATGACAGCGACAGTGATCGACGGCAAAGCGTTTGCGGCAAGTGTGCGGGGCAAGGTGGCCGCGCATGTGACCCGGATCAAAGAAGAAAACGGGATCACGCCGGGTTTGGCCGTGGTGCTGGTGGGCGAGGACCCTGCCTCTCAGGTTTATGTGCGCTCGAAGGGGAAGATGACCGTCGAGGTGGGCATGCATTCGGTGGAGCATAAGCTGGACGTTGACACGTCTGAGGCGGATTTGCTGGCGTTGATTGCTCAGTTGAATGGCGATCCGAGTATCCATGGGATTTTGGTGCAGTTGCCGCTGCCGGGGCATCTGGATGAAGATCTGGTGATTAACTCGATTGATCCTGCCAAGGATGTGGACGGGTTTCATATCAGCAATGTGGGGCTGCTGGGGACCGGGCAGAAGAGCATGGTGCCCTGCACGCCGCTGGGTTGTCTGATGATGCTGCGGGATCATCATGGCAGCTTGAGCGGGATGGATGCGGTTGTGATCGGGCGG
>ERZ1740060.606-NODE-606-length-17309-cov-8.379448_pt1 | contig 17309 bp, 18 predicted proteins | sample MGYA00581743_ERZ1740060 | MGnify/ENA primary metagenome ERZ1740060 (study PRJEB43018, sample SAMN04849235) | marine metagenome | isolation source: floating plastic debris | place: Pacific Ocean | collected 2008-08-27 | study: EMG produced TPA metagenomics assembly...
GGAGCTTGTAGCCCCAAGCTTGCCCCCGCAGTTGGAATCGGTATTGGGCCTGGTCTGGCAGCAAAGGCCGCCATGTAAACCCAGCGATCGCCGGATCAGGATCGATATAGATGGTGTCGGTTTGGGGGGTAGTGTTGTGGAGGGTGAGGGTAAGACTATCAGCGGTTTGATCAACGGTGACGGGAACCGGCACCTCTAAGGGAAAGCGCACCTCCGTCCAGCTCGAATTCTGCCGAGAAATGGCGCTGCGAATGATCGAGTGGGGGGGCACTGCTGCTGTGGCGATTTGGGTTTCTGAGGCCCGAATCCAAGCGCCGTAGTCGAGGCGTAGCCAGCCGCCCTGTCGCCCCGTAATCGCCGCTTGAGTGCCCTGGGGCAGCGGCGTCAGACGAGAATAATCTGTGCTGGGGCCGGTGCGAGCAATGCCTGATTCAACGGTGACTGTAGCCACCTCAACCGAGTCGGTGGATAACGTACCTAGGGTGCCGGGGGCGGCTTGCTGAAGCGTTTCATCCCCTAGGGCGAGGGTATACAAAGGCGCAGTTGCAGGGGTGCCTGCCTGTAAGGTGGTACAGCCTTCGTAGCGATGGGCTCCCAAAGCAAAGGGTGCATTCTGGGCAATTAAAACGGCATAGTTGGCTGGTAACACGACTGGGTTGGGATTCACCTGCAGGGGAATCGCCTGTCCGGCCCATGTGACGGAAACGGCGGATTCAGGCGGGGCGATCGCCTGAAAGCAGAATCGCTCACCCGGCTGGCGAGCAATATCAACGGCTGGGGTGAGATCGGTCAGTGCCAGGGTCTCTGGGAGTACAGGGGCGAGGGGTAAACGGGTGACCTGCAGGATGAGAGTTTCATCCCCTTGAGTCAGGGTGAACTGGTTCTCCCCTAGGGTGAGGGGCCAGCTCGGGGCAAAGTGTCCGGCTGGGCTACGGTCATTGACCACCTGCCCATTGATGCGCACCTCCTGGTCAGGAGCAGCGGTGCCAATCAAGAAAATTTGCTCAGCAGTGGTCTGGTGGGTATTGGGGGGATAGGCCACAAACAGCGACTGGGCCTCGACCGGGCTGGCCATGACCGTAATACCCCCGAAAAGACCTAACCCAAATAATGCTTGCTGAATAGACCCACTTTTTGCCATGGCGATCGCCCCCGCTCCAATCCGTGGGCTTACTCTATCGTTTTACAAGCATCCGGTTCCAACCCCAGTCTTTATGCTTCAAGCGCTTGCAGTTGAGCCAACCCTTCGAAAGCTATCGTCTTTTTTATACAAGCTTGTTATTTCTCCGGTTCCTGTGAAGTTTCAGTGAAACCCCTGACTGACAAATGCTTGAGCGGAAATCCATGGAGTAAATTACCTATAGATACGGAGTGACTAAGCAAACAGCAGGGTGTTTGTACCCAAACCGACTGAGGTGCCGCTCCGGTCTGGGCCTGTGAATATTTGTGTTGATTCCCTTTGCGTTATGACTTTTCGAGCCTTATCTATTGCGCTCTGTGCCGCCGGCCTCTGCCCTGGAATCTTATTGGCAGTGCCTGCAGCCCATGGCTTGCAACTGACTCGATCGGCTGAGCCAGACCCATTAGCCCACAACCTGCTCCAAGCCACTGACTTTAGTGAGTTCTTTTCGACAGAAACCGCTTCGCAAGAGCTCGAAACCCATCTGGAGGGAATCGCAGCGCTGCAAGGGCTTGAGTTTTATGCAAGCATCCGTAACACCCCTCTACGCAGCTTTCGCAGCAGCGATCGCAGCGCCGTGCAGCAATCTTTAGCATTCAGAACAGAGCTTGGCACCCTGTCCAACGAATCAGGGATTTTACGGGCAGACGATGGCGATCTTGCAAATCAAATCGGTACCCTGCGAGCAGATAACGGGGCCTTAGCCACAGCAACCACCACGGCCCGCACCGGGCTTTACGAAGCCAGCGGCGACAGAGCAGTGCGCCGCACACAAACCGGCATTTTAGAAAATGACCAGGCAGCGGTCAGGACCAACAGCGGTTTACTCGAAGCTGAACTTGAGGCTTTAGACAAGGCCTCAACCGAAACGACTGTCAACCCTAACAAAAGTGCAGCCCGCTCCTCGAATAGCACCTTACTGGCTGGGGGAGAGCCCCTCCTGGATTTAGCAGAAGAGCCCACTCAAACCGCTGAAGAAATCCGTGCAGAGGAGGAAGCCCGAAAAGAGCGGGCTCGACAACAGCGAGAGGACAAAGCCGCTCGACTCGAAGCCAGTACCCGTAACCGCACGGCTGACATGGTGGCAAATGGTGCCCTAGCGGGTTTAGTGGTTGTCACAATTATTTCGGCTGTGATTTATGACGTGCGGGGCAAAATCGCGGGTGCCCTGTCCGGCAAGCCGATGTCTCAGCCTTATCAACCGACGCCTAGCGCGACTTATCAGTCTTCAGAACGGCGGTAATGGCTACGAACCAGGCGAATCTGGTCATAGCTGTAAGCCCCTTGCAACTGGGTATGGATTTCACTTAAGCGCCCGCTGTTGACTTGGCGGATAGCGTCCCAAATCTGCTGCTGCTCAGCAATGGACAAAATGGGATCGATATCAATATCGGTACCGGCATCTAGGAGTTCAGCTAAGTGGCGATAGATGGTGCTGGACTTCAAATTGCGGATCTGAGCAATGTCGACGGGGCTATGGCCCTGGCGGTAAAGATCTAGGGTGAGATCGTGCGTATTGTCAGCTGTAGCGGTCGAAGCCGATGAACCACCTTGGGGGGAGAGCCCCCGTTCTGTACAAAACGCGTCGATCAAGTCTATGAAAGCTTGACCGTATTGTTCCAGCTTGCGATTGCCCACCCCAGAAATTTGGCTAAAAGCTTGCCGGGTGCGAGGCAGCTTTTGGAGCATTTGCCGCAGACTGGTTTCGGTAAAGACCATGTAAGGGGGTATCCCTTGGCTATCGGCTAAGCCCTTGCGAAGGGATTTGAGCTGGCCCAACAGGGTCGACTGATCCACAGAGGGAACCGCCGCTGCGTTATCTGCTTTGAGGCTGTCTGGGATAGCAACCTGCACAGTGAGCTGTTTACGCAGCACCTGCCAACTCCCGGCATTCAGCTTCAGGACGGGAAATCCATCCGTGGTTTCTTCCACGAGCCCCTGATGCAGGAGAGATCGCCCCAACAGCTTCCATTCCTCAGCACTGCGATCTTGACCAATGCCATAGGTCGAGAGCTGCTCATGTCTTAAATCACGAATGCGCTTTTTGCGGGAGCCGCGCAGCACATCAATGATGTGTCCCATGCCAAACCGCTCTCGGCACCGGGCCACACAGGAGAGAAACTTCTGAGCCTCAAGGGTCCAATCCTCCTGAGGGCGGGGATGGCAGCAATTATCACAGCGATCGCAGCCTGCCGTTAGGGCCTCGCCAAAATAGGCCAGTTGAATCTGACGACGACAAACCGTGCTCTCGGCATAGTCAATCACCTGACGGAGCTGCTGTCGGGCAATATTTTGTTCTTGCGGATCAGGTTTTTGCTCAATCAGGTAATTAATGGTTGAGACATCGGCATAGCTGAAATACACCGTGCAGTGGGCCGGTTCACCGTCTCGCCCAGAGCGCCCTGATTCTTGGTAGTACCCCTCTAGGGTACGGGGCAGATCGTAGTGAATTACAAACCGCACGTCGGGCTTATTGATCCCCATACCAAAGGCGATGGTCGCCACCATCACCCGCACATCATCCCGAATAAAGCGATGCTGATGGTCTAGGCGGGTCTGATCGGGTAAGCCCGCATGGTAAGGCAGGGCTGCGACGCCATCCTGCTGCAAACGCATGGCAATTTCATCGACGCGCTTGCGGCTCAGACAGTAAATAATGCCGCTCCCCAGCAAGGTCTGGACCTGATTGAGTAAGTCCCCATAGGACCGGCGAGCTTTAGAGCGCACCTCGTAATACAGGTTGGGTCGATTAAAGCTGGCAACTAAACAATTAGAGTCCTGGAGCTGCAGCTGCTGCACAATATCATGGCGGACCCGCTCAGTAGCCGTAGCCGTTAGCGCTAAGACAGGCAGCGAAGGGAAAGTAGCTCGAATCCGATAAAGCTGACGGTATTCCGGTCGAAAATCATGACCCCACTCTGAAACGCAGTGGGCTTCATCAATCGCAAACCCGGCAATCCCAACCTGCTGGCGGAGCGCCTCTAAAAAGGGTTGGAAGCCTTCGCTGAGGAGGCGTTCAGGGGACAAGTAGAGCAGTTTAGTGTGCCCCGCCAAAAGATCGGCTTGGCGCGATCGCGCCGCCATTCCATCCAAACTGCTGTTGAGGTAGGTGGCGGCGATGCCATTGTTAACGAGGGCATCCACCTGATCCTGCATGAGTGCAATCAGCGGTGAAATCACAATCGTCACCCCCATGCGCAATAGGGCTGGCAACTGATAGCACAATGATTTTCCCCCACCAGTAGGCATCACCACGAGGACATCTTTCTGGGCTAGAACCGCCTCAATTACAGCCCGCTGATGCAGACGAAACTGGTCGTAGCCAAAAAAATGCTTGAGGGCCTTTTCTAAAGAGGGAAATGGACTGGGCGCAGCTGACACCATGGGCAACTAAACAAGACACTTCTAGCGCTTTGTGCAAATTATTAGCAACAAAACCCTTACCGAGTAAGCATGATCACGCCCGCCTAGTTCAATCAAGCTAGGGGCTGCAACCACCTTGTTACTTCAAAGCAGTTAGCGTTGATTATCCGCAGCCCCTAGTTTAGACGTTGCAAAAGGCGGCATAATCTCTCGAATCCAACCTTTGAGTAGAGACAAACTCCAGTGGGAAGAGCGCACCAAAGGACTGGCCTGCTGATAGTAATCGTAAGACTGACGGTAACGGCCCAAACGATGTAGCGCCACCCCTTTAAACAGCAACGCTTGAGGATGGTGTGGCTGCAGAGCTAAAGCGCGATCGCAGGCTTGCAAAGCGCATTTCGGTTGCTGCAGATGCAGTAAACAGACCGCCTGAGCAACGACACCATCGACAGCATCACCCACTGCACTTTGCTCTAGGCGCATCAATGCCTCGGTATAGTCACCGCGATCCATCAGCTCTTGAATCCAGTCCAGTCCCTGATCAGCCTGGAATTCGACATCATCTTTCGGAAAGACAAGGGGCCTTGCAATCAATGAGCTGTCTCCACCAGATGACAAAGCTTGCTTCAAAGAACGTTTAATCACAGGAACACCACCGCTTACGCGCCTATGGATCAATAACAACAGTCCAAACCTGGAAGGCAAACTCGATAGATTTCAAAAACCTTCTAATACCCTGCAGCCATGTCCTGGAAGCCCCCAGCAAAAAGCAGACCCTACCCGAGATCGGCAAGTTTACCAAAGGCATCAGACTTACCCACTAAAAAATCACTATAGCGATCGCCCCAACTCAACTCCGACAACCGTTACAGAACGTTAAGCCTCGATTAACCGCGCCTTAAGATGGCAAGGGATAGAGTTAGCCAGGGCGACTTTTGTGTATTTCTGTAAACAAAATGCCGTTTTGACAGAATGCTGTCTTGACATCATTAAAAAGATGCCGCTACTTTGGTTACCACGCCTGGATTAGTCCAACTTGAAACTCGACATGCAAGACCAGCACAAGGCTTCTAAGGTTACGCTCTATCTTTCTTCAGACCTGCATCGCCAGCTTAAAATTCGTTCCGCAGTGGACGGAGAAGCCATGTCAGCGATCGCCCAGAGGGCTTTAATGTTTTATCTCGACCATGCAGATGTCGTGGAAGAGTGTTCTGCAGTGAGTGGTCATACCCATCAGGTCTACAGTTGCCCCAGTTGTAATGAATCCATGGTGATGCGACAAGGAGAGCTATTGCCGGTTTCAGCCGCGGTGACTTCATCTTTGTCAGAGGATTTTGTTGGTGTTCAGAAAGACTGTGTGACAGCAACCTTGCCTCCTGAGGCAAATGAACTGGTGCCCTGCTAGGGCCAAAGGTAATGGGCTCAGGCCCATTTTGGATTTTGTGTCCAGTAGGTTAGCCATCTCGGTGAGAGCAGCGACCCATGAGAGAAGATCTCAGCGTACTCATACAAGCCCAATATCCGCTGGTCTACCTGGTCACCTTCGAAGAAGAGCGAGCAGAGCAGATGGTCGCCACCGTCTCCCAGCAGTTGGCCCCCAAGCGCCGCCTTTTCACTTGGACCATGACCCACGGCATTGTTGAGTATGGCCAACCTCGCAATGTCACCCAACACAACAGCACCGTTTCTCCTGAAGCAGCAGTTGAGTGGGTGATGCGTCAGCGAGAGCCCGGTATTTATATTTTTAAGGACTTACATCCCTTTCGGGATTCGCCAGCCGTGACCCGCTGCCTCAGGGACGCCATTACCAATTTCCGAGAATCTCAAAAGACAATCGTATTGATGTCGCCGGTTCAAGAGATTCCCATTGAGCTGGAGAAGGAGGTAGTCGTTCTCGACTTTCTGCTCCCCGACATGGGTGAACTCAACCAGATGCTCTCCCAGCATTTAGGTCAGTCTGCCCGCGTCTCCACCGATGTCCGTGAGAAACTTCTGAAGGCGGCTTTGGGACTCACCCGTGACGAAGCTGATAAGGTTTACCGCAAAGCTCAGGTCATGGCTGGTCAGCTCACCGAAGCCGAAGTTGACATCGTTCTCTCTGAGAAAAAGCAGCTGATTCGCCGCAATGGCATCCTCGAATTTATGGAGGTCGATGAGACCATCGACGCTGTGGGTGGATTAGAGGAGTTAAAGCATTGGCTAAAGCAGCGCTCTAACGCCTTTACAGAACGGGCTCGGGAATACGGCTTGCCTCAGCCTAAAGGGATGTTAATTCTGGGGGTGCCCGGTTGCGGCAAGTCGCTAATTGCTAAAACCACCTCCCGCCTATGGGGACTACCGCTGTTGAGGCTGGATCTAGGCCGGGTTTACGATGGCTCTACCGTGGGGCGTTCTGAGGCCAATCTTCGCAATGCCTTGAGGACCGCTGAGTCCATTTCCCCAGCGATTCTGTTTATTGACGAAATTGATAAGGCGTTTGCGGGCAGCGCCGGTTCCTCAGACTCCGATGGGGGCACCTCAAGTCGGATTTTCGGCACCTTCTTAACCTGGATGCAAGAAAAGACCTCACCAGTGTTTGTCATGGCTACGGCCAACCGGGTCGAGCGTCTGCCCAGTGAGTTTCTGCGTAAGGGCCGGTTTGACGAAATCTTCTTCGTCGATCTGCCCAACGAAGAGGAGCGTAAAGAAATCTTTGATATTCACCTCCAAAAGCGGCGGCCTGACATTTCCCGCTTTGATCTAGAGCAGCTCACGAAGGTGTGCGAAGGCTTTTCCGGTGCAGAAATTGAGCAGGGCTTAATTTCTGCCATGTATGAGGCCTTTGCCCAGGGACGTGAGTTTACCCAGCTCGATATTATTGCTGCCATTCGTGCTACGCTACCTCTCTCCAAAACCATGAATGAGCAGGTCACTGCCCTGCGCGATTGGGCACGACAGCGGGCTAGGCCCGCAGCAGCCTCCTTCGCTGAGTATCAGCGGATGGAGTTTTAACAGGCTTTTTCTTCAGGTATGCCCTGAAGAAAGGGGCTAGCCCTTGAGCTAGCAGCGTCCGAACCCGATAGCTGGAAGCTTGCTTCCGTTATCCTCTCTCTCGAAAATCTCGTTGTCTCTCTCAAGTTCTCTCCAGGAGGAAACCCGATGTCTCATTTCAGTACCCTACGCACCAAGGTCACTGATTCTGAAGTGCTCATGACTTCCCTACGGGATCTGGGCATCACGGTCAAGAGCGAAGCCGATGTCCGTGGTTACAACGGTCAGCGCGTTCGTTCTGACATTGTTGCGGTTCTAGAAGGTGATTACGATTTGGGCTGGTCTCGCAATGCCGACGGCAGCTTTGATCTGATTGCTGATCTATGGGGTGTGGCTAAGAAGCATAATCAAACTGAGTTGATTAATTCCATCAACCAGAAGTATGCCGTCAACAAGACCTTGGCTGAGGTTAAGCGCCCTGGTCTGCAAAATGCCAACGTCAAGTTGGTGCTGCAATAAGCAACCCATGTGTTCCCAGCTTTTGTGGGCTGCTCTGACTAGGGCAGCCCATTTTTTATGGCTGATGCTTCACATCAAAGGAATCAACATCTAAGGTCTGAAAATGGGGGCGGGCTCGTCGGTATCGGTAAGGGGAAAGTCCAGCACTGGCTGAGCGATCGCCACAATACGCTCAAAATTTTCGACAACGCTGGGGTAAATTTCTTCAGGAATAGGCAAGTTGAGTAGCTTTGCCGTTTGATCAACATAATCTCCCCAATCTTGAGAACACTGAGCATTTTCCATCGGTTGTCAGCTCCTGACCGGTTCAATGGGGGCAAGTTTAGCTCATCGGTGCCAAGTAAGTAACCTCAACCTCAGTTCGGGATAAGGAAAGGAGGGTCTTTGTAAGTTGAAATCAACTTTGGTGAGCTTCCACCGGCAGCACTATCGCAACTTTAAAGCGTTTTACTGTCAACATGTGTGCGTCCATTGGCGGGAAGCCTTTCCGGGCATTGTGAGCTACAACCGACTTGTAGATGGGATTCTGGCAATGGGTCGTTCAAAGCTTCGGTGCAACCTCGGTGGTGCCGTAGAGTTCCGGTAATTCCCGCGCGGCCGGCAGGGTTTTGTTGGCGTCGTTAGTCTCGATGTAGCCGGTGTAGTAGGCCCCCTCCTCAATTTCTAAGGCACCCGCCACCACATCGCCCTCTAAGCGGGCAGTGCGGCTGAGGGTGAGCTTGCCCTTGGCAAAGACTCGCGCTTTTAAGACTCCTTGCACAATAATGTTGTGGGCTTTGACCTCTGGCCCCTCGACTAAGCCCGTTGACGAGATCTCCAGGTCCCCTTGGATATCGACGGTGCCGTGGACAATACCATCCACCCGCAGCATGCCCTCGGCATGGAGAACGCCCTCAAACTCGGTTTTCTGGCTGATATAGGTGAGTAGTGGGGCTGATTTGCGTCTGAACATGGATCAAGCAAGCCTCTTAGTAATCGTGACGGTAAAACCCGTGTATTTGGATGTGGATTAGCCGTGGGATAACCCCTATGACTTGAAGCCCCTGAAATTCTCGATAGTGATCAGCATAGAGGAAAACTTGGATTCAAATAAGCCCTATGTCTAGGGTTCTGGCGGAAAGAACTGTCGGAAGTCCTCGTCGCGATCGCTCAGTCCCACCCAAGCCAAGTCCTGCTTTTCAAATCGCGTCACCAATTGCTGACAAGCGGGCCGCTCTGTGGCGTAATGGCCCGCATCCATCAGAATCAGGCCGCGATCGCGGGCGGTTTGAAACTGATGAAACTTGCAGTCCGAGGTGAGATAGACCTGTGCCCCGGTATCCGCCACCTCATCAATGAAGCTGGCCCCGGACCCGCCTAGTACCGCAACCCGCTGGACCGGTTCCTGAAGGTCCACTCCAGGGGAATGGAGCAACTTCGGCGGTGATAAAACTGTTTGGATTTGAGTGAGTAGGGTTTGCAATGCCACGGGTTCAGACAAGTTGCCGACGCGGCCATAGCCCACGCCCGGTTGGGTGGGCACCACTGGGGTGACCTCTTGCAGGCCCAGCTTTTGGGCTAAGATATCCGCCGTCCCATCGGCCACCTGATCAAAATTGGTGTGGGCACTGTAGACGCCAATGCCGTTGCGAATCGCCAGCAGCACCATTTCTCCCACGGGATCAGCCGCTTTCACTGATTTCAAAGGGCTAAAAATCAGCGGATGGTGGGCAAAGATCAAGTTCACCGGGATGCCCCGCTGTTGGAGGGCGATCGCCTCCGCCATCACTGCCAGAGTGGGCGTCAGGCAGACCAGCACCCCCGCCGGATCTGACAAAATGCCCGGTTGAATTTGCCAGCCACAGTTGTCCCAGCTCTCTTGCCAGGTGGGGGGTGCCCAGGTTTCAAACTCGCTAATCAGCGCTGCAACCGTCTTCTTCATGGGTGTGATCCCTCCCTGTGATTAGCCTCAGTTTAGGATTAGCGCCTCAAAATGAGAATCGCAGGCTACCAGGCCAACTTTGAGGAACTCGCCCCTGCTCTAATGGGCCGCTATGCCGCTATAGGTAAGGGCCAGCAGTGCATCCTCATGATTCGGGGCTGAGGACGCTGGGGCGAAACCGGCAGGGTGGGCCTGGGTTGCAGGGTTGTCCTTGAGATAGATAGCCAGCATTTGATGGGCAGCTTGGACAGACGCCAAGTCATAGCGGAGGCGAAATCGATAAGGCTTAAGGGCGCGTACGCCCTTAGGAACCGGCTCCCAAAGCTCTAAGGTGACCCCGTGCTCTTGGGGAATGAAGCGATAGTGAATTTCAGGGGAGTTGAGCTGGGTGGCCGCCATGAAAACCTCTAGAGCAACGATAATCGGGTGCTATGGTCCTTTTTCCAGGGCAAAATTTTCCTGCTCCGGACAGGGGCAGCCCCTGGGGACAAAGTTGGGCATTCCTACTGAGATCCGCCTGTGACCTGGAAAACAGGGCAGTGGTCTGGGAAGGCAACCCGTGATCGATAATGGCGAAGACCGTCCATTGGAGTCCCCCTGCCCCATGCCTGATAGCTCTTCCGCTGACATCGTGATTTTGTCTAACGGTCCGGGTGAAATCACCACCTGGGTGAAACCCGTGGTCCGGGCCTTGCGGACTCAGGCAGGCGGCGCTCGCATTTCTGTGGTGCTGTCGCCCTGCCCCCACGGCACCGGTCAAGAGGCCGAGATTGCCCGTCAATATCCTGAGGTGGATCGCGTCCAAGCTGCCGAGCATTTCTGGCCCTTTTTGCTGTGGGGTAAAACCGCTGCCGATTGGGATTGGCGGGAGCAGGGGGTGGTGCTCTTTCTCGGCGGGGATCAGGTCTACCCGGTTTTAGTGGGGCGGCGGCTGGGATACAAAACCGTGATTTATGCCGAGTGGTTTGCCAATTGGCGGCGGTGGGTGGATGCCTATGGGGTGATGAATGCCCGGTTGGTTGAGCAAACCCCAGCGGCCTTCCAAGCTAAGTTCACGGTGGTCGGTGACCTAATGAGCGATAGCCAAACGGTGGCGGACGGGGCGGAAATTGCCCAGCAGCTTGGCCTCACCCCAGACACAGAATTAATCGGCATCTTGCCAGGATCGAAGCGATCAAAGCTGACTCAGGGGGTGCCGCTGATGCTGGGGGCTGCTGCCTATGTGGGCGATCGCCGCCCCCAGGCCCGATTTGTGATTCCCGTCGCACCGACCGTGCAGTTAGAAGATCTGGCCAACTACACCAGCCCTGAGCACAACCCCATGGTGACTGTGTTTGGCAGCCCAGCCATGACCTTAATGCGTCCCGATCAGCCTGGGCAGTTGCCTTATCTCAAAACCGATCAGGGCACCCAGATCTTTTTGTGGCAATCTTTTCCCAGCCATAGCGTCACCAGTCAGTGCCAGGTCTGTCTCACCACCGTCGGGGCCAACACGGCGGAGCTAGGTGCCTTAGGGGTGCCGATGGTGGTGCTGCTGCCCACCCAGCAGTTGGACGCCATGAATGCCTGGGATGGATTATTGGGGCTGATCATCAATTTACCTCTGGTGGGCAAACCCCTGAACCGCCTCGTCAATCGAGTCATATTTGCCTACCTGAGTCGGAAAGGCAAACTCTTTGCCTGGCCTAACATTTGGGCGGGTCGAGAGGTGGTGCCAGAACTGTTTGGCAAAATCACCCTTCAACAGGTGGGCGATCGCATCTTGGCCTATCTAGAGCATCCCGAGACATTGGCCACCGTGCGGCAAAACCTACAGGCGGTGCGAGGTGAACCCGGTGCGGCTCAAAAGCTGGCTGCACTCACCCTACAAACCTTAAGCGGGGGATCGGTCTAAACGGCCAACAAAAAGGTGCAGGGGTTGTTCGCCCCTGCACCTTTTTGTAATTGTTGAATGTTGACGGCGCGACCCAGAATTGAGCGCTTAGGAGGCCATGGCCACTTCAACGGTTTCCTGAAGTTGACCATTCTGATACATCTCGATCAGAATGTCAGAGCCTCCCAAGAATTCCCCATTTAAATAGACCTGAGGAATGGTGGGCCAGTTAGAAAACTCCTTGATGCCCTGGCGAACGTCATAGTCTGAAAGCACATCAAAAGTCTCAAACGGGACCCCGAGTACATTCAGAATTTGCACAACATTATTGGAGAAACCGCACTGGGGCATGAGCTTAGTGCCCTTCATAAACACCATGATGGTGCTGCCATTGATCAGGGTTTCAATCCGCTCTTTAATCTCGGGTGTCATGGGTTTTATGGGTGAGTTAAGGACAGTTGGACGCAGCGATCGCGTAATAAAGGCAAACCTAAGATTGCAGGGCCGACCATTTTTCGGGGGTGTAAGTCTTTAAAGCTAGGGCATGAATGTCATTGGTAGACATCGCCTCCTGAACCGTCTTGTAGACCAATTGGTGCTGCTTAACTAAGGTCAACCCTTCAAAATTGGCAGATACCACCGTTGCCTCAAAATGATCGCCACCGCCGGTCAAATCGTTAATCTGAACTTCCGCATCCGGGAGGCCGGTTTTGATCATTGTGATGACTTGATCTGGGTTAATCATAGATAATGTCCTTCCCCAAAACCCAACTCAAGACTGGGCAATACAGTTTTTCAGTGTAGCGAATGAGTCGAGCCCTTGTGGAGGTTTCGGAACCTTTGCAAGGGCCATAACCCAGGCAAATGATTACGAGTCATAGGGTGCATCAACAAAGCCCAGCTCAAACAGTTGCTGATAGGCGCGGTTGCCTAAATCTCGGGTGGGCTGTTGGCTGCGCAATACGTCCATCAACAGCGGAATCGCCAGCTCAGGCTGATTTTCTCGGCGGTAAAGTAATGCCAGTTGATAGTTAGTTTGATCGCGCTTTTGGGCCGTTTCTAAGGCTAAAGCACGGTTGCTAGAGACTTGGCGGCTGTCAATGCCCACAAACATCCCTGACAGCTCTTGATAATAGGTTGAAAGCTCGTTGTACAGGTCGCTGGCGGCTTCAAGGCGCGTAATCGCTAAATCTATATTTTGAGTCGAAATCGCTTGAGCGGCCTCAGCGGCTAGGCGATCAGCCGCCTCAACGCTAAACGTGGTGTTCGGACTGGTGGTCTGGAGTTCCGAGGTCGGAATCGGATCCGCATCAGATTGTGCGAGGGCCGGACCCGTGGCGGCACCCAGCAGTCCGAAAGCGACAACCGTGCCACTAAGGCAGCTCAGTAGAGAAATGGGCCGGAAGAACGGAAGGGCAGCCATAAATTACCTGAAGTGTTACTAAACGTGAACGGTTCAAACCCTGGGGTATCTTATCATTTCGACTAAAGATCACATGTCAATACAAGGTGTCGTTGGGTCAGGATTGAGTATCCGCCATGACGCGCCCAGTTGTTTCAGGTTCCAGAGGGGTGGAGATGGGCCATGACTCAAGGTCGTTCAATGGATGCAGGCCCTGCTCAGGTCGGCTTGACGTTGCAGCGCGGTGGCGAAGAACTGCTGCTAGAAAAAGCCCGCGATCGCCTCACCATACGCCTAAGCGACGCCAGTTCTCTGGATGTCTTACAAGCCCAAATTCAACCCCAATGGGTGCGCCCCGTTGCCCAAGGTCAACTGATCGAGTGTGGCATTCAGGCCGAGCGCTTAGAACATTGCCTGCAGCGCCTTCGTCAGCAGCCCGACGTGCAGTTCGCCAGCCACGTCTACTATTTAGCCCGCCACCCCGAAACCTGGATTTACCTAACTGAGCAAATCACCCTGCAGTTTACGCCCCAGTTGGGACCGGAGCAGCGCTCAGCCCTGATCGAGCCGCAGGGATTAGCGGTGCTGTCTCCCCTAGCGGGATTGCCCAATACCTTTATCTGCGTTGCCACCCCCCAAGCCCAAGAAAACCCGATCAAAATTGCCAATCGCCTGATGGCCCGTGAAGCGGTGCTAACCGCTGAACCGAACGTGGTGATCACCACGGAACCTCTGTATCGCCCTCAAGATGGGCTTTACACCCAGCAGTGGCATTTGAATGCGGGCAGCGGGGTGGATGTGCGCACGGATGCGGATATTTCTGTAGAGGTCGCCTGGGAGGTGACGACAGGGGCGCGATCGGTGGTGGTCGCCGTCAGTGATGACGCTTTTGATTTGCACCATCCTGATTTGCAGGGCTTAGGCAAGCTGGTTGCCCCTAAAGATTTAAAAGCCCGAGATGCAGTGCCTTTGCCCACCGGCAGTGACGAAAGCCATGGTACCGCCTGCGCAGGTTTGGCCATCGGCGAAGAAAACCAATCGGGCATTGTGGGGGTGGCTCCAGGCTGTGGGTTTATGCCGATCCGCACCACCGGTTTCTTAGACGATAGTTCGATCGAAACCCTGTTTCAGTGGGCGGTCAACCAGGGGGCGGCGGTAATTTCCTGTAGTTGGTCGGCGGCGGCGGTGTATTTCCCTTTGTCGCTCCGACAGCGTCAGGCGTTGACCCAGGCCGCGACCCAGGGACGGGATGGCAAGGGTTGCGTGATTGTCTTCTCAGCAGGCAATGCCAATCGCCCCGTCAGCGGCACCATCCAGGAGCAGGGCTGGCCGCAAAATGCCCTCAGCGGCAGCACCACCTGGCTGAGCGGGTTTGCGGTGCATCCCGATGTGATTGCCGTGTCGGCCTGCACCAGTCTGAATCGCAAGGCCGCCTACAGCAATTGGGGCGACCACATCGCCGTTGTCGCCCCCAGCAACAATGCTTCCCCGAATATGGCTCTGCCTTCGGTGGGCACGGTTTCCACAGGGCCGCAGATCAAGACGCGGCTGACGGGGCGCGGCATGGTGACGAGCGATCGCGTTGGCGGCAGCGGCTACAGCAACAGCGCCTATACCCAAACCTTTGGGGGCACCTCCAGTGCATGCCCGGTGGTGGCGGGGGTGGCGGGACTGGTGCTTTCGGCGAACCCTGACTTGACGGCCCGAGAGGTCAAGCAGATCTTGCAGGAAACCGCAGACAAAATCATTGACACCACCCCGGACCCGCAACTGGGTTTCAGTCTCGGCACCTATGACAACAATGGTCATTCTCAATGGTTTGGCTACGGGCGGGTGAATGCGGCCCGAGCGGTGCAGGTGGCGCGACAACGGGCGGAGCAGGGGCAGCAGTATAGTCAGACCGTTACCCAATCAGACAATGCTGCGGCCACGATTCCCGATGGTGATGCCCGAGGGCTGACTCGCAGCTTGAGGGTATCTACGCAAGCTACGGTTAAGGATATTCAGCTGCAGGTCACGGTGAGCCATGAATATCTGAGTGATTTAACCCTGAGTTTGTTCGCGCCTTCGGGTACGTCGGTGCTGTTGCAGGGGCGCACTTTGGGTAATCAGTCTTATTTAGATCAGGTTTACACCCTCAAAACGACCCCGACCCTGAGTCGGTTGCTGGGAGAGAATGCGGCTGGAGTCTGGCGGTTGCAGGCGATCGATCATGCACCGGGCCACACCGGCACGTTGCAGCAGTGGCAGCTGACCTTAGCCCTGGACTAATCTCTGCTTTTCTCCAGCGGCTTAATGAAGCAGACTACCCGCTCCACTTCTTGAAAGCCCATCTGGGTATGGAAGGCGTAGCTATCGGTGTTTTCGATCAAGGCATTGGAAGCTAGCTCGATGCAGCCCTGATCTAGCGCCCACTGCTCTGCGAATTAGATTAGGGCGCTGCCAATGCCCTGGTGTCGATAGGCGTCATCAACGTAGATGCCTTCTACATAGGCGACAGGCTTTTGGGTGGCACCGGGCACGTATTCGTAGCGCTGGGCCAGGTTTATGAAGGCGATCGCTGGCCCTCCTTCATCCCGCACCAAAAATCCTGCCTCTCGCGGAGACTGCAGGATCTCGGTCAGGGTATCGCGCATATCTTGAATGTCATCTTCCCCTTCTTCTGGCCAAAGCTTGAGCGCTAGAGCAAGCCAATCTTCGAAATCGGCCCGAGTAATAGCACTGATATCAATATCAGGCAGATGCTTGGAAGTGTTCGTCATAAATTTCTTTCCGCACCGATACACTACAACGCATACCAGTGGAGCACAGTGGATATGGCGGACGAAATCATTTTGGTTACAGAAGATTCCCCAGAGGGTGAAAAAGGCCTATGGGGGGATGCGCGAGATGTGGTGCGGCGGCTGCGAGAGGTGCGGCTATCACCCGAATTGCTAGAGCAAAATATGCTGAGCTTTCTGAAGATGGTGGCGCGGCTATTCCGGCAAGTAGACTCCGTGATGGGAGCCGATGCGGACCTAAAGCTAGAAGAAGTCGAGTTATCCATGGAAATCAGTGCGGAAGGCGAAGTTAAACTTGTCGCAGGTGGAAAAGCTGCTGGTAAAGGTGCGATCACCCTTAAGTTCAAGCGACCTGACTCGAAATAATGCCCCGACACATTGCTCTGATTATTGGCATCGGTAACTATCAGTTTTTGCCAAAGCTAGCCTATGCACAAAAAGATGCTGAGCTGATGGGGCAGTTTCTCACAGAGACGGCAGGCTTTAGCGATAAACAAGGAGGCGGAATCTGCCTCTGCACCAATACATCCGAAGATTACCAAGGCTATAGCACTCGGCCCAGCCGAGCTGGTCTTAGGCGGATCCTGCGTAAGTGCTTTGACAAAAAATTTCTCAACCCAGAAGACAGCTTTTGGTTTTTCTTTAGTGGCCATGGGCTGCACTATGGCGACAAAGACTATTTAATGCCCGTAGACGGGGATCCAGAAGAACCTGACGAAACGGCAATTGAATTGAACTACGTTACCGAGCGCTTAACCCGTAGCGGTGCGGGTCATGTGGTGGTGATTTTGGATGCCTGTCGCAGCCAAGGGCAAAAGAGTGGCCAGCTAGACTTTGGCCAAGACTTAGCAAAGGGTGTCACCACCATCTTTTCTTGCCATCCTAAGGAACCATCTTATGAAATTGGCGAACCCATTTGTCAGAGCGCCTTTACTTATGTGCTGTTGCAGAGCTTTAGACAACAAACGGCTGAGACAGCCTTAACCGTTTTGCAACTTGAGAAGCATCTGCAAGCGGAAATCAGAACACTTAGCGAAGGCCACTCCAAACCCTTGCAAAAACCTCATATCCGTTGCGACTTTGCTGCCAGCAGCAATAAGATTTTGCTCCCCCATTTACAGGTACCGCTAACTGTAGAACAGTTGAAAGCTCAGGCGTTTAGAGCTGAGGCATTGTCAGATTGGGGTCAAGCAAAACAGTTTTGGTTGCAAGTGTTGAATCGTGCTGCCGCCCATACTGCAGATCATCAGAGGATATTTGGAAACACGTAGAGCGTCTAAATCGTCACGCTAACCTGCGTA
>ERZ1740060.607-NODE-607-length-17251-cov-20.101361_pt1 | contig 17251 bp, 12 predicted proteins | sample MGYA00581743_ERZ1740060 | MGnify/ENA primary metagenome ERZ1740060 (study PRJEB43018, sample SAMN04849235) | marine metagenome | isolation source: floating plastic debris | place: Pacific Ocean | collected 2008-08-27 | study: EMG produced TPA metagenomics...
GAAAGCTACCGCCCGCGCTTCTTTGCCTATCTGTCGTTCTTTACCTTCGCGATGCTGATGCTGGTGACCTCTGACAACCTTGTTCAGATGTTCTTTGGCTGGGAGGGCGTGGGCGTCGCCTCCTACCTGTTGATCGGGTTCTACTTCCGCAAGGAAAGCGCCGGTGCTGCCGCGATGAAAGCGTTTATCGTCAACCGCGTGGGCGATTTCGGCTTCGCGCTGGGAATCTTTGCGCTGTTCTATCTGACCGATAGCGTGAATTTCGACGTGATCTTTGCCTCGGGTGCCGAGCTGGCCGAGACGCAAGTGCGCTTCCTCTGGACCGAATGGAACGCTGTTGAGCTGGTCGCGGTGCTGCTTTTCATCGGGGCGATGGGCAAGTCGGCGCAGCTGATCCTGCACACATGGCTGCCAGACGCGATGGAAGGGCCGACGCCTGTCTCCGCGCTGATCCACGCGGCCACAATGGTCACGGCGGGCGTGTTCCTTGTCTGCCGCATGTCGCCGATCATGGAATATGCCGACAACGCGATGATGTTCGTCACGATCTTGGGGGCGACCACGGCCTTCTTCGCGGCCACCGTCGGCCTTGTGCAAAACGACATCAAGCGCGTGATCGCCTATTCGACCTGTTCGCAGCTGGGCTATATGTTCGTAGCCGCAGGCGTTGGCGTCTATTCGGTCGCGATGTTCCATCTGTTCACCCACGCCTTCTTCAAAGCGATGCTGTTTCTTGGCGCGGGTTCGGTCATTCACGGGATGCATCACGAGCAGGACATGCGGAACTATGGCGGTCTGCGCAAAAAGATGCCCTATACGTTCTGGGCGATGATGATCGGCACATTGGCGATTACCGGGGTGGGCATCCCGCTGACCTATTATGGCTTCGCAGGCTTCCTGTCGAAAGACGCGGTCATCGAGAGCGCGTTCGTCGGTTCGCAATACGCGTTCTGGCTGCTGGTCGTGGCGGCGCTGTTTACCAGTTTTTACAGCTGGCGGCTTATGTTCCTGACGTTCTACGGCACGCCGCGTGGGGACAAGCACACCCATGAACACGCGCACGAATCCCCGATGATTATGCTGGCGCCGCTGGGTATTCTGGCGCTGGGCGCGGTGTTCTCGGGGATGATCTGGTATGGCAGCTTCTTTGGCAAAACCAACGAGGTCGGCCAGTTCTTCGGGGTGCCGTATGAGGTGGCCGAGCACCATGATGATGGGCATTCAGAGGAGAGCCATTCCGACGATCATGGTGACGATGATGGTGCAGATAAAGCCGAAGGCGATCACGCCAAACACTACAACCTTGTCGGCGCACCGGGCGAGGGGGCGATCTATACCGCGCCTGACAACAACGTCCTGAACGAGGCGCATGAGGTCCCCAAATGGGTCAAGGTTAGCCCCTTCATCGCGATGCTGATTGGGTTTCTCACGGCTTACCAGATGTATATCCGCCGCCCCGATCTGCCCGGCAAACTGGCCGAAAGCCAATGGCCGCTCTATCAGTTCTTGCTGAACAAATGGTACTTCGATGAGCTCTATAACGCGATCTTGGTGCAGCCTGCGAAATGGCTTGGCCGCTTCCTCTGGAAGAAGGGCGACGGGGCCACGATTGATGGCGGTATCAACGGGCTGGCCATGGGCATCGTGCCCTTCCTGACCCGCCTCGCGGGGCGCGCGCAGTCGGGCTACATGTTCCACTATGTCTTCGCGATGGTGCTGGGAATTGTTGTCCTGATTACCTGGATGACGATGTTTGGAGGGGCCAACTGATGGACAACCTTCTTTCCATCGTCACCTTCCTGCCCCTGCTGGGTGCGATCATCCTTGCGCTGTTCCTGCGCGGAGATGATGAGGCTGCCAACCGCAATGCCAAATGGGTTGCGATGTGGGCGACCACGGCGACGTTTCTGTTTTCGATCTTCATCCTGACGGGCTTTGACCCGAACGATACCGGTTTTCAGTTCGTGGAAGAACGCGACTGGCTGCTGGGCTTGCAATATAAGATGGGCGTCGACGGGATCAGCGTCCTGTTTGTGATGCTGACCACGTTTACGATGCCGCTGGTGATTGCCGCGTCGTGGAACGTCACTCACCGCGTCAAAGAATATATGATCGCCTTCCTGGTGCTTGAGACGCTGATGATCGGCGTTTTCTGCGCGCTCGATCTGGTGCTGTTCTACCTCTTCTTCGAGGCTGGTCTGATCCCAATGTTCCTCATCATCGGCATCTGGGGCGGGGCGAACCGCGTTTATGCGAGCTTCAAGTTCTTCCTCTATACCTTCCTCGGTTCGGTGCTGATGCTTGTCGCCATGGTGGCGATGTTCAGCGATGCAGGCACCACAGATATCCCAACGCTGCTGAATCACGAATTCGGAACCGAGACGTTCAGCCTGCTGGGCATACAGATCATCGGCGGCATGCAGACGCTGCTTTGGCTGGCCTTCTTCGCGTCCTTTGCGGTGAAGATGCCAATGTGGCCGGTGCACACATGGTTGCCAGATGCCCATGTGCAAGCGCCCACTGCGGGCTCTGTCGTGCTGGCGGCGATCCTGTTGAAAATGGGTGGCTATGGCTTCCTGCGGTTCAGCCTGCCGATGTTCCCCGTGGCCTCCGACATCATGGCACCGTTGGTTCTGTGGATGAGCGCGATTGCCATCGTCTACACCTCGCTCGTCGCGATGGTGCAGGAGGACATGAAAAAGCTGATTGCCTACAGTTCTGTCGCTCATATGGGCTTTGTGACGATGGGTATCTTTGCGGCCAACCAGCAAGGCGTCGACGGCGCGATCTTCCAGATGCTCAGCCACGGGTTCATCTCCGGCGCGCTCTTCTTGTGTGTCGGCGTGATCTACGACCGCATGCACACGCGTGAGATTGATGCCTACGGCGGCCTTGTCGCCCGCATGCCCGCTTACGCCCTGATCTTCATGCTGTTCACGATGGCCAATGTCGGCTTGCCCGGCACGTCGGGCTTTATCGGGGAATTCCTGACGCTGGTCGGCGTGTTCCAGGTCAACACATGGGTCGCCGCTGTGGCCACGACGGGTGTGATCCTGTCGGCGGCCTACGCGCTGTGGCTTTACCGCCGTGTGGTGATGGGTGATCTTATCAAGGAAAGCCTGAAAACCATCACCGACATGACCGGCCGCGAGCGCGCGATTTTTGCGCCGCTGGTCATCATGACGATCCTGCTGGGGGTCTATCCGGCGCTTGTCACCGACATCATCAGCCCTTCGGTTGCGGCCCTCGTGAGCGATGTGGAAACCGCGCAGGCGGCCTTTGAGGCTGCGACGATGGTTGCCGAGAATTAAGGAAAAGACACGATGATTTCCGCCGATATCTCAGTTGTCCTGCCCGAGCTTTTGCTTGCCATCTATGCGATGGGCGCGCTGCTGATTACTGTCTACACGTCGAAAGACAAGGCCGCACCGATGGTGCTTTTGACAACGTCTGTCGTGCTGGTCGCCACGGCCATCTGGATCGCGCTGTCGGGTGGGGGCACCCGCGTGGCGTTCGGCGGCATGTTCGTCGATGACGGCTTTGCGCGCTTTGCCAAGGTCACGATCCTGCTAAGCGCTGCGGCGATCCTGTTGATGAGCCAGGACTATATGCAAAAGCGCGACCTGCTGCGGTTCGAATATCCGATCCTTGTGACGCTGTCGGTCATTGGCATGATGATGATGGTCAGCGCGGGTGATCTGATGGCGCTTTACATGGGGCTTGAGCTGCAATCGCTGGCGCTTTACGTGGTGGCGTCGCTGCGCCGTGACAGTGTGAAATCCACGGAAGCGGGCCTGAAGTATTTCGTGCTTGGCGCGCTGTCCTCGGGCCTGCTGCTGTACGGCGCGTCGCTGACCTATGGCTATGCAGGCACCACGCTCTTCACCGGCATTGTGGAAGCGGCCTCCGAAGACATCTCCCTCGGGCTTCTCTTTGGTCTGGTGTTCCTGATTGCGGGTCTGGCGTTCAAGGTCTCCGCCGCACCCTTCCATATGTGGACGCCCGACGTCTACGAGGGCTCGCCGACCCCCATCACAGCTTTCTTTGCGACCGCGCCCAAAGTTGCCGCCATGGCGCTGTTTGCCCGCGTGGTGCATGACGCGTTCTCAGGGGTGGTCAGCGATTGGCAGCAGATCGTCGCGTTCCTATCGGTGATCTCGATGTTCCTTGGCGCGATCGCGGCCATTGGCCAGCAGAACATCAAGCGCCTGATGGCCTATTCGTCCATCGCGCATATGGGCTTTGCACTGATGGGGCTGGCGGCGGGCACGGCCTTTGGCGTGCAGGCGATGCTGATCTATATGGCGATCTATGTGGCGATGAATATCGGTACCTTCGCCTTCATTCTGAGCATGGAGAAAGACGGCCAGCCTGTCACCGATATCAATAGCCTGCAGATGTATTCCAAGCGGGAACCGCTCAAGGCGATGGCCGTGCTTGTGCTGATGTTCTCCCTAGCGGGCGTGCCGCCGCTGGTCGGCTTTCTCGGCAAATTCTATGTGCTGCGTGCGGCTTATGACGCGGGGCTTGGCTGGCTGGCCGTGGCGGGCGTGATCGCCTCGGTGATTGGTGCGTTCTACTATCTGCGCATCGTCTACTACATGTATTTCGGCGAGGATAAAGAAGGGCTCGACACCGGGATGAACCCGGTCTTGTGGAGCTTTCTGATGGGGTCTGCGGCCGTGATGCTGCTGGGCATCATCAATCTCTTCGGCGTCGAAAGCGTGGCAGCGGCAGCGGCGGCAACCCTTGTTAATTGAGTGGCCTGACGGCGTGGAACGGCTTGTGCTTGAGCGTGTGGACAGCACGCTGAGCGAGGCCGGTCGCATCGCGGGAACTTTGTCCGCGCCAACATGGATCCTCGCGCTGGAGCAAACCGCAGCGCGGGGGCGCCGGGGCCGCGCCTGGGCCATGCCCAAAGGCAATTTCGCGGCGACCTACGTCATGCAACCGGTCGAGCAACCCGAACAGGTGGCCTTGCGCACCTTCGTGGCCTCCTTGGCGTTAAACGATGCCTTTGTGGCTGCAACAGGGCGGCCCGATAGCTTTACCCTGAAATGGCCCAATGACGTGTTGCTGAACGGGGGCAAAGTGGCGGGTATTCTGCTGGAACGGACGGGGGCAGGGCATCTGTCTGTCGGCATCGGGATCAACCTTGCCGGGGCGCCGTCCCCCGCCGATGTCGAGCCGGGCGCGGTGCGGCCCGTGTCGTTGGTCGGGGAAACCGGCGTTGCGATCCCGCCCGAGGATTTCCTGGATCTGCTGGCCCCGGCCTATGCCCATTGGGAGGCGCAATTCACCACATTCGGCTTTGCGCCGATCCGTACCGCCTGGCTTGCGCGCGCCGCCCGTTTGGGCGATGTGATCCGCGCCCGTACGGTAACCGGCGAAACCATCGGGACGTTTGAAACAGTGGACGAGACAGGCCAACTTGTTCTATCCACGGCAAAATCCCGCGTCGCGATCCCGGCGGCCGACGTTTTCTTCGAGGGGGCATAAGATGCTTCTGACCATTGACTGCGGCAACACCAACACCGTCTTTGCCATCTGGGACGGCGCTGCGTTCATCGCCACATGGCGCGCCTCGACCGAGCATCAGCGCACGGCGGATCAGTACTATGTCTGGCTGCGCACGCTGATGGATGTGGAAAAGATCAATGTCGAGATCACCGAGGTCATCATCTCGTCGACGGTGCCGCGCGTGGTTTTCAATCTGAGGGTCCTGTCGGATCGCTACTTTAACTGCCGCCCGATGGTGGTTGGCAAGCCCGACTGCAAGCTGCCGGTCGAGCCGCGCGTGGACGAGGGGACCCAAGTGGGCCCGGACCGGTTGGTCAACACCGTGGCAGGCTTCGATCTGCATGGCGGCGATCTGATTATCGTGGATTTCGGCACCGCGACGACCTTTGATGTGGTCGACCATGACGGCGCCTATATTGGCGGGGCTATCGCGCCGGGTGTGAACCTGTCGCTCGAGGCGCTCCACCAAGCGGCTGCCGCCTTGCCCCATGTCGATGTCACCGTGCCCGATCAGGTGATCGGCACCAACACGGTGGCCTGTATGCAATCGGGTGTCTTTTGGGGCTATGTCGGCCTCATCAACGGCATCTGCACCAAGATCAAGGACGACCGGGACCGTCCGATGAAAGTTGTCTCGACCGGGGGGCTGGCCCCGTTGTTCCAGCAAGGGCACGCGCTATTTGACGTGTTCGAAGACGATCTGACAATGCACGGCCTGACCGTGATCCATCGCTATAACAAGGAAAAATAATGAGCAGTGAACGCGCGGTATACCTCCCCCTCGGTGGCGCGGGGGAGATTGGGATGAATTGCTATGTCTACGGCTATGGGGCCGAAGGGCGCGAGCAGTTTATCGTTGTAGACCTAGGGGTCACCTTCCCCGATATGGACGGCACGCCGGGGGTCGATCTGATCCTGCCGGATATCGCTTGGCTGGAAGAGCGGCGCGACCGCATCGACGGGGTGTTCATCACGCACGCCCATGAGGATCACGTAGGCGCGGTGGGGCATCTTTATCACCGGCTGCGCGCGCCGATCTATGCACGCGCCTTCACCGCCAACATCGCCCGGCGCAAGTTGGATGAATACGGGGTGGATCCGGATGCCGTAAAGACCGTCAGCGCCTATCCCGAAAACGTCGATGTGGGGCCGTTCACGGTGGCATTCCTGCCGATTTCTCATTCGATCCCGGAAAGCTCTGGCCTGCTGATCGACACGCCGGACGGGCGCATTGTGCACACGGGTGATTTCAAGATCGATGAGACGCCTTTGGTTGGCGAGCCTTTTGATCGCGCCATGTGGGAGGAAATTTCCAAGCCCGGCGTCAAAGCGCTGGTTTGTGACAGCACCAATGTGTTTTCGCATGCCGAAGGCCGGTCCGAGGCAACCGTGGGGCCTGAGATCACCAAGCTCGTTGAAAGCGCCGAAGGTATGGTTGTGGCCACGACCTTCGCCTCCAACATCGCGCGCGTAAAAACGCTGGCTGAGGCAGGCGTGGCGGCAGGCCGCTCGGTCTGTCTGCTGGGCCGCGCCATGAGCCGGATGATCGAAGCGGCCGTGGAGACCGGCATTTTGAGCGATTTCCCGTCCCTCGTGACGGCAGAGGATGCGGTAAACATTCCGCGCGAAAACCTGATGCTGGTCGTGACCGGCAGCCAAGGGGAACGGCGCGCGGCGTCGGCGCAGCTTGCGCGCGCCAAATATCGCGGCATCACGATGAAAGAAGGGGACATGTTCCTCTTCTCCTCAAAAACCATTCCGGGCAACGAGCGCGGTGTGATTTCGATCATCAACCAGTTCTCGGAAATGGGTGTCGACGTGGTCGATGACAGCTCAGGCCTTTATCATGTCTCAGGCCACGCAAACCGCCCCGATCTGGAAACGATGCACGACATTGTCAAACCGCAAATCCTGATCCCGATGCACGGCGAACACCGCCACCTGCGCGAGCATGTCAAACTAGGCAAAACCAAAGGCTTGGCCGGTGTTGTTGCCGTGAACGGAATGATGGTCGATCTGGGCGGTAACGCGCCTTCGGTCGCCGAATATGTCGAGACCGGGCGCACCTATCTGGACGGCTCGGTGCAGGTCGGCGCGCTGGACGGCATCGTGCGCGACCGGATGCGCATGGCGCTGAATGGCCATGTCATCGTCACGGTGATTATCGATGAAGATGGCGAGCCGTTGGGCGAGCCGTGGTGCGAAACCAAAGGGCTGGCCGAGCAGGGCCAGTCAAACGCGCCGTTGGTCGACATTCTGGAAGAAGATCTGAGCCAGTTCCTGCGCCGGGCCGATGACAGGACGCTGGCCGATGATGACAAGCTTGAAGAGCAAATGAAGCGGATTGTGCGGCAAGCCACTCAAGCCGAAATCGGCAAGAAGGTGGAGGTCACGTCGGTGATTTCGCGCCTAAGCTAGCAGGTCGCAGAGCAAAGCATCCGCAATCAGCTGCAAAAAGGGCCGCGTTCAGTCGAGCGCGGCCCTTCTTTTGTCTCTAAATACCGAAAATCCCGCCTTATCCGGCAGAGCGTTCCTCAAAGCTTTTGGCGATGAAGGTCGGCATGTGATCGCCCATACCAACAATGCGGCTATTTCCGCCGCCGTCATCCTTACGGCCCCGGCCACGTCCACCACGCGAGCGCTTTTCGCGTTCGGGTTGGGCGCTTTCTTTGGTTTCGACCTTCTCGGGCGTGTCTGCTTTCGCCTCTTTCGGAGCATCACCCTTCGGCTTCCGGCTGCGCGTGCGCTTTGGCTTTTCTTCGGTGTTTTCTGCCGGCGTGGCGTCCGCGTTCTCGGCCTGTTTGCCGCCGCCCAGCGGATTGTCGATGCGGGGGATCTCCATCTTTACCAGACGTTCGATATCGGCAAAGTTCTTTTCGTCGCGGGGCACGCAGATCATCATCGTGGTGCCCTTTTTGCCTGCACGGCCGGTGCGCCCGATCCGGTGCACATAGTCTTCGGCGTGGCTGGGCACGTCGTAGTTGAAGACATGGGTCACGTCGGGGATGTCCAGGCCGCGCGCGGCCACGTCGGACGCCACCAGAAAGCGCAAGGTTCCATCGCGGAACCCGTCAAGCGTTTCCATCCGTTTGGACTGGTCCAGATCGCCGTGGATCGGCGCGGCATCCAGCCCGTATTTCTTCATGGATTTGGCGACGACATCGACATCAACCTTACGGTTGCAGAAGATGATCGCGTTTTTGCACGCATCCCCTTCGCTTTCGATCAAGCTTCTGAGAAGTTTACGTTTCTCGGTGCCTTCACGGTCCTTGCGCGAGGCTTTGAACATCACCACGCCTTGCGCAATATTCTCGGACGTGGTGGCAGCACGGGCCACTTCGATCTTGGCTGGCCCGCTGAGGAAGGTGTTGGTGATCCGCTCAATCTCGGGCGCCATCGTGGCCGAGAAGAACAGCGTCTGGCGCGTGAACGGCGTCAGCGAGAAGATGCGTTCGATATCGGGGATGAAGCCCATATCAAGCATCCGGTCAGCCTCATCGACCACCATGATCTGCACGCCGGTCAGCAGCAGCTTGCCGCGCTCGAAATGATCCAGCAGGCGGCCGGGTGTGGCGATCAGCACGTCGACGCCGCGATCGATCAGCGCGTCTTGTTCCTTGAACGACACGCCGCCGATCAGCAGCGCTTTCGTCAGCTTGAGGTGTTTGGTGTAGGTGTCGAAGTTTTCGGCCACCTGGGCTGCCAATTCGCGGGTGGGGGCCAGCACAAGGCTGCGCGGCATCCGTGCCCGGGCGCGCCCTTTGGCGAGCATCGTAATCATCGGAAGGGTGAAACTGGCGGTTTTGCCAGTCCCGGTTTGGGCGATACCCAGAACATCGCGCCCTTCAAGCGCCGGTGGAATAGCGCCAGCCTGAATGGGCGTCGGGGTGTCATAGCCCGCGTCAGCGATGGCTTTCAGGACCTTGGGATCCAAGTTCAAATCGGTAAATTTTGTCATGCGTATCCGGAGTTTACGGACACGTCTGGCCCGTATCGGTTAATGGGGGGCAGACCCGTATGGCCCGTGGTTATCCACAATGCGCCCGTCGTAAAGGCGACTTACGCAATTTCGCCTGAATGGTCAATGAAACCCCTTGTGAAAGAGCGGTTTGGTCACGCCCTCGGGATATTATGCACATCTGCGCAACAGTCAGCTTTCTGCAAGCAAATCGTTGCGGGGCAGGGCGTTTAGATCATCATCTCTTTGGTGGCGGTTAACCTTACGTCAGGATAGTCGCGCTCGATCCGGTCAATATCCCATTGCAGACGCGTCAGATAGACGATGTCGCCGTCATGATCGTGGGCGATGTGTTGTTTGTTACTATTCACAAACTTATCCACAGCGTCCTTGTCGCCATTGACCCAGCGCGCCGACGTGAACTGGCTTTGATCGAAGCGCACGGGAAGCCCGTATTCCAGTTCGATCCGGCTGGCGAGGACTTCGAACTGCAATGCGCCGACGACGCCCACGATAAAGCCCGAGCCGATGGAAGGTTTGAAGACCTTCGCCGCGCCTTCTTCGGCGAACTGCATCAGTGCTTTTTCCAGATGTTTGGCTTTCATCGGATCGCCTGCACGGACGCCTTGCAGCAGTTCCGGCGCGAAAGACGGAATGCCTGAGACGCGCAGCGCCTCGCCTTCGGTCAGCGTGTCACCGATGCGCAATTGCCCATGGTTCGGGATGCCGATGATATCGCCCGCCCAGGCTTCCTCTGCCAATTCGCGGTCAGACGCCAGAAACAGCACCGGATTGCTGATCGCCATCGGTTTTTTGCTGCGGACATGGGTCAGCTTCATCCCGCGTTTGAAATGCCCCGACGCCATGCGCACGAACGCAACACGGTCGCGGTGCTTGGGGTCCATATTGGCCTGCACCTTGAACACAAAGCCTGCGACTTTCGGCTCTTCCGGCGCAATCTCGCGCGGCTGAGCGCGCTGCACTTGTGGCTGAGGCCCATAATTTGCGATGCCGTCCATCAATTCCTTGACCCCGAAGGAGTTGATCGCAGAGCCGAACCATATCGGCGTCAGCGTGCCCTCAAGCAGCGCTTGCGGATCAAGCGGGGGCAGCAATTCCTTCGCCATCTCAACCTCTTCGAGGAACTTTTCCAGAAGATCCGCCGGGACATGCTCGGCCAGTTTGGGGTCATCCAAACCGGTGATTTCGATACTGTCGGCGACCTTATTGCGGTCCGCGCGGTCCATCAATTCCAGCCGATCACGCAACAGATCATAGCATCCCATGAAGTCGCGACCGACCCCGATAGGCCAGCTGGCGGGTGTGACGTCAATCGCAAGGTTTTCTTGGATTTCGTCAATAATTTCGAATGTATCGCGGCTTTCGCGATCCATTTTGTTGCAAAAGGTCAAGATGGGCAAGTCGCGCAGACGACAGACTTCAAAGAGTTTCTGGGTCTGGCTCTCCACCCCTTTGGCGCCATCAATGACCATGATCGCCGCATCGACCGCCGTCAGCGTGCGGTAGGTGTCTTCGGAGAAATCCGAGTGGCCGGGTGTGTCGACAAGATTGAAGCGGAAGTCGGCATAATCAAACGACATCGCCGAGGCCGAGACCGAGATGCCGCGATCCTTCTCCATCTGCATGAAGTCCGACCGGGTGCGCCGGGCCTCCCCCTTGGCGCGCACTTGCCCCGCCATCTGGATGGCACCGCCATAGAGCAGGAACTTCTCGGTCAGGGTCGTCTTGCCTGCATCCGGGTGCGAGATGATCGCAAAAGTGCGACGGCGCGCAATTTCGGGGGGCAGATCGGGGCGATTTGTGGGTGTGTCTAACATGGGCAACCCTATAGGCGAGGGCGCGCGGGATGGGAAGCGGGGGAGCCTCCGGCGGGGATATTTTGAAAAAGCGAAGGGGGGCGGCGCAAATTTAGATAAACTGTCGGCACCTGTGGGTCAGCGGGTGGAGGCACGGCGCAGAGTTTCAGCGGCATCGCCTGACACCAGGCTTTCGGCGACTTCGAATTCCCGGTGCGTGCTGTCGGAATGGGAAGGGATCACCTGGTTGAGGGCGGTTTCCAGCTTTTCTGGTAAGGCGGGCCTTGTGTGCGGATCGATCAGGAAGCTTTCAGCGGCAATGCCTTCGGCGTAGATGATCTGGTGACTGTCGAAAAGCAGTTGGAAATAGTCCACAAAGCCGCCGTCTTGCTGGACCACGCTTGTGCCATTGACCAACAGGCGGGCCTTGACCAGCACTTCGGATCGTCCCGCCCCCAGCGCATCATCGCGTTGATAGATGAACAGGCGGTGATCGGGGCTGACGATCAGATCGCCGGCATTGTTCAGTGTTCCGGCCTTGATGCAGATCGGGGCAAAACTGCCCACAGCGCGCATCGTGCTTTGCCCGATCCAGCGGATTTGTTGCGGGCCGTCATCGCGGGTCAGGACCCGGTCGCCGATGCGCAATTCCTCGATAGGTTTTTGCGCGCCCGAGGCCATTGTAATCATCGTGCTGCGTGTAAAGGACACGCAAGCCAGTTCGGACATGCGTTTGGCGCCGGCGGTCTCATCGATGCCGACAAGTGTGTAATCCATCTTGGGGTGCAATTGTGCCAGCGGGACCAGATAGATTTCGGCCAATTCATTATTGTCGACCTCGACCAGCACAAGGATTTCGCAGGTTGAGCTGTCGGTCGACATCATCGTGATCGCGCAATCAACGGCCAGATCTGCGCCGGGCGTGCCGATTTCGGTGTCCTCTGCAATCACAAAGCCGTCGCGGACGCGGTCATAGGCAATCGCAAGCCTGTGCTGCGTGTCATCTTCGACCAGCCCGTAGATATCGTCATGCAGCAACTCTTCGGCGATCATCACCGGATCACCGCGGTTCACGCCATTTGTGACGCGAAACGCCGAGTTGCGCAGGACAGGAACGCTTTGACTTGGCGCTGTACTGACACTCATAACGGGGCTCCTCTGCGACGGGATATCCGCGTCGGTCAGATCAGTATCTTAGGATTCGGGCGCGAAAGCGTCAACGACCCGACAACAATGGGTCAATTGTTCAAGTTTATCTGGTCTGATAAGACCATAGCCGACAATACGGGAGCTTGCTATGGATTTGGGATTGAAGGGAAAACGCGCGCTGGTCTGTGCGTCTTCAAAGGGGCTTGGGCTGGGCTGCGCGCGCAGTCTTGCTGACGCCGGTGTCGCGCTTGTGATGAACGCGCGCAGCGCGGACGCGTTAGAGGCTGCTGCGGCTGACATTCGGACCGAATTTGACGTGCCAGTCACGACCGTGGCCTGCGATGTCACCACCGAGGAGGGCCAGCAGACGCTTTTGGCCGCTGCGGGGGATCTGGATATCCTTGTGACGAATGCGGGCGGGCCGCCTCCGGGCATGTGGTCGGACTGGGAGCGCGATGATTTCATTGCGGCCCTGGATGCAAATATGCTGACGCCGATTGCCCTGATGAAGGCGGTTTTGCCGGGCATGATGGCACGCGGTTGGGGGCGGGTGGTCAACATCACCAGCCAATCCGTGCGCGCGCCGATCGGCGTGCTGGGGCTGTCGAACGCGGCCCGTACCGGGCTGACGGGCTATGTCGCAGGAACGTCCCGGCAGGTGGCCCATGCGGGCGTGACGATCAACAATCTGCTGCCGGGTATCCATGCGACAGACCGGGCGGTGTCGCTGGACAAGGGTGTGACCGAGGCGCAGGGCATCACGATGGATGAGGCCAAGGCGCAGCGCGAAGCCACAATCCCCGCGCGCCGCTACGGCACCAAGGAAGAATTCGGCGCGGCTTGTGCGTTTCTATGCTCGCAGCACGCGGGCTTTATCGTGGGGCAGAACATCCTGCTGGATGGCGGCGGGACGAACATCACGATGTAAACTTGGCGTCACATTCCCGTGGGCCGCGGATTTGTGGCTGGGCGGCCTGCTGCCGCGCTGCTAATGCTTGCGCAACGACCCATGTGAAGGACTTTCCCCCATGCAAGCTGCCCTGCTGATTGGCCTGTTCGGCCTTGTGATTTTGGCGTCTCTGGCCGTCGCCCCGCGTCGCGCATCGGTCGAGGGGTTTTATGATGGCGCGGGGGCGGGTGGCCGTGCACCTGGGCTGTGGACGCTTGTGCTCAGCCAAGTCACCACGTGGATCTTCGCGCGCTCATTGATGAACGCAGCCATCCTAGGCTATTTCTATGGCGCCGCCGGAACGCTCGCCTATGCGGCCTATTACGGTTCGTTTCTCAGCGGTGGCTTCATTGTGGCGCGGTTGCGCGGGCAGGATGCGCGGTCGGTCCAGGACTGGCTGTCGGCGCGGTTCGGCGGGGCGGGGGTGACCTGCTATAATGTGGTGATCGGGCTGCGCCTGCTGTCCGAGGTGTTCGCAAATCTGATCGTCGTCGGTCTGATCTTCACGGCCGTTTTGCCCGAGATGGCCAGCGCCGGGCCGCTCTCGATCATCATCGTCGCAGTGCTGGGGTTGGCCTATTCCGCTTGGGGCGGCCTGTCGGCGGCTTTGCGGACCGACGTCATGCAGATGCTTGTTTTCCTTGTGGTTTTCGCGGTTGCGCTGGTGGCGCTGATCGCCTCTCCGGGCTTTTCCTTTGGAGCAATCGTCACCGCGCAAGGCACTGCAGGCAGCTATAATGGCTGGGTCTTGCTGGTTGTCGCTTTCCTGCAGGTGTTCAGCTATCCCGCCCACGACCCGGTGATGATGGACCGGGGCTTTATCGCCGATGAAAAGACGACAAACGCGTCCTTCCTGCACGCGTTCTGGATCTCGACCTTGTGCATTCTGGCCTTTGGGATGTTCGGCATCCAGGCCAGCCTTGTGGGCGCGGAATACGAAGGCGAATTGATCGGCACATGGGCAGGCATGTTCCCGGCATGGGTCTTTGTGGCGCTGCTGGTGTCGCTGCTGGTATCGGCGCTGAGCACTCTGGATTCGGCGCTGGCCTCGGCCGCACGGCTTACGGTCGAAGAGCTGCGCTTGCTGCCACGCACCCTGAACGGTGGGCGCATCGCCATGGTCGCGTTCATGGTCGGGGGCGCGGCCTTGACCCTTTGGGGCAACAAGGCGCTTTTCGATGCGGTTGCGGTCAGCGGGACGGCGTCGATGTTCCTGACGCCGGTACTGATCGTCGGGCTGGTGATGAACCGCGTGATCGCGCTTTGGGCGTATATCGTGGCCTTTGCAGCAGCCATGCTGGGCGCGGCGGCTTATTTCCTGCGGGGCAATGAACTGGTCGCGGCGATCCTGCCGGACGGTCACAAATATGAGCAGTTGCTCGCCATCTGCGTGGTGGTCCTGGTCGTTGGATTCGCTGCCGTTTTGGCGGGCGCACGCCGTCCAAGCGGGGTTGCGAGCGACGCGTGAGGCTGCTACCTGCTGGCGAACCCTAGCGTTTTCATAAGGATAGGCAGTGAACGCCCAAGCGCCCCGGCTTGAGATCAAAAATCTGGTGCGCTCTTACGAGGGGCGCGCCGTGGTGGATGATGTGTCCCTGCAGGTTTTTGCAGGGCAGGTGACCTGCCTGTTGGGCCCCTCGGGCTGCGGTAAATCCACGACCTTGCGGATGATCGCCGGAGTGGACACCCAGACCTCCGGTCAGATCTATGTTGATGGTGCGCTGATCTGTGACACGGTGCATCGCGTTCCGCCTGAAAAACGCTCGATCGGGCTGATGTTTCAGGATTTCGCGCTGTTTCCCCATCTGAGCATCGGACAAAACGTAGCCTTTGGCCTCTCGGGCCCGAAAGAGGCCTCGCGCGCGCGCGCCGCGCAGCTGCTTGAGCGCGTCGATATGGGCCGCTTTATCGACGACTATCCGCACCAGTTATCCGGCGGAGAGCAGCAGCGCGTGGCCTTGGTGCGTGCGCTTGCTCCCAAACCCAAGATCATGCTGATGGACGAGCCGTTTTCAGGCCTTGATAACCGCCTGCGCGATGATATCCGCGATCAGACGCTTGAAGTTCTTAAGGAAGAAGGAACCGCTGTTCTGCTGGTTACGCACGAGCCTGACGAGGCGATGCGCATGGCCGATGAGATCGCGCTGATGCGGGCGGGAAAGATCGTTCAACACGGTGCGCCTTACAATATCTATAACGCGCCCAGTGACCGCCAGGTTGCTGCATTCTTTAGCGATATCAATGTGATAACGGGTCGGGTTGAAGGCGCTTTGACGCAAACAGCCTTTGGCCAGTTTCTGGCACCCGGCGTGGCCGATGGCCATGAGATCGAGATCGTGATCCGCCCGCAGCATTTGCGGATCGACTTTGACCGCGACGGGCGTGGCCCAAACCCAACCCCGGCCGAAGGCGTGCCGGCCCGTGCTTTGGTCGAACGGGCCCGGTTCATGGGGCGCGAAAGCCTGGTTGAGTTTCGCATGGACTTTGACGGCAGTCTGATGAAGGCGACGGTTCCATCGGTGTTTCTGCCCAAGCCCGGCACGCCGCTGTGGCTGATGATCCGCCGGGACCGGTGTTTCGTCTTTCCCAAAGAGGCGGGGTAGCCGTCCCGCAAGACGGCCCCCTTGTTTTCAATGCTCGGCAATCACCTGCACGATGCGCGCCGAGATTTGCGAGACAGCGGCATTGCGCGCGTCCCAATCCGCGGGCGTATCCGACACGAAAATCGCGATCAGATACGGGTCATCTTCGGGCTTTTGCACCATCGCGATCAGGTTACGCGTGTGGTCCCGCCCGCCGCCGGATTTGTCCCAGATGCTCCAACCTTCGGGCGCATGGGCGCGGATGAACTGGCCCGTCACACTGCCATGGCTTAACCAATCGGCCAGTTGCGCTTGCGACGTCTCGTTCAGCGCATCGCCGAGCAACAGCGCGCGCCAACTGTTCAGCATGCCCGTGGGCGTCGAGGTGTCGCGCGGATCGCCCGGCACAAAGACGTTCACCTCAGGCTCCAACCGGTCCAGCCGTGTGTCCGGATCGCCGATCTCTCGCAGGAAATCGGTGACTGCCTGCGTGCCGCCGAGCTGAGCGATCAGCAGGTTTGCCGCTGCATTGTCGCTCATATCGACCGTCGCAAGGCATAGCTCGCCCAAGCTCAGCGTGCCGCCGACTGTCTTCTCGACCACAGGCGCGTATGGGACCAGATCGGCCTTGGTGATCGGGATGTCGGTCTCCAGCGAAAGCACGCCCTCATCGACCCGGTTCAGGATCGTCCCGCACAGCAACGTCTTGAACGTGCTGGCCATTAGAAACCGCTCGCCCTCGCGATGCGCCCATTGCCAGTCAGACCCGGTATCAAGCACCAGAACGCCAATCCGCGCGTCCAGATCAGCCTCGAGCGTCTGGATCTCGGCGGCCAGACCGTCGTCAAGCGCCTGCGCTGCCAAGGGCAGTGCGAATGTCAGAGAAAGCCCAAGTAAAGCGGCCTTCATCGGCGCTGCGATTGAGGGGAAGTTACTAAAAAACAAAGATTTACCAATAGGTTTGCACTGTATCATTTGTCTTGCCTCATAGCGTTAGTCTGCAAATCGTACCGTCCTCCTGACAGGCCCTACGCATAAGCAAAAGCGATGAATTATGACGAAAATCGCCGTCGGCGGATTTCCACCAAACCTAAAGGTGGTCCGCCAACTGTTTGCCCGGCTCGTCGGTGAAAAGCTCAGGCAAAACGCGCAGATCGGTGATTTGGTCAAGGCGCAGATCGGTAAAGGCGGCGTCTGTTTCCGACCACGCGATGCAGGTCCAGACGCGGCCCCAATAGTCCAGCTTGAGCGGACGCAGAATCTGGCGGTTGTCATC
>ERZ1740060.608-NODE-608-length-17126-cov-20.303556_pt1 | contig 17126 bp, 19 predicted proteins | sample MGYA00581743_ERZ1740060 | MGnify/ENA primary metagenome ERZ1740060 (study PRJEB43018, sample SAMN04849235) | marine metagenome | isolation source: floating plastic debris | place: Pacific Ocean | collected 2008-08-27 | study: EMG produced TPA metagenomics...
CATAAGCCAGCGTCAGCCCAACCGCGCCATATGTCAGCAAGATCGTCGGGCTTTGCACCGCCTCTCCGCTCAGCGTGTCGACGGCCAACTTGAAGACATAAGGCGTTGCCACCGCGATCAGCTTTGAGACCACAAGCACCGCAATCGCCAGCACCACCCGCACCCGCATCGCAGGTGCATCCCTGGGCCACAGATAAGGCGCCACACGCCGCAAAATCGACCAGGCACCGGCACGGCTGCCATCATAGGGCGGGGTCTGTTGATCGGCACTGACACGTCTGCGCAAAGCGGGCTCCAAAGCTGGCTGGCCGCATACCTTAGGGCGCACATGTGGGTAAGACTAGTCGGGAATGCTAAAGACCTGGCCAGGATAAATCAGATCAGGGTCACGAATGCGGTCTCGGTTGGCCTCAAAGACCCGGACGTAAAGCGCGCCGTCCCCGTACCGCTCGCGCGCAATGGCCCAAAGCGTGGCCCCCGGCTGCACAGTGCGCACAGCAATGTTGCCCTCCGGGACAGCCCCGATCTGGGCGGCGACCGCTGCGCGATCTTCGCGGCGAAAGGGCGTCTCGACCCGTGATGCAACGCGGCCTGCGTCATCAAGCTCGTCGACCCGCAATTGGTAAACGCCCGTGTCAACCTCTGGCAGCGCGGTGCGCCACTGGCCGTCTTCCTGAACCGGCGCGGTCAGCACCGGGGCATCGTCCAGATAAATCCGCACAAACCGCGTGCTGGCACGCCCGCCCAAGGCGACCTCGCCTGAAGGGGCATAGGTAATGGTGTCCAAAGCAACCGTGTCGACCAGCTCAGGCGCAGCATCTGCAGGCAAAACAGGCGCGATAACCTCGACACCTGTCGCATCAGCCCGCAGCACCGGCTGTGGCTCTTCGGCCTCGCCTTCGGAACGCGGCGCCAGCAAGACCTCTTCAAGCGCACGCAGCCGTGCATCCCCTTGCCCGCTGGCCAGACCAAGCGCCTGCGCCTCCGAGCTTGGATCAAGCTGCTGCAGCGTCGCAAACCGTCCGCCGGTATCGACAACAGCCTGACCGATCACATCGCCATCAAGCAGAATATCGACGGTTTCACCCGGTACGCCCTGCCCTGCAATCACAGCGGCCCCCGATGGCTCCACACGCACAACATCAAAGCGCGGCGCAGCATCATCCTGTTCCACCTGCTCTTGCTCGGACGCAGGCGCATCGACAGGCGGTGCAACGCTGATACTCTCAACCGCAGGAGCCGCACTTGGCGTGGAACCCACGGATGTCGGATCGGGGCGCATCACAAAGGCCGCGATCAGCCCCGCCACGACAAGACAGCCACCGGCCACCCAATACCCCGTTTGTGATCCTGCAGAACCTGATGCCACGCGCAAACCTCCCCGGTTGCTTTGCTTGCCGGACTGTAGCCCCTCCGCTATCAGGGGTCAAAAGCAACTGCGTGAGCCCTGCATGACCGTTATCCCGTCTTCTGTTTGCGTCTTTTGCGGCTCTCGCAAAGGCACCAACCCCGCCTATCTTCAGGCCGCCCGCGAAATGGGCAAGGTTCTGGCCGCCAATCACTGGCGTCTGGTCTATGGGGCCGGCGATGTCGGGCTGATGGGCGAAGTTGCAAACGCCACCCAGAAAGCAGGCGGCGAAACCTTCGGCGTGATCCCACAACATCTGCTCGACTGGGAGGTCGGCAAACGCGATCTGACCCAATTCATCGTGACCGAAAACATGCACGAGCGCAAAAAGGTCATGTATATGAATTCGGATGCGATTGTGGTGCTGCCAGGTGGCGCAGGATCGCTTGACGAATATTTCGAGGTCGTCACCTGGCGCCAGCTTGGCCTGCACAACAAACCCATTCTGCTTTTGAATACAGAAGGATACTGGGACAAGCTGACCCAGCTTGTTGACCATGTCATCGATGAAGGCTTTGCCGAGGCAAGCTTTCGCGATTTCACCCGCGTCTGTCAGACCCCAACCGACGCCGAAGCCGCCCTGCGTGCCGCCCTTTCCTGACGGAACGCCGCGACCGAATAAATCGCCAGCGCCGTCCAGATCAACGGAAATGCGATGGCATGGGCCTGCGTGAACGGCTCTGCAAAGATCACGACTGCGCACATAAACTGCAAGCTGGGGTTCAGATACTGGATCACGCCCACCGTCGCCAATGCCACGCGCCGCGCCGCGTAGCTGAACAGGATCAACGGCCCCGCCGTCAGAACACCCGACAGCATCAGGACCGCACTTTCAAAAAAGCCTGATCCGAACACCGCGCCCGGGCGCCCTTCGGCAAAAACGCCCAGATGCAGCCCCGCCAGCCAGATCAAAGCCACAGGCGCCAACAACAGCACCTCGCAGGTCACCGACACGACCGGCCCGATCTCAAGACGTTTCTTGAGCACACCATAAAAGCCAAAAGTCGTCGCAAGGATCAGCGAAATCCACGGGACCACACCGGCGCCAACACTCAGCACAACGACCGCGCTCAGGGCCAGCACAATGGCGATGCCTTGCCAAAGGCCCAGGCGCTCGCGAAAGACGATCATCCCAAGGACTACAGCCACCAGGGGGAATATGTAATAGCCCAAAGACGCTTCGACCGTACGTCCCACCTGCACCGAAAAGATGAATGCGAACCAATTGACCGAGATCAGCACAGACGCCAGCAAGATCACCGGCCAATGCTGCAAGGCGCCGCGCAGCGCGCCCAGACGTCCTTGCAGTGCTAACACACACGCAAAGAACACCAGCGACCAAAGCGTGCGATGAGCAAGCACCTCACCGGGCGGGACATGGGCAATCAGCTTGTAATAAAGCGGCGACAGCCCCCACACGACGCAGGCGCCGATCATGGCCATAACCCCTTTGCCTGCCTCGCCCATCCGCCTCGTATCCCCTTGCTGACGAGCGACGCTACTCCAACCAACACGGCTTGGAAAGCCGTTCCATAGCCCGATGAAACCTGCTTTTCAAACCGGATCACCGGCAGCTCGAACACGCCCTCTGCGGTGTCCAACGCCTCAATTACCTCGCCAATCGGAACCCATCCCGCCTTCTTGTAAAACGCCACGGCCCGCGCGTTTCCGGGCGCGCAGGCCAGCCAGGCTGTGCGTACCCCTTCATCCGCAAGCCGATGCTCTGCATCGGCCAAACGGAGCCCGGCCACACCTTGCCCATAAAAGGCCTGCGCAACGAAAAGCTGCTACATCTCCGGCGCGCGGCAGATACACAGCCCGGCCAGGGAACCATTGCTGACAAGAACCCGCATCCGGTCTCACTCAGCGCGCGCGCGGGCCGGAAAGCTCTGCGCATCGCGCAACGCAACCAAAGCAGCAGGCGCGATCTCGTGGTGACCCTCATGCCACGCCCGATGCCAAAGCGCTGCAATCTCATCCACCTGCGCAGCTTTGGGCCGGGTGATCTCATATGCCATCACTGCACCGCCTTCGCTTCTTTTGTCTTCAAATACCGCAACACCACGAAAATCAAAAACGCGACGCCCGATCAAAGGCGTCGCGTTTCCAAAGCGTATATTCAGAATGCGCGGCAGCGCACCTTTAAATTTAGGCGTTCGACAAACGCTCCGCCACGTTTTCCCAGTTCACGAGGTTGTCCAGGAAGTTGGTCAGATAGGCAGGCCGCTTGTTGCGGAAATCGATGTAATAGGAATGCTCCCACACATCACAGCCCAGCAATGCCGTCTGATCGAAACAAACCGGATTCACTCCGTTCTCGGTCTTGGTCACTTTCAGCGTGCCATCGGTGTCCACAACCAGCCACGCCCAGCCTGAACCGAACTGACCCGCACCCGCGGCCGAGAATTGCGACTTGAATTCATCAACCGACCCGAACGCATCCGCGATGCGGCTCTCCAGCTCACCGGGCATTGCAGACGATCCCGGGCCCATCATCTCCCAGAACTGGTTGTGGTTCCAAAGCTGACTGATGTTATTGAAAATCCCGTTCTGCGCAACAGCAGAGGCATCATAGGTGCCCTTGATGATCTCTTCCATCGACTTGTCCGCCCACTCGGTGCCGTCAATCAGCTTGTTGCCGTTGTCGACATAAGCCTTGTGGTGCAGGTCGTGGTGATACTCCAGCGTCTCAGCCGACATGCCTTTGGCGGCAAGAGCGTCATGGGCATAGGGAAGATCAGGAAGTTCGAAAGCCATTATCGGGCCCCTTTATTTGCAAGCGTTTGTATCGATCACATGTCGTGTGATCCGACCAAACGTCAAGCCCCCGCAAGTCGTTCCCCGGAAACTTAGCGGACTTCCGACCCCGGCATGGCCGAGCGGCTCAACACCTCGAACATATAGGTTGCAACCGACCGAAAGCAGATCAGATGCGCCGTTGTCTCGTCGCTCAGCCAGATGGCACCGGCCACCTGCGCCACCCGCGTCCGGCGCAACTCGCCCACCGGCAAAGCCCCAATATCTGCTGGCGTGACCTTCGCCAAAACCTCGCGCACCTTCTCCCCGCGCAGTGTAAAGACCGCCCGCGCATCCGACACTTCGACCACAAGCGCGTGCACGGATTTCAACGCCATCTCCATCCGTGCTGCCGCCGCTGGCGCCTCTGCATACGGCACCAGCACCAACGCTTCATCCGGCGACATCCACCCGATCCCGCCATCCAAGCCGCCCGCGATCATGCGCGGCTTCGGCATACCCTGCCCGCTCACATCCTTGCAGGCCTTCTTCACCTTCGCGTCCGCCAAGTCCCCGCGCAGCGAGATCATCCCGCACAGCCCCGCATCCTCCACCCGCACATAGCCGTCATACGTGGCCCCGTTCAAAGCGGTGACAGCCTCAGACATCTTGCTTCTCCCCTTCGCGATCATAGAAGACCGGATCGCAAATCTCCGCATGAGCACTCGAGCCATCCACCTTCGGGAATTCCAGCCGCGCGCCCATCCGATCAGGCCCATTCTTGACCAGCCCCATCGCAATCCCACGCTCTAGCGTCGGTGAGTGGTATGTTGAGGTCACGCGCCCAATCACATTGCGCTGGCCATTGGCATTTGATCCCTCGCCCACCGCATAAGCGCCATCCGGTAAGACGGAGCCATCGACTGTCTTCAGCCCTACCAGCTTCCAGCGGTCGGGATCGGTCATATGCACCCGCTCCTGCCCGCGCTTGCCGATAAAGTCCTCTTTCTTCTTCGAGATCGCCCAGTTCAGACCCAGATCCTGCGGGATAACCGTGCCATCGGTCTCGTCCCCGATCATGATAAAGCCCTTCTCGGCCCGCATGATATGCAGCGCTTCGGTGCCGTAGGGCATCACGCCGAATTCCGCACCAGCCTCAATCAGCTTGTCCCAGAAGGCCTGTCCATAGCTGGCTGGCACCGCAATCTCATAGCTCAACTCGCCCGAGAAACTGATCCGGAAGGCCCTCGCGGGAATGCCCGCAATCTCGCCCTCGGCCCAGCCCATAAAGGGCAGCGCATCGCGTCCCACATCAAGCCCACCAAGTTTCTGCAAGACCTTGCGCGCCTTCGGGCCGACAACTGCGACCTGAGCAAACTGCTCCGTCGCGTTCACAACCCAGACCTTCCAGTCCCACCATTCGGTCTGCAGCCATTCCTCCATATGCGCATGGATATGATCCGCGCCACCGGATGTCGTGTGGCAGAGGAACGTGTCCTCAGACAGCCGCGCAACCACGCCGTCATCCATAAGGAACCCGTTCTCCGAGCACATTAGCCCGTAGCGACACCGCCCAACTTTCAGAGTGCTCATCATGTTCGTGTAAAGCATGTCGAGGAACTTGCCCGCATCCGGCCCTTTCACGATGATCTTCCCAAGGGTCGAGGCATCCAGCAGCCCCAACCGCTCCCGTGTGTTCTTCACCTCGCGCTGCACCGCGTCCTCAACGCTTTCACCGGGCTGCTGGAAGCAATAGGGCCGCCGCCAATGGCCCACGGGCTCCCAATAGGCGCCATGCGCGTCGTGCCAATCATGCATCGGCGTTTTACGCAGCGGCTGGAAAATCTGGTCCCGCGCCTCGCCCGCAATCGCGCCCATCGAAATGGGGGTATAAGGCGGGCGGAACGTCGTCGTTCCCGTTTGCGGAATGGGTTGGTTTAGCGCATCAGAAAGGATCGCCAAGCCGTTGATATTGCTCAGCTTCCCCTGATCTGTAGCCATACCCAGCGTCGTGTAGCGCTTGGTGTGCTCAACGCTTTCAAAGCCTTCCTGCGCGGCCAGTTGCACGTCAGACACCTTCACATCGTTCTGATAATCCAGCCACATTTTCGCGCGCAATTCATACTTCGCACCCTGCGGCATCATCCAGACCGGGGCCATCGCGGCAGCGTCCTCAGCCTCGGCTTTCACCGTGACCTTTGCTGCTTTGCCACCAGCAGCTTTCACAGCCGCCACCCCTTGTGCCGCCGCATCCGTGACCACATCCGCCAGCGCCATCGCGCCATTGGCCGAACCCGCGACCGACACGAACGCCTCGCCCTGCGCCCCGATCGGCGCGCGGTCCGGATCGGGTCGAAAAAACGCGTGATCCGCGTCCCAGAGTAGCTTGCCCCCGCAATGGGACCACAGATGCACCACCGGAGACCACCCGCCCGACATCGCGACCACATCACAGGCAATCTCTTCTTGCGGCGTGCCTTCGCCCGCCATCGCGCAGGTCGTCACGCCCGTGACGCGCTTGCCGCCTTTGACCTTTGCGATGCCCTTGCCTTTCAGCACACGGATGCCCGCCGCTTCAGCCTGCGCGCCCAGCGCCGCTGCCCCGCCGTCGCGCGCATCGATGATCGCAGGCACGTCCAGCCCCGCGTCCTTCATCACCAGCGCCGTGCGATAGGCGTCATCATTGTTGGTCACAACCACCGTGCGGTCCCCGACAGAGACCCCGAAGTTCACCGCATAATCCCGCACAGCCGAGGCCAGCATCACCCCCGGCACATCATTGCCCGCAAAGCTCAAAGGCCGTTCAATCGCGCCCGTCGCGGTCAGGATATGCCCCGCACGGATCCGCCAGAGCCGGTGCTTCGGCAACCCTTCACCGGGGCGATGATCGCCAATCCGCTCGTAGCCCAGCACATAGCCATGGTCGTAAACGCCCGCGCCCATCAACCGTGTGCACAGCTCGATATTCTCAGCCGCCTCAAGTTCAGTCACCGTCTGAGCAACCCACTCATCCGCAGACATCCCGTCGATCACCGCACCATCAACCGGCGCGCGGCCACCCCACGCGGCGGTCTGCTCGACCACCAGCACGCGCAAGTTCGACCCGATCGCCGCTTTCGCCGCAACCAGCCCCGCGACACCACCACCGATAATCAGCAGGTCCACATGCGCATAGAAATGCTCATACCGCTCGCCATCGCGGTCCTTGGGGGCCTTTCCCAAACCTGCCGACTGGCGAATAAACGGCTCATACACATGCTTCCACAAAGGCCGCGGGTGGATGAACATCTTGTAATAGAAGCCCGCAGGCAGGAACCGCGACAGCTTGGCGTTCACAGCACCCACATCGAATTCCAAAGACGGCCAGTGGTTCTGCGATCCCGCCGTCAGCCCGTCGAACAGCTCCGTCGTTGTGACCCGCGCATTCGGCTCGAACATCGACCCTTTGCCAAGGTTCACCAAGCCGTTCGGTTCCTCCGCGCCCGAGGCCACGATCCCGCGCGGGCGGTGATATTTGAACGACCGCCCCACCAGCATCTGATCGCCCGCCAGCAGCGCCGAGGCCAAGGTATCCCCCTCAAACCCGCGCATCCGCTTGCCGTTGAATGTGAACTCCACCGCGCGGTCGCGGTTCACCAACCGCCCGCCGGCCGCCAGACGTGTGCTCATGAGGACGCTCCCCACGACCACCCGGGCCGCTTTTCACTGATGATCTTACGCAATTCCTCAGGCGGTTCGGTTGTCTGAGCCGAATATGTCCCAAACACTTCCAACGTCGCCGTGCAGCGCGCCGCGTGAAACCACTTGCCGCAGCCGTTGGAATGCCGCCACCGTTCGATATGCACGCCCTTGGGGTTCTCGCGCATAAACAAATAGCTCTCGAAATCCTCCTCAGACGCCCCGGGCCCGAACCGCGTCAGATGCGCCTGCCCGCCCGGGCTCAACTCGGTTTCATCAGCGGCAATCCCGCAATACGGACAAGTCAGCGTCAGCATGGGCAAGCTCCATCAAATGCAGACGCGCAAAAGGCGGACGCCGCAAAGCGCCCGCCTTCCGCGGTTCGTGAGTGGTGATCGTGGTTATTCTGTTGGGACCGGAGCCGCTTCCGTGCCAGTTGTGGCAGGGGCAGTCTCTTCTGTCGCAGCAGGTGTCGCGCCTTCCTCAGGCGGCACGGTGCTGGCGCCAAAGAAGCCCAGCAACGCGATAACTGCGATAATGGCAACAACAGCCAACAGCAGGCCTTTTGCGCCGCTGCCGGAACTTTGAGTGGTATAGTCGGACATGGTGACATCTCCTTTTGAGGAGCCTTCACCAAAGCAGAATTCGGCACAGCCTCAAGATCACCAGCCGGGTGTGCCCAATTTCGGCAAGGGCCAGCCCAGAGCCGCATTTTGACCCGGCTGAGACTTGCCGATCCTAGTATTTCAAGGGGTTTAGAGGTTCGGGTAGATGACTTCGCTGGGCGCGCGCGTGTCGCTAAGCCCGGTGCCATTGAACATGACGGTACCCAAAGCCCCTGCGGTAAGCGTAAGGATGATACCAGCAACAAAGCCAGCGATTGCAGGGAATTTTTGTGCCATTGGGGACGCTCCGTCTTGTGTGGGACACGACATAAGCGAGGTTGGCGCGGGTTCAAGGTTGGATCGCTCACTAGTGCGCGACCCCCGCCGCGACGCTCTCATCAATGAAACGGCCTTCCTTAAACCGGTCCATTCCAAACTCAGCTGCCAACGGCCCAGGTTCGCCCTTGGCGATCATCTCAGCCGTGGCCCAGCCAGAACCCGGGATCGCCTTAAAGCCCCCGGTGCCCCATCCACAATTGATGAAACAATTGCCCAAAGGCGTCTTGCCAATAATCGGGGAACGGTCGCCCGTCACATCCACGATCCCGCCCCATTGGCGCAGCATTTTCAGGCGCGAGATCATTGGAAACGTCTCGATCAACGCGCGCACGGTTTCCTCGATATGATGAAACGACCCGCGCTGGGTGTAGTTGTTATACCCGTCCGTGCCGCCACCGATCACCATCTCGCCCTTATCGGACTGGCTCATATAGCCGTGCACCGTGTTTGCCATCACGACCACATCCATGCAGGGCTTGATCGGCTCGGACACCAACGCCTGCAACGCCACACTCTCCAATGGCAGACGGAAGCCCGCCATCTCGGCCAAGACGCCCGAATGCCCCGCCACGACGATGCTCAGCTTCTTGCAGCCAATCGCGCCCTTGGTGGTCTCAACACCCGTGACCTGCCCGCCCTCTTGGCGCACGGCAGTCACTTCGCATTGCTGGATGATGTCCATCCCCATGTCGGAACACGCCCGCGCATAGCCCCAAGCCACCGCGTCATGGCGCGCCGTGCCGCCGCGCGGCTGCCATAAAGCCCCCAGCACCGGATAACGCGGGCCGTCGATATTAATGATCGGGCACAGCTCTTTGACCTTCTCAGGCCCGACAAAAGTCGTCGCCACCCCTTGCAGGTTGTTGGCATGTTCGGTCCGCAAATAGCCACGCACCTCGTGATGGGTCTGCGCCAGCATCATCACACCGCGCGGGGAGAACATGATGTTGTAATTCACGTCCTGAGACATCGTCTCATACAAAGACCGCGATTTCTCGTAGATCGCCGCCGAGGGGTCCTGCAGGTAATTCGACCGAATAATCGTCGTATTCCGCCCAGTATTACCACCGCCCAGCCAGCCTTTCTCGATCACGGCGACATTGGTGATGCCGTGGTTCTTGCCCAGCCAGAACGCCGTCGCCAGACCATGACCGCCTGCGCCGATGATGATGACGTCATAGCTCTTCTTGGGGGCAGGATTGCGCCACGCACGCTCCCATCCGGCATGATGGCGAAAGGCTTCGCGGGCAACGGCAAAGGCGGAATAACGCTTCATGAAACGGACGAACTCCCGGAGCGGCAATTGGCTGGCTTAGTATGTTTTGTAATGTGAACCGCCTTGGCAGGGGAACCACAAGCGGCAAAAGACCCTGAATTCACGACATCACTTTCAAAAAAATGCGGCAAAAAAACCGTAGGGGTTTTGTATCACCGGTCCGGGCTATACATGGAGGCAAATCATTTGGAGGAGAAGCCGAATGTTTTGGATCGTGACAGCAGCATTATGTGGCGTGGTCGTCTCTTTGATGGCCCGCGCAGTGTTGCATGCGCGTGCGTCAGAAGGGTCCGAGGCCGAGTATGATTTGCAGATCTATCGCGACCAACTGGCCGAGGTGGATCGCGATCTGGCCCGCAAGGTCCTGACCCCCGAAGAAGCCGAACAGGTGCGCACAGAAGTGTCGCGCCGTATTCTTGAGGCAGACCGCAAGCGCCAAAGCGACCAGCAAAAGACGCGCACCGGCTGGGCCAACGGGCCAATGATTGCGACCCTGGCAGCGGTCACCATCGGGATCAGCTACTGGACCTATGGCAGCCTTGGTGCGCCGGGATATGGCGACCTGCCCCATCAGATGCGCCTTGAGATGGCGCAGGAGGTGCGCGAAAATCGCCCCAGTCAGGCAGATGCCGAAGCACAAGCCGGGGCGAATATCGGTGCGGGCATCGGTGCCCAGATCGGTCGCGATCCCGCCTATCTTGATCTTGTGGCACAACTGCGCGCCGCCGTTGCGGAACGCCCTGGCGATGTGCGGGGTCTGCGTCTTTTGGCCAGCAACGAAGCATCGCTTGGCAATTTCAATGCCGCCCATCAGGTTCAGTCCCAACTGATAGAGGCGCTTGACGATCAGGCGCAGGCCGAAGATCACGCAAATCTGGCGGATATGCTGGTTTTGGCAGCAGGGGGCTATGTCTCGCCCGAAGCCGAAGCGGCCTTGACCACCGCGCTGAACATGGATCCCGCCAATGGTGCGGCGCGCTACTATACCGGCCTGCTTTATTCCCAGACCGGGCGCCCCGACCGCGCCTTCAAGATCTGGGAGCAATTGCTGCTGGATGGGCCCGATGATGCGATATGGATCGCACCGATCCGCGCACAGATCGAAGATCTGGCCTTACGCGCCGGCATCGCCTTCGATCTTGAACCGGCAGCCGCGCCCCGGGGCCCCTCGGCTGAAGATGTCGCCAACGCACAAGACATGACCCCTGAGGAACGTCAGGCGATGATCGAAGGCATGGTCACCGGCCTGTCTGACCGTCTGGCCACCGATGGCGGCACGCCTTTGGAATGGGGCCAGCTGATCCGCGCCTTGGGCGCTTTGGGTGATGAAGATCAGGCCAAAGCGATCTATGCGGAAGCGCAGATCGTTTTTCAAGGCAATCGCAGCGCGCTGGCCACCATCCGTCAGGCCGCCACCGCGGCCCAACTGATCGAGTAGTCGCCGATGATCGCAGATAACATCGAAGCCTTCCACGCGGCCTTGCCCGCGCACCGCGCACTTGTGGGGCTTGATCTTGGCGACAAGACCATCGGTGTCGCGATCTCTGACAGTCTGTGGTCTGTTGCGACGCCGCTTGAAACCATCCGGCGCAAGAAATTCGGTGTCGATGCAGCCGCCCTGCTCGAGATCATGACCAAGCGTGATGTTGGCGGGATCCTTCTGGGTCTGCCGCGCAACATGGACGGCACCGAAGGGCCGCGCTGCCAGTCCACACGCGCCTTCGCGCGCAATCTGGAACGGCTGACCGATCTGCCGATCGGGTTCTGGGACGAACGGCTGTCCACGGTCGCTGCGGAAAAAGCGCTGCTGGAAGCCGACACAACGCGAAAACGACGCGCCGAGGTCATTGACCATGTGGCCGCCAGCTATATCCTTCAAGGCGTGCTGGATCGGTTCCGGTATTTGGAGAGCAGTTCATGAGCGATGCAGTGTGGAAACGGGCCGAGATCGAGAGCCCTTGTGTCAAAGTCTGCGTGATCCACCCGACCGAACGTCTGTGCACCGGATGCCTGCGCTCGATCGACGAGATCATGGCCTGGTCAAAGCTTTCTGCGGAAGAGCGGTCAACCGTGATGGCAGAACTGCCCTCGCGGGCGCCACGATTGGCCAAGCGGCGCGGCGGACGCGCGGCCCGCGTCGCACCCGACCTGAGCTAGGCGCGCAGCGGCTTTCGCCTCCGGCGGCGGTATTTATGGACAAAAGAAGTCAGGTCAGCGCAAGCCAGTCGCCTGGATGCGTTAGTTGCGGCCGGAAATAGGCAATGCGGCGCCCTTGCGGGCAAGGGGCCGTGCCGCTCCACGGCGCGACACCATGCAAGCTTAATCGATGCAGCAAAAGCGCCTCCCCCGGCTTTGCCAACAGCGGCACACGGGCGCAGGTTTCAAAGCAGCGCCGACGCGCAAGCTGGTAGGTTTCGGTCAGATCGATCTGCGACCAATTCTCGGGCGGATGTGCGGCCAGCGCTTTGGTAAAGGCTGCGTGCAGTATGCTGGCACTGCCCTCCCAGACAACCAGCGGGCTTTCAGCCACCGCATTCAGCGGCAGGCCCAGAATAAAGGCATGCGGTTCGATCAGATGGCGCCGCCGATCGCGGCCAATGGGCAGCAAGCCATCCACATGCGCTGCATCGCGCGTGACGCGGAACCGGTGCTGGCTTTCACTTTCGCCGGCCATCGGCTGGGGATAGCCGGGAAACGTCACTGACAGCTGTGCGCGGTGCCATCGGCATTGCGCCACCGCCGTCACAGCCGCCCCGGCCAGCGGCACCCCGCTGATGCTGCCATCGGCGGCATTGGGCAAGGCATCGACCCCGACGAACCAACTGTTGCCATAGCGATATTGACCCGCTTGCGCCGGATCCTCGAGCACCTGCGTGCACACCCGGTCCGCCGCCTGCGCCCAGCACGCAAGATCCTGGTCATACGCAAACCGCTGCCAATCACGCAGCGCCTCAGGCACTGACAGCACCACTGACCTGTTCCAACGCACGCTCCAGCGTGTGCAGCCCCGCATCCGCGCGGTGCCCTTCTTCGGACAGCACTCGCCGCCAGTGGCGCGCGCCGGGGCGGCCTTGAAACAAGCCCAGCATATGGCGCGTGACCTGCGCCAGCTTGCCCCCGTCGGCGAGGTGGCGCGCAATATAGGGGCGCATGCCATCGATGACCTCAAGCATGTCTGGCCCATGAGCCGCGCCATGGATCAAACGATCCGCATCCAGCAGAATGTCCGCCGGAGTATGATAAGCAGCCCGCCCGATCATCACCCCGTCCAGCCCCGCATCCAGAAATCCGCGCGCCTGATCCAGCGACGTGATGCCGCCATTCACGCTGATATGCAGATCCGGAAAGGCGCCTTTCATCCGCGCAACCAGATCATAATCCAGCGGCGGGATATCGCGGTTTTCCTTTGGGCTAAGCCCTTGAAGCCAAGCTTTGCGCGCGTGGATCGTCACGCGGCGCACGCCTGCGGATCGGATCTGTTCAAGAAAATCGGGAAGCACCTCTTCGGGTTCTTGATCGTCAACACCGATGCGGCATTTCACGGTGACCTCAACCGCGCAGGCCCGCGTCATGGCGGCCACACAGTCCGCGACGCGCTTTGGATGCTCCATCAGTACCGCCCCGAACGTGCCCGATTGCACCCGGTCCGACGGGCAACCGACATTCAGATTGACCTCGTCATACCCTTCCTCGGCCCCCATATGAGCGGCCTCGGCCAATTCATCGGGGTCTGATCCGCCTAATTGCAAAGCCACCGGATGTTCAGCCGGATCAAAGCGCAGCAAATGCCGCGCGCCGCCCCGCACCAGCGCAGGTGCCGTCACCATCTCGGTGTAAAGCAAGGTGTGACGCGACATCAGCCGATGCAGATAGCGGCAATGCGCATCGGTCCACGCCATCATCGGCGCAACCGACAAACGCGCGGCTTTGGTAACATCTGAGGCAGGGATCCGGGTCATCGCAACGATGTAGGACAGGGTTGCGCGAAAAGCCAGTCATAGCGCGGGCGACAGGCGGCGGACCCGGATGGCGTACCCAGTTTCACTGAGTCGGAAAATGTCTGTGACGCCGCGTCCCAAAGCACGAAAATGTCGTCGCGCACGCGCTCTACGCCGATATGTCACACCTGCGTGAGCGCTCTGGTCGCAAAAGACCGCCGATGTCGAAATGTCGCAACCACTTGATCGGCAGGAATCGTAAGCCACGGAAATCAGGCGCAATTATGGCAAAAAACGCGCGTTCATTTACAAAAAATTACAAGTTCTGAAAACGCTTTTACAGAAAAAGGCAGTCTTTTGCAGGGGTTATTTCCTCGTTTTCACCAACACAGTAGATTGCACGTGGGAGAGGAGCCCACATGCAATTGATCGCTGCACCGGTCTGTGCGTCACCGCCATTCGGCTTCTCATGACAAGTCAAATGGGAGAGCATCATGACGGCTGACACAAAGACAGCAAACCAGACACCAATTTATCCAGTTCCCGCAGAATTTGCGAAAACGGCCCATGTTGACGCTGCAAAATACGCCAAAATGTATCAGGCTTCCATCGACGACCCCGACGCATTCTGGAGGGAACATGGTCTTCGCCTCGACTGGATCAAGCCCTACACCAAGGTAAAAAATTCGACCTACGAATTCGGCAAGGTCGACATCAAATGGTTTGAAGACGGCACGCTGAACGTCGCCGCCAACTGCGTGGATCGTCACCTTGAGACGCGCGGTGACCAGACCGCGATTATCTTCGAGCCGGATGACCCCTCGGAAGACGCGCAGCACATTACCTATAAGCAGTTGCACAAGCGCGTGTGCCGCATGGCCAACATTCTTGAGGATCTTGGCGTCCGCAAAGGCGACCGTGTGGTTCTGTATCTCCCGATGATCCCCGAAGCTGCCTACGCCATGCTCGCCTGTGCGCGCATCGGTGCCATCCACTCGATCGTGTTCGCCGGTTTCTCTCCCGATGCTCTGGGCGCACGGATCAACGGATCGGACGCCAAGGTCGTCATCACCGCCGATGAGGCCCCACGTGGCGGCCGCAAGACTGCGCTGAAATCGAACACCGATCAGGCGCTGCTGCACTGCAAGGACACGGTGAAATGCCTTGTGGTCAAGCGCACCGGCGGTCAGACGACATGGGTTGATGGCCGGGATTACGACTATAATGAGCTGGCTTTGGAGGCCGATGATTACTCCAAGCCGGTCGAGATGAGCGCCGAAGACCCTCTGTTCGTGCTTTATACATCAGGCTCCACCGGTCAGCCCAAAGGGGTCGTTCACAGCTCAGGCGGGTATCTCGCCTATGCCTCGATGACCATGGAATACGTCTTTGACTACCATGATGGCGACATCTTCTGGTGCACCGCTGACGTGGGTTGGGTCACCGGCCACAGCTACATCGTCTACGGCCCGCTGGCCAATGGCGCGACCACGATCATGTTCGAAGGCGTGCCGACCTACCCCGATGCCAGCCGCTTCTGGCAGGTCTGCGAAAAGCACAAGGTGAACCAGTTCTACACCGCTCCCACCGCCATTCGCGCGCTGATGGGTCAGGGTAACGAGTTTGTTGAGAAATGCGATCTGTCTTCGCTCAAGGTGCTGGGCACCGTCGGTGAGCCGATCAACCCCGAAGCCTGGAACTGGTACAATGACGTGATCGGCAAAGGGAAATGCCCCATCGTTGACACGTGGTGGCAGACTGAGACCGGCGGTCACCTGCTGACCCCCCTGCCCGGCGCCACGGCCCTCAAGCCCGGCTCGGCAACCAAGCCTTTCTTCGGCATTCAAACCGTTGTTCTGGACCCGCACACGGGCGAAGAAATCCACGACACTGAATGCGAAGGCGTTCTGTGCCTCAAAGACAGCTGGCCCGGTCAGATGCGCACCGTCTGGGGCGATCATGAACGCTTCATGAAGACCTATTTCAGCGACTACAAAGGCTACTACTTCACCGGTGACGGCTGCCGCCGTGACGCCGATGGTGACTACTGGATCACGGGCCGCGTCGATGACGTCATCAACGTCTCCGGTCACCGCATGGGCACCGCAGAAGTGGAAAGCGCGCTGGTGGCACACGCGAAGGTCGCCGAGGCTGCGGTTGTGGGCTATCCCCACGATATCAAAGGACAAGGCATCTATTGCTACGTCACGCTGATGAATGGCGAAGAGCCCACCGAAGAGCTCCGCAAGGAACTGCGCACCTGGGTCCGCACCGAGATCGGCCCGATCGCAGCGCCTGACCTGATCCAGTGGGCTCCCGGCCTGCCCAAGACCCGCTCCGGCAAGATCATGCGCCGTATCCTGCGCAAGATCGCCGAGGATGATTTCGGCGCGTTGGGCGATACCTCGACCTTGGCGGAACCAGCCGTTGTCGACGATCTGATTGAAAACCGTATGAACCGGGCGGACGCATAATGGACGGCCAGACAAAACCGCTCACCCGCACCGTCAATCTGATCCTGCTCGGCCCTCCTGGGGCCGGCAAAGGCACGCAGGCAGAAATCCTTGTCGAAACCTTCGGCTTCAAACAGCTCTCCACCGGGGACATGCTGCGCGCAGCCAAGAACAGCGGCACGGAAATGGGCAATCGCGTGGCCGGAGTGATGGAGCGCGGTGAGCTTGTCACAGATGAAATCGTCGTTGGGCTGATCGAAGAGCAACTTGCAACCGTTGCGGCAAGCGGCTTCATCTTCGACGGCTTTCCCCGCACTTTAGCTCAAGCAGATGCTTTGGGCACTCTGCTGGAGAAAACGGGTCAGAGCCTTGATATTGTCATTGAAATGCAAGTCGATGACGCCGCGCTGGTAGAGCGCATCGTGGGCCGTGCCGAAAAAGCGCGTGCAGCGGGTCAGCCCGTTCGTGCAGACGATAACGCGGAAACGATGACATCCCGCCTTGCAGCGTATCATGAACAAACAGCACCCCTGATCGCCTATTACCGCGAGAAAGATGTGCTCAAGTCGGTGGATGCCATGGGCGACATCGACCGTATTGCCCGTGACCTCGGTGCCATTGTGACCGACGTGACCGACACCTAGCGAACCGGGGATTGGACAGCCCCATGAGGGGGCCGTTCGACAAAAAAGT
>ERZ1740060.609-NODE-609-length-17115-cov-5.222802_pt1 | contig 17115 bp, 13 predicted proteins | sample MGYA00581743_ERZ1740060 | MGnify/ENA primary metagenome ERZ1740060 (study PRJEB43018, sample SAMN04849235) | marine metagenome | isolation source: floating plastic debris | place: Pacific Ocean | collected 2008-08-27 | study: EMG produced TPA metagenomics assembly...
GGCTTTGCCGGCGGGATGAATGACCCGGCCATCGTCAAAGAAGCGACCGCCCTGGTGTACGTCAGCGTCCGGCCAGCGGACCGGCGCGAAGGCGTCGTAGAACTCATCCGACATCTCCGCCATCGCCGAGATGTCGAAGTCTTTTCCGAACCGGCCTGCAATCCCGGCGAGCGCCGCATGTTCGCGAAAGATCTGCGCTGGACTGGAATAGGCAAAGGCCGCCGTCCAACCCATCCGCCGACCGACATCTGCCAGAATGTCCCAATCAGGCCGCGAGCTTGCGAAGGGGTTCAAAACAGCGCGCTGGCGACTGATCGTGCGGTCCGAGTTCGTCACCGTACCGTCCTTTTCCGCCCAGGCGGATGCGGGCAGCAGCACATCGGCCAACCGCGCGGTGTCCGTGGCACCAGTGATGTCGCTCACCACCACGAAATCGCATTCCGCGATGGCATCCCTGACCCCATCGGCCTCCGGCATCGAGACGGCAGGGTTCGTATGAATAATCCAAAGCGCCTTCACGCGCCCATCGCCCACCGCCCGAAACATATCGACAGCTTTGAGGCCGGCTGCCTGCGGCAAGCGGGGGGCCTTCCAGAATGATCTGACCGCATCGCGGTGATCGGTGTTTTCAAGATCGAGATGACAGGCCAGCATATTGGCCAGTCCCCCGACCTCTCGACCTCCCATCGCATTGGGTTGACCCGTCACCGATAGAGGCCCGCATCCCGGCGTTCCAATGCGACCCGTGGCGAGATGGCAATTCAGAATGGCATTGACTTTGTCCGTACCCGCGCTAGACTGGTTTACCCCCTGGCTGAAGACGGTAACGACCTTGTCTGTCTTGATCCAAAGATCGCAAAACCGCGCAACATCTGACCGGTCCAGGCCCGTGACGTTCAGGTCGCTGCGTCGCGCGGTGTCGAGCGCCGCCGAAAACCCGTTCGTGTGCGCAAGATACGCCTCATTCACCGCGCCGCGATCGACAATCTCGGCGAGCAGGTGGTTGAAGAGCGGCACATCGTTGCCGATGGCAAGAGGCAGATGGAGATCGGCGCCATCACAACTCGCGGTGCGTCGCGGATCGATGACCACAAGCTTTGTGCCACGTTTGGCTTTCGCGGCCAGAACGCGTTGATGCAGAACGGGATGGCACCACGCCAGATTGGAGCCGACAAGGACAACAAGATCAGCTTCGTCTAGATCGTCATACGTGCCCGGGACGGTATCTGTGCCGAAGGCGCGTTTGTGACCGGCGACGGTCGAGGCCATGCACAATCGGGAATTCGTATCGATGTTGGCTGTGCCGATAAAGCCTTTGGCCAGCTTGTTGGCGACATAATAGTCTTCTGTCAGAAGCTGGCCCGAGACGTAGAAAGCCACCGCATCAGGGCCGTGGGCTGCTATCGTTCTGGTGAACCGGTCCGCAGTGTATTGCAGCGCATCGTCCCAGCCGGTTTCTTTGCCATGGAGCAAAGGGGCGCGCAGTCTGTGCGCAGATCCAACCGTTTCACCGAGAGCGGATCCCTTGGAACAAAGCCTGCCAAAATTGGCCGGGTGGTCGGGATCACCTCTGACCAGAAGGCCGCCCTGACCATCGGGTGTGAGGAGAACACCGCATCCAACGCCGCAATAAGCGCAGGTAGACCGGCGGGTCGGGAGTATGCTGCCATCCATCACGCGGCGCGCCGTGGCATGTTTTGGGAAAGGCCGTTGCAGCGGACTTCAGGCGGCGAGGCTGCAACGGCTGAGAGGGGGTCCTCTGGCGGTCCTCCCCCATCGTTGTAAGCCGGGCCAAAAATGAGCGTCTCGCGCATCGGGCGAATGTCAGCTTGTTTCTGGATGAGGTCGAAAAACCAGGGGCCATCGGCGGTATCGCCGTACATCACCGCGCCGATCAACCGGTCATTTTCGATCACAAGGCGCTTGTATATGCCTGCCGCGGGATCTCTGTAGAGGATGTTGTCACGGCTGACCGCATCTGAGAAATCTCCCGCAGAGAAGAGGTCGCAGCCGGTGACTTTCAGTTTTGTGGAAAGGCTCTTTTGAACAAAGACATCCGGCAGCCCGAGCAGCGTGTTGGCCACAACTTTCGCCTGATCAAAAAGCGGTGCGACAAGACCGAATGTCGCGCCCTTATGTTCGACGCATTCACCAACCGCGCAGATGGCCGGGTCGGAACTGCGCATCTGACTGTCGACCACAATCGCGCGATCTGTCTTGAGACCCGCCGCGCGGCCGAGCGCCATGGAGGGGCGAATGCCCACCGCCATCACAAGAAGGTCACAGGCAATATGCCGGCCATCTTTGAGCCGAAGCGCTACAACCCGCCCCTCTTCGCCGATGATATGCTCAGACCCCGCGCCGCAATGAATAGCGATGCCCCTGGCCTCCAGGGATGCTTGCAAAAGAGCGGCCGCCTCCGCATCGAGTTGCCGTTCCATCAGATGTTCCATCAGGTGAATGACCGAGACATCCACCCCGCGCGCCGCCATCCCCGCCGCAGCCTCCAGACCGAGAAGGCCACCACCGATCACCACGGCTATCGCCCCGCGGGACAGGCCCGCCATGGTCATCGTATCTTCCACATCGCGATAGGCGATAACACCCTCCAGATCACGGCCGGGAAGCGGGACGATAAACGGCTCCGACCCGGTTGCGATAAGAAGACGGTCATAATCGACCGGGCCCTGCTCGCCCGTGACGGTCTTTGCGTGTCGATCGATGGCAGTGACGCGCTCGCCGAAGCGAGTTGTAATCCCGTATTCGACATACCAATCCGCATCATGCGTAACGATGTCGTCGTAAGACGTCTCGCCAGCCAGAACAGGCGAAAGCATGATACGGTTATAGCTGCCGCGCGGCTCTGCATTGAACACCGTTATGTCGAATCTGTCCGGTGCCGCCTTCATCAGATGATCGAGCACACGGCCGGCGGCCATACCTGCACCGATGATGACCAGTTTCTCCCGGGGCATGTCGCTACTCTGCCGCCACAGCCGTCGGAGATGGCCCGGCTTTTTTGGGTTTCGCGCCGTGCTCGTACTCTTCAAGAAAGTCGAGCACTTCCTGACGCTATTTATAGTAGTCGGGGTGTTCCAGAAGCGTTTTGCGCGTGCGGGGACGAGGAAGATCCACCTTTGTAATCCGACCAATCGTGGCCTGAGGACCGTTGGTCATCATCACCACCCTATCTGCGAGCAGGATCGCTTCGTCCACGTCGTGGGTGACGCAGATCGCGGTAACCTGGGTGCGCGACCAGACCTCCATCAACACTTCCTGCAACTCCCACCGCGTCAGGCTGTCAAGCATGCCGAAGGGCTCGTCCAGCAGCAGAAGTTTGGGTGAAAGTGCGAAGGCGCGAGCGATGCCAACACGCTGCTGCATGCCGTTGGACAGGCTGGCGGCGGGTTTATCCATCGCATCGGCGAGCCCCACCCGTTCGAGATAGTATTCCACCACATCCTGGCGTTCGGCCCGACTTGCGTTTGGATAGACCTTGTCTGCGCCGACGGCCACATTCTGCTTGGCCGTGAGCCAGGGGAAAAGACTGGGCGCCTGAAACACCACAGCGCGTTCGGGGTCAGCCCCCGCGACATGGCGACCGTCAAGCTTGATCGCGCCTTTAGAGATGTCGTTGAGACCCGCCGCCATGGTCAGGACGGTGGACTTGCCGCAACCGGAATGCCCGATCAGCGAGATAAACTCACCCTTGTTGATCTTAAGATCGAAATCCTCGACCACGGTAAGCGGCCCCTTGGGTGTCGGATAGACCTTGTGCAGCGCAGAGAAATCCAGAAACCGGTTCTCGATCAGACCGTCTTGCGCCTTTGACACCGCCGCGGGGACACCGTGAATGGGCGTGACATCGGGCAAGACCTTGCTGCCTTTGACCCGGGCTTCAATTCCGACATCCATCAGATAGTTTGTGATCTGCGCCCTCAACGTTTTGAAACCGTCATGATGGTTCATCTCAGATCGTTCACGAGGCCGCGGAATGGCAACTTTGAACTCCTTGCCGAGGCGTCCCTCTGGCGTCAGCGCGATGATACGATCCGCCAGTACGATGGCTTCATCAACGTCATTGGTGATCAGCACGCAGGTCTTCTTGTCCGCCTCCCAGATTGCCTCTATTTCATCGGCCAGATTTGCGCGTGTCAGCGCATCGAGCGCGGAGAGCGGCTCGTCCAGCAGAAGAACCTCGGGGTTCATCGCAAGGGCGCGCGCCACGTTCACGCGCTGGCGCATCCCGCCAGAAAGCTCTGCCGGACGGCGGGCAGCCGCATGGCTCAGGCCCACCATTGCGACATAATGCGCCACTTTCCGCGCCCGCTCCGCGCGACTGAGATCTGGATACACCGTATCGACAGCCAGCCCGACATTCCCGTTCACCGTAAGCCAGGGCATCAGCGAGTAGGATTGAAAGATAACGCCGCGTTCGGGGCCCGGCCCGGCGATCTCGGCCCCCTTGAATGTGGCCTGTCCCTTCGATGGCTTATCCAGCCCCGCGAGCAGATTGATCAATGTGGTCTTGCCCGTACCTGAGAACCCGAGCAGCACGACAAACTCGCCCTCCTCGACGCTCAGGTCGATATTTTTGAGCACACCGGTCCGACTGACGCCTTCGCCAAAGCTTTTTGAGACATTGTTGAGTTCCAGAATAGCCATCTTGGATCACCGATTATTCGTGAAGGTGAAAAGCGACTGGATGGCGTACATCAGCCGGTCCAGCAGGAAACCGATGATGCCGATCGTGAACACAGCGACCATGATCTTGGCCAGGGACTGGCTGGAGCCGTTCTGAAATTCATCCCAGACGACCTTGCCCAAACCCGGATTCTGCGCGAGCATTTCAGCGGCAATCAGGACCATCCAGCCGACACCGAGCGACAGGCGTAACCCGGTAAAGATCAGCGGCAATGACGACGGCAGGACAAGTTTCGTGATCTTGGTCCATGTGCTCATCTTGAGCACCTTCGAGACATTGACCAAATCCTTGTCGATGCTTGAGACGCCAAGCGCTGTGTTGATAAGCGTCGGCCAGAGCGAACACAGCGTCACTGTGATCGCGGAATTGAGAAAACTTTTCGCAAACCAGCCATCTCCATCCGTCGCATAGGTCGCAGAGACGACCATCGTGACAATGGGCAACCACGCCAGTGGAGAAACCGGTTTGAAGATCTGGATCAGCGGGTTGAGCGCGGCGTTGGCATAAGGCGACAGCCCGGCCAGGATACCCAAAGGTACCGCCACGATGGTCGCGATCATAAACCCGAAAAAGACGGTCTTGATCGACGTCCAGATCTGCGCGTAATAGCTCGGCGCACCGGTATAGGCACGCTCCACGGGCTCTTTACCGGCCTCGACACGGCGTTCATTGAGTTGCGCGACCTTGGCGTCAAATTCCGCTTTGGACGCGGCCTTGTCCAAGGCATCTTCATGCAGATTGACTGCCTGCTCCCAGACATCCGCCGGACCGGGGATCGCGCCTAACGAGGTCTGCACCTGCGGTGCAAGCGTGGCCCAGAGCATAAGGAATGCCGCAATCGCCAGAAGCGGCACGCCCAGAAGGCGCCAGATCTCATGCATCTGCGCCTTGGGATTGTCTCCGGCAGCAGCACGCAAAACCGGGGAAACCCAGCTGAGGCCCAGAACCTGAAACCACTTATCGGCGGCGTTGATGCGGGTGAACAGACGCTCGCGCCGCACCTCTTTATCCGCATCAGGACTTAGGCTGTCTGGATCGATAGCAGTCATATGAATACCTTCCTCGGAATGCGGTGGAGAGCAAAAAACGCCCGCCCTCCGCTCTCGCGCAGGGGCGGGGCGTTGTCGCTTAGCCCTGGACTTCGTTGCCGACCACAGTCTGATTGGCTTTCAGGCCGATGGGCAGGCTTTCAAGATAAGCGTTGGGCGCGCGTCCATCATAAGGAATGCCGTCAATGATATCCTCTGCCGGCGTCGGCGCCTTGAACCCGTCGCTGTCCCACGGGAAGTCCGCCTCATCGGCCAGACCGTCATCAACCAGAAGGCGCGCGGCCTCCAGATAGATGTCGGGACGATAGACCGACGTGGCCACATCCTTGTACCACGCGTCCGACTTTGCCTCGGCAATCTGTCCCCAGCGGCGCATCTGCGTCAGATACCAGATCGCATCCGAGTAGAAGGGATAGGTCGCGTTGTACCGGAAGAAAACGTTGAAATCCGGAATATCGCGCTTGTCGCCCTTCTCGAATTCAAAGAACCCGGTCATCGAATTGGCGATCACATCATAATCCGCGCCGACATATTCCGGGCGGCTGAGGATCTCCACCGCCTCCGGCCTGTTGGCGTTGTCATTCTCATCCAGCCAGATCGCCGCGCGGATCAGCGCCTTAACAACGGCTTTGGTCGTATTTGGGTTTTCCTCGGCAAACTCTTTGGTGATGCCGAAAACCTTCTCCGGATTATTCTTCCACAGCTGGTAATCTGTAATGACAGGCACACCAATACCTTTGAAAACGGCCTGCTGGTTCCACGGCTCGCCCACGCAATACCCATGGATTGTCCCCGCCTCCAATGTGGCAGGCATCTGCGGTGGTGGCGTTACCGAAAGGAACACATCGGCCCCGATCTGGCCAGAGATGTTTTCAGGGCTGTAATAGCCGGGTTCAAGACCCCCGGCTGCAAGCCAGTACCGTAACTCATAGTTATGAGTAGAGACCGGGAAAACCATACCCATATTAAACGGCTCACCGCGCGCCTGAAAATCCTCGACCACAGGTTTCAACGCAGAGGCGCTGATCGGATGTTGAGGACGGCCGTCTTCCATCAATGGAATATGCGGTTTCATCTGCTCCCAGATGTCGTTTGACACGGTAATGCCATTGCCATTCAAATCCATTGAGAACGGGGTAATGATATGCGCCTCGGTCCCAAAACCGATTGTTGCCGCGAGCGGTTGACCCGCCAGCATATGAGCACCGTCCAGCGTTCCGTCGATGACCCCGTCAAGCAGCACCTTCCAGTTGGCTTGCGCCTCCAGCGTCACAAAGAGGCCTTCGTCAAGGAAGTACCCATTTTCATAGGCAACCGCGAGCGGTGCCATATCGGTCAGTTTGATAAAGCCGAAAGTCAGTTCGTCTTTTTCAAGATCCAGTAGCTCGGCGTGGCTTGCAGTGCTGATAAAAGCGGTGGCAAGGCCCGCGAAGAATGCTCTTTTGATCATTCTGTTTCCTTTTGCTGCGTGAACCTCGTCAACAACGCTGAGGGTCCAACAAAAAAGCCGCATTCAACATGCGCCATACGTAGCGCAGGTCAAAAGCGGCGATGCTTTGGGTGAGCCCGATCTTTCGGGTGAGAATCAATGTGAGCGTCTTTGCTCGCAGTCTTTGTTAGGCTGTGCTGACGACGTATTCAAACGTGTTTTTCACTTTTCGACACGCATCGCGGAGAACAACCTTAGCTTGCTCAATAAATACGCATCACGCCGGAGAAGGTTCAAAAATTCGCCCGTCAAAAAAGACGTCGCGCGGCAGAATCAGACGTCCGCCCACAGATCCGACAGCGAGCGGTTCTGTGATCGATCCTTCAACCTTTGCTGAAGCGGACGGCAGATCATGGGCAACCTGATCAAGCGCCGCACGATAGATATCGGATCGAAATGTGGCTTGAGCCATACCGGCCGCGGCTTCCCGATCAAGACCTAACCGAGCGGCAAGCTGTCGACCGATCCATTCGGCCTGGCTGCGCCAGGGAAATCCAGCGGCACCATTGAAGAAGTCGACAAAGCCGGATGTCATACGCACATCTCCCCGCGCCGATATTGTGAAACGACCGATCAGGGCGCATTCAACGATTTCCGGAGGCAGGTCGAGATACGTCGAGCGACTCAGAAGCTCGGTACCCAGACTGCGTGATGACGGCTCTGCCAGCCATCGGGAAGCGCGCCAGAGGGTTCGGATCAGACGGTGCGCGATATCCTTGTTTTCGTCCGTCCACCCTTCCCGCACAGCAAGCACTTTCTCAGGGGCAAACGCCCAGATCGCGGAGCACGGCAAAAGCAGATCGGCCACCCCGGCCTCAACAGAAGACGAACCCCACGGTTCTCCAACACAGAACGCATCGATCTCACCGGCTTTGATCGCATCTGCCATCATCGGAGGAGGGACGGTCCGAACAGAGATGTTTTGCGGGGCCTGAAGCCCCAGAGCCGAGAGCCAGTAATAGACCAGTTCCGCATGCATGGAGAACGGAAAAGGCACGCCTATGCGCAGTGTCTCGTCGATCACACCCATGAGAGCCTGCCCCGCCTCGCGCGCGTCGTTAAAGCCGAAGTCATGGCCGTTCTCGCGCATCCGCTGGCCGATGTCCCGGCTGACACCGATCACATTGCCGTTCACAGACAGCACAGAAAGCGCGTTCAACTGTGTGCTCACACCGCCCAAGCCCAAGGCGCCAGCAACCGGCACGGGCGCCAGCATATGGGCCGCGTCGAGATGACCAAAGCAGAGCTCGTCGCGCAACGCTGACCATGACGGCGACCGGGACAAGACGAGCGTCAGGCCCTCTTCTTCTGCAAACCCCATTTCAGCCGCGGCAATCAGAGGGGCCGCATCCACAAGCGGTATAAACCCGATGTGAAGCTCTTGCATGTTCATGACAGAAGACCCGCGCTTTCCACCAACGCCTCGGCGACATCCGCCAGCCGCTTCCCCTGATTCATCGCGGCCTTGCGCAGAAGAGCATAGGCCTCGTCCTCGTCGATGCCCTTCGCCTTCATAATGAGGCCCTTTGCGCGATCGATCACTTTGCGCTCTTCCAGGGCCCGTTTGGTTTCAGCCAGCTCAGTGCGCATGCGGTGAAACATGTTGAACCGTGCAATTGCGGCATCGAGAACCGGCTTCACCCGATCTGGTCGCAACCCGTCCACGACATAAGCTGACACCCCCGCCTCGATCGCCGCCGATGTCAGCGCATCGTCAGAGCGGTCCACGAACACCGCGACGGGACGATCCAGCGGCTGCGAGGCGATCGCGATTTCCTCCAGCATATCCCGCGACGGGTTGGCCATATCGATCAGCACCATGTCGGGGTTCATCGCCCCGATCTGGCGTTTCAGGCTTGAAGTCTCTGTAATGACCTGGATCTTCTGAAAGCCATCCTCGGCTAGGCTGTCCACAATCTGGTTGGCCTTCTCGCGATCCGGCTCGACGAGAATTATGGAAAGATCATCCGTCACCCGCGCTTTACGGCGCGCACTGCGGGCCAAGTAAAGTGTTTGCGCTCATCGAAGGTGGGCGATGCAATAACCCAATCGGTTATCGCCTGAAATTTAAGCACATCACAGAGATCAATAGACATCGCGCTGGTAACGATGGTCCGCCGCGAGGCCATTCAGATAAGTCTGAGCTGCGGCTTTATCGCCGTTCAATTCAGACGCGATAATCCGAAGCAGCGTCGTCTCGACATCCGCAGCCATCCGAGACGCGTCTCCGCAGATATAGATCGCCGCCCCCTCTTGCAGCCAGGCGAAAACCTCTGCTGCATTCCGCTCCAGCAAATCCTGAACATAGACTTTTTCCTCACCGTCGCGCGACCATGCCAGAGAGAGTTTCGTGAGCAAACCATTGGCATGCCAGGCATCGATCTCATCGCGGTAAAGGTAATCCAGAGCCGCGTGCTGATCCCCGAAAAACAACCAGTTCTTTCCAGTCGCCCCACGCGCCTCACGCTCTTCGAGGAAGGCGCGAAACGGCGCGATTCCGGTGCCCGGTCCAATCATGATGAGGGGCGTGGTATCATCAGCTGGTGGATGAAAATGTGCGGACTTCTGCACGTAGACCCCGACCATGCCACCGGCGTGCAATCGAGCCCCCAGATGCGTCGACGCCACGCCCTTGCAGGATCTGCCGTTGAGGTCATAGTGCACCTCACCCACCGTCAGATGCACCTCACCGGGATGCGCTTTGGGACTGGAAGAAATCGAATAGAGCCTCGGCTGCAATGGCCGCATCGCGGAGACAAGAGACTGGGCATCACAGCCGCCTGCAAGCGCCAGCAGATCGAGGATCTGCGTGTCCTGAGCAGAGGCGTCAAGCCCGAGAGCTTCCAGCGTATTGGGCGTGACCGTCACGATGTCCAGCTTCGTCGACAGCGCTGCCATCAATCGCGCCGGGCCTGATTTCAAATTCACCGTCTCGCGTCCTGTCAATCCGGCCGCATCCAAGATTGCCGCCACATCGTCCGGGCAATTGACCGGCCAGACGCCCAAAGCATCGCCTGCGGAATACTCCAGATCAGCACCACCGCCCGCCAATGATATTTCTATGTGATTGACGCATTTTGCCGATCCCGGCCCGCTCAATCGTTCACAGGCGATGAGTGAGCCCAGAAAGGGGTGGCTCTTGTCAAAACCCGGGGCTGCCGCGGCCTCGATGACCGGACCGGACGTTACACCGGAAGACGCGGCTGAGAATGGCTCAGAGGCGAAGACTGCGGTTTTCCAGACCGCAAAATCGTCTTCAAAATCAAGATCGCATTTTGCCAGATCGGCCACCCTGGTGGCCCCCAGTTCGCACAGTCGCGTATCGATATCCGCAGCACATTTGTTGAAATCGGCGTAGCTTGTGTCACCCAGACCGCAAACGGCGTAATTCAATGTGGCGGGCAGCGCCGGACAATCCTCTGCCATAAGGGCGCTGAAGAAACGGGCGGCATTGTCAGGTGGTTCGCCTTCCCCATAGGTGGAGACGACAATCGTGACATGCGTCATTTCCATCAAATCACCGGGTGACACGTCATCGAGAGCGACGACCTTGGCGTCAAATCCCTGGCTGTTCGCGAATTTGCGTAAATCTTTGGACAGCGCCTCGCAATTACCCGACTGAGATCCGTAGAGAATCGCCATTTCGGTCTGTGGCACTTCGTCAGATGCGGCGGAGGCCGACGCCGCAAGCGCGGACAGTCCGGTGAGCAGCCCGTTGAGCCATTGACGCTGTGCCGGATCAAAAGGCGCGTCCTCAGGCACCAGTTCAACCTGTGGCTCTCCGGCTGAGACAGCAGCCTCGATCGTCTGGGCAATAAGGGCGTTATGCGCATTCATGGTGTAAAGCTCCCTTCCGGTCAGGCCGCGGATTGCATTGCGCCGGGCAGCAGCGTCATCAACTCGTCATCCGAAAGCCCCCGGGCGAATTGCAAAAACGTCTCCCGACCTTTGCGACGCTGAAGATAAGTGCCCACCACATGCTCGACGATCTGAAGGATATCAGCGCTGGCGACAGGGCCGCATAACGCGCGCGCGAGGCCCTGATCCTGATCGGATCCTCCGCCAATCACAATGTTGTAGCCCTCGCCTCCACCGGGTGCAGCCGCGCCAACCAGGCCAATATCGCCGATGTAATGCTGGGCACAGGAATTCGCGCATCCGGTGAGGTGAATGTTGATCGGGGTATCGAGCGTGAATCGCGCCTCCAGATGCCGGATCAGGTCAAGCGCATCCTGTTTTGTATAGGCCGCCGCGAATTTGCAGCCCCACTTACCGGTGCACGCCACCGCCCCCGCCGCAAAAGCGGACGCGCGGGTCGCCAGTCCGGCATCCTCCAGCGTCTTGCACGCGGCGGCAACCTTGTCGTGCGGAATATGCGGGATGATGGGGTTTTGCCAAACAGTCAGCCGGATATCCCCCGCCCCGTGTACCTTCGCCACATCCGCCAGCACGCGCATCTGGTCTGTCGACAAGCGACCCAGTTCCAGCGCGACGCCGACATAGCTCAGACCGTCCTGCTTTTGCGGGTGCACCCCGATATGCGCCTGTCTGTCGATCTCCGCGCGGGGCTTCATATACCCGGCATCCAGCCGCTCTAGCCTGACGCCTGAGCCGAATGCGTCCAGCTTCTCCTGGCTTTTCTCCAGAAACCAGCTGACGCCCTCCTTCTCTAGCAGATACTTGAGCCGCGCTTTCTTGCGATTGGTGCGATCTCCGTGTTCCACGAAGACGCGCAGAATCGCTTCGGCCACGTCAACCGTCTCTTCGGGACGGCACATAAGCCCGGTATCTCGCGCAAAATCCTTGTGCCCTGTAATGCCACCGAGCGCGATCCGACACCAGATGCCGGGCTCAATGCCCTGATCGTTATCCAGAACCTCAACCGCCAGAAACGCGATATCATTGGTGTCGCTCAGACAGGACAACCGCCCGGCATTGTCAAAGGAGATATTGAATTTGCGCGGAATGCCCTGCAATTCCCGCGTTCGGAGAATCCGCAGGCTCAGCCGCTTGGCCTGCGGCGTCATATCGATGATTTCGTCCACGTCAAACCCCGCGCTCGGCGTGACGGTCAGGTTGCGTGCGGAATCCGCGCCTGTGCCCTGAGACGTCAGATTGGCGCTTTCCATCCGCTCAATCAGATCAATCACGCAGCGCGGTTTGATTTCGCGAAGTTGAAGGCTGCCACGCGTGGTGACATGCGAATAGCCGCCCGCGAAGTCGTCGGCACACTCCGCCAGAACAGCCATTTGACTGGCGCTCAGTACACAGGCCGGGGCGCGCAGGCGCATCATGTAACCCGGACTGTTCGGTGCGACATTGAAGAAACCGAGGTGACGGAGCAGAAACTGATCAAGTCCTTCCGCCAGATGGTCATCGGCCGTCCAGACTTCCAGGCTGCGCCAGATATCAAGAGGGTGCATGTCTTTCTTCGCAACCTCTTCTTTGCACAGATCCTCAATCGGGACACCGTATACGCTCTCGGCCTCCGGCGCGGATTGCGGGGGTTCACTTCCGCCTCCAAACGCCTTGTGCAACTCAAGGCGCATGATCACCTCAGCGAGGTATTTCTGCTGTTCTTTGGAAAAGCCTTGCGACATGCCGATCTACCTGTTGCTGCTTTCCGCGCCAAGGGAGGCAAGGCGAAAATGTAGCTGGTGTTAGGGTAGAAGCTCAGCGTCGCGCTTCTGGTCAGTGGTCGGGCATCGTTGCACGCATTTTCGTGGAAAACAAAAAATGCGCGACATTGCAAGTTCTACGGTGATCGGGCCCCGGATATGCCCGCGTTCTTTAAACCCTCTGCCCGGAATTTGAACATTTCCAGCAAGTTTGCCTCGTCGCGATCTGTTTTCAGCCAGCCGCGCAGGCCTTTATCCTGTCTCTCAAGATCGCGGCCCTCAGCGGGGTAACGAGACAAGAGAGTGTCAAAGCTGTCGTCAAGGTGCGTATCCGCAGCGACAGAGGCTGCGCCCTAAACTCACGTCAATGGAAGTTAATGAAGTAGATGATCAATGCGATTGCGGAAAAGGGGATCACGTAAACGCCCCAGATCAGCTTGCGTTTCAGAGAGCCTTCGTATTCCGCCAACCCGTCCTGCACATATGTGTCCCGGTCGCCCGGCCGGCCCGCCTCTTCCCAGGACGCGGTCAGTTTTTCGCGCCGACGGGCGCGCGAATAAAACGACAGAGTGACGTAAAGCAACGTGCAAAGCACAAACCCGATTATCAGCAAGCGTGCGAGTGCGGCCATGGCTCTCTCCCTTTGAGGCAGCAAAGACACCGGGATGGGCGCGCCAGCCTGGGCTGACCGAATGCCAGGGTGTCTATACAATGCCCTTTCACCATCTCCGGATAACATAGGCGGTCTTGTTCCTTGGCCAAGGCGCCGCGTTCGCTGTTTTGACGATCGGTTCGGGGGTCATCAGACGGAAACGCTAGCCGTCCCGACGCGCCATCTCCTCCCCACGCCGCTGTTCCACGCGCTGTGCCAGCCCCAACCAGGCAAGAGCCAGCACCGGTCCCCACACCGCCACGGCTCCAAACGAGCTTTTGACGTAAAGCCAAACAACAAGGATTGTCACTGCCGCACCGCCTTCGGGTATCTCGCGCGTGTCGAAGAGCGAGAAAACAAGCCCGCTGATCACCAACATAGCCAAAGCAGCCAAGCCTACACTCAACATGACCCGGCGCTGCGAACGGCATTCGCGCGGGGTCAACGCATAGGGCAAAACTGCCGAGATCAGGGCCAGGACCACCATCGGTACCAGCGTATTGCCAAAGCTGATGGCCGTATCCGTCACGGGCGTTCTCCTGCTCTCAAATCGGGTCCTGTCTCTTCGCCTCGCGGACTCACGTCAATATGGCGTGCCATTCCAGTAGTTTAAGGGTATATCAGGCTAAAACTGACGGGATGCCAAGCATGCCCATAGGGCATGCGGGCGTCGAAACCCACCCGGGCCGGTACGAAGACAGGCAAACCCATGGCCGCGACGCGACGCGATACTTCCAGCTTCAACCTTGTGATCGTTGGCCAATCCGGTCGGCTGCAATACGAGGCCGTTTTGTTCGCAGCGTCTCTGCGCGCGCGCTCGCCGGGATTCACCGGTCGTCTTCTCGTGGCCGAGCCGCAGCCCGGCCCGCTCTGGGCCGGAGATCCACGCATCGAAGAAGGCCCGCGCGACCTGCTGGCACGACTTGGTGCGGAAATCGTTCCGTTTGAAAGCCGCCATTTCGGTCGGACCTACCCCAACGGCAACAAAATCGAGGCGTTGCTCGCGCTACCCGAAAACAAGCCCTTTGTCTTTTTCGACACCGATACACTCATCACCGGAGATCTGACGCGCGTCCCGTTTGATTTTGATTGCCCCAGCGCCTCTCTAAACCGCAGCCCGACCTGGCCGGAGATCGAGCTCTACGGACCCGGCTATACCAGGATCTGGAAAGCGCTCTATGACAAGTTTGAACTGGAATTTGAAACCTCACTCGACCCGACATGGCCAGACGAGTTTTGGCGCCGCTATCTCTATTTCAATGCGGGGTTTTTCTTTTACAAATGCCCGACGGCCTTCGGCCAGCGCTTCCTCGATTACGCGTTGGCCATCCGGGATGACCCGCCACCGGAACTTGTCTGCCAGTCTCTGGATCCCTGGCTCGATCAGGTGGCGCTGCCTCTCGTGATCCATGCCCTTGGGGGCGGGCGCGATACCTTACCCGACGGGCTGATCGATGGGGCGATCAGTTGTCACTACCGGGTTTTTCCGCTGCTTTATGCAAGAGAACACGATGACGTCGTCGCCCTACTCGAAGAGATCACCGCACCCAACGCCGTCAAAAAGGTGCTTAAGGCCTATGATCCGATCAAATTCATGGTCTATCACGGCCGGGGGCAAAAGGCGCGCGCACTCTTTGACCGGGACAACCTCCCGCGCCGGGAAGCGGCGATCCGGAACACGCTCCGACGCCACGGCTTCTGGATGAGGTGACGCATTCAGCCGACCTGCGGTCACCGCATGAAGGAACGTCGCGCTTCTTGCGCGATGTGATAGCGTTGCTCCAGATCGGCGATCAGCGCCATCGCAAGACGCTTTTCGGCCGCTGTTTTGGCGTCCCCGTAGGCAGAGCGGGCTGCAAGCAAAGCTTTCTTCAAGGTAAACTCTTCAGGTAAGGCTCCCGCCTCTGCCATGATGCGCACCGCAACCTGCGTGGCCATGTCACTAAACGTCACCCCGGACCGATCCGGCAAGGGTCGGCCTTCACCCTCAAGACCAGACAGTTGGCCGTCGTTCAGGGCCTTGGTGATCTGACGTTCTGTCAATTCTCGAAGAGCGCGCGACATCCCATGTCTCATAACGTTTTCCTGTGCCAAAATCACCAGGTACTCGGGAAAATCCGTTGGGAAGAAGGCAGACATCAATGCCGGGCGATTGTGACAAAACTCTGGTTGTCCCGCGCTGCCCTTTGGCCTACGCCTGAGGCATCAGCTGCTAGCGAGGTGTTCTGATGCCAAAAGACGACCGTATTCACAACTTCGGCTTTGACACACTGCAAATTCATGCCGGGGCGCGGCCAGACCCCGCCACTGGTGCACGGCAGACGCCAATCTATCAGACCACAGCCTATGTCTTCCGCGATGCAGAGCACGCGGCGGCTCTCTTCAACCTTCAGGAAGTGGGCTACATTTACTCGCGGCTGACCAATCCCACGGTCGCGGCGCTGCAGGAACGGGTGGCGACGCTCGAGGGCGGTGTCGGGGCCGTCTGCTGTTCGTCCGGTCACGCGGCGCAGATCATGGCGCTGTTCCCGCTCATGAGCCCGGGGAAAAACGTTGTCGTATCCACCCGGCTTTACGGCGGAACGGTCACGCAGTTCAGCCAGACAATCAAACGGTTCGGATGGTCGGCAACCTTTGTCGATTTCGATGACCTCAAGGCGGTCGAGGCCGCGATAGACGAGGATACGCGCGCCATCTTTTGCGAATCCATCGCGAATCCAGGCGGGTACATCACCGATCTTGATGCGGTCGCCAAGGTGGCGGACAAGGCGGGTCTGCCGCTGATCGTCGATAACACGTCGGCCACCCCCTATCTGTGCCGCCCGATCGAACACGGGGCCACGTTGGTCGTTCATTCGTTGCCCAAATACCTCACCGGCAATGGCACCGTCACAGGCGGGGTCGTCGTGGATTCGGGCACGTTCGACTGGTCAGCCTCGGACAAGTTTCCCTCCCTGTCAGAGCCGGAACCGGCCTATCATGGGCTCAAGTTTCACGAAACCTTCGGCAATCTGGCCTTTACCTTCCACGGCATCGCCATCGGCCTGCGCGACCTTGGCATGACTCTGAACCCTCAGGCGGCACATTACACCCTCATGGGGATCGAAACACTCAGCCTTCGGATGCAACGGCATGTCGAAAACGCAGAGGCGCTCGCGGACTGGCTGGAAAAAGATGATCGCGTCGACGCCGTCACCTATGCCGGGCTGAAGTCCTCGCTATACAACAAACGCGTCAAAAAGATCTGCCCGCGCGGTGCCGGCGCTCTTTTCACCGTGGCGCTCAAGAGCGGCTATGAAGGATGTGTCAAGCTGGTGGATAACCTCGAGATTTTCAGCCATGTCGCGAATTTGGGCGATACGCGGTCGTTGATTATCCATTCAGCCTCCACCACCCACAGGCAATTGACACCCGAACAGCAAACAGCGGCGGGTGCTGCGCCCAATGTCGTGCGATTGTCCATCGGGATCGAAGATGTGCGCGATCTGATTGCCGATCTTGACCAAGCCTTAACCAAGGCTGGCGTCTAATCCGGAACGGCGGCGCAAGGCCGCCGCCCGGGGCATTGTGATGCTGGATCACTTTCCCTGCCGGCTCGGCTG
>ERZ1740060.610-NODE-610-length-16960-cov-24.503993_pt1 | contig 16960 bp, 17 predicted proteins | sample MGYA00581743_ERZ1740060 | MGnify/ENA primary metagenome ERZ1740060 (study PRJEB43018, sample SAMN04849235) | marine metagenome | isolation source: floating plastic debris | place: Pacific Ocean | collected 2008-08-27 | study: EMG produced TPA metagenomics...
ATTTGAGCCGGTTCGCTCGAAAGACCCAGGGGGAAAGGAAGAGGGAAAGGGGAGATCGTTACCCGAGAACTCTGAGGGGCTTGGTTTTCTTGCTAAGTTTGATCGATGGCTCCCAGGTAAATGTGAGCTGATCGAGGTTTTGTGCATCTAAAGCATGTTTTCTAAGGTCTGGCTTGTACGGATGCATGAGTGGTCTTTGGCAAGGCCGCATCTCAACGCCCATGCCGTTAGGGATGCGCCAATAAATAAAGTGCTGTATGGATAAGAACAATTAATGCATCCCAACTGGGGCCAGCTTTTAGAGTGCTGCCACTGCTCAGTAATTGGTTCACTACTTCCACTAAAAACAACGCGACCAAGAACCAGGCGAGGAACTTTAAACGGGCTCCATGCCATGTCAAATGAGGCCGCAGCGTTGCTTGAGTTTGGTTAGGCTCGTTTAAGGCGGTCGATGTTATGAGTGCAATAATTCCTAGGTCATCGCCTCATCCTTCAATATGTCAAATTTTTACGAGGCTTAGCTTTTGGCTTGTAGTGCTCCAGTTTTGTCCCTGTGCCTGGCCTTTAGAGTTGAAAGTTACCCACATTGAAAAGGAGAGGCTCGAAATTTCGAGCCTCTCCTTTTCAATGTGGGCTTATCTAAATAGACATGATTGAAGCTGATTGCTCGACTTGGCCAGCGATTGCGCAATCAGCGCAACTGTCGATCAAGAAAGTCTAGAAGTGCATCCCAAGACTGAGTGTCGGCTTTGGGATCATAGCGAGAGGTGTCACCTTCAGCGCCCCACACGGTAAAGGAATGGAGCACGCCACCGTAGATTTCCATATCGTAATCTACTTCAGCCGCATTCAGTTCATCTGCCAGCATAGCGACGTCGGCCATCGGAGCTACCGGATCATTGCCGCCGTGGAGGATCAAAAGAGGGGCGGTGGTAGCACTGTAGTCTTGATCTTCGGGAGTGATTAAGCCGCCGTGAAAGCTGACAAACCCGTCGATGTCTGTCCCAGCACGCGCCATTTCGAGGGTGGCGGCTCCACCAAAGCAATAACCCATCGCCACCACGTGCTCTGGATCGACCCCACCCATGGTTTGGGCCTGAGCCAATCCGGCCGATAGTCGCTGTCGCATCGTGGCGCGATCGGCATAGAGCTTGCTACTTTCGGCGCGCGACTCCTCAGGATTGGCAGGGCGGACGCCTTGACCATAGAGATCGATCGCAAAAGCCGCATAACCTCGCTCTGCCAGCATCTGTACGCGACGTTGTTCATAATCGCCAATGCCGTTCCAGTCATGAATGAGTATGACAATAGGCTGCTCATCGCCAAACCCTTCATTGCTAGCAAAATACCCTTCGTAGGGCTGTCCTTCAATCTCGTAGACAACGGATTCAGCGACGATGTTGGCCTTGGCCAGCAGTGCAGTCAGGCCAATCATGCAGGCCACCGCCACCATAATTAAAGATAATTTCCTCAACACCAGTTGATTTCTCCAAACGTTATTTCAATTACTCGGCACAGTTTGATCCTAATTCTCAATGCTCCGACTCTCCAGGCAATTTGGGCAACGCCGAGGAAGCAAAGGGGGCGTCTCAGCAGAGGTCTAGCGAAAATAATATCCTCAGTCAGCTTTCGAGCGGTATATTGGAGCGTTGACTAGAGTTGCTCGTCTAGCGTTGGCTCAGGCGGGTTTAGATGACAGAGAAAGATGCCAAGCTCCTAACTCATTCTCATGCTGTGACGGTAATCGATTTTCAAGCGCATCCTTTACGGTGAGATAACTTCTTCTTCGACACTGTCGAATAGGCCCAAGAGAGGCCCAACCAAAGCGCCAAAGACAAAACCACCTGCATGAGCCCAATAAGCAATACCCCCTGCTGCCATCCCAATATTGGCGGGAATGCTCAGGCTCATCACCCCGTAGGCAGCCTGCTGCAGAAACCATATGCCCAGATAAAATACAGCCGGAACTCGCAGGGGTAGGAAGAGAAACCCGAGAGGCACGATCGTCAAAATGCGAACATTAGGAAACCGAAAAATATAGGCCCCCATGACGCCTGCGATCGCGCCACTGGCTCCGAGAGAGGACACCTCTGAAAACATGCCAAAGTACCACTGAGTAATGGTGGCGAGGGTGCCGCACACTAAATAAAACAGCACAAAGCGCAGATGACCGAGTTCTTCTTCGACGTTGTTGCCAAAGATCCACAGATACAGCATGTTGCCACCCAGGTGTAAAAAGCCCGCGTGCAAAAACTGCGCGGAGATCAGGGTAAACCACTCGTGAATCTTAAAAATGTTGAGGCTGTTGGCATGAAAGCTGGTGGTGAGCTGTTCGGGGACGACCGCCCACATCTTAAAAAAAGTTGTCAACTCAATCGGCGATAGCGTTAGCTCATAGAGAAAAACTAGAACATTGAGGGCAATTAGCCCGTAGGTAACATAGGGCGTAATTGTGACTGGGTTATCGTCTCTCAGAGGAACCACGTTTCACCAAACAAATCAATGCGATCGAAAATACCAAAAATTCCCGGCGGCTGGGCCTATCCACCGAAAGAATTTGACTGGGCTAAACAAAGTTCGCGAAGCCGCCACCCAGACAGGGTGGCAAAGCTGACGCAGCCAGGGCACGTTAATTATCAGGCCAACGCAGTCTGGGTAAAGCTCTGACGAATCGCCCCGATCACCTTAGGCTTAAGTGGCGCAAAAACCATCCAAAGTAGCCGAAAACCTGAGTCGATAAGGTTTTGAACTGCAATCAAACGCTCAATTTTACGAGAAAATTGAGATGAGGTCTGGGTGCCTGCATAGACTATGCCAATTGAGTGTGCCAGCTGTAAAAGTGTGTGAAACCCTCAGGGCAAAATCGGGTTAACGATTTACCTTAGGCATAGTTGATAAAAACAGCTGCCACATTTTGTCAATGTCTGTTTGCTAAAGCCTGTGGGCTGTTGTTGAGCCTGCCCCCATCAAAATTTTGTTGACCTTTTATCCAGCGAGTCTGTCATGTCTTTTTTACCCTTATTTGCAACTTTACTGGCGGTTCCTCTGGTGACAACGGAACCGGCTACGGTCGAAATTGCTCAGAGTGTCGAACTTGCTCAGAGCGTCGAAATTGCTCAAAGCAGCGATGCTTACGCCAACTGGATCTATCTGTACGACGATGCTTTTGAGAACAGCGCGGGGCAAGAAGTGGCCCAGCAGTGGTGGCTAAAACCTGGTATTGTGCGCCAAAACGACAGCGTTGAGTTTACGCTGTTGGCGCGGCGATCGCCCGTTAGCAGCAACGGTACCGCTGCTGCCGTGTTCGATTACGTCGGCAACTGTTCCAGCATGGGCTACGCGATCGAGCAGATTCAGATGCTTGACAGCAGCGATGCCACCATCGGTAGTCAAACAACTCAGCGCGTGATGGAATCCGCTGACCCCGACAGTAAGTTTTATGGGGTGTTGCAAGACGTGTGCGGTGGCGTTTATTAATTCACTGCCTATGTTCTGATCGAATTGCTGACGGCAGGGAGCTGCATTCCAGATAGGGGCATAAAGTCCATCCATCGCTCCCGCCGAGTCAGCAACTAGCCGGATTCTAAACGGTAGCTAACACGGTCGCAAAGTCAGCGGGGCTGAGACACAACGCATCAGCGCCAGCGGTTTTGAGTTCTGTCGCGGTGCCAAATCCCCAGGTCACTCCGATCGCCCTGACTGCGTTTTGCCGGGCTCCTTCGATATCGTAATGGCGATCGCCCGTCATCACTGCTGTCTCAGGGCGAACACTGGCATGGTTCAGCACATGGGCAATCAGTGCTGCTTTGTGGGCGCGATCGCCATTTAGTTCACTGCCATAGACGCCGGCAAAATAGGGTGCCAATTGAAAGTGCTGAACGATTTTTTGGGCAAAGATTTGAGGCTTTGAAGTGCAGACCCAGAGAGTATGGCTCTGTTGGTGTAGCGCCAACAGCATCGATGGGACACCGTCATAGACCTGATTTTCGTAGAGGCCGACCGTGGCGAAGCGATCGCGATAGAGCTGCACGGCTCGATTAGCCTGCGTAGGGGTCTCACAAACGGTTAGGAAAGAATCATGCAGCGGCGGACCAATCCACTGTGCTAGTTCGGCTGGAGCCGGCACTGGTACCTGCAGCTCATTTAGCGCATGACGAATACAGGCGGTGATACCCGCTTCAGGATTAGTAAGCGTCCCATCGAGATCAAATAAGAGATGCATGGTTAGGGAAATTGCTGGTAAACACGATATCCGTAGGGGCCGGTTTTGTGATGCCTAATATCGCCCACTGCAGTGAAGCTGAGCCACTCTAGCCCGCTGAAGTCGTGAGTTGACCAGCATCTCTATGCTAAAGGGCTGGCCCTTCCCAACTTGCGCGGACAGGGACAATCTAAACCCCACTCAGATTCAGAAATGTTCAAGCAGCTTAGTTGGAGTCAGATTGGTTTTACTCTTGATTCTAGAAGCTTACTTGCCTTAATATCTGGGGTAGAGAGTGTGCAAGATTAGCAAAAATAGTGCGATCAAGTGATCCATTACTTTTGGGGCTACAGCGCTATTGACCGACTGGTTTTTCACCACACATCCAATTCTTGTCATGTCTCAAATAACTGTACAGAGATCGCCACTTGGGCCATCGTCGTTAGCTTCTGCACAAGCGCTGTTGAGTGCAGCTGTCGAACATTGGGACGATACTTCAGCAGCTGATCAATACATTCAGCAGGCGCTAGCCACTGACGCTAATCTCGACGTTTTAATCAGTGCCTATCGGTATTACTTCTATAAAAGTAATGCCGCGATGGCGCTGCAGATGGCGATCGCCGTGTGTAAATACATTCAGCAGCTTGAACACTGGCCCAGCGATTGGGCGGCACTTCAGCCCATCCTGTTGTCACAGATAGAGATGCAGAGTGCGCGGCTTTACATCAGTGCCTACGCTGCAAGTGGAGTGCTGCAGGCTCGTCTTGGCAATTTGGCCTGGGCTGAAACAATCGCGAACCAAGTCCAGCAGTTACAGGCCAAAGAATTTGGAGCCGACATGCTGCTATCAATCCTCAGTTCACCGGCCGAGGAGGAGGATGACTAGCAATGGTAACCGTGATTTGTTGACGGCGGCTGGGGCCTTGAGGCAATCACCTCAAGATCCCAAACCGCATAATCGATGTCTTTGATCGACTCTCCTTTGCGGGCCTTGGCGTGGTTATGGGTTAAACGGTACGTTCGCCGGCAATTTCCCAATGCACCGAGACTCACTACCGATGAGTTGGCGATGTGGCTAGCCAGCGATCGCCCGACCCCGCTGCTCATTGATGTGCGTAAGACCGACGAATACCACACCAGTCATCTGCCGGGTGCTCGGCATTTACCGACGCTAGCGGCGATTCAGCAAGCGCCGATTCCTTCAAAGGCGACGGTGATTCTCTACTGCTCCGTGGGGTATCGCTCGGCCCGCTTGGTGCAACAGCTGCAAGCTGCAGGCTACCAAAGCGTTTTCAACTTAGAAGGCTCGATTTTTGAGTGGTACAACCGAGGGTATCCTGTGGTGTCATCTCAAGCGACTGCCCCGCCCATCCATCCTTACAACCGCCTCTGGGGCTTGCTACTGAAAGATTAGGCTTGCGCTTCCCTGTTTATTGCTGATGTAGGGTGAGAATGGGGTTGTGCGCCAAGCCGCCGTGCAGGAATTGGCAAAAGGCTGGAAAGACGACCCTGACACCTTGCCGATCCTCAAAGCCCACGCCCAAACAGATGACGATAGTGATGTGCGTCAAGCGGCGATTCAGGCGTTAGCCCAAGGGTGGAAAGACGACCTGACTTTGTTTGAACTGTGGTGCGATCGTGTTCTCAAAGATCCTTATGAACGGGATGAGTATGATGAATTGCTGGGTAGAAAAAACCCGCGCCAAATTGCCCTCAACGTGCTAGTGCAGCAATATCCTGACCACCCCAAAATCTTAGAACTGCTGCAAGACCGCACCCAAAACGACAACGACAAGCAGCTCAGAGAATGGGCAGCGGAGCAGCTTGCCAAGCTTAGGAACTGACCTTACCGACGAATTGCTTGGGTAAAGTCACAATCCGCTAATTGAGTGTCTGAAAAAGTGCAGTTTCTCAAATCCGCCTGGCGAAACGAGGTGGCGGCGTGAGATTTCAACGATCGCACTCCATCCAACACATTACCCAACGTAACCCCGACCAACACCACGGCCACCGCCGCGATAGTGAGTCCCCTACCCCAAGTGCCGGTCGTAAACAAATTGCTGCCACTGACCCACAGCAAAAAGGCCAAACCATAGGCCGCGATCGCCCCGAGCAGCCCCACGATCGATGCCACTAGCAGGGTGCGGACGAGCAGCGTCACCAAACCACCCAACAGACCGCAGGCGATCGCCCCCACTAGCGCCCATGTCGGATTATTGTCGGTGAGCCGTCCGCCATAAAAGAAACCCATCAGGGCGGCGATCGCTAGGCCCGCCAGCGGTTGAGCCAGAACCGCAATGCGCCAAGACAGCCGCCGCAAAAAGGTACTGACTGCCGCGATCGCCAACGCGATATACAGTGCCACAATATAAGGCCAAGCCGCTTGACCGGGCAACGTACCTAAAGCTCCGAACACCAGTGAACTGACCGCATGAAACATGAGCACCCCGAGCAGCGCTAACACCAAGCCCGCGATCGCCCAGCGCTGGGCCAGATACCCCGTGCGACACCGTAAAAAGTGGCCCCCCGCAAGTCCGCTTGATAGAAGTCACAGCCCCGCAGATCACAGTCTACAAAGTGCGCGTTTTGTAGCGTTTCCAGACGAAACGAGCGCCGTCGCAGGTCTTGGTTGATAAAACTAAGAGGAGGCAAAACCATAGCGAGTAACGACCGTGAGCAGTACCCGAACAGTGTGTTTTGGTTGGAGTTTGGGGATCGCCGGACTCATGATCCCGTTGCTAATTTACAGTATTGCTCAATGGCTGCGCCCCCCTCGCACCCTGGCCACAGCAATACTGTTTGCCGGCATCACCTACGAACGAGAGATTGCCGAACAGCCCTGGCCGCAAGTCATCCATATCGTCACGATTGACCTGGATGAGGCGGGGGTGGAAGTGCTGGTCAGTCCCGGTACGGCTGCCGCTGTCGAGGGTGAGCCAGCAGAGTTTGAAACGATCGCGCTGACCACGTCAGATTTTTTGGTGCAAAACGATCTGGAGCTGGCTGTCAATGCCAACTTTTTTGCCCCATTTTCTGAAACGACGCCGTGGAATTTTTATCCGGGGCCAGGGGATGACACGCGGGTCCTCGGCACGGCCATCTCCAATGGGGAGGCGTATTCTCTCCCTGAGTCGGCATGGCCCGCCCTCTGTTTTGGGCCGGATAAGCGGGCGCAGATCGCCCCTGAGGGCACCTGCCCGGACGGCACCCAGCAGGCGATCGCGGGCAAACAGCAGCTCGTCTGGGACGGAGCGCCCGTGCCGATCGAAGAGAAAGATACGCCCTACGCGCGGGTGATGGTGGCGGTCAATGCCCAGGGCGATCGCCTGTGGCTGGTGATTGTGGATGGCAAGCAACCGGGCTACAGTGCTGGGGCGACGCTGGCCCAACTGACCGAAATCGCCCTGCGTCTGGAAGCGGCGGCGGCGATTAATCTCGATGGCGGTGGTTCCACCACGCTGGCGATCGCGACCCCCCAGGGGCCACGCCCCATCAATGCTCCGATTCATACCAAGCTGCCGATGCGACAGCGTCCGGTGGCTAATCATCTCGGCTTTCGCGCCGCGCCGGGGCCAGATTCGTAGTTTGGCTTCAGCTCCAGAACTCGTCTATATTGACCGTTTCAATCTCTTGTTGGACTTCCTGAAAATAGCTGCTGGAGGTTAACGTGGCGACTTCGTGCTCCCGCTTTTGCTGATCAATTTCGATCTTTAAATCCTCTAACTGCTGGCGTAACTTGGCTTCCCGCTGTTTCCGCTCAGAGATGTCTTGCACAATGCCTTCATAAAACAGGATGTGGCCCTCGTCGTCGCGCACCGCGCGGGCATCAATTTGGGTCCAGATGATGCTGCCATCTTTGCAAAAGCAGCGATATTCAAAATCTTGAACGGCATCTTGAGTTTTGAGCAAGATCTTGAATTGCTGCCGTTGGGCCGGATCAACGTAGAGCTGCTCGCTGATATTCTCAATATTTTGAATCATCTCCTCGGGTGAATCGTAGCCATAAATCTGGGCCAGGGCGGGATTGACATTGATAAAGCGGCCATCAGGACTGGACTGAAAAATTCCTTCGAGGGCATTTTCGAAGATGCTGCGGTAGTTTTCTTCAGCAATGCGCAGCGCCGCTTCGGCGCGTTTGCGGGCGGTGATATTGCGCACCATGATCAGCACTTCGTCTTCGCTCATGACTAAAATGCGCACCTCTTCATCCTGCGACTGGCCATCGACCTGTAGATGCTGCTCGTAAACCTGAAGCTGTCCCGTTTTCAAGGCTTGCTGCATGTAATACAGGCGCTTTTGGGCGAGATCGGGGGGTAGGGAATCCTGCACGGTTTGACCCGGCAGTAGAGGTTGGAGCGTGGGATGCCCGGGCGCGTCATCGCCGCCAATAATATCTAAATAAGTACCATTCCCTTTGGCCAAAATCATCAGGTCAGGAATCGTATCGACGATCGCCCGATTCGTCGCTTCACTGTGCCGCAAGGCCTCAAAAGACGCCTTGAGCTGAGCCGACATGGTGTTAAAGGAAGTCGCGAGGGCGTTGATTTCCGTAATGGGGGTGGGGCTGGGATCGACTTGTTGATTCAGATCGCCGGTCGCCAGGCGATTCGACGCTTTGGCCGTCTCTAAAATGGGGCGGGTAATCCAGCGGGCGGTGAGCACACTGATGGCGATCGCCGTCGCCAACGCAGCCAGGCAAAGCAGAACGGTGTTGCGGGTGTTGGTATTGATTTGGGCCATAAATTCCGATTCCGGCACCACCACCACAATCAACCAGTCCAACCCAAAGCCATCTTGAAAGGGTAAGACCTCTAAAAACTGAGTGTCGCCCTTGACGTCAAAGGTGAGCTGCTGAGATCGCTCAATCTGCTCAAAGCCGTCAAAGCGATCGGCTAAAAAGTTGGCTGTTTTTTGCACCAAGACATCTTCACTTTCGCTCGCCAATAGCGGGCGCACCTCATCCCCGTCTTCCCTCATGAGGGGTTCATTGGTCGAGTTAGAAATCAAGTTGCCCTTCCGATCCACCACAAACGCTTGGCCGCTCTCCCCAATTTCGAGCTGCTGCAAAAACGTCCGAAATTCTTCCGGCAGCACAACATCTGCCGCACAAACGCCGAGCAAATTCCGACCGGAGCGGTCATAGACTGGCAGGCTAGCGGTAATGTTCGGCAACCGGGTCGTAAAGGCGATGTAAACATCCGTCCAAGCGGGTTTCTGAGCGGCAGCTGCCGCTTTATACCAGGGCCGCTGCCGCGAGTCGTAGCGGGTGTCGGCCTCGCGCAAAAAGAAGGTGCGTTGCCCCTGCACGTCTAAGCTATAAAACTGCCGCAAAAAGCCGGTGGACTGGTTACTGTAGGTCAGCTCTAATGAGCCATCGGTGGGCGATCGCAAAATGCCAAAAAACTCCCCCCGCTGAGCACTGCCACAATAGACCAGTGCCAGCGTATCGGCGATTTTCATCTGTTGATAGAGCTGACTTTCGCCATAAGCGGCACCGGGCACGTCCATCAGCCCTTGGGTAAAGGCATTGGCATTTAACCGGTTGATTTCGTGGGGCGTGGCAAAGTAACTCTCCAGTTCCTGCTGAATGCGCACGGTGAGTTCGTGACGCAGCTGACTGGCCAAATCATTGACCGCCTTTTGGCCATTGCGAAACGACAGGTACCCCACCAGACCGACGGTACCGACAATTTGCCCCACCCCCAGTAAAATCAACAAAATGCGCAGGGGTAGAGAAGTCGGCAGGCGAGAGAAACGCGACATGGCGAAAATCCTTACCAATTATCGGCATCGTTGCCAGCAATACACTCAGCGAGATCGTGGGCTGGCTGGGCCACGTTAAAGAGATGCAGACCAAAATCGTGGGAGAGCGCTTCGCACACTTTGATGCCCCGAGCGCTGTTGCCTTTGGCATCGAGCAACGGTGAAAAGGTGCCGACCCCCAGGGTGTTGGGGGCAACGGCAGTGATGCCCCCACCGACGCCACTCTTGGCGGGCATGCCGACACGATAAGCCCATTCGCCAGAGCCGTCATACATGCCACAGGTGAGCATGACGCTAATCACGTCCTGCACGTAGCGTTCATCCAGGGCGCGTTCGCCCGTCACCGGATTCACCCCGCCGTTGGCCAGCGTGGCCGATAGCATGGCCAGGTCTTTGGCCGTCACCATAATCGAGCATTGTTGAAAGTACAGATCCAGGGTTTCATCGACGCGATCGCTGACCATGCCAAAGTTCAGCATTAGATAGGCCATGGCCCGATTGCGAAAGCCAGTGGCTTTTTCGGACAGAAAGATCGGCACGTTGATATCGTGGTCACGACCGGTGTAGCGCTTGAACATGGCCAGCATACGCTTCAGCCGCTCAGTACTGTTGGCCCCTTTAACCAAGTCCGTCGTGGCGATCGCCCCGGCATTGACCATCGGGTTGTAAGGTCGATTGGTTTTTTCATCCAGCACGATCGCGTTAAAAGCCTCACCCGTAGGTTCAACACTGACCTTGCTATTTACATAGTCGCGCCCGTGATCTTCGAGGGCGAGACCATAGACAAACGCTTTCGAAATGGACTGAATCGTAAACAGCTGGTCGCAATCGCCGATTTCAAACACCTGGCCGGCTTTCGTGACGACGCAGATGCCAAACCACTCCGGTTTCGCCAGGGTCAACTCGGGAATATAGTCGGCCACCGCACCGTCATTCAGGGCTTGATAGCGCTCATGCAGCTCATGCAAATAGTGGCGAAACGGGGAGGTAACGGCGGTGATTGAGCTGGCTAAAGACTGCATGTCAGACATCGCCCTTACACCTCCATAATCTGTTGAGCAACTTGGCGAAATTCTTGACTCACCGGATGATCAGGAAATTTCGTGCAAAACACGCCTTCACTCGCGAGCTGCACCACGTCTTCTGACAGCGGAAAGACGCCCGCCACCGGCACGCTGTAGGTCTCTTCGACTTTTTGTTGCAACGCCTCCCGATTGAGGCTGCTGTAAACCTTATTAATCGCCAGCAGCATATTGCGCACTTTGAGCTGACGCGCCACATCTACGGTAACAGCCGTGCCCTGATAGTCCTGCTTGTCTGGCCGCAAAATCAAGACCAACACGTGAGAAATTGCAATCGACAGGAAGGTCTCTTTGGACAGGCCCGGATGGGTGTCGATAAAGAGATAGTCAAGATTCAGGGCTTTGACTAAGCCGCGAAACCCATCATTCATCCGTTTGACGTCGTACCCATCTTTGAGAATGCGGGCTATGTCATCAGCGCGGACGCTAGACGGTACGAGATAAAGCTGATCCGCAGCTAAGCCCACGTTGGCCCCGACATCATAGGCGGCATCGGTGATTGGCTTTTCATCCCAGAGGTAGTTATTGAGGGTGGCAGAAATTTGCTCGGGTTCCAGGCAAAATAAATTGTGAATGCCGGGAGAGGGCACATCGGTGTCAAACACGGCGACGCGATGGCCCTGTGCTGCCACGGTCGTCGCTAAGTTGGCCGTAAAATTCGATTTACCGGTACCGCCCCGATAGGAATGAACGGAAACAACTTTAGGCATAGGGCAGTTAATTTTAAGTGACGAAAACTGGCATTAGCATTCGTCACAGAGACCTTACAAGCTGTGACGAATGATACGAATTCTACCGTGTCGGCGGACGATAAAAGCCCAGTTGCTCACCGATAAACGCTCCGTGCCCGTTGTCCAAGAAATCGAGATCGCGCCTCGCATCAAAAAAACTTAACAAACCGTCAATTCATCAAGGCTATTGACGCAACTATATGGAACCCCAAAAAGATTAACCGAGGACGAAGCAGTGAGAATTCTCTATGCAAATTAAAGGTTGAACCCTACATTTTGGCCTCGAAATCATGTTGAAATCCAACATAATTTCGAGGTTGCAGTTAATTTTTGCTCCTCAGAGAATTGAGTCTTGGCCAGATCGAGAAATTCGACCGTCTGCCAGTGGTGGGTAGCTCCCCACCGCACTGTCGTGACTCAATCAGGTCATGCAACCACTCGGTTTTAGGGCCAGAGTGGCGCGATCGCGAACCAGCGACAACGGGCAGCCATCACCCAAAGCGTAAGTTGATTGAGGGTGTTGAGCTGGCTTTTCTAAAATGACTGAATAGAGGTTCGCCGTCACTACCTACAGGACTCATCATGTCAGGCACACCGACGCGATTAGATTTTATCGACAATCTACGCCTGTTTTTGACAGTCCTCGTCGTGGCTCACCATGCGGCTCAACCCTATGGCCCGACGGGCGGCGACTGGCCGCTTTTCAAGCCCGAACGGGCGGCGATCTTGGGGCCGTTTTTTGCGGTGAATGCGGCCTTTTTTATGGGCCTATTCTTTTTCATCTCAGGCTATTTTTTGCCCGCTGCGGGCGATCGCAAAGGCCTCAAGCGTCTCCTGCAAGATCGACTGCAGCGATTGGGGATACCGGTATTATTTTTTGCAGTGATCGTGTTTCCGCCAATTCTTTATCAGCTCGCTAGCCCCTCTATTTCCTTTCTCGATTTTTTTGTCCAGGTCTATGTCAAACAGCGCCAAATTGAAGTGGCGCACCTTTGGTTTTTACTGCATCTCTTGGGCTATACCGTCCTCTATGCCCTGTGGCGATCGGTTGCTCAGCGGCGTTCTGTACGCTCCATTCAGCCGCCGGGGCATCGCCTGATTGTGGCCTACTGGCTGAGCCTCAGTCTCATCACCTTTCTCGTACGCACTCACTATCCGATTGATCGATGGGTGAATCTCTTCGGCTTTGTGCCGGCCGAACTGGCGCATCTGCCGCAATATGGCAGCTTATTTATGCTAGGCATTGTGGCCTATCGACACCACTGGCTGGGGCAAATGCCGACGGCCCGTGGCATGACGTGGCTCAGGGTGGGGGTGGGTGCTGGTTTACTACGCTACCTCTACAGCGTGAGCCGAACTCATCTGGCCCTGCCGGAACTGATTGCCGGTGGCGGATTCGACTGGCGATCGCTGGTGTGGAGTGGTTGGGAAGCCCTCATCTGTGTTGGGCTTTGCCTGGGCTTGTTAATTCTGTTTCGTGATCGCTTTAACAGTCAAAACAAATGGCTAAAACTCTTGTCTGCCAATGCCTATGGCGTTTACCTTATTCATCTTCTAGTTATCCTCTACTGCCAGTTTTTGGTGGCTGATTGGGCCCTTGGCCCCTTAGTCAAGTTGGTGCTGGTTATGGTGGTGGGCACACCGATTTGCTTTGTCCTCAGTGCCCTGCTGCGGCGAGCGCCCTTGATTCAACTGGTTGTGCCCTGAGGCAATGCCTTCTCACAAAACCGAGCGGAACCGATTGGTCTGTGGGACGCCGCCTGGCAAACTGAACCAGATTTTCTTGTAACACCGAATGGCCATCAGATTAATACTGCTGCCGCAATCGCTGGATGTTCTCGCACTGCTCGTTGCGGTGCGAATGAGGCCCCGTCGCTCGAGTTTGCTACACTTGCCGCCGTCGGCACTGATGCTTGCCCAACAACTGATCAACGACTGTCACCTTCACAGTGATGCCCTCATTTTGCTGCAGCAACTCGGCAATTTCAGCCCGTGTCAAATGTGTCCATTGCACCGAATCATCCATGGGATACCCGGCGGCATGATCCGCAATCACTCGCAAAAAGGTCGCATTGATACCGTCGATACTTTTCGTCCCCATCCCGTCGTCGAATGCGGGGCTGATGGAGGGCAGACTCATCGGCTAACTCGCATGCCCCTGATTTAATAGCGCGATAGTCACAGCCCGATAAACGGCTGATATCACTGATGCCGCCATAGCCCAAGTTCACCGCTTCAACGGCGGCATAGCAGCGGCGTCCTTTTCGGACAACGACGTAACATAGCCAGGCATCTACTGTTCGATAGCTGCAGGGTATGACATTTTCATCACGATCAAGGGGCATAATGGATGGCCAGCCTATCGAATTGCTCAAAGCTGGGAGTTCATGTAGCCCTTATTACTAACTGACAAGGCATGCCATTCAGTCAATCAGCCCCTTCCTCACCAGCAAGCCATTCTTCAAAAGCTTACAACTAGCATCAACATCAGACATTGCCGGTTTTTCAGCGATTCTACTTACCCCAAAAACGTACCACTGCCTGGGGCAACTGGATTGCCCTCACCTGTCTTACTTTCATCCCTGGGAACCATAGCGTCCGGCATACCAGTCTTGTTAAGGAAGACCAAATCTTAACAATTCAGCGGTTAGTCAGGAGGGATTGTGACCATACTAGAAATATGTTCAGAGCCGATTGATCTACTTCTAAAAGTTCTAGGCGTAGTCAGCCTCGTCCAAAAGTTTCCAAAGTAGCGGACTCCAGCCATATCCGATAGTTATTTCGTTAAACTTTAACCGAATCCCATACTCTTGAGCATTTCAAGTCAATGCTTCAATTAGCCATTCACACACTAAAACTGCACCAAGCTTAGGCTGACGTAGTAGAGTTTTCGTATCGACAATAAAAGGCGTGGAGTCTATGAGTGCTTAGCGTAAGTCGCCACACTATCAATTAAGCTATAAGTCTGAAAGTTCAGATTCTAATAGTCAGAATATTTATGCCTACCATTAACTAGATTATCCCCATCCTCTTTGGCACGATACGAAAGCAGAAATATCAGCTCTCTTTCAGGGTGAACATGACAGCTTTGTTGAAAATCTAACTTTTTATGATTTGGTGAAAAACTTAATTAACGCGAGAATTAAATTTTGGAGTTACTTCATAGCCATTTTAATGCTCTATGGTTTTAGTGGTTACTGTTTATCCGTTTACCAAGCAGGAACGCTTGCTTGGAGCCTTACGGGCTTGATAATTCTATATGTTGCTGCAACTGGCAAGGGTGGGATTGTCTTGGCAAACGCATTATTAACCATAATTTTAATATTTTTTACAGTCGGCACGCCTTGGTCCACAATTCGCTTGACGTATATCCCGCTAAAACCTGTCCAATTTTGGGCACTATCTTTACTGTTGCTATGGTTTCTAGGGGAGTTAGCCATTTTCCTGCTAGCGTCCTGTGCAGACTTTCTTAGTCAACAAGAATTAAAGCGCTGGCAGCGTACTCTAATGCTCAGTTGTCTTAGTTGGTTAGCGATGGGTCTAGGTAATTTAGTTTTCAATTGGATTTCTATCTGGCAAACTATATAATCCCCATGACTTTACAAAATAGTTCGAGTAAACCGAATCAGAAACGTTATGGGCAGCGTAATGTTGATGATTACGTTCAGCTATTTGATCCTACTATTGCTCAAAAAATTGACCCTCAGAGTTGGCAAGAAATTCGCCGCGTTCTAAATCTGGCCATTCCCAAATCCGCACCCAAGATAATTGATCTTCGATTTAATGTTGATTTACTGATCTCTCGATTTTACATTGTTTTATTTGTTGGGAAAGATCGTCGTCAAAAATCTCGGAGCCATGAAGTTGAACGCTTATCAACTCGTATCGGCAACTGGATCACAGCTATTATTTTAATAGTAGCGATAAACTTGATAGCGAGTACATTAATCCTTATTGTGGCCTATCTTTTAAAGTCCTTTATCGGCATCGACCTGATGCCCGGTCACTTCCCAGACCGGTTGAAAGACATTTTGTCTTAATGATAAGTTAGAGAATAAATATAATCGCTCTTGAACCGAAAGCCAACCCAGGCATCGCTGTTGCTTAGGGGCCTAACCAATCAAGATTTAATGTGGCTGGAACCAATAAATAGCCTAAAGGAACAATGCTGCCTTTGCCCTCTCTAGATAAACCCTATTGTCAAACGTAAAGATAGAGTGCTTTTCCAACATACTTTCACAAGATTTACACTTTTCATTCATCATGCCTGTACCTCTTAGATCAGGGGCTCAGTACTTTTAAGATCGTGAATGATTCTTAGTGCTAATTTACCAGGTAAATCTGAAGCTGCCAACCGATACAGGATGAGTTGAATGAGTGCTCCATAAATTATGCCTTCACTGTAGTCTGTATAGACTTCATAGTCTTCGCTGAGTCGTCGATAGCAATTTATATTATGTTTAAATAATAATGAGAAACGATAGCTGACAGCGATATGGTGGGTCTAGTAGCTGTGTATTTTTGAGCCTTTCTGGGCAAACTGATGGTGCCATCAAGGTTTATATATGCCTAGCTCTGATAAAGCATCCACAACACCATCGCCAGCTGCTCAAAAAGCATTAGAGAGGTTCATTCGAACCGTCCCTCCAGAAGTTGCCAACACATTTTCTGAGCAACAGCTGGATGCTATGTTGCATTTCTTAGACTCACTATTTTGGAAGCGTCATCCGATCGACCTTCGCACATCAGTGCCATTCCTCTTTAAGCGATTTTACATCGTTCTGATTGCCGGCTCTGAAAAACGGTCAACCCAAAGACTACGTGATGAGAAGGGCCAGACACCCATTTGGACGACGGCCAATATTCTTCTGTTTCTCTTTTTGACAAGTACCGGACTGTTTATTTTTAGCGCTGGTATGCTAATCAGCAGGGCACATCTATCCCTACCCTCTCTGCCTAACAAAACTTTCCCGACCATCTATCCAAGTAAAGAGAATGAAGAAGATTGCGAGGAAAGTGGCCGCATTTGGCGGGATGGAAAATGCTATGACTATGAGCACAGTCCTGATTTCTAAATCCTGACGTTCAGTTTTTCTTGGGTTACCAGGTGTGAGTAGGTGGCCTTAAGTAGGGCTTGCTGAAAAAGTATTTTCTGACGCCTTCGAGAGAGCGTCAGAGCGATC
>ERZ1740060.611-NODE-611-length-16944-cov-4.981763_pt1 | contig 16944 bp, 16 predicted proteins | sample MGYA00581743_ERZ1740060 | MGnify/ENA primary metagenome ERZ1740060 (study PRJEB43018, sample SAMN04849235) | marine metagenome | isolation source: floating plastic debris | place: Pacific Ocean | collected 2008-08-27 | study: EMG produced TPA metagenomics assembly...
GAGGCTCCTGCCGGATTTTGACGTGGCTGATCCGCACGGTGCCCTGCGCCTTGCTACGCAAGGGCGTCACTTTTCCCAAGGGCGGCAATTGCAGCGCGCGTTCCTCCGCCACCGCCTCGCCCAGGATCGTTAGCATAGCTTCCATCACAGGGCGTATTCGGGACTTCGGCAAACCTGTTGTCTCACTCAACCTTTGCAGCAGTTCCGGCTTCTTCAACACGTCCGGGTGTGGCGTCGGCGCTGCTGTGTCGGCAGGCGAGCCCGGATCAGAGGCGCCCGTCGACGGATGATCCGGCGCAGGGACACGCGAGGAGCGGCTCTTCGAGCTTTGCGGCGCGGGTTTAGTCTTTAGGTTTGGTGATTTCGCCACTTTGGAGCTTGTCATGGGCTGTCGTCGCGCCTCTCGTTTGTATCCGATCCTGTCGAAGATACCGATCTTTGATCAAATGTCATCCGACAGAGGCCGTCTTATCCAGGATGGCTGACACCCCGTGTCTTGCCCAACAAGGTGAGGATAGTGCGTCCCTGAGCAAAAAAGACAGGAGCGCCTGTTGGCGCTCCTGCTTGCGATCAGTTTAGTGAGCCGTCGCGCCCGGGCCGCTCTTCTGAGACGCCAGCGCCGCCTCGGCCGCCGCGGCTTCTTCGGCGGCTTCGTCCCACTCCACCGGTTCCGGCTCTTCAACCAGTGCCAGTTTCAGCACGTCGCGGACATGTTCGACCGGGATGATCTTCAGCCCCTCTTTGACGTTGTCGGGGATTTCCGCGAGATCCTTTTCATTCTCCTGCGGGATCAGAACTGTCGTGATTCCACCTCTGAGCGCGGCCAGCAGTTTTTCCTTGAGCCCGCCGATCGGCAGCGCATTACCGCGCAGCGTCACCTCACCGGTCATCGCAATGTCCTTGCGCACCGGGATGCCCGTCAGAACCGACACAATGGACGTCACCATCGCCAGACCGGCGCTCGGTCCGTCCTTGGGCGTCGCCCCTTCGGGCACGTGGACGTGGATATCCAGCCGCTCGAACTGTGGCGGCTTGATGCCCAACTGAGGCGACACGGAACGCACGTAGGAGCTGGCCGCGTCGATGGATTCCTTCATCACATCCCCGAGTTTACCGGTGGTCTTCATCCGACCTTTGCCCGGCAGGCGCAGCGCCTCGATATTCAGAAGCTCCCCACCGACAGAGGTGTAGGCGAGACCGGTCACAACCCCGATCTGATCTTTTTCCTCGGCCAGCCCGAACTTGAATTTCTTGACACCCAGCAGATCACCCACGTTTTCGGAGGTCACGTCGATACGATCCACCTCCTTCTTGATGATCTTGGTCAGCGACTTCCGTGCGACCTTGCCGATCTCGCGCTCGAGGTTCCGCACCCCCGCCTCGCGGGTATAATGACGGATTATCTCGTTAAGCGCGCTGTCGTCGAGCGAGAACTCTTTCTCCCGCAGGCCATGGTTTTTGACTTGCTTGGGGAGCAGGTGGCGCTTGGCGATCTCGCGCTTTTCATCCTCGGTGTATCCCGCCAGCGGAATGATCTCCATCCGGTCGAGCAGTGGCCCGGGCATGTTGTAGCTGTTCGCCGTGGTCAAAAAGAGCACGTTCGACAGGTCGTATTCCACCTCCATGTAGTGGTCCACGAACGTCGCGTTCTGTTCCGGATCGAGCACTTCGAGCATGGCCGATGCCGGGTCGCCCCGGAAATCCTGACCCATCTTGTCGATCTCATCGAGCAGGATCAGCGGATTGGTGGTCTTGGCCTTCTTCAATGCCTGGATGATCTTGCCGGGCATGGAGCCGATATACGTCCGGCGGTGACCACGGATCTCGGATTCGTCGCGCACCCCGCCCAGCGAGATGCGGATGAATTCGCGCCCCGTGGCCTTGGCGACCGATTGACCAAGCGACGTTTTCCCAACACCCGGAGGTCCGACAAGGCAGAGGATGGGTCCCTTCAGCTTTTTCGAGCGCTGCTGGACGGCGAGGTATCCGACGATCCGCTCCTTTACCTTTTCGAGGCCATAATGGTCGCGGTCGAGCACCTCCTGCGCGCGGCCAAGGTTTTTCTTCACCCGGCTTTTCACACCCCAGGGGATCGACAGCATCCAGTCGAGATAATTGCGTACGACAGTCGCCTCGGCGCTCATCGGGCTCATATTCTTGAGCTTTTTGAGCTCGCCCTCGGCCTTTTCGCGCGCTTCCTTGCTTAGCTTTGTGTTCTCGATACGCTCTTCGAGTTCGGCGATTTCGCCTTCGCCATCCTCGCCATCGCCAAGCTCCTTCTGAATGGCCTTCATCTGCTCATTCAGATAATACTCGCGCTGCGTGCGCTCCATCTGGCTTTTGACGCGGGTCTTGATCTTCTTCTCAACCTGCAGAACGCTCATCTCGCCCTGCATCAGGCCATAAACCTTCTCCAGACGCTCGCTCACGGCCAGCGTTTCCAGCAGTTCCTGTTTCTGCTGCACTTCAACGCCCAGATGCCCGGAAACGAGATCCGCCAGCTTTGCGGAATCCTCCGCCTCTGTCACAGCGGCCAGCGCCTCTTCCGGGATATTCTTCTTCACCTTGGCATACCGCGTGAATTCGTCCGTCACAGTGCGCAGCAACGCTTCAATCGTCGCGGCATCACCGGGCATCTCATCGAGATACTCTGCCCGCGCCTCGAAGAAGTTATCGTTTTCGATATACTGGTTGATCCGCACGCGCTGGACGCCTTCCACCAGGACCTTCACGGTCCCGTCGGGCAGCTTCAGCAACTGCAGAACGTTGGCCAATACGCCGACGTCATAGATACCGTCGATCGTGGGATCATCTTCGCTGGGGTCGATCTGGCTCGACAACAGGATCTGCTTGTCATCTGCCATCACCTCTTCGAGAGCACGGACCGATTTTTCGCGTCCGACAAAAAGAGGCACGATCATGTGCGGGAACACCACGATATCGCGCAGAGGCAATACAGGGTAAGAGGCGTTGAGGGGATCTTGCATGCTCGTTATCCTTATCTGCAAGCGGTGTCTGGTCCCGGCCAAGCGGCAACCTTTGACCCACTCCGTTTCGATTTTGTAAATTTGGGGCGGCGGCTCCCATGTTTCAAGAAAGTCAGGCGGGGGCACCGCGCCAGAATGTGAGTGCTGTCACGATGCCCTCTCGCCCTACCGCGCACAAGCGTCAATTCCGTACAAGACGGATTCGTCGCGCCCCAATCGCGCGGCATCCTGTCAGACGAATGACGTTCAGGCCAGCAAAGCGACAGCCAGCACGGCCATGAAGGCCCAGCTCACTGCAAATACGGCGTAGGTCATGCCCATCCCCAAGATCAATCAGCAGGGATAAGTCGCAACAGCGCTGAACGCCGTTCAAAGAAACCATCGAAATTGGTTTCGGTTTTCTTAAATCAGGCCAGCAGCGCCGCGGCGAATATCGCCACCGCCATCCAGCTGACCGCAAACATCGCATAGGTCATTGGAACATCACTCGAAACAGTACACATACCTAGTAGCGTACACGCTTTCCGAGCATTCGAAGACTAAAATTGTCACTACTCCCGGAAACAATTGGGTTCTGGTTCGTGACCAATGCCGTCTTTGAACGCCGGGTCCGCGGATCAGAACACGCGCTGAACGGCACGCGACAGGAAGAACCCTTGCCCATCGCGATTGCGGCACTCCAGCCCTTGGCGCGATGAATGACAGGTGAAGCCGCCGAATTCTCCTGTCACGCCATATTCGGCAACATGCTGTGCGCCCCGGTTGCGATTGAGAGGTTCGCAGAGCATGTCAACCGGTCCGGTATCGTACATGAAAAACGTGTGGCCCCAATCCGCGCCACATGACATCGGACGCGGCTGCGCAGGGGCGCCGCCTTTGTCGATGATCGTGCAGGTCAGATCTGAGAACTGGAAATCCTCCCCGACCACGCATTGTATGTTTGTGGACGGTGTTTCAAACGTCCAGACATCCGCCGAGACAGATCCGGCCGAAATCGACAAAGCAATGATCAGAAACCGCACAGAAACTCCGGGCCGCCGAGTTTTCCAACGGTAGCGGGTTGAGCGACGTGCAATCAAGCGGGTGTCAGAGGCTCGATATCGCCCTGCGCCTGCTCTGCGTGAAAGGCCCGCTCCCACTCGGCAAATCGCCCTTCCAGAATGGCGGCGCGCATCTGAGACATAAGTTCCTGATAATAATGCAGGTTATGCCAACTTAACAGCATCGAACTGATGATTTCACTGCTGCGATAGACGTGGTGCAGATAGGCGCGGGAATAGGTGCGGGAAATCGGGCAGCTGGATTCTGCGTCAAGCGGGCGTGGATCATCGGCGTGGCGCGCGTTCTTGATATTGACGACGCCGCGACGGGTGAAAGCCTGCCCTGTGCGCCCGGACCGGGTCGGCAACACGCAATCCATCATATCGATCCCGCGTTTGACTGCGCCGACGATATCCGCAGGCTTGCCCACCCCCATCAGGTAGCGGGGCTTGTCCTCAGGCAGAAATCCCGGCGCGTAGTCGAGCACCCCGAGCATGGCCTCCTGCCCCTCGCCCACGGCCAGACCACCCACCGCATAGCCATCGAAGCCGATCTCCAACAACGCTTTGGCAGAGGCTTCACGCAAATCAGGGCTCACCCCGCCCTGCATGATTCCGAACAGCGCATGCCCGGGCCGGTCGCCAAACGCCTCCCTGGATCGTGCCGCCCACCGCGTCGACAAGTCCGTCGCGCGCGCCACCTCGGTCTTGTCAGCGGGCAAGGCGGGACATTCGTCGAAACACATCACGATATCAGAGCCCAGCAGACGCTGGATTTCCATCGATCGCTCGGGCGTCAGCTCATGCATGGACCCGTCGATATGACTTTTGAAGGTCACGCCTTCCTCTGTCAGCTTGCGCAACCCGGCCAGGCTCATGACCTGAAAGCCACCGGAATCGGTCAGAATGGGCCGCTCCCAGTTCATGAATCGATGCAGACCACCCAAGCGCGCGACCCGCTCGGCCCCGGGGCGCAGCATCAGATGATAGGTGTTGCCCAGCACGATATCAGCCCCGGTTTCCGCAACGCTTTCGGGCATCATGGCCTTGACCGTACCCGCTGTGCCCACCGGCATGAAAGCCGGCGTGCGCACCTCACCGCGCATGGTCATGATCCGACCTGCGCGGGCTGCACCGTCACATGCCTGCAATTCAAAGGAAAAACTCATGTCCGGAAGGCCACTTTTTCTTTCGCCTCGTCCTAACCGTGATACCCATATGTTGTAAACAACCTTACCAGACCCCATATGTATGCCATTGCACACAGTATTTGGAGCGCCAATGTCTGAAACTCTTATCCTGGAATTTCTATCGCAAAACCTCGTCTTTTTACTGGCCGCTTTCCTGCTGTTTCTGGTGGTCTTCAAGGGCGTCCAGATTGTTCCCCAATCAGAACAGTTTGTGGTCGAACGCTTCGGGCGGTTGCGCAGTGTTCTGGGACCGGGGATCAATTTCATCGTCCCGTTTCTGGACATTGTCAGACACAAGATTTCCATCCTCGAACGGCAGCTGCCCAATGCCAGTCAGGATGCGATCACTAAAGACAATGTGCTGGTTCAGGTTGAAACCTCCGTTTTCTACCGCATCACCAACCCCGAAAAGACCGTCTACCGGATCCGCGACGTCGATGCGGCCATCGCCACGACTGTGGCCGGGATCGTTCGGGCCGAGATCGGTAAGATGGACCTCGACGACGTGCAGGCCAACCGGGCTCAACTGATCAACACGATCCAGTCTTCGGTGGAACAGGCGGTCGACGATTGGGGAATTGAAGTCACCCGGGCCGAAATCCTCGATGTCAATCTGGATCAGGCGACCCGCGACGCCATGCTGCAACAGCTTAATGCAGAGCGCGCGCGCCGCGCTCAGGTCACTGAGGCCGAGGGTCAGAAACGCGCGGTCGAACTGGCGGCCGACGCCGAGCTTTACGCCGCTGAACAATCGGCAAAAGCGCGGCGGATCGAAGCCGATGCCGAAGCCTACGCCACCGGCGTCGTGGCCCGGGCGATCGCGGATAACGGTCTGGAGGCTGCGCAATATCAGGTCGCGCTGAAACAGGTCGAATCTCTGAACACGCTTGGCAGCGGCCCCTCCTCTCAGACGGTGATCGTACCCGCCCAGGCGCTGGAAGCCTTTGGCAACGCATTCAACATGTTGCGGGGCAAGTCATGACCGGACTTCTCGATCTCTGGTGGGTCTGGCTCTGTGCCGCGCTGGTGCTGGCCATCGCCGAAGTGCTTCTGCCGGGCTTTATCTTTCTGGGCATTGCGATCGGCGCGGTGGGAATTGCGCTATTGGTGGCCATCGCGCCCGGACTTTCCCCTGCTCTTATGACCGTCTTGTTCGCTGGCCTGTCTCTGGCGGCATGGCTCGGGTTGAAACGTGTGTTCCGGGCCCGTGACGGCGCGGCGCGCGTCATCCACGACGATATAAACAAGTAAACACCGCCCGACGGACGCGCAAAAAAGCTATTTGAAAGAACGGCATGGCGTTTTGCCCGTAATCACGTCACTCTGACCGGAACAGGTGGAGGACGCGCGCATGGCCCGGGACGACGATCAGGAGCTTTTGCAATTCGGATGGGAGGAATGGGTCGCGCTTCCGGATCTTGGCGTGCCTGCGCTCCGGGCCAAAGTCGACACCGGGGCGCGCACCTCCGCTCTGCACGCGTTCGATATCGAAACCTTTGGCCCGTCGGCCAAACCGAAGGTGCGCTTCACCGTGCATCCGATCCCGGGCCGCGACGATCTTGTGATTCCCTGTTCGGCCGCCATTGTCGACCGGCGCGAAGTTGCCAGCTCAAACGGAGAAAAAGAGCTCAGATACGTGATCGAAAGCGCGCTGGAGGTCGGCGGCCAAAGCTGGCCCATCGAAATCACGTTAACCGACCGATCCTCGATGACCAGCCGTATGCTTTTGGGTCGACAGGCATTACGGGATCATATCTCGATCCAGGCCACTGATCGGTTCTTTCAGCCCGAGCTTAACTATGATGTCTATCACACAAAGCGCATGCGCGAGGCGCAGCCACAGCGCGCTTTGCGGATCTGCGTGCTCAGCCGCGAGGATAACTACAGCACCCGTCGCCTCGTGGAAGAGGGCGAAAAACGCGGCCATACGGTTGAAGTTATCAATACAACCCGCTGTTATATGGCGATAAACACTCTTGCGCCCGAAGTGCATTACGACGGCACACGCCTGCCGCGATACGATGCGGTCATCCCGCGCATCGGCGCGTCGATCACCCCCTATGGTACGGCGATCATCCGTCAGTTCGAGACGATTGGGACCTTCTGTGTCAATCCCTCTGCGGGCATCACAGCCAGCCGCGACAAGCTGCATGCGCACCAGATCATGTCGCGGGCCAAAGTCGGCATGCCCAACACCGCCTTTGCCGCCTCGCCCAAGGATACGGCCAATCTGATCGGTCTTGTGGGTACCGCCCCACTGATTGTGAAACTGCTGGAATCCACGCAGGGAAAGGGCGTCGTTCTGGCCGAGACAAAGAAAGCCGCAGAATCCGTGATCGATGCGTTTCGCGGATTGCGCGCCAATTTCCTCGTCCAGGATTTCGTGAAGGAAGCCGCGGGCGAGGATATCCGCTGTCTGGTCATTGCGGGCAAAGTGGTGGCGTCGATGAAGCGCACGGGCGCGGAGGGTGATTTCCGCTCCAACCTGCACCGGGGGGGATCGGCCAAATCTGTGCGAATTTCCCGGGAAGAACGGGAAACCGCCGTGCGGGCCGCACGGGCCTTCGGACTGGGACTTGCCGGGGTGGACCTTCTGCGATCCGAGAACGGACCAAAAGTGCTGGAGGTCAATTCCTCGCCGGGACTGGAAGGCATCGAGACCTCCACAAGCAAGAATATCGCCGGGTTGCTCTACGAAAGCATCGAATCGCGCGTCCGCCCCACCCCGATCCGACGCCGCAAAACCTCTGAGTCCCGCAGGGTTTGATGCCGCCTTTTCCACAAAAACGGCTGGATAGCTGCATTGTTACAACTGTTGGGCGATTCACTCTCTGGAAAAACAGTGAGCCGAGAAAAAAGTCGCAGGTTTCGTCAAAAATTCACTTACGTCCGCACAAGATTTCCGTATGCTGAAGAGTGTACGCAGACAATTTCGTCTGCGAGTGGTTTGGGGAAATAATATGAAAACCTTACTGACTGCAGCGTCGATTAGCGCATTTGCTTTGGCATCTGCCGCTAGCGCAGCTGTGATTAACTTCGAGACTGATGAGCCGGGCTCCGTAAGTGTACCAGGTGGCGACAACGATGGGCTTCAAGTGGGACCGTTCGATAGCGGTCTGACTGGCAACACTTTTACTTTAGAGTCTGATACGTTCGACTTCAACTTCGCGCCCCTTGGCCCTCCGTTCACGATTAGCCTGAACGGTGAGACCAATATTGCGTTCACGCAGAACAACGAAGGCTTGGGTGTCGACAACCAGAACCCGGACGGTGATATCGATATCGACGGCGCTGGAAGCAACGATATCGTTATTTTCCGGTTCTCCGAGGCGATCGCTTTGGATCGTATCATCTTCGAAGATATTGAAGGCGCAGATGACGTGACGTTCGTGACGTCGACAGGTTTTGGAGGCGCGATCGAATTCGATATCCAAGACTTGGCGTTTCTGGATACAGATGGTGACGAGGGCGTCGTCGATTTCGGTGGTCGGGAGATCACGGCATTTGGCATCGGTGCGCGCGGTTCAAACGACAGTTTCCGCATTTCGCGCGTTGAAATCAGCGCCGTACCGCTTCCCGCCGCTGGCTGGATGCTGCTGGCCGGTGTTGGTGGAATCGCGGCCATGCGTCGTCGCTCCAAGAAAAAGAGCTGACCACATACCAAACACCTAATGCTGCGGCGGCCTATCGGGCCGCCGTTTCTTTTTGCGAGCACGGCGATCTCTGGACGGTGTTCCGTGGCGTGCCTATATTGCCATCAGACAAGATGGGGACACGGCCATGACAGAGAATTCAGAGCTTTTGGAAGGCACGCCGATCATCGCGCCCTCCAGCACCGATCACGAGATGTATGATCAGGTGGTCGAAGCCTGCCGCTCTGTCTATGATCCCGAGATTCCGGTCAATATCTATGATCTGGGTCTGATCTACACCATCGCGATAGACGAAGAGAACGGCGTGCGTGTGGTTATGAGCCTGACCGCGCCAGGCTGTCCTGTAGCGGGCGAAATGCCGGGTTGGGTGGCCGAGGCCATCGAACCCCTGCCCGGGATCAAACAGGTCGATGTGGAACTCACATGGGAGCCCCCCTGGGGCATGGAAATGATGTCCGACGAAGCCAAGCTCGAACTCGGCTTCATGTAGGACCGACAGACCCCGCGCGGACGCAGATTTGCGTTTTGTGCGGCCTTCGCTGCTTTGTCACAAATCCGTCGTTGGTCTGTTACAGCCCGGGCGCAGAGCTGGCGACGAATGCTGCTGAAGGATCTCTGACATGCTACGACACTGCCTTGCCGCGGCCGCCCTGATGGCCTGCGCCCTGCCCGCATTGGGCGACACGCCTCAGACAGGCACCGACCAGATCGACTATGGACCCCGACCGCTCTTTCTGGTCGAGGCGATGACGGACAGCCCGCTTAAGGAGAAGCTGCTCTCTTGCGCCGGTCAGCCGCCCGCGCGCAGTGACTTTTCCATCGGTCACCGTGGAGCCCCCCTGCTCTTTCCGGAACACACCGTCGAGTCGAACGTGGCCGCGGCCCGCATGGGGGCGGGTATTCTGGAATGCGACGTGACATTTACCAAGGACAAGGAACTCGTCTGCCGTCATGCGCAGAACGACCTGCATACCACCACCGACATTCTTCTGGGCGATCTGGCACAGCCGTGCATCACGCCGTTCAGCCCGGCCTCCGGTGACAGCGAAGCCACGGCGGAGTGCCGGACCTCCGAGCTGACGCTTGCCGAGTTCCAGACCCTCACGCCCAAAATGGACAGCGCCGATGTGACCGCCACAACGCCAGAGGCCTATCAGGGCGGGATCGCGCCGTGGCGCACCAACCTGTTCACGGCGGATGCCACGCTGATGACCCATGCGGAGTCCATCACGCTCTTCAAATCTCTCGGCGCCAAGTTCACACCGGAGCTGAAAACCCCATCTATCGAAATGCCGTTCGACGGGTTCAGCCAGCAGGATTACGCCCAGAAACTCGTGGATGAATACAAGGCGGCGGGCATCCCGGCCGGGGATGTCTGGCTCCAGTCTTTCAATCTTGAAGACGTGCTTTACTGGATCGAGGCGGAGCCGGACTTTGGCGCGCAGGCGGTGTATCTCGATGACAGCTACTCGATCGACGGCTTCGATCCGATGGATCCCGCGACCTACCCCGATTCCATGCAATCGCTCTATGACCGGGGCGTGCGCTATATCGCGCCGCCGCTCTGGATGCTGGTCACCAGCGAGGCAGGCCAGATCGTGCCCTCCGCGTATGCAAGGGAGGCGCAGGCCGCAGGGCTGAACATCATCACATGGACGCTGGAACGTTCGGGCCCTCTGGGCAGCGGCGGCGGCTGGTACTTCCAATCCATCGCCGATGTGACGGACAATGACGGCGTCTACTACGAACTCCTGCATGTGCTGGCACAGGATGTGGGCGTTGTCGGTGTCTTTTCGGACTGGCCCGCGACAGTGACCTACTACGCCAATTGCATGGGGCTCTGACCCGTATTTGGCCAGATGATTGCACTCTGCGGGCGGTCCTGCTTGAGACGGCCCGTGCACCCGCATGTTCGAGAAGGGCTTGAGAAGCGTCACACACGCGTCTATTTTATGTGACAGGCATTAAAGGACGCGACGATGTTTGCCATTCCGGGAAAACAAGCGGTCACCATGACGGACAAGGCGGCCGCTCAGATTGCGAAACTGATGGATAAGGACGGCCATCAGGGGTTGCGCATCGGGGTCAAGAAGGGCGGTTGCGCCGGCATGGAATACACCATGGATTACGTCGCCGAGGTCGATCCCAATGATGAGGTGGTCGAACAGAGCGGCGCCCGCGTGATGATCGCGCCCATGGCACAGATGTTCCTGTTTGGAACAGAGATCGACTATCAGGTGTCTTTGCTGGAATCGGGCTTTGTGTTCAAAAATCCCAACGTGACGGAAGCCTGCGGATGCGGCGAATCGATCAAATTCGCCGGAATGTAGAACCGCCTTGACGTCCCCCTGCCCTTTGCGATCGCCTGCTTCACGAGCCGCGCATGCCGCGTAAGCTGGCCGCTGGCAATTGGAAGATGAACGGGACCGGGGCCGCTCTGTCAGAACTCGATGCCTTGATCACGGCGCATCCAACGCCCCGTGTGGATCTCCTGATTTGCCCGCCGGTTTCGCTTCTCCATCGCGCGGCGGATCGTGTGGCCGGTCACGCGCTCTGGCTGGGCGGACAGGACTGCCATGAGGCCGCGTCAGGGGCGCATACCGGCGACGTCTCTGCCGAGATGCTGGCAGAGGCCGGTGCAAAAGCGGTGATCGTCGGCCATTCCGAGCGGCGCGCGGATCATCACGAAACCGATGCCATCGTCCAAAGCAAGGCCCGCGCCGCACATCGGGCTGGCCTCACAGCTATTCTCTGCGTCGGCGAGACACTGGCCGAACGGGACGCCGGTAAGGCCCTCGATATCGTGAGCCAGCAGATCACCGGCTCTTTGCCCGCAGGGGCCACGGCGGACAATACCGTCATCGCTTATGAGCCCGTCTGGGCCATTGGCACAGGTCATGTGCCCACGACCGCGCAGATCGAAGAGATGCACGCGATGATCCGCGCCCGTCTCTCTGATCTGATGGGAGAGGCACAGGCGGCCCGGATGACCCTGCTTTATGGCGGGTCGGTGAAGGCCAGCAATGCGGCAGAGATCTTTGCGATCCCGCATGTGGATGGCGCGCTTGTCGGCGGCGCCAGCCTGAGCGCGGCTGATTTCTCGCCCATCATCTCTGCGCTAGAGGACGCTTAGTCTGAACTCAGCGGCAAGGCCGTTGTCGACTTGATCTCTTCCATGGAGAGCAATGCCGTCACGTTATAGACGTTCACCTCTGAGATAAGCGCCTGGTAGAACGTGTCATAGGCGCGGGCATTGGCAACCAGCACCTTCAGAATGTAGTCGATATCGCCCGCCAGCCGATGCGCCTCCAGCACTTCCGGACGCGCCCGCACGGCGCGCAGGAACATCTCCTGCCAATCTGCGTCATGCGATGAGGTTCGGATCAAAACGAAGAAACAGGCTTCAAACCCGAGAGCGTCCGGATTGAGCAGAAACGTCTGCTGCCGGATCACCCCGGCCTCTCGCAATTTGCGGATTCGATTCCAGACCGGGGTCTTTGAACTGCCCACCGAACGCGCGATATCGTCCAGCGATTGCCCGCCATCCGCCTGCAGCTCGATGAGGATTTTCCGGTCTAGCTCGTCAATCTGGACGCTCATTCCATTTTTCCTTGTTTGTCGGAACGATCTGTTTGCGTGCGAGACAAGATGGAACATACGTTCTTATTTGTCCGCGCATATGGCGCAAATGCGGGAATATTTTCTATATGTTCTGTAGTCAACCGCCATTCGAGACGCGAGAGCCATGCAGCATTTCCCGATTTTCGTAGCCCTTGCGGGGCGTCGCGTGACCCTGTCGGGCGGCGGTGAGGCCGCCTTGGCCAAATTGCGGCTTCTGCTCAAGACCGAGGCGCATATCACCGTCTTCAGTTCTGATCCGGAAAACGAAATCGAGACCTGGGCCGCAGAAGGCCGGCTTCGTCTGGTGCGGCGCGGGATGGAGCCCGGCGACGCGCGCTGCGCGGTGCTGCACTACGCCGCCGACGAAGAGCGCATCGAAGACGCCCGCACGACAGCCCTGGCACGGGCGGACGGGGCGCTGACTAACATCGTCGACAATCTGGGCGACAGCCAGTTCATCACACCCGCCATCGTGGACCGCGACCCGGTGACCGTGGCGATCGGGACAGAAGGCGCCGCCCCGGTTCTGGCGCGTGCGATCAAGGCCGACCTTGAAGAACGACTGCCAGCCACACTGGGGCCGCTGGCGAGGATCGGCAAGGCGTTTCGCCGCGCGGTCGAGGTGCTGCCGATGGGCCGCAAGCGCCGTGATTTCTGGTCCGACTACTATTTCGGCGCGGGCCCTCGCGCCTTTGCCGAAGGGGGCGCGGCAGCGGCGGAGGAGACGTTGCCCGCCCTGCTTGACCGTCATCAGCACGCCAGAGAGCGCGACGGCCATGTGGCCTTTGTGGGCGCAGGTCCCGGCGATCCTGAGCTCCTGACGCTAAAGGCACGCAAGGCGCTCGATACCGCGGATGTGGTGATCCACGACCGTCTTGTTGCGCCGGAGATTCTGGAGCTCGCACGGCGCGAGGCCATCCTGATCAATGCCGGAAAAGAAGGGTTCGGGCCATCCATGGCCCAGAACGCCATTAACGCTCTTATTGTGGAACACGCCACCGGCGGTGCACAGGTTGTGCGGCTGAAGGGCGGCGATCCCACGGTTTTTGGCCGTCTGGATGAAGAGATCGACGCGGTCATGAGTGCCGGGATCGACTGGCATATCGTGCCCGGGATTACGGCGGCGTCGGCGAGCGTGGCGGCCCTGGGTCAAAGCCTGACGAAGCGGGGACGGAACTCTGGTCTGCGCCTTGTGACAGGTCACGACATGAAGGGGTTTGCCGATCACGATTGGGCGGCACTCGCGAAGCCGGGCGAAGTTGCGGCCGTTTACATGGGCAAGAAATCCGCCCGCTTCATTCAGGGACGTTTGTTGATGTACGGGGCCGATCGGGACACGCCGGTGAGCCTGGTGGAACATGCCAGCCGCCCGGATCAGCGTATTCTGGCAACGACGCTCGATGAACTCGTGCGAGATATGGACGCCGCCGACCTGTCCGGCCCTGTCCTTATGTTTGTGGGTCTGGCCCCGCGCGCGGCCCAGGACGCACTTGCCTCACCGGAAATCCAGTCCGCACAGGAGATGGCCTGATGCCCAAAGCCTTTACGCCAAAAGTTGTCACCGCCAATGCCCTGATCGAAGGCGACGTCGTCTACCAGACGGCCGATGATCGCTGGACACGCGAGCTGGCGGATGCCGAGTTGATCATCGAGGAAGACCTCGCCAAGTTGCGTCTCGCGCAGGCCGAGGGGCAGCCTGAAGAGGTCGTTGGCCCCTATCTCGCCGATGCCACCCCGTCCGAGGACGGCCCGCAACCCACCCATTTCCGGGAAGATTTCCGGCGGACAGGTCCGTCGAATTACTTCCACGGCAAACAGGCAGAGCTGAGCTGACCCAATGTATGATTATTCTGAATTCGACGCGGCCTTTGTCGCCGAACGCAACCGCCAGTTCCGCGCGCAGGTGGACCGTCGTGTCGCCGGTCACCTGACGGAAGAGGAATTCAAGCCGCTGCGCCTGATGAACGGCCTCTACCTGCAACTGCACGCCTATATGCTGCGGGTGGCGGTGCCCTACGGCACGCTGAACCCCAGCCAGATGCGCCAGCTGGCCTATATCGCGGACCGGTGGGATAAGGGCTATGGTCATTTCACGACACGCCAAAATATCCAATATAACTGGCCCAAGCTGCAGGATGTGCCTGATATGCTGGATGCGCTGGCCGATGTTGGCATGCACGCGATCCAATCCTCTGGCAACACGATCCTCAACGTGACCGCGGATCACTTTGCCGGCGCGGCCGCAGATGAGATCGCAGACCCGCGTCCCGTGGCCGAACTGCTCCGCCAGTGGTCGACCGACCATCCGGAATTCCAGTTCCTGCCGCGGAAGTTCAAGATTGCCGTCACCGGCTCACCCAATGCCCGCGCGGTGATCAAGGCGCATGACATCGGCCTTCAGATCGTCGAGCGGGACGGTGACATCGGCTATCGCGTGGTCGTGGGCGGCGGCCTCGGCCGCACCCCTATGAGCGGCAAGGTGAGCAGTGACTTTGTCACTCAGGACGATCTGTTGCCCTACCTCGAGGCCATTGTCAGTGTCTGGAATCAGATCGGACGGCGCGACAACAAATACAAGGCGCGCATTAAGATCACCGTGCATGAGCATGGAATCGACGAGATTCGCGCGCGTGTGGACGAACGTTTTGCCGTGATCCGCCCAAGCTTCAACGGTGTCGATCTGGCGCTATTCGAAGAGATCAGGACCGCCTTTGCCCCGCCGCGTTTCCGTCAGGAGAGCACGGCGATCTATGAAACGGCGCGCAAAACCGATCCGATCTTCCGGGCCTGGGCCGCTACAAACCTCTCTGCGCATCGCGCAGAGGGCTACGCGCTTGTACAAATCAGCCTGAAGGCGCATGGCGCAACGCCGGGCGACGCGACAGCGGAACAGATGCGCGTGATGGCCGATCTGGCGGAACGCTACGGACATGATGAATTGCGCATCAGCCACGAGCAGAACGTGATCCTGCCGCATGTCCACAAATCCGACCTGCCCGCGATCCATTCCGAGTTGAAAAAACATGGTCTGGCCACGTCGAATATCGGGCTCATCTCGGACATCATCGCCTGCCCCGGCATGGATTATTGCGCGCTGGCGACGGCCCGCTCGATCCCAATCGCACAGGAGATCGCAACCCGCTTTGACGAGTTGAAGCTTGAACACGATGTCGGGCCGCTCAAGATCAAGATCTCGGGCTGCATCAATGCCTGCGGTCATCACCATGTCGGTCATATCGGTATTCTCGGCCTCGACCGGGCGGGCGTCGAAAACTATCAGCTCCCGCTCGGCGGCGATCACACCGAAAGCGCGGCCATTGGCGACCGCACCGGTCCGGGATTCTCCGCAGAGGAGATCATTCCAGCGATCGAACGTCTGGTTCACGCCTATCTCGATATCCGTCACGAGCGTGACGAGACCTTTCTTCAGACCTACAAAAGGGTGGGCATGGAGCCGTTTAAAGCCGCATTGTACGATCAGGATAAGGCCGTTGCCGCAGAGTGAGGCCATATCCGACAACGACACGCGTGTGGCAGGACTGAACGACTGGTACCGCCAGCATGCCGCGCATGCTGTTCTGGATCAGGTGCTTGATCAGCGTTCCTGGGGACGGATCGCTCTTGTCTCCAGCTTTGGGGCGGAATCGGTTGTGTTACTGCATCTGGTTTCCCTGATCCGGCGCGATACGCCGGTACTGTTTCTGGACACGGAGCTGCTGTTTGCCGAAACACTCGTCTACCAGCAGGAATTGGCGGAACGTCTGCGATTGTCCGATGTCCGGGTGATCCGGGCCAACGATGCGGCGCTGCACCGGGAAGATCCGGACAGAAAACTGCACAAGCGCGATCCGGATGCATGTTGCACCCTGCGTAAAACCCGCCCGCTCGCGCGGGCGCTGCAGGACTTCGATGGCTGGATCACGGGGCGCAAGCGCTTCCACGGCGGCGCGCGGGACAGTCTCGATTTTTTCGAGGCCGAAACCGGCACCGGTCGCATGAAGGTCAATCCGCTGGCCCATTGGACGCGCGCCGACGTGCAGACCTATATCGAGGAAAACCGCCTGCCGCGTCATCCGCTGGTCGCCAAGGGCTATCCTTCAATCGGATGCATCCCCTGCACCAGCCCCGCAGAAGAACATGAAGACCCGCGCGCAGGGCGTTGGCGTCACTCAGAGAAAACTGAATGCGGTATTCACTTCGAGAATGGCCGCGCGATACGAACAGGAGCTCCCGCATGAGCGTGATTGTAACCGATAGCGGCTTTGGTGAAGACGATTGGTCTGACGGGTTTGCCGCCCCGGAGCAGGCCACGCCGGGCGTGGCTCTCGATCTGGCCTCCGACGCGGATCCGCTGGCCCTGCGCGACATATTGGACAACGTGGCCATGATACGCATCGATTTCCCAAGTTTTGCCGATGAGCGCGGCTTCACCATCGCACGGCAATTGCGACTG
>ERZ1740060.612-NODE-612-length-16922-cov-3.478864_pt1 | contig 16922 bp, 14 predicted proteins | sample MGYA00581743_ERZ1740060 | MGnify/ENA primary metagenome ERZ1740060 (study PRJEB43018, sample SAMN04849235) | marine metagenome | isolation source: floating plastic debris | place: Pacific Ocean | collected 2008-08-27 | study: EMG produced TPA metagenomics assembly...
ATCCTGGGAGCCGCCGCGCTGCCTGACATCGGCCAGCTCTTCCCGAACGACGACCCGTCCAATGAGGACAGAGCGTCAGAGGAGTTTCTTACCGAAGCGGTCCGTCAGGTACGAACTCGTGGATGGGCCCTAGCCAATATCGACCTGACCATCCTGCTTCAGGCTCCGAAGCTCGGACCACACAAGAGCATCATCCGAGAGCACCTCGCTGGGCTCGTCGGGCTACCGGTTGAACGCGTAAATCTCAAGGGAAAGACGGGCGAACACGTCGGGCCCGTGGGAGAAGGACGAGCCATCGAGGCGCATGCGGTTGTCTTGCTTGGACGAGTGGACGAGGAGACTTAAGGCAGATCAGAGAGTCTTAGAGCGCCTCGCGGACCGCTTCGTGCGCCATGGGTTTTGGCTCAACCTGGCCGGCTGGCACCACGCCCTCAGTGAGCTTCTGGCGGAGGGCCGGGGCGGCCTTGAATCCGCAGGTCTCACTCGCGGGGATTGTGATCGGCTCGCCCGTACTCGGCTTTGTCCCGTCACGAGCACTGCGGTGGCGACGGATGAAGCTCCCAAAGCCGGTAATCTTCACGCGGACATCTTCAATAAGGCCGTCGGAAATCGTGACGAGCACGATGTCGACATACTGGGCGGATTCGCCTCGGGTGATGCCCATTGTGGAAGCGACTCGATCGATCAGATCGCTCTTATTCATGGCACAGGCTCCGCAGTCGGCTGCCTGGAAAACGCACAGGGTGCAGCTATTGGCTCCTGAGGAACGCGTCCACGCTCCCCGTTGGGGGGTTATCGGCGCATGCACCCAAACCAATGAAGAACTTCGTGCCGGAATCGGCGCCTCGTGTTCTTGAGGGATCCAACCCAGGATCCACCTAGACTCGGTCGCGATGACTCGAACCCATACAAAGTCCTACGTTCGCTTCATGAACCTAGTCCATTCTGCGTCCGGGCACACGGGCATGAGTGTCCACGAAACGGATGGCGAGGGCTCGATATGACAAACGATGACCACACCACCCTGCCGCTGGTCGTCCAGACGGAGACGCTTGAACGTGCAGCGCAAGAGTGGCTGCGCGAGCGGGCACGCCTCGAAGTGTGCCCCTACGACGACTCGCGGCTGCTGGATTTGCTCCCTCACGCTGAGGGTCTGGTGGTGCGAACCTACACGCGAGTGAACGAGGCGATGCTGGCCCTAGCTCCAAACCTGAAAGTAGTCGGACGGGCTGGCGTTGCGCTGGAGAACATCGACATCGCGGCGTGCCGGGCAAGGGGCGTCGAGGTCGTCCATACGCCTGCGGCCAACACACAGGCGGTCGTCGAATTCGTGTTGTGTCTGCTGTTCGATGCGTTGCGACCACGCGTGTTCCTTGATGGTCCGCTCGAGGGCGAAGCATGGCACGCCGCCCGTCGAGATCTGCAGGGTGAGTGCCACCTGGCTGACCTGGACGTCGGCATCCTGGGATTCGGGCGCATCGGCAGCCGCGTCGGTCGTGCGCTCACGGCGCTGGGTTGTCGCGTGCGATTCCATGATGTCGTGGACATCCCACCGGAAGCTCGACATGGATGCGAACTGGTATCGCTCGAGGAATTGCAGCGCACCTCGCAAGTGCTCAGCATCCACATCGATTGGCGGGAAGGCAATCACCACTTCGTGAACGCGGAGTTCTTGGACGCGCTGCGTGCGGACTGCATCGTGGTGAACACAAGCCGCGGCCTGGCACTCGATCCGCAAGCGATGGCCCGTTGGCTCGCCGCCAACCCGAAAGCCCGGGCGCTGCTCGATGTCCACGATCCTCACGAGCCGCTCGACCCCGCGTACCCGCTGCTCGGCGGGCCCTACGCGCACCTCGCCCCACACATCGCCGCGGCGACAGCCCCAGCACGGCTCAATATGAGCTGGGTGGTCCAGGATGTCATCGCGGTATTGGAGGGACGTGAGCCGAAGTATCGAGCGCCGGGCTAGCGCATCCATCAGGCATCGGCTGGTGCTGCGACGGCTTGCGCCAGCCGCCGCGTGATCGGCGTCTCGCCCTCAAACTTCTTGAGCACGAGCGACGCGAGTTCATGCCACTCGTGGTCCTCACGCTGCTCGTCGTCGAGTTCTACGAGATGGGCGCTGCCCCTGTTCAGCCAATACCGTGCGTCTTGTGGTATCAACCCCTCGACCTGCCTTGCCTGAGACTCCATCAACTCTGCATCGATCTCTAGTGAAGGCAAGACCCGACGGACTCGCCGCTTGCCGTGCGCCATGAGCAGGATGAGCGCCGACAACACGCCAAACGCGTACATGCTGCGGGGGATGCCGTAGTTGTCGTCGCTTTCGGCATCAGAACACCACACCAGTACGTGGCATGCGCACGCGAGCTCTTCTGGCCCGAGCGCTGCGGCGGCACGCACAGATCGAGCCACACGCCCAGGTAGTGCGAGGATTCGACCACGACTTTCATAGCGCGTCCCCAGGAGTAGCGCGACGAGGCAGGCAAAATGCAGCGTCGCTGGCGGACGCGGGCCACCGGTGTACCAATTGTTCGACCGGAGTTGAATCGATTCGTCATCGTGACGTTCGATGGGTTCCCAGTCACCCTCGTTCAGCAGTGCGCAGATCGCCGCGTCGAGGTCTCGGTCGTACCAGTCAAACTCACCGGCGCACGTGTCACAGCGCACATGGTGCGTTCCCGCCTTGGCGAGCCGGGCTTGAACCTCCTCGAAGCTTGCCTCGAACGGAGGCGTCCATCGCGGTACGGCCACTCGACCCTACTCCGCGCTCCACACCACGTTGCCCGCTTCGTCGTAGAACTTCGCCACGGGATTGCCCGATCGCATCACGCCGAAGAAGGCTCGGCTGTTGCCGTTGTCATCCGCGAAGCCGATCCGCAGCGCTTCTTTTGTAAAGCCCAGCCAGGCGCGGGTATGGCCCTTGTCGTCTGCCAGCGTCATGCCCGGACCGGCGGTCGACAGCGACAGCTTCATGCGGACGGTGCCCGCCTCGTCGTGGAACAGGAAGGTCGGGCCGTCCCGGTCGGCGGTCAGCAGTGCCCGCTCGCCTCCATCTTCGTCGACGAGCCGAAGTGATTGCGTGGAAACCCCCTTCGCGACCTCGGAACGAAGCGCGTGCAGTTCGGCCTTCAGAGACTCGACTTGGGCTTCGAGCGAAGCCGCTCCGTTGTTGGTGGCGTCTGACATAGTGTTCCTCCGCTGTGGTCCGGTACGTCGTATCGCGAACCATACGGGCAGTTGCCAAGGCCTGCACCGCTCACGGAGGGATAAACCAGATGGCGAACAGGGATGGAACTCGACGCGGCGCGACCTTACCACAGGCATGTGCAGCGATCGCTGCCATGGGCATCTTGGCCATCATCGTCCTCCCCATGTTCGGGGCGGCCCGATTTGCCGCGGGCGCGCATCTGGCGGTCGGGCACGCGCGGGATATTGCCTCCAGCATCGAGCGAATGGCAACGGACACCGGCGTGTATGCCCCAGCGTTTCGCAGCGATAGCCCGGACGGCATCACGCATTACTCAGCGGCCTTGTTAGCAGACGGGTACGTCGCCCACGAGTTGACCTTTACGAGCCCGCTCGTTGTGGATGGCGGCGCCCCACCGATGGATGATCTCGCTGCACAAGCCGAGCGGCTTGCGTTCACTGTCAACGGCGCGATCATGCCGCCGGAGCCGCTCGCGTACTCGGGCACGGATCGGCACTATCGCCAAGTGGTCCACGCGGACACCGCACGCCAAGCCAAGCCGCAGTGGACGCGTCGATCAGAGCCTGTCGCGCCCTCCAGCACCGCGCTCGTCACCGAGTGGTATGCGGCCCAAGACTGGGGTGCACTCATGCAGGGCCAGATGATGATGAGCCATCTGCCAATCGTGCCCTTCGTTGGCTCGACAACAGGGCGCAGCCCTGAGCGAGAGGCCGTCGCGGGCGCAAGCGTCACGCCCTTCGAATACCCCAGTGTGGACGAGATCTTCCATGACGGCGAAGACTTCCGTGAAGTCTTGACCAGCCGAGGTGCGACAGACATTAACGCCTTGGGCCGAACCCACCGCACCAATGACGGCCAGGGCGCAGCGTGGATGGTCATGCTCGATGGCTCCGCCAGACTCGCCACGCCGCGCCAGAGCGTCGAGCAGCGGCTCTGGGGGCGTGCCTTCCACAGCATCACCGGCGGTCAAGGTGTTCGATAGCGGCCGATCTGGCTGAGGATGGTCTTGTCGGTAATCTTGTCGTCCGCCGCGAGCATGAATGCCTTGCTCAAGATGATCGCCAGCGTGCGATCACCCTCAAACGGCAAGAACAAGTCGCGCCCTGAGTTGGTCGTGCCCTGCACGATACAGAGATACTCACTGTCCGGCTCCATCAGTATGTTACCGCTGCCCAGGTGGATCTTGTACGTCCGTTTCGTACCGCGCACGATCAGGAAGCGATCGTCCAGTTCGCATACGTCAGCGATCTCTAGTCGTGGGATGAGGCGACTGAGGATGCCGTGTCGTGTCTTCGCACTCTCAGCGAGTTCACCAAAGCTGTACGCGCTCCAGTAGTCTCGAAACCGTCCTTCGGGCCCACCATCAGACCACTCAGGGTTGTTGCCGACGCTGGCGACGCCCACGAAGAGGTCGGCGTCGCGAAAGCACTCGCTGAGCACAATCGGGGGAACATGCTCGATCGTATGCGTCGCGTCGTCTTTCACTCGGGTGTCCGCGCGAGAGATCCGTTCCTGAGCGGTCGCGAGGAAGCGATACGAACCAGACCCGACCACCATCTCCGGATCCCGCGCATCACCGAGCCCGCTGATCCAAAACTCGACGCGCAGGTTCCATTCACTCAGATCTCGCCGCGCGGGCACACCCTCGTCTCCGCTGATCGCCATCTGCAGCGATAGCTTCCAGCCGCGTTCGCGAGCGAGCGCGTTGAACTGATACTGCTCCACCGCATGAGCGGCAAATCGATTCGAGTACACGCCCGTCTGTCGCTCGGCGTCGGTCAGCAGGTACACCTCTCGATGGGCCTGCTTGAAGGGCTGGCAGATGCGGTTGCTCTCATAGAAGTCTCGCCAGGCTGCCACGTCGTCGCGCGCCGCGCTTTCACTTCCCAATTCGTCGCTCTCGATCGGGTGCCACAGTGTCACTGTGGAACCCTCGGCCGGTTCAAACGGCCGCCCATCGGCACGCACGAGTTGGCCGTCGGCGTGTGGCGGCTCATCGGCATCACCTCTGAGCCATGCCGCCGCCACCCTCTGCTTTCCGTCATCAAAAACCCAGATCAGCCGGCGTGCAATCACGCCAACGAGCGGATGGTCGAGATATCGCTCCCGCCACACATCGACGGACCACCGCCTTCGTTCGAGGAAGCCTCGCTCGATCCGCAGCCGCTGGGAGGGCAGCATGACCTGGATGTCCTTGAGCGCCGACTTCAACTCCTTTACGGTGTCCGCGTTGTCACGCCTCACGTCCGCAGGTACGGACTTGACCATCTTGCCCTTGCTGTTCGTCCAATGCAACGAAGCGGCCAGCGTGTGGCCAACACGAATCTGAGCTTCGCAGTCACCCAGTTGCTCGCGGAGAACGCCCACGGCTGCGAGCCCATACGAGGGCACGGCCATCTCCTCGATCTCGCTGCGCGGCATGCCCTCTCGCTCAGCGGCCCGATCGAGCGCTTTGCCGATCATGGACTGGGCGGTTCCGAACTTGACCTTGGTACGCAGGCGCGACAGATGGCCAATCGCGGCAGTGCCCGGCATGGCACCCAATGCGTACACCGCCGCATTGCCGAGCCCGATCAGCCTCGCGGTTTGCCCAGGCGGCTTGCGATAACACGAGATCGCCAGTGCTGCCAGGGTGCGGGCCATCTCGGGAGACTCAGTCCACGCGGCGATCCAGCACAAGCCCCGAAGCATGTCCGAGTGTGGTATTTCGATGTGTTGGTCGTAGATTGCCCGCCATGCATCGTTCTGGCCTTTCGGGATCGTTCGGGGCTCGTCAACCAATGGGAACCAAGCGAAAAGGCAGCGTCGAACCTCGTCTTCGCAGAGCTCAGAGACCCTCTCCCGTGCGACCGTCGACCACTTCTTTGTTGGCTTGCCTCCCGAAGAGTCCATGCACTGCCGCAAGAACTGGATCCAGGTCACGCGCACTGACTCATCGAGAGGCGACAGGTATGAAATCGCCGCATCGCTCCACGCCTCGCCCGGCTCTATTGGCAACTTGAGGTCGCCCGGGAGCATCTTGCGGATCTTACTTGCCAGCTCTCGTTCATCGAACTTGCCGAGTTCGAGCCCCTCGGCGCCCCGGCGCAACGCGGCTCGCAGCACCTCATCGGAAGCCAAATCCCTATGAAAGCGACCAAGTTGGATAACCAGTGAGCGCAGCGCTGGCGCATACGCACTCACTGGCGTTGCCCGCGCGAGCGTTGCATCGATGATCACCGTCGCATCGGCGGCCGTCAACGGGAGCTTCTTCTCGAGCAAGGCTCCGCATAGCGACAGGAGGTGGTATGCCGGCCATTCAACTTGATCTTCGCCGTGCTGAGGCCCGTACATCCCAGGCCCCGTTCTTGGATGGGTCATCGCCGAGAGCACAAATCGAACCTGGTCTTCGCGCGAAAACGCCTTGACGTCTTCTTCGATAGCACGCTGCATCGCCCGACGGTCGGCGCCGAGTACTCCCTCCAGGCGAGAATACATGGCGAGGCATCGCTCGACGGCATCCTGGAAAGTCTCCTGATCGGCAACGAACTCGCTCACCCCCCCACCAACGGCACCAGCCTCAGGAACGTCACCTCCAAGCCCGGCGAGATCGTGAACACCTCGTCGAGATCGGTCGCCTGCTTCTCGCCGATGAGCACCAGCACGCGTCGGTCCACGAATGCCTCGGTCGCCAACTCGAACTGGGCCTGCCAATCGATCTGCCGTGGCGTCCGCTTCTCCCGCGCCGCTGCGGAATTGAGCAATTCCTCCAGATCGCGTGGCCGCACGAGCCCCCGGAACCGGTTGTCTTCGCCCGCGCGTGCCCGACGGTTGTGGTCGTCGACCTCCTGGTACACCCGCTCGCGGATCAGTTCGCGAATGGTCAGCCGCTCGTCGGGCACCGTCAGCTCATAGGAATCGACATCCTGCCCGCTCGATGCACCAAGCCCCTCGTCACGGATCGTCAGTCTCGCTGGCATGTCCAGTCCTCCCTCAATGGATCCTCATGGGCTTGATACACCAATCGCGAAACATCGTTGCAGCGCGGGGAGCCCCGCACCCCGCCTATCCTGCGTTCGTGATCAAGATCGAACGCATCACGCCTGAAAGCCCGCTGTTCGCCAGCTCTGTCGCGCTTCGCGAGTTGGTGCTCTTGAACCCCATCGGCTACGACCATGCGAAGTTCGTCGCCGAGTATCCCAGCGTCGACGAGCGGGCCGAGCACTTTGTCGCCGTCTTCGACCATCCCACCGGGCCGAGGGTCGTCGGCTGCCTGCTGCTGCTGACCGATGAGCAGCCCAGTGAGAATGGGCAGACGCAGGCCAAGGTCATGCAGATGGCCGTCGATCCGCAGCGGCAGGGCGAGGGACTCGGGCGGCGATTAGTCGTCGCGGCAGAGGCGCGCGCGTTCGGCGAGCTCGCGCTGAGCCGACTCTATTGCCACTCGCAGGACCGAGCGATCGAGTTCTACAAGGCCATCGGCTGGCACCCGGAAGGCGAGCCCTTTGAGGAAGCGGGCATCGGCCACATGAAGATGGTCCTCGACGCCCCACCGCATCCCACCAGTGACACCGCGAGCACGCTCGAGGGCGATCCGTTGTATGGGGATGGGGTCTAGGCGCGAGCAATGGGCAGCAGGCAATGGGAAGACACGAGGCCCGAGCCTGGGCCCTTGCGTTCTGACCTGCAGATTGGAACCGGACAACGCCTTCCACCGAGTCCACGCAGTAAGACGTGGGGCCTCTTGAGTGCGTCCGTACAAGTGTCCCACGCCTCACGGCGTGGGCTCGTCAGCAATCTATGCCTACCGACAACCCGCACTCAGGGCAAATGTCAACGCCTTGCCCAAGTTCGTAGGCGCAGGCGATACAGCGGCCTTGCTTGCGACGGCGGCGTATGCGAACGAGGCGCAGGCTGGCGAGCACGGCGATCGCGAGAGTGGCATAAAACAGAGTGTTCGCGATCAGTCCGGGCCATATGGGACGGAGGGGCAAGTTGACGTATGTCGAGAGGAATGAAACTTCGACGAGTTCGTCAAGGTGGAACGCCGACCAGCGCGAGGACGTTCGCCGAGTGACCGCACGGCCCATGCCGCCATACCAGGGCCAGCCAAAGGAAAGGGCGTAAACGGCCTGCGCATCGCCGGGGTATGGCAGCCGTGCGAAGTCTGGACGAGGGTCGTTTCCGGGATTGATCCAACCGGAAAGTAACCGTTGCTCCGCCGGTTCCAACGGCTTGGGGCACCAATGCGTGGCCCACAAGCGCTGGCCGAACCAGTCATTGCGCGAGATCATCTCGATATGGTCGCCCCGGTCGATGTCGCCTTCCCAGTGGGCGTCCGGATAGCTAGCCTGCGAAGCGTGATGCACGCGGGCGACCATAGCCGCCACCGGCACGCTCGCCACCGCCAGCAGCATCCCGACCACCACGCTGGCGATCAGCATGCGGAGGGACACGATGCGGTGGGCGGTGCAGGCGGCCATCGGGGCAAGAGTAACACGACACGCCGTGCCGGAGGCATCGCCGACGCGTCGGGTTGGCCGCCCATCGTGTTGGTACGGCTTCCGACCGTGCTCGCCCGGTTGCCAATCGCGTTGGATGGGCCTCCGATCGCGTTGGTAAGCCCGCGGATCGCGTTGGGGCGGCCTTCCATCGCGTCAGGAAGGCCCGCCGAACGTTCGGATGCTCTTCCTAACGCGTCAGGAATCGTCCCTGCGCCGTGTTTTCGGACGCTCAGCCGCGGCTGGCACGGCCGCCCGCTGGTCGTGGCTTGCGACCGGGCTTGCCGCCGGGCCGACCGCCCTGGCTGCGCGGGCCGGGACCCGATCGTGGGCCGCCGCGGTGGTTGCTCCCGTTGCGACGCGGGTTCTTCTGGCCGCCGAAACCGGTGCTCGGACCGCGTGATCCACCGCCGCTACGCGGCTTGCCGCGGGGCTTGGGCTTCGACGCCGGCCGCTCGGAGCGCGCTTCTCGCTTGGGTGCGACGTACGGCTTGGCGAGGTGCTCGAGCTCAAAGGGCAGCTCGTCGCCCGGCTGGATGTCCGCCTTGGTGCGACGCACGATGTCGGCCATATCGCGGGCCTCTTCAGGCTCGCACAGCGTGATCGCCACGCCCGAGGCGCCGGCGCGGGCCGTGCGGCCGACGCGGTGCACGTAGGTCTCCGAGTCGACGGGCAGGTCATAGTTGATCACATGCGTGATACCGCTGACGTCGATACCGCGGCTGGCCACGTCGGTGGCGACGAGCACGCCGTAGGGGTCCTGCTTGAAGGCGTCGAGAGCGCGGATGCGGGCGTTCTGGGTCTTGTTGCCGTGGATGGCATTGGCGGACAGGCCAGTGCGGCCGAGCTGCTTCACGACGCGGTCGGCCCCGTGCTTCGTGCGCGTAAACACGAGCGTGCGGCCGACGTGCTCGCGTGAGAGCAGCGCCCGGAGCAGCTCGGGCTTGTTGGACTTCGTGACGGTGTAGGCCTGCTGGGCGATACGCTCGACGGTGGTCGACTCGGGCGCGGTCTCGAGATGCACCGGCTCCTTGAGCAAGCCGTTGGCAAGCGCCTTGATCGCCTTGGAAGCCGTCGCACTGAAGAGCAGCGTCTGGCGGCTCTCGGGCGTCAGCGCCGCGATGCGCTTCATGTCGGGCAGGAAGCCCATGTCCAGCATGCGGTCGGCCTCGTCGAGTACGAGTGCCTCGATCTCGCTGAGGTCGATCAGGCCCTGTTGGTGCAGATCCATGAGGCGGCCGGGCGTGGCGATGAGCACGTCAACGCCGCCCTTGAGCGCCTTCTCCTGGCGGTACTGGCCGACGCCGCCGTAGACCGCCGTGTGACGCAACGGCAGGTTCCGGCCATAGGCGACGAACGACTGGAAGATCTGGACCGCGAGCTCACGTGTCGGGCACAGCACGAGCGCACGTGGCGGACGGCCTCGCTTGCCACGCTGCTGCTTCTTCCCGTTGTGGGTCCGCTTGGGCCCGCCCGCGTGGCCTGCCTCGAACAGGTCGTGCAGGATCGGCAGCGCGAACGCCGCGGTCTTGCCGGTGCCGGTCTGGGCGGTGCCGAAGACATCGCGGCCCTCCAGCACGGCAGGGATGGCCAGCGCCTGGATCGGGCTGGGCGTCTCGTAGCCGCGATCGGCGAGAACGGCGGCGATGGGCTCGGCCAAGCCGAGCGTGTCAAAGTTCGGAGTCGGGTTTTCAGACAAGACGGATCGCTTTCGCCCGTGGACGGGCACTCTGGCCGCCGCGCAGTGCTCAACAGGCAAGCAGCAACGGGCCGGGGGGAGGTCAGGATGTCGAATGGCCCCGGCGCTGACGCGACGAACAGGAAGGCCAGACTGACTCGAACCGGGGGCTCTTGCGCCCGGGTGCGGTCGTCAGTCCGGTGGTCCGGCTCGCGTCCGCTTGAGGGGGCAAGTGTAGGCGACACGCGTCTGGAACTCCCGCTCCACCGCCGTGCTGGCCCGATAGCATCGCGAGCCATGCCCTCCAATGATCTCAAGACGCTCTACCTCATCGACGGCTACGCCCAGTTCTTTCGGGCCTACCACGCGATTCGGACGCCGATGACCAGCCCTGTCACCGGCGAGCCAACCAACCTGACATTCGGCTTCGTGGGGATGCTGCTCAAGCTGCTGCGTGGTGCGCCGGCGGGCGCGTCCTTGGTCGGCGATGGACCCGACTATCTCGCCGTGGCGATCGATGTCTCGGGCGATACCGAGACGGTGCGTAGCGCCATCGACAAGGACTACAAGGCGCAGCGCCCCCCACCGCCCGAGGACCTGCCCCAACAGGTCGAGCGATGCCTGAGCATCCTTAAGGCGATCGGTGTGCCGGTCCTCGGTATGGCGCGGTACGAGGCCGACGACGTCATCGCGGCCCTCGCGCGCACGCTGGCTGACAAGGCGAACATCCGCGTGGTGAGCAAAGACAAGGACCTGAAGCAGCTGCTCTATCCGGCTGGCGATCCAACGCGCGGCAGTTTCGAGCTCTACGACGTCCACAACGATGCGCTGATTACGGCCGACAGCCTGAAAGACGAGTTCAACGTCACGCCCGAGCAGTGGCGCGATGTCTTGGCGTTGGCAGGCGATACCGCAGACAACATCAAGGGCGTCGAGGGCGTTGGCCCCAAGACTGCGGCGAAGCTCATCGGCGAGTATGGCTCGCTGGCGGAGTTGCTCGAGCGCGCCGACGAGGTCAAGGGCAAGCGCGGCGAGCGACTTCGCGCAGCCGGTGACGTGCTGACAACGAGCCTGGAACTCGTCACGCTGATCGATGACATCGATGTCTCGCTCGATCTTGAGACCGCTCGTGTCGGCGGGCTCGCGCTCGAGAACCTGATGCCCATCTTGAAGGAACTGGGCTTCAACCGCTACCAGGACGAGCTTAAGAAGCTGATTGGCGATACCGAGCCTGCGGCGGGCCAGTTCGAAGCAAAGCCAACCAAAGACGAGAAGGCCACGCGAAGCGACGGACAAGCCGGGCTGTTTGACGCACCTGCCGAACCGGCGGCCGCAGATGGCTCGTACCACGTGGTTCGAACCAAGAAGGACCTGACAGCGCTCACCAAGACGCTGAAGTCGGCGAAGGTCATCGCGGTCGATACGGAAACCACAAACATTCGTGCGATGCGCGCAAAGCTGGCCGGCTTGAGCTTCGCCGTAGAACCGGGCGAAGCCTGGTACGTGCCGGTGCACTCTCCCGAGGCCGACTCCCACCTCGACGAGGCAACCGTCTTAGAGGCGCTCAAGCCCATACTCGAATCAGAGACACCCACCAAGACCGGACACAATCTGAAGTACGATCTGCTCGTGCTCCGCAACGCCGGTGTCGAACTCGGCGGCGTGGCCTTCGACACCATGATCGCGAGCTATCTCATCGACGCATCGCGTTCGTCGCATTCGATGGATGCACTCTCACTGGCACTGCTAGGCCGCGAGAACATCTCGATCAAGACGCTCATCGGCACCGGAAAGAAGCAGAAGCGCTTCGATGAGGTACCACTCGATCAAGCCGGGCCATATGCGGCCGAGGACGCGGACGTCTCGCTGCAACTGCACCGCGAGATGGCGCCCGCGATAAAGTCGATGGGCCTCGGCGATCTCAACGACGACATCGAAGTGCCGCTTATCGATGTGCTCGCCGAGCTCGAATACAACGGCATTTTGGTCGATCCGCAGGAACTCGAGAACCAGGAAGAACGCCTCAACGGCCGCATCGAGGAACTCAAGGACCAGATCCAGGACGAGGCGATGGCGACCTGCGGGCGCACGTTCGAACCCGATTCGCCCAAGCAGCTCGCGACCATCCTCTTCAACAAGCCCGACGCGGCCGAGGCTGGGCTGGGCATCCGCCCGCTGAAACGCGGCAAGACCGGCCCTTCCACCGATGCCGAGGTCCTTGAGAAGCTCTCACAAGACGCGAGCGTCGAGACGCCGCTGCCCGAGCTCATCCTCGAGTATCGCCAGCTGACCAAGCTGGTGAACACGTACCTCGTCAGCTTGCGAGAAGAGATCCACCCCGAGACCGGACGCATCCACGCGAGCTTCAACCAGACCGTGGCGGCGACGGGTCGGCTGAGCTCGAGTGATCCCAACCTGCAGAACATCCCGATCCGCAGCGAGATCGGCCGAGAAATCCGCAAGGCTTTCGTGGCACCGAAGGGTCGCGTGCTGATCGCGGGCGACTACTCGCAGATCGAACTGCGGATCCTGGCACACTTGTCCCAGGACCCTGCACTGATCGCCGCCTTCGAGGCCGGCGAGGACATCCACCGCGCCGTTGCCGCCCAGATCCACGGCGTTCACGTTGACGATGTCACGCGAGAGCAGCGCGATGGCGCCAAGATGGTCAACTTCGGGATCATCTACGGTGTCACAGCATTCGGGCTCGCGCGACGGCTGGGCATCGGCAACACCGAGGCCGGCGAGATCATCGATGGGTACAAGAAGAAGTTCGCTGGGATTACAACCTTCTTGGAGGAATGCGTCGAGCAAGCCCGCAGCAACGGCCACGTCGAGACCATGCTCAAGCGGCGGCGCCCGATCACCGAGATCGACGCGAAGAACCCGTCTCGGCGGTCGCTCGCCGAGCGCATGGCGATTAACTCCGTCGTACAAGGTTCGGCTGCTGACCTCATCAAGCTTGCAATGGTCGACTTGCACGCCAGGCTCAGCCCGCGCGCGGCGCATCTTCGAGATGGCAACAAGCCCGAGATTGAGGGCGTGCTCATGCTCCTGCAAATCCACGATGAATTGGTCTTCGAGGCAGACAAGAAGAACGCGATGGAAGCCAAAACGTTGATCGAGACACGAATGCAGTCAGCCATGACTCTGCGCGTACCGCTCGTCGTCGAGGCGAGCGTGGCAACGATTTGGTACGAGGGCAAGTGATGGAAACGCCACCACCCTGGCCCAGGACCGAGCGATGGCCCCTGCCGATCACAACCGAGCGGCTAGTCATCAGGCTCGCCACGCACGACGACGTATCCGAGATCTTCGAGACCGTCGACGCAAACCGCGAGCGGCTCCTCCCGTGGATGGAGTGGGCCGAGACCGAGAACCTGACCATCGGGCAGACGCACTACACGGTCGAGCGTTTCATCCGCGACGCGACGCAAGCGGTCCCCGTAAACCTCGCGATGCTGATCTGTGTTCGCGAAACGAACACGCTCGTCGGGGGCACGGGGCTGCACGACTTCAAGCCCGCGACGCACCAGGCGGAAACAGGCTACTGGGTGGAGCTCGATCGCCAGCGTATCGGCAGCTGCACCGAGGCCGTGACCGCGCTGACCGAGGCCTGCTTTCGCCCCCAAAACGAGGGCGGCTTTGGGCTCCGGCGGATGGAGATCGTCTGCTCGGCGGACAACCCCGCCTCGGCGCGCGTCGCGCAGAAATCGGGGTACGAACACGAGGCCACGCACCGAGCGCACCGGTGGGTCAAGGGCATCGGCTGGAGCGACACGCTGATCTTCGGCACGACCGCCGACACCTGGACCAAGCCATGAGCGCGACCGCGAACGAGCCCTGGACTACACGCAAGCTCCTCGATTGGCTGCGAGGTGCCCTAAAGGACAAGGGCGTCGAAGACTCCCGCCTGTGCGCCGAAATGCTCGTGGCGCACGTGCTCGGTTGCCCGCGTCTGAAGCTCTACATGGAAGTCGATCGGCCAGCCTCGCCCGATGAGCTCTCGCAGCTGCGCTCATTGGCAAAGCGAGCACTCGCGCACGAGCCCGTGCAATATCTTGTCGGCGAAGCAAGCTTCTACGGCATCTCGCTCAAGGCCGACAAGCGGGCGCTCATCCCAAGGCCCGAGACCCAAACGCTCGTGGATCAGGCCGCTGAGGCGATCAAGTCGATCGAAGATCGCCCACCGCGTGTGGCCGACGTGTGTACCGGCAGCGGGTGTGTTGCGATCGCGATCGCCAGTCAGAATCCGGGAGCAGTCGTGCACGCGTCTGATATCGATGCGGATGCCCTGGAACTCGCAAGAGAGAACCTCGAGCGACACGAGCTTGCCGAACGTATCACGTTGTTTTCCGGCGACCTCTTGTCCGCACTACCCGAGGGCGAGCCATTCGATGCCATCGTCGCCAATCCGCCTTATATCCCCGACGACGAGTGGACAGACGTTGCGGCCAACGTGAAAGACCATGAGCCCACGCACGCGCTCCGCGGCGGTGTCGATGGGCTGGACTTCGTGCGTCGGATCATCGATGAGGCCTTCGAACGACTCCAACCAGGTGGGCTCTTGGCGCTCGAGGTCGCCGCAAGCCAGGCCGAAGCGGCCCTTCAGTTGCTCGACGCGTCCAGCCTCTCAGCAGATACGGCCATCGTCCGCGACTTCACGGGCCGCCCGCGAGTGGTGCGCGCCACCCGAAGCGCATGAAAACGCCGCCCGGGCTCGTGGACCCCGGACGGCGCTCTCCCCTCCCCGGTCTGTGTGCTCGACGGATGCTCAGCGACGAGGGCGCACGGCTAGGCCCGCGAGGCCGGAGGCGGCAAGCGCCCCCGCACCCGGAGGCGGCACATCGACGGTGTACCCGCCCTTTGGATCGTCTTGTGATTCCGGCGCTGCGTGAGGCTCGATCTCGGGAAGCGCCGCATGAGTCGACAACTCGTCGATGAGCGATTCTCCGCCTGTAGGACTGTCGGTTCCACCACCCTGCGGAAGCAGTGCGGGATCGAACGTCGTGAAGCCGACGCCAGCTTGGTTACTCGGGCCACTCATCATGGCGTAGAGCACGGCACTCAAGTCTTGCGAGGAAGCCTCAATCGAGCCTTCATCCGAAACGGAAACGTCGGTTGAAAACGACACGTTCGAGGAGATGTCGCCAGCCTGCGCAAGCGAGATGTAGAGCGACCGCGGCGTCGAAACCTGCTGCCCGTTGGTGTTCGATAGCACAACAAACTCGACCGAGTCGGCATGCGCCGCAGCTGCCGTTAAGCCAAGTGGGATCAAGAGCATCGTGGTTGGGATTCGTCGCATATCGGACCTCTCTTCGTTTGGGCGTTCGCTGAGCAAACGCTCGCTCAACATACCACAAATCCGGGCAAAAGCCGCCCGGATCGTGGAGTTCGAGGCTCGGTTGTAACGGTGAAGGCGGTGATAACGCCGCCTAGGTCCGCGATAACTTAACGACCTTGCAACGTGATGCTCAGCGTGATCTCGTCGTCACCACGCTTCACACCGATGTTTACGGTGTCGCCCGCGCTGTGGCCGGCAAGCAGCGTGCGCCACGCGGTGGCGTCGGTCAGCTTCTGCCCATCCCAACGGACGAGTCGATCGCCGTCACGAAGGCCAGCACGCGAAGCCGGAGAATCGTCACTAATCTCGGCGAGGACCACACCATCGCCATCCGCCTCGGCATCGACCACAACTCCAACGAATACGCTGATCTCAGCCTGGTTCGCCTGAGCCGCGGCCTCTTCCTGGGCAGCCTGCTCTTCAGGGCTAATGAAGCGGAATCGCTCGGGACGAACAGCCGCCGCAGCAACGATGTCCTCATACATGTGGACCGTCTTCACCGCACCCACGCGGTTGATCTTCCAGACCGTGTCGGCCGGGGTGTGGTAGTCCGAGTGGAAATCGGCGATGATCGAGAACAGGACAGGAACGCCCGCACGGTAGAAGGGCGTGTGATCGCTCGCGCCGCTCATCGTCTCAGGAACCACCGGCTCAAGGCCACTGGTGGCCAGGTAAGGCTGGATGAAGTCGCTCAGCCCCTCTCCTGTGAAATCACCCGCGACGAGCACGCGTTCATTGGTGATGCGGCCGATCATGTCCCAGTTGACCATCAGCATGTGGTCCTCGATGGGCGCGATCGGGTTGCGCGTGTAGTAGAACGATCCGTTCAGGCCGCTCTCCTCGGCGTCGAAGCCCATAATCAGGATCGAGCGACGCGGCTCGGTGCTGTTGGCCATCGCTGCGCCAAGGCGGTCAGCGATAAGGAGAAGGGCTGCGGTACCCGAGGCGTTATCGTCGGCGCCGGGGTGCAGTTCGCCCGGGCCCGAGCGCGAGCCGAAGTAGCCCATGCCCAGGTGGTCGAGGTGGGCACCAACGACGATCCACTCGTCGGCAAGGTCGCCCGTGCCGCGGATGACGCCGCCGACGTTCTCGGCCATCAAGCTCTCTCGCTCGGCCTCGCCGGCCATCGAGATCTCGAAGCCCAGCGCCTTGGACGAGTCATCGCCGTCGGCGTGCTGGCGCAGCTCCATCATGGTCATATCGCTGCCC
>ERZ1740060.613-NODE-613-length-16903-cov-6.069801_pt1 | contig 16903 bp, 17 predicted proteins | sample MGYA00581743_ERZ1740060 | MGnify/ENA primary metagenome ERZ1740060 (study PRJEB43018, sample SAMN04849235) | marine metagenome | isolation source: floating plastic debris | place: Pacific Ocean | collected 2008-08-27 | study: EMG produced TPA metagenomics assembly...
GCGCGAGGAAATCCTGCTTCACGCCGCAGTTGTCGAACTTGTTGCGCTTGACGACGCGGAGAGCAAATACTCGACGGTTCAGAACTGGTACCCAGGCGATGCCGACGGCAAAGGCGGCATCTACAATTTTGTCACCAAGCGCGGTGATTGCCGCGGTGACAATTCCAAGATTTCTTGGACCCAGGTCGAAACCGGCTCTGCTATCACATGGAAGTATCCCTCCTGCATTTTGCGCGGTGACAATTCAGTCGGCGAGTTCTACTCGATCGCCATCTCCAATGGTCGGCAGCAAGTCGATTCTGGGACCAAGATGATCCATCTGGGCAAGAACACGTCCTCGAAAATCATCGCCAAAGGGATTGCAGCGGGCAAATCGGACTCGACCTATCGGGGACTGGTTCAGGTGGCTCGTGGTGCCAAGGGCGCACGGAACTTCACCCAGTGTGACTCTTTGCTGATTGGTGACCGCTGCGGCGCCCACACCATTCCCTATATTGAATCGAAGAATTCAAAGGCCGTTCTGGAGCACGAGGCGACGACCTCAAAAATCTCCGACGACCAGATGTTCTACTGCTTGCAGCGCGGTCTCAACGAGGAAGAGGCGGTCGCTCTGATCGTCAATGGCTTCGTGAAGGACGTGCTTCAGAAACTGCCCATGGAGTTCATGGTCGAAACGCAAAAGCTGATCGGGATATCGCTGGAGGGGTCAGTCGGGTGACCTTCGACGGCATCACTATCGCCTATTATGCCGCCATTTGCGGGATATTGGCAGCGTTCGCTCCGCGCGTGCGCACAATGATGCAGCGTTTAATTGTCGGTGCCGGGATCGGGATCGTGGCAGCGACATTGTTTCCGACGCTTCGGGCGGCGGTGGGCTTTTGAAGCCATGGAGCTTGCAAGCCTAATTGCTCGCCAGGTGGCGTTTATCGGCCTGCTGGCTGGGCCGATCATTTTGGTGGTTTTCGTCGGTCGCCGGCGGGGCTGGAACCAGACCTACGTTTTTGCAGCTGTCCTCATTTGGGCGCTGCTGTTTTTGGGATTGAACGCCATGATGGCCGAAGGTGCGGCCGCTGGCGTTGACTGGATGAGGATGTGACCCATGCTTGAGATCAAGAACCTGCACGCACGCATTGCTGAGGATGGCACGGAAATTCTGCGCGGGGTCGATCTGACCATCCCGAAAGGCGAGGTTCACGCCATCATGGGCCCCAATGGCTCCGGCAAATCGACATTGTCTTATGTGATCGCCGGCAAGGAAGACTATGAGGTCACCGAAGGCGAGATTCTTCTCGACGGTGAAAACATCCTGGAGATGGACCCGCATGAGCGCGCCAATGCCGGCCTCTTCCTAGCATTCCAGTATCCGATTGAGATTCCAGGCGTCGCAACGATGACGTTTCTGCGCACCGCGCTTAACTCCAACCGTAAGGCGCGCGGTCAGGAAGAGCTCTCTACGCCTGATTTCATGCGTGTGGTGAAAGAGAAAGCCGCCGAGCTGAACATCTCAATGGACATGCTGAAGCGTCCTCTCAATGTCGGCTTCTCCGGTGGTGAAAAGAAACGCAATGAAATCATGCAGATGGCGTTGCTGGAACCCTCTGTCGGCGTTCTCGATGAAACCGATTCTGGTCTCGATATCGATGCGCTGAAAGTGGTGGCCGACGGCGTGAACGCGCTGCGCGGCGCAGACCGGTCTTTCCTGGTTATCACGCACTATCAGCGGCTTTTGAACCACATTGTGCCGGATGTTGTGCACGTTTTGTCGAACGGTCGGATCATCAAGACCGGTGACAAAGACCTGGCGCTTGAGCTTGAAGCCAAGGGCTATGCCGACATCATCGCTGAAGCGGCTTGAGGAGGGCATAACGAATGAACATGGAACTCAAGCGCATCAGAACCGAGGCAGAAACAGCCGTTCTGGAAGCCTTCATAGACGCTCAGGAAACGCTGCCGGGGAAATCCGAAACCCTGTCTGATCGCCGACAGCGCATGGCGCTGTTCGAGCAGCAAGGTCTACCGCATCGCCGCGTTGAGGAGTGGAAATACACCGATCTTCGCACGCTGATGCGCACGATTGCTCCGCTTACGCTTTCACTCGGTGAGGGGCAGGCGCCCGAAGTCGATATTCCTGCGCCTTTGCTTGAAGATGCGGTGCAGATTGTGATCGTTGATGGACGTCTTGTCCGTGCCGACAACCTGCCTCAGGGCGTTGCTCTAACGCCGCTGCGCGATGCGCTTGCAGAAGGTTCCGTTTCTCTCAGCGGTGCAACGACACCCGATCGCGCGATTGATGCCCTTAACGCTGCCTTCGTCAGCGATGGCGCGGCATTGACCGTCGAGAAGGGTGCCACGGTTGAAACACCCATTGAAATCGTATCGCTGCGTTCGGGCGTTGAGGCGATGAGCCACATGCGGGTTGAGGTGTCTATGGGCGAGGGGGCCTCGGCAAAGATCGTTGAGCGCCACATCAGCCCCGATGGCGCGGCGACACAATCGAGCGCTGTGACCCGTTATGCTGTGGCAGACGACGCATCGCTTGATCTGATGCGCTTCCAGATGGAGGGCAACGCGGCAACCCATTTGGGCGAGACAGTTCTTGACCTGGCGGGCAAGTCCAACGCCAAGCTCCTGCACATTGTTGCCGGCGCCAAGCTTTCACGCAGTGAAACGCGCGTGACGTTCAATGGCGAGGAATCGCGTCTCGACGTCGCTGGCATCACGATGGTGGCTGATCGACAGCATGCTGATCTGACGCTCTACGTTGATCATCTCGTACCGTTTGGCGACAGCACTGAGACCTTCAAATCGGTGATCGATGACCGCGCGCGTGCCGTCTTCCAGGGCAAGATTGTGGTGGCCCAGGACGCACAAAAGACGGACGCGCAGATGTCGACCAATGCGCTGCTTCTGTCAGAAGCAGCCGACATGATTGCCAAGCCGGAGCTTGAGATCTTTGCCGATGACGTCAGCTGTGCGCACGGTGCGACCTGCGGCGAGATGGATGAGGACCTGCTCTTCTATCTGCTTGCCCGCGGCATCCCGCACAACGAAGCACGTCGTCTACTACTCCAGGCGTTCCTCTCCGAAGGCGCGGAGCTCTACGATGGTCACCCCTTCCAGTCCTTGGCCTTTGATGCCATTGATCGCTGGTTGGAGGAGCATGCGGCGCGCGGCTGACCCGGGCCGCGCACCTAATTTGCGAGGCATACGAACACCATGACCGTCCTTGCGGCCACGAGCGCGGCAGAGGCTCTTCATCTGCCATTTGATGTGAACGCGGTGCGGGCAGATTTTCCCGCGCTCGCCATGCAGGTCAACGGCAAGCCGCTAGTTTATCTTGACAATGCCGCCTCGGCGCAAAAGCCGAACCAGGTGATCGATGGGGTCGCGGATTTCTACCGTACCTCCTACGCTAATGTGCACCGAGGCCTGCATCATCTCTCGACGGCTGCGACAGCGGCCTATGAGGACGCGCGCGGGAAGGTTGCGACCTTTCTGGGCGCCGGCAGTGCTGAGGAAGTCATCTTCACACGGTCAGTGACCGAAGCGCTCAATCTCGTTGCTCACGGGCTCGGCAAAGACTTGCAGGAAGGTGATGAAATCATCCTGTCGGTGATGGAGCACCACTCCAACATCGTGCCCTGGCACTTCTTGCGCGAGAATAAGGGCGTCGTGATCAAATGGGCGCCAGTCCATCCAGATGGCAGCTTTGATTGGCAGGCATTTGAAGCCCTACTGACCGATCGCACACGCATTGTGGCCGTGACCCACATGTCAAACGTTTTGGGCACCGTAACGCCCATTCGCGCCATCGCTGATGCTCTTGCGGATCGCACAAACGTTAAGCTTGTGGTCGATGGTGCCCAGGCCGCTGTCCATATGCCGGTCGATGTTTCCGAGCTTGGCTGTGACTTCTATGCGGTAACCGGCCACAAACTCTACGGCCCTTCAGGCATTGGTGCGCTATGGGGCAAGTCAAGCGAATTGGCCATCTTGCCACCCTTCCTTGGCGGCGGCGAGATGATCGACATCGTAACCGAAGAGGGTGTCACCTACGCCGAGCCGCCGGCACGGTTCGAAGCTGGGACGCCGCCGATTGCACAGGCTGTCGGTCTTGGGCTGGCGATCGACTACATACAGTCGATAGGCCGCGAAGAAATCGCAGCACACGAGGCGGACTTGATTGCCTACGCCACGCAGCGGATGCGTGAGCTCAATGCTGTCCGCATTCTGGGCGATGCGTCGGGCAAGGGCGCCATCCTTTCCTTCGAAGTCGAAGGAGCTCATGCGCATGACATCTCAACGCTGTTGGATCAGTCCGGTGTGGCAGTTCGCGCAGGGACGCATTGCGCTCAGCCGCTTCTCAATCGCTTCGGCGTGACATCTTCCTGCCGAGCATCTTTTGGCCTCTACAACACGCGTGAAGACGTCGACGTTTTCATCCAGGCCTTGAAAAAAGCTCAGAGCTTTTTCACATGAAGGCGTGATGCTAGTCTTCGCGTATCGCAAAGAAGGACCGCGCCCAGCGCGTACCAATCATGACCGACGTTCAATCCGCTGACTCTACCGCCGCCGGCGCTGTTGAAGTTGCCGCAAGCAGCATTCCAACCGACGAGTTGGAACAGCTGACGGAGGACATCGTTGCCGCGCTGAAGACTGTCTACGATCCGGAGATCCCGGTCGATATCTACGAGCTCGGCCTGATCTACAAGGTCGATATCGACGATGCGCGCAAGGTCAGCATTCATATGACCCTGACAGCCCCTGGATGCCCGGTGGCCGGAGAAATGCCTGGCTGGGTTGAGAACGCTGTTGCCATGGTGCCCGGCGTATCGGATGTGCAGGTGGAAATGGTGTTCGATCCGCCATGGACGCCAGAGCGCATGTCCGAAGAGGCACAAGTGGCCATCGGCTGGTTTTAGGAGAGCCGAAATGGGATTGGCATTCGTTACCCTGTCCGACCCCGCCAAGGAACACATTGGCGCGCTGCTTGCCGATCATGGCGAGACGGCGGGCATTCGGCTAAGCCTCAAAAAGGGCGGCTGTGCCGGCATGGAGTACAAGCTCGACATCGCCGAATCCAAGCCCGATGGCGATGACATCATCGAAGATGGCGCGGCGCGCTTGTTTATAGAGCCGTCCGCGATGCTCTATCTGCTTGGCATGAACATCGACTATGAGGTCACCAAGCTTCGCTCAGGGTTTGTCTTCCAGAACCCCAATGAAGTCTCAGCCTGTGGCTGCGGCGAGTCAGTGGAGCTGCTGCCGGCTGCCGGTGCTGCGCCAGCCAATTGAGGGGATTCATTCCAACAAAAAAGGGCGCACCCAGCAGGTAGCGCCCTTTTTTGTGATTGGCTGTGGCAGCTCGTAGCTTATGCGGCGTCTTCCAATTTCGGCAGTTCGGTTTGTCCAACAACTCGGTTCCGACCGGTGCGCTTGGCAGCGTAAAGGCATTGATCGGCCCGTTCGATGACCGATTGGATTGTGTCCTTGCCATCCAATTCGGCAACGCCGATGGAGATCGTGACACGGCCCAGCGTCTCGCCGGTGGAGCGCTTCACCAGCTCCTTGCCCATCACGGCCTGACGGATCGCATTGGCCACCTCAATGGCATCGGACTCCTTGGTGGTCGGCAGGATCACGCAGAACTCTTCACCGCCATAACGGCAGGCAATGTCGGACGTCTTGACCGATGCTTTGATGGTCGACGCGACGAGGCGGAGAACCTGATCACCGGTTTGATGACCGTGGGTGTCGTTGAACTTCTTGAAATGATCGATATCGCAAACGAGCAAGCTGAACGGTTCACCGCTGGCATCAGCAGTTACCATCGCTTCGTCCATAGCGCGGTCGAACCGCTTGCGGTTGCCAAGCCCGGTTAGCTGATCGGTCATTGCCTCATAGCGAACCGATTCAAGCGCTTCTTTCAGTGATGCGATCTCTTGCTCACTGTCCATCAGCTTGGTGGACATGGCCCGATTGCTCTTCTCCACCTCATCGGTGAGGGTAATGAGCTTCTCGACAATCGGCTTGACCATGTCTTTGTCGTCGGCGTTGGAAAGCGTTTTGGACGCGTCCTGCAACTCGTTGGAATAGCCGCTGGTCTGTCCGGCGGCTTGATTGATCAGTTGCATGATCTCCGACACTTTACCGGAAAGCTTGCCGCCGACTTCGTCAACGCGCTCCTCAAAGGAGCCTGCGCCAAAGAACTCTTCGCGGATGGATTCAAGCATGGCCTGATCGACGTGATCGCCAGCCCGAAGAATCTCATTGATTTTCTTATTGAGCGCCGGATTAAAACCTGCCGCGTAAGCAAACCAGATCTCATAATTTGGCGGAAATGCCGCCAGTTGATTAGCTTTTATTTTTGCAATCGCATGTTCAGCTATTTGATACGTGCGAAGAACTTCGTCTGGCAAAGACATGCCGCTACCCCCAGGGTCCCACTGGAGGCATGACCATGGCCCCTAACCAGTTTCCAAGCTGTTAACCTCGTTGGCCTTTACGCAACGGCACGTTTGATCGGGCGCAACAGAAATGCCGGAACGAACTCCGTTTCGCCAAACGGTGTCTTATCGTCGTGATTATCACGCGAACCGCGGCGGTTGCGGGAGCGCCGAGAGCCAGACTTTTCGTCCCGTTTGGCCTTTGGCGAATCATTGTCGCCGTCAAAGTCTTTCATTGCCACCACCTCTGCCGTTTCCTCTTCAGGAAGTGGTGTGGTGAGCGTGCCTGCCTCAACCGTTTCATTCTTCTCGCTGCGGGACGATTTGCGTCCACCCCGGCGTCCGCGACGGCGGCCTGGCTTGGCGTCGGATGACTCTCTGTCACCCTTTTCGTTCTGGGCGGACGATGCGGCCGTTGCCTCATCATCGGTCGTTGAAGGTGCGGTTGTTTCTCCGGCGCGCGGTATGGCTTTGCCAATCATCGCTTCAATGGCGTCGACATACTTCCGGTCAGATGATGCGGCGAGGGTTATCGCCGTGCCGGTTCGGCCAGCGCGACCGGTACGCCCGATGCGGTGGACATAGTCTTCCGCGTGGGTTGGCACGTCATAGTTGAAGACGTGGCTGACGGCAGGAATATCAAGGCCGCGGGCGGCAACATCGGATGCCACCAGCAGTGCCAGCTCGCCATTGCGGAAGGCATCAAGCGTTTGCATCCGGGCCCGCTGGTCCATGTCGCCATGCAAGCATCCAGCATTGAAACCGTGGCGCTTCAAGGAGCGCTCCAAAATAGCCACATCGCGTTTGCGGTTGCAGAAGATGATCGCGTTGGTCAGCTCGTCGGCGCCATTAATGGCATCGCGAAGAACAGCACGCTTGCCTTTGGGATCGCCCGGCGCCTTGAGCATGGATTGGGCGATCGTGTCGCTGGTGGAGGAGGCGCGCGCCACTTCCACACGTTCCGGCGTGTGCAGGAAGGTGTTTACGAACCGCTCGATCTCCGGCGGCATGGTCGCTGAAAAGAAGAGAGTCTGACGAGTGAAGGGCACCAGCTTAAAGATGCGCTCCAGATCCGGCATGAAGCCCATGTCGAGCATGCGGTCAGCTTCATCAACGACCAGATACTCAACGCCCGTCAAAAGCAGCTTGCCACGCTCAAAATGATCAAGCAGGCGGCCGGGCGTCGCGATCAGAATATCGGCGCCCTTGGTCAGCTTCTTTTCCTGCTCGTCGAACGACACGCCGCCGATCAGAAGCGCCATCGTGTACTTGTGGTTGACCCCGAACGTTTCGAAGCTCTCGGCCACTTGCGCTGCCAACTCACGTGTCGGCGCGATGACCAGCGAACGCGGCATCCTGGCTCGTGCTCGGCCTCGCTCCAACAGCGTCAGAATCGGAAGAGAAAAGGCCGCAGTCTTGCCCGTTCCCGTTTGCGCCAGACCCAAAACGTCTTTGCGCGACAAGACATGGGGAATGGCTTCTGCCTGAATAGGCGTGGGTTCGCTAAAGCCGGCGCTTTCAACGGCCGACATTACCTTGTCGGATAGACCAAGGGTCGAAAATGGCATGGACAGACTGTTTTCCGTTCTGGAGGTCGGTTGGGTGGGCAAAAGGTGTCGGCCATCGTGCCGAATGTGAAAGCCTGATGCGCTCAAAAGCGCGAGGTGCGGCAGGACCGATAACGTGTCACCCGTACTTTTCATACGAGCCAAACATGTCACTGCGCTTGGTCACACTCATCACAAAACTGTGATGCGCAGCCAAACGCCTGCAAACCGTGGCTGGCTCATGCCTTTCGCGGGTGCAAAAGTCAAGGAAAAGGCCCCAGATCCGGGCGAAATCCGGCCAATTGGGACCAAAATGCGCGTCAAGGGTTAAGGTTTTCTCGGTGTGTTGCATCAAGGTCGAAAAACCAGCCGGCATCCTCGTCCGTTTTCCCCTTGCTGGACAAACTCCAACTCCAATGACCAAGGGAGAACGTTAGATGCGTTTTATGAACTGGATCGGAACCACCTTGATGGCGGCAACTCTGTCGCTGGGTGTTTCAACGGCCAATGCCGACAGCCATGCAGGTATGAGTGACATTGTTGATACGGCCGTCGAGGCCGGGTCTTTTACCACACTGGTGGCTGCCGTTCAGGCTGCCGGCCTTGAGGAAACGTTGCGCGGTGAAGGGCCTTTCACCGTGTTCGCACCGACCGATGATGCCTTTGCCGCGCTGCCAGAGGGAACCGTGGAGACCTTGCTGATGGAAGAGAACCGCGACCAGCTGGTCGCCGTCCTCACCTATCATGTGCTGCCCGGCAAAGTGATGTCTGGCGACATCGCCGGCCAGGAGCTTTCCGTTGCCACTGTCGAGGGATCGGAAGTGTCGGTGAACGCAACCGATGGCGTAATGGTCGATGGTGCCAACGTGGTCACCGCTGACATTGAGACGTCCAATGGCGTCATTCATGTCATCGATGCGGTGATCCTACCGCCAGCGGCCATGTAAGCTGTCAGGCTTGGAAGGGGCCGGGCGTTTGTCCGACCCTTTCTCTTGGGGGCTCAGATGTCCAGGTCTTCGGTGAAACGCGCATTGTCCTGGATGAACTGGAACCGTGCTTCGGGCTTGTTGCCCATCAAGGTTTTCACCGTGTCGCCAGTCGTTTCGCCATCCACCACCTTTACCCGCAGCAAGGTGCGCTTTGCCGGGTCCATGGTGGTCTCTTTCAGCTGAGCCGGCAGCATTTCACCAAGACCTTTGAACCGGCCGATTTCCACATTGCGCTTGCCCTTGAAGGCGGTCTTCATCAGATCATCCTTGTGGGCGTCATCGCGGGCGTACTCGACCACGCCGCCTGCCGATAACCGATAGAGCGGTGGCACAGCTATAAAGAGGTGCCGATTTTCAATCAGCTTGGGCATTTCGCGGTAAAAGAAGGTGATCAGCAGCGAAGCGATGTGGGCGCCATCGACATCCGCATCGGTCATGATGATCACGCGCTCATAGCGCAAATCCTCGTCACGATAGGCAGACCCGGTGCCGACGCCCAGGGCCTGAAGAAGATCGGAAAGCTGCTGGTTGGCGGAAATCTTCTCCCGTCCGGCGTTCGCGACATTTAAAATCTTACCGCGCAGAGGAAGCACCGCCTGCGTGTCGCGCCGACGACCCTGCTTGGCCGAGCCACCAGCGGAGTCACCCTCAACAATGAAGATCTCCGAACCTGCAGCGCCGGCCTTGGAACAGTCGGCAAGCTTGCCGGGCAGGCGAAGCTTGCGGGTCGCACTCTTGCGAGCAATGTCCTTCTCGGCGCGCCGCTTCAGCCGCTCTTCGGCCCGGTCGATGGTCCATTCCAGAAGCTTGTTGGCCTGGTTGGGGGACCCGGTCAGCCAGTGCTCGAACGCATCGCGGATAGCGTTCTCCACAATGCGGGACGCTTCCTGCGTGGCGAGCTTATCCTTGGTCTGACCGACAAACTCCGGCTCACGGACAAACACAGACAGCATCGCGCCGACGGAGGTCATCACATCGTCCGCCGTGATCTGGCTGCCTTTCTTCACGCCCGTCAGCTCGGCATAGGCCCGCAAGCCTTTCAAAAGCGCTGAGCGAAGTCCGGCCTCGTGAGTGCCGCCGTCTGGTGTTGGCACCGTGTTGCAATAAGAAGCCACCGAACTGTCGCCGACATGCCAGCAAACAGCCCATTCAACACCGCCATGCTTGCCAGCATTGGGCGTGCGGCCTGCAAAAATCTCGTCCGTCACCCGCCGCTCATTGCCTAGGGACTCAGCCAGATAGTCCTTCAAGCCGCCGGGGAAGGCGAAGGTCGCAGTCTGCGGGACGTCTTTTGTGCCTTCCAGGAGCTCGGGCGCACAGGTCCAACGGATCTCGACCCCGGCGAAGAGGTAAGCCTTGGAGCGCGCCATCTTAAGAAGGCGCGCGGGCTTAAAACGCGCACTCTTGCCAAAGATTTCCGCATCGGGATGGAACCGCACGGTCGTCCCGCGCCGGTTCATCGTTTCGCCGATTTCTTCTACCGGCCCCTGCGGGATGCCGCGTGAGAACGATTGCCGATAGATCTTGCGGTCGCGCGCGACCTCCACGTCCAATCGGTCTGACAGCGCGTTCACCACAGACACGCCGACACCGTGCAGGCCGCCGGAGGTTTCATAGACCTTGCTGTCAAACTTTCCGCCGGCGTGCAGCGTGGTCATGATGACCTCAAGCGCTGACTTGTCGGGCATTTTGGGGTGCGGATCGATGGGGATGCCACGGCCATTGTCGGTGACCGCCAGACTGCCATCAGCGAGAAGTTCGACTTCGATGCGGCTTGCATGGCCAGCTACCGCCTCGTCCATCGAATTGTCGATCACCTCAGCGAACAGATGATGCAGCGCGCGCTCATCGGTGCCGCCAATGTACATGCCAGGACGCCGGCGAACAGGCTCCAAACCTTCCAGCACCTCAATCGCGGAAGCGTCATACCCGTCTTCATTGGCAGCAGGTTTGGGCGTTGCCTTCGCCGCCGGCTTACGTGCGGGCTTTGGCGCCGGCTGCGGCGTGTCGTCAGCCGTCGGATCGATCTTGGGGGCAAGATTGCCAAAAAGATCAGCGCTCATGGGAGGTTACCGGAGAAGGAAAAAGGGGAGGGACGAATCACTTGGAACAACCGTGCCACGCTCACGGGGTTGCTTGCAAAGGAAGGCTGCATACCGCAGACGAACTCTATCAAAAGGCTTGTGGGAAGGGCAGGTAGGATGATCAGTCTTCTCTACGAAGATCGCGCACTCGCGACCTTTTATGACACAGCGCAGCGCCCAGAACGCAGAGACTTTGAGTTCTGCCTGAAACTCGCTGATGGAGCGGGCTCCGTTCTCGACCTTGGCTGTGGAACCGGAGAGTTGGCCATCGCCCTGACCGACGAAACGTCCTCACACCGACATGTGGTCGGTTTGGACCCCGCCGCGAGCATGTTGGCGCTCGCCGCCAGTAAGGAGGGCGGTGATCAGGTCCACTGGGTCCAAGGCGATGCGCGCTCAGCGCGTTTGGGTGAGGTCTTCGATTTTGTTGTTCTAACTGGCCACGCCTTTCAAGTCTTCCTGACGGAGGCAGACAGAGCAGCATGCCTTTCCACCATCGCGTGTCATCTTGCCCCGGATGGGGTCTTCGTTTTCGACACCCGTAATCCGCACTATACGGGCGCCAAGGAAAACAGCCGCGAGAAATCATTACGCCGTTTCCAACATCCCCAACTTGGGCAGATCGAAGCTTGGAACCAGTCGCGGTACGACAAGGAACAAGCGATCCTGACGTACTCCAATCACTATCGGGTTTTGGAAACCGGCGAGGAACGTTCAGGTCAGGATCAGATCGCCTACACAAGCCAGCCGGACCTTGCTGGTCTCATCAAGGCGGCGGGCCTGCGCGTTGATCGATGGCTCGGTGATTGGGATGGCTCGCCTTTCTCTGCTGAGTCTTACGACATCATTCCGGTCGGTCGTTTGGCGCCCTGAAGTCAGTGGCAACAACCGATCACACAGCAGCGCACGGCCCCGCTAAGTTGGCCTGCCTGTCTAAGGGGACTTACAAGGCGGGTTATCACGGATCGTCGGGCAAGGCTGGGTCGGATATTAGCATCTTAGAGGATGCTAACGTTACAGAGGCGTCGGTCAGGGCGATTAGCCAAATGGAGCGTCATCCGCGGTTTTCTTTCTTTGAAGGAGATGCTTCGGCCCATGCTCGAACTGCGCGATCTGTCTGTTTTCGTTGGCGATAAGCCGATTTTGCACAATATCGATTTGAAGGTTGGAGTGGGCGAGGTCCATGTGCTGCTCGGGCCGAATGGATCGGGAAAATCGTCCGTTCTCGCAGCCATCATGGGGCTTTCGCCCTTTGAGGTGACCCGTGGGTCCATCCTTTATCGCGACAAAGACTTAGATGGTCTGGGCATTGATGAACGGGCCGCGCTTGGACTTGGGATGGCCTTTCAACGGCCGCCGGAGTTGGACGGCGTTACGGTGGAAGAGTTCGCTGCTGCCCTGGACGCCAGCCGCGAGCTGACCAATGAATCGGCGCTCCTCAACATGGAAGACTTTGCCCAGCGCGACCTGATGGTCGGATTCTCAGGCGGGGAAATCAAACGCTGGGAAGTCCTGAAGCTCTTTCTCCAAGATCCCGATTTCCTGTTGTTTGATGAGCCGGAGAGCGGCGTCGATCTTGAACATATCGCCGCCATTGGTGCAGCCGTTCGCAAGCTGGTTTCAAAACCGGCCAAGGATGGTTCGAAACGCGGCGCGCTTCTGATCACCCACACAGGGCTCATTCTGGAGCATATCGATGCCGATCAAGGGCATCTGATGCGTGACGGCAAGATTATCCACTCCGGCGCGCCCAAAGACCTTTTCAAGCACATCCAAAAGCAAGGCTACGTCGCGCCGGCCGCCTAACGATTGCGCCACGCGAACACAACCACCGTTGCACGCCAAGAGGAGGCGACATGTCAGAGAGTATTGCCGATCGAGCTGGAGAACTGTCGGGAACCGAAGAGACGATCCTCCGCGAGGTCGGATACGATGCGCCGGCATCCCGAAGCGCGACTGCCGTCCTGATCGACCATGATTTGCGCGTTGCCTCATCGCAGATCGACGGCGTTGAGATTATGCCCATCCAGGAGGCGCTAATGCGTTACGACTGGGTGCAGAACCTCATGTTCAATATGATCGCGCCTGATGAGAACGAGCTTTTGCGCCAATCGGTGGAACTGCTCGACGACCCGATCGGCCACTTCATCTATGTTCATGATGGCACCAAGGTTCCCCATCCCATCCAAACCTTCACCGTGATGGAGAGACCCCAAGGTCGCCAGTTCACCCACAACATCACCGTGATTGGTAAAGACGCAGAGGTCGACATGATCTCCGGCGCTGCTGTGCCCGGCAACGTACATGCCGGGCATCATGTATCCATTGAGGAAACCTACATCCGCGATGGAGCCCGTTGCCGGGGGGTTTCGATCGAGCGTTGGGGTTCCAACATGCTGGTGGATTCTTTTTCACGCAGTGAGGTCGGCGCCGGCGCTGAAGTCGTATCCAACCAGATCATGCTGGCGGCCCTGCGGCGTCATCTCTCCGACTCCAAGACCTATATCGGCGCCGATGCGAGCTCCAACGAGCAGGCTATTATCTTCGCGCCGCAAGGCACCAAGCGGACCTTCGAGCTTGAAGTGTTCCTGACTGCTGAAGGCGCCCGCTCAGAGCATTTGGCGCGCATGGTTTCGGCTGGCGGCGAGATCATCAACAACAACTTGCTGGTCGGCCAGGCCCCGGGCACCAACGGCTTTCTTGGCTGCGACGGGTTGATGCTGTCGAGCGAGGGAGAAATCGTCGCAACGCCAAGCCTCAAAGCGGCAAGTCACGAGTCGATGCTCTCCCACGAAGCATCGGTCGGTATGATCGACAAGGACAAGCTCGCCTATTTGATGGCTTCAGGGCTGAGCGAAGATCGGGCCCGTGACCTGATCGTGCAGGGCTTTTTAAACCTCAATGACGTCTACATTCCCGATGAGATGCGGGCGCAGGTCACCGACATGATTGCCGCTGCCCAGTCCGGTGGAATGTAGGATTGCGTTGCTGCTTGAACGCGCCTCAGGGCGCGTTCAGATAATCCCGCCAGCTATGCTTGGGCGCGTAGCCAACCAGACGCTTGGCCTTTTCGCTGGAGTAGAAGGTCTGCGTTGGCCCCATCTCGCCAACCGGCAGATCGGCATAGAAGCGGTCGATCAGTTCAGGCGTGCTCGCAGCCACCGAATGATCGTCGTTTGAGACGTTGAAGACCTCATAGCCCAGGCCATCGGTTTTCAGGCAGCAATCGACCATGTGTCCAAGGTCGCGCGAATCGATGTAGGCGAAGAAGTTGCGCCGACGCAGGGCAGGCTCGGCCAGATAGGCCGGGAAGTTCTGCTCATACTCATGCGGTTCAATCACATTGTTGATGCGCAGGCCGTAAATGTCGAATCCTGAGCGGCGCTGGAAGCTGCGTGCCGTCGCCTCGTTCACCACCTTGGACATGGCGTAGCTGTCTTCGGGCACTGTGGGGTGTTCCTCATCGAGAGGAAGATAGTCCGGCTTGCGCTCTCCATCGGCAAAACACACGCCATAAGTCGTCTCAGAAGACGCGAAAATGACCTTCCTTATACCCAGCTTCACGGCAGCATCGATGACATTGTAGGTACCCATCGTGTTGACCCGGTAGCATTCATTGTCGGCGGTCATCAGGAGACGCGGGACAGCAGCAAAGTGCACCACAGCATCGAACGTCGGCACGCCGGTCCCCGGCTCCAACTCATCGAAGCTGGCATAGCTCGCCATCACGTCGAACATTTCGCCGGCATTGGTGATGTCGGCAATCCGGTTGTCCATACGCGATCCATCGACCCCGGGAAGGTCGAGCGGCACCTTATCGACATTGAGGATCCGGTGACCCTGTTCCAGCAGATAAGGAATGGCGTGGCGGCCGGCTTTGCCCGTTCCGCCGGTGAACAAAATACGCATCAAGAATCTCCCATAGGTTGGGAGAGGATGTAGCGGAGCCATGTGGCCTAAGGCCAGCGCAAGGCTGCCTGAAAACGAAAAAAGGGCGCCCAACTGGGCGCCCTTCCTGATTGATAAAGGCTGGTTGCTTAGACCGAGTAGTACATATCGAACTCGACCGGGTGGGGGGTCTGCTCGAAGCGGTCGACTTCTTCCATTTTCAGGTCGATGTAGGCATCGATCTGATCGTCGGCGAAAACACCGCCTTCGGTCAGGAATGCCTTGTCGGCAGCCAGGCTTTCGACTGCTTCGCGCAGCGAGCCCGAAACGGTTGGAATGTCCTTCAGCTCTTCAGGCGGCAGATCATAAAGATCCTTGTCCATTGGCTCGCCGGGATGGATCTTGTTCTTGATGCCATCAAGGCCAGCCATCAGCATGGCGGAGAACGCCAAATAAGGGTTAGCCGCAGGATCCGGGAAGCGGATTTCCATGCGCTTGGCCTTTGGCGAAGGCGTGTAAGGGATGCGACACGATGCCGACCGGTTACGTGCCGAGTACGCCAGAAGAACCGGTGCCTCATAACCTGGGACCAGACGCTTGTAGGAGTTGGTCGATGGGTTGGTGAAGGCATTCAGCGCTTTGGCGTGCTTGAGGATACCGCCGATGTAGAACAGGCAGGTTTCCGACAGGTCGGCATATTCAGAGCCTGCAAAGACCGGCTGACCATCTTTCCAGATCGACTGGTGGCAATGCATGCCCGTGCCGTTGTCGCCAAAGACGGGCTTGGGCATGAAGGTTGCCGACTTGCCGTAGGAGTGGGCAACCTGATGAACAACATATTTGTAGATCTGCATCTGGTCAGCGCAGGTCGTCAGTTCGGCGAACTTCATACCAAGCTCGTGCTGGGCAGCACCCACCTCATGGTGATGCTTCTCAGTCGTCACGCCCATTTGCGCCATGACGGTCAGCATCTCAGAGCGAATATCCTGGCAGGAATCCACCGGTGGAACCGGGAAGTAGCCTCCCTTGGTGCGCGGACGGTGGCCCAAATTGCCCATCTCATATTCGGTGTCGGTGTTTTCCGGCAGCTCGGTTGAATCGAGAATGAAGCCAGTGTTGTAGGGGTCGGCGCGGAAACGCACATCATCAAAGATGAAGAACTCAGCTTCCGGACCGAAGAAAACAGTATCGCCGATGCCGGTCGACTTCAGATAGGCTTCCGCCTTCTTAGCGGTCATGCGCGGGTCGCGAGCATAGGCTTCGCCTGAACCCGGCTCGAGAATGTCGCAGAACACAGCCATGGTGGGCTGGGCGAAGAATGGATCCATATGGGCTGTTTCAGGGTCCGGCATCAGCGTCATGTCGGACTCGTTGATGGCTTTCCAGCCGGCGATGGACGAACCGTCGAACATGATGCCGTCGGCGAACATATCTTCGTCCACCTGGCTGATATCCATGGTTACGTGCTGCATCTTGCCGCGCGGGTCGGTGAAGCGCAGATCGACGAATTTCACGTCGTTGTCGTTGATCGACTTCAGAACATCTGATGCTGTGGTCATGCTTACTCTAGTCCTTCAGTGTGCATGGCTGTTGTGGGTACGGATTGCTGCCAGCGCAGCGCGTGGGACGGGTTGGGCCGGTTAGACCGCGTCGGCACCGGTTTCTCCGGTGCGTATGCGGACCACATCCTCGACCGGCGAGATAAAAATCTTGCCATCGCCAATGCGCCCAGTCTGCGCGGCTTCGCGAATAGCTGCGACCGCACGATCAAGAAGGTCGTCCTGAAGCACGACCTCCACCTTCACCTTTGGGAGAAAATCAACCACATATTCGGCACCGCGATACAGTTCCGTATGGCCCTTCTGCCGACCGAACCCTTTGGCTTCGGTGACGGTGATGCCCTGAAGACCTACCTCTTGCAGTGCTTCCTTCACCTCATCCAATTTGAA
>ERZ1740060.615-NODE-615-length-16898-cov-3.776584_pt1 | contig 16898 bp, 13 predicted proteins | sample MGYA00581743_ERZ1740060 | MGnify/ENA primary metagenome ERZ1740060 (study PRJEB43018, sample SAMN04849235) | marine metagenome | isolation source: floating plastic debris | place: Pacific Ocean | collected 2008-08-27 | study: EMG produced TPA metagenomics assembly...
GTTGTTAGTAGTAATTACTTCGGAGTTAATAATTATCAATTCCCCATTACCCATTACCCATTACCCATTACCCTTTACCAATCCCCAACTTGTTGTAATCCACAACAGTTGAATATTTTTCGATTAAGCCTAAAATGAAACGACTGCGAATTACCAGGTGGCTATACGAGGAGTTGTATCGACGATGAAGTTTTTATTTAAGCAGGATTCACCCCCGCAAACCTCTGATGAGTCGAAGTTAGTCGATGCTCAATCTTCTGGGTTGGGGACTTTTGGTGGGGTTTATACGCCTTCAATATTGACTATTTTAGGCGTAATTATGTACCTGCGATTTGGCTGGGTTGTGGGAAATGTCGGGTTGGTGGGTTCTCTTATCATTGTCACCCTTGCGACTTCAATTACTTTCCTAACTTCTTTATCGGTTTGTGCAATTGCTACAGATAAAGTTGTGCGGGTGGGTGGTGCTTACTACATGATTAGCCGCTGTTTGGGGATTGAAGTCGGTGGTGCTGTGGGAATTTCTCTTTACTTTGCTCAAGCGCTTTCAATAGCTCTGTATACAATTGGTTTTGCTGAAAGTGTGGTGCAAAGCTTTGGCAATCTTAATCAAACTTATATTGCTCTGGCTACGACTATTTTGGTGGCAATTTTGGCGGTAACTTCTGCTGAAGTTGCAGTAAAAGCCCAATATGTAATCATGGGAGCAATTGTTTTATCGCTCTTATCTCTAGCTTTTGGGGTGCGATACCAGATGTTACCCCACAGGGATGGAGTATACCTGAAAATGGCGAATCGTTTTGGGGAGTATTCGCGGTGTTTTTCCCTGCGGTTACGGGTATTATGTCCGGGGTGAGCATGTCGGGAGATTTGAGCAATCCCAGTCGTTCAATTCCCAAGGGTACTTTGGCAGCAGTAGGAACGGGATACTTGGTTTACATGATATTACCGTTAGTGGTTTCCATGCGTGCCGATACTGCAACTTTGGTGGAAGTACCTTTAGCAATGCAGATGATGTCTTTCTGGGGACCGGCAATATTATTAGGAGTATGGGGAGCAACTTTGTCAAGCGCCTTGGGTAGTATTCTCGCTGCACCTCGGGTTTTACAAGCTTTAGCAAGAGATGGAATTCTACCGCGCTGGTTGTCTTTTTTGGGTAGAGGTAGCGGTGAAAATGACGAACCTCGAATCGGTACTTGGGTGACTTTGGGTGTTGCAATTGCGGCGGTATGTATTGGCGATTTAAACTTAATTGCGCCCGTGCTGACAATGTTTTTCCTTACCACCTATTTAGTATTGAATGTTTCGGCAAGCATCGAAGGATTGCTGCAAAGTCCTTCGTTTAGACCTAGTTTTAAAGTTCATTGGATTTGGTCTTTGCTTGGGGGAATTGGTTGTTTGGGAGTGATGTTTCTCATCAATGCGGTTGCGACGATAGTTGCGGCTGCGATTGTGTTAGTTATATTTTTGTGGCTGCAACAACGGGAATTAACAACTACTTGGGGAGATGTCCGTCAAGGAATTTGGATGGCTTTGTTGCGGACGGGACTTTTCCAAATCGACCGGGTTCAAGATGCTAAAAATTGGCGACCAAACATTTTAGTATTTTCTGGTTCTCCCTATAAGCGCTGGTCGCTGATTCAACTAGCTTATGCATTAACTCACAAACGCGGTTTTATCACCGTATCAAGCGTAGTGTCATCGAGTAGCGGACGAGATTTAGCCAGACAAATCCATCTAGAAAATACGATTCGCGAGCAGCTTAACAAGCAACATGTACAAGCATTAGTCCGGGTTGTTACTGCACCAAACCCCTTTGAAGGAATGCTGCAACTTGTCGAAGCCTATGGATTGGGACCTTTGGTACCTAATATCATATTACTGGGAGATAGCGAGCAAGTAACTAGACGCGACCAATACTGCAATATGATTGCACAACTCCATGAAGCCAAACGTAGCATTATGGTTTTGCGAGAAAATGCCGAATTAGGATTTAGGCAGTTTCAACGTATAGATGTATGGTGGGGAGGAATGCAAGACAATGGTGGTTTGATGCTATTGCTTGCTCATATGTTGCGCTCTACCATCGAATGGCGCAATGCTCAAATATATCTCAAGTTAGTTGTTCCCAACCAAGCAGGTGCAAAAGATGCAGAAACCAACATGAATGCAATTTTAGCAAAATTCCGTATATCAGCCGTAACTGAAGTTATTGTAGGGAATAATCGTTCCTTTGAAACCGTATTGCATGAATCGTCCCGAGATGCAGATATCATCTTTTTAGGAATGGCAACTCCAGAGAAGCGAGATTTTACCGAATATTACGAACAAATGCACGCACGAACTTCTAATTTACCGACAATTATGTACGTTATGGCAGCACCTGATTTTAATTTTGCTGAAGTTTAATTTGATTTGATAGATAAGTAAAATCTTTGTAGAGACGTTGGATTGCAACGTCTCTAAATCTAGTGTCGCACAATTGCAATTAAACTATGAGTTGTTTGATATGAGCTTGGGAGATTAAGTGTTCTCAAGTGCCACGGAAGCGTACTATTAATAGGATTAATAATCTAAGAAACTTTTGTCAACATAAGAAAGCTTAGACGTATTTTTATTTCCGTACTATCTTCAAATTTAGGCTTTAAAATAACTTTGCCTCCTAGTCTAGAAAATCATTAATTTTAATCAATAAATGACGATAAAATGGCTGATTATACCTTTAGAGAAGTACAGCAACAATTTGATGCTTGGCTACAAGAAGTGGGTAAAGGTTACTGGAATTCCTGCGAAATGCTTGCACGTTTGGTTGAGGTCGGTGAGATTTCTAGACTTTTTCAGCAAGCCCTAGATATTAATAAGCTGGGTTAATAGAATTAATAATATTTAAGATTTAGTAACAAAATAAAACTTCCATAAACAGTTAAAATATTATTCCAAACTCGATAATCAACCCAAAAGAAAAGAGACGTAAAATTTTACGTCCCTATATTAGACCTCTTCGAGAATTAATATCAAATCCTTATAGTTACTGGGCTAAAACTTAGTTTCCGGAGATATCTATGAGAAATTTCTCTTTTATTACCCATTACCTAATTTACTTTGATTCTGGTAATTGAGATGTCTGCACGTTGGCTTTGAATGGGGTGAATCTTTGAGGGTCTACACAATCAGCACAGTCTAATTGCTGTTTTAATTCTGCGCTGAATTTGTCGAACATTTTTACTAATGCTTGTCTATCTGTTAAGCATCCTTGTAGTGCTACTAGTTGTTCGAGGGTCCAATTGTAAAGTTCGGTGTCTCCTTGGTTGATTCGACGATACAGTTGGGTTTCAAATTGTCCTAAGCGGGAGTAGAAGTTTTCTACTTCGGCTTTGATTGATTGCATGTCGAGGAAGAATTGCTGATTTTTAATGTCTCCGAGCAGATTCTCTTTGATGGAGCCGACGTTTTCGGATAGTTTGTTATCAACTATGGAGTTTACGTCGTCGCGGAAGTTGAGAATTTTATTGTCGAAGTTAACGTTGATGCGATTATCGATGTCGTTGAGTGCGTTATCTACTATTCCACGGACGTTATCGTCGGTTTTCCTATCTACTACTGCGTTGATACGGTTGTCGATGTCTCCTTGAACCTGTTGAATTACCAAGTTTTTGATTCCCTGGTCGCGGTCGGCAATTCTTAAGTTAACTACCGATTCGATGCGTCCGTCAATATCTTTATTTACCTGTTGAGTTAAACGGTCTCCAATTTCTCTGCCAAAATCACCGAGTTTTAAATTAGTCATGGCTTCAACTCGTTTATCGATTTCGGACTGCATTTGTTGAACTGCCATGTTCTTGATATTCTGGCTTTGGTCGGCGATTTTGATGTTGACGACGGAATCAATTCGTCCGTCCATATCTTTTCCGATTTGCTCGGATAGTTGATTGCGAATCTCTTGATTTTGATTTGCAATTTTTAATTTAACTACGTCGTTGATGCGTTTATCAATGTCGGTTTCAATTTGCTGGACGACTAAGTTATTGATTTGCGGGGTTTGATTGGAAACTTTGAGATTAACTACCGAATCAATCCGCTTTTCCATTTCTCCCTGCATCTGTTGAACCACTTGGTTCTTTAATTCCTGATTTTTATTCGCCTAGTTGACATTTTATAAGGATTTATCTCGCTGTTCTATGTCGCTGTTCATCTGTTGAACGACTTCGTTTTTGATTTCCTGTGTTCTGTCTTTGATTCTGCTGTTAACTCTTTCCTCAATCAGTTCGTTGACTCTACCATTCATCAAGTCGTTCATACGTTTGTCGAAATGACCTGCCCAAGCTTGGAAGTTTTGGTTAAAGTTGGCTTCCATTTGCTGGGATAGCGCTTTGGTCATGAATTCGACTTTGGCTACCTGCATTGATAAGTCTTTGGCTTGGGATTGATAGCCTTTGAGCAACCATTTTTCTAAGTTATCCCAGTTATACGCTGCTTGTTTATCGTCTTGTTCGGCTTTGACGGTAACGGATTTTTCAATGTAGGCTGCCATTTTCTGCCACATTTTTTCCATTTGAGCTTCGTCAAAACGGAAATTATATTCGAGGTCATTCCCACTACTGCTATTACCACCAGCGGTTACGGTTGTTGTGGTTGTAGTTGTACTTTTTCCACCGTTACCGTTTGTTGTTGTTGTGGTTCTGGTATTGCTGCTACCACTTGTAATGAATTGCGCTTGTTGCTGTAGCTGCTGCTTTTTATTATTTAATTCGGCTGTATTAATTGTGTCAATTGCTAAAACAATTTTTCCTTCGTTATCTTCTTTATATGTATCGAAGAAGAATCCAGTTATAGAAGTTTTTTCTTTGACTTCTAAAACGATTTCATCTTTCAAACCGTTTAACGAACACCAGCTTTCTTCTACTTCTACACCAGCTAATTTTGTGGTGAATTTTCCACCTTTAGCCCAAATTAAAGCCCAGGGTTCTAAATTGAATTTTTTATCATCCGACCAATAACTAGCGTTTCCTGACTGAATTCTGATTTTATAGTTACCAGGTGTTAATTCAACTAGATTTTTACCGGATTGCTTAAGACTAGATAAATAATTCTCATTCAGGATATAACAATTTTCTTTACTAGCAATTGTTAACTCTTGAGGATTAAAGTATGGTTTGTCGCTGGTAATAGCAAGTTTGATGGAACCATTATTCTCACTGTTATTAACGTCAAAGAATAATCCACAAATAACAGCTTTTTGTTTAACTTCTAATTTCAAATGATTGTCATAACCATTTAAAGTTGTCCAGGTAGCACCTGTTTCAAATCCCGTACTTTGATTGATAAATGTTGCACCATTTTCTCCATATACCCAAAGTAAAACAAAAGGTTCTCCTTGGTTTGTGGTTTTAGCATATTTATAGCTACCGCTAGCAATGCTGATATCGTAAATCCCTTTATCTAAAGTGAAAGAATTCGCGACATTCTGCTGCAAATGATTCATTTGACCGGGGTCAATTACATAGCAGTTTTCTTTGGTGTCGATGGTTAATACACTCATTGCTGGCTCCTTTTCTTTTTCCTGATTTTGATTTTGATTTTTATTACTAGTTACGGTTTGTTGATTCTGATTACCGTTTGTAGAAATTAAAGTTTGAGAATTCTGAGAATTTTGAGCATAAATCTCTCCCACAGGTTGATAAACGCTCATTCCAGCCCAACGTCCCTTGGGTTCAGTTGTTGTAACTAAAATTCCTTTACCAGTCTTGGTATCGATGCGAATTACCTGACCGTCTTTTCCTAAATTAAAGAAATTACCGGTCACACCATATAAGGTATTTCCGACAAATTCTAAACTTCCAATATCTGGGAATCCTGTATCACCAATATGGTCAACGGTACCAGCAGTTAAATTACATTTGGCTAGAATCTTCTTCTTGTCGTAACCAATTAACGTAATATAAATCTCGCCATTATCTGTAAAAGCAACTTCACCACAGTTATATTCTTGATTCGCGACCTTTAATACAGATTTACCTTTACCTGTATTGATATCAACTTCGATTAACTGTTTGGCTGTTGTCGCGTATAAAGTCTGAGATTTCGCATCATAAGCCAAACCAGAAGCAGCAAAACCTAAATTACCAATAGTTTCACAACGACCGGTATTAAAATCGATTTTGACTAAAACAGATTTACCGTCTTCTAAATCGAGTCCGTAAAGTTGAGAATTAACAAAAGCGATATCAGCAACTTCGGTTGTCATTTCACCGATAAAGTTGGTTTTACCAGAAACTAAGTCCAAAGTATACAGTTTACTGATTTGATTATTCAAACAATCTTGAACAAAAACCGTTCCGGTCGCGATTTCAGAATTACAGCTTCCACAAATCACCTTTTCTAGAATCTTGGTAAAACCACCAGTTAAATCTTTATCTGTAAAAAACTGTCCACCAGTAGAAGCAGCAACTCTTTTATATTCTTGCTTAACTCCTTCTTGATGCTTGCTTCTAGAAGTTCCAAAAAATGTGTGAACGGTAACTTGATTTTTAGTCGCTTTCCCAATTGCTAAATCCGCAGCTTCAATATCTTCTCGTTCCGTTTTACTTCCACCACCTTCGAGAGCTTCATCACCAGAATAAAAAATTGCTCTGGAAGCTCCTTCTCTCCAATTAAAGAAACTGGAAATATCATCTATAGCTCTAGCAGCATCTTCCTGCGCTCCTGCTGACTTTAACTCTCCTCTTTTTCTTCCACGGAGTTGAGAATCAGATACTTTACAACTACCAGTTAAATAATCTCTAACAGTTTGATTAAACTTTGTTCCTTTCCAAACACCTTCAACACCAAGCCAAGTTACCTTCAAATCCGACGGACAACTAGACTTAGCATTATTAATTGCAGCTTCAGCAGCTTTACTCAAATCCCTCGCTTCATCTCTCATTGAGGGACTGGTATCGATAACGATTACCAAATCAACCTTTTTATTACTGCTGCTGCTATCTGTCATACTTTGACCTCTTTTTCTCCGGTCGAAATTAAATAGGTTCATATCCTCAAGCAATTTTAGATTTTCACAACGGATTTTGGAATTTAAGTCTGAAGAAACACGGTTTCCATTCTTAAAAACATGATTATCTTGTTATCCAATCAACAAGAAACCGAGTTTTTGAAATATTGCAATAATCTCAGCCACTAATACCTTTTCTTAAATTAAAGCTGTTTGAAAAGTACTAAAGTCCGAACCTCATCCAAAATAAATAGGGATTCAAACCGCAGCATGGGACTTTATTTAATAGGGAATAAATTTTAAAGACTTTTCAAACGTCCTTTAAGCAGTGTCAAAGGCTTGGCAGTAACTTGAGAAGGCAGCAATTATATTTTCGCTACTGGTAATAGTTTTTTTGATAAAACGACTTTCTCCCAAACTAAACTACTTCTTTATCAAGTAATCTCGTTTACTTACCGTATTGTATAACAGGATTCATAAGTTGATTTATAAAGATAAAATTAAATTCATAGTTTTCCCTTATTTACAGGTATTTCGGGGATATTAACTATTTTTTCTTTGTAAACGAAAAGTAAGACTGCTACATTCGATAATTTTATTTTCTGTATCATTTTGATTAATTTCTTAAATAGTTAATCATTGCGATATAAGTAAAAACCCTTTTTAAATAAGGATTTGGCTGTATTAAAGAAGGTTTTAAATTTATCATATTTTACTTAGTTACAAGTTATTGAGTATTCAAAAAGGAGGATGACAAATGAATATAAATAATATTCTGAGTTAAAAATTCATAGAAAGTTATATAGCTATTTGTCAGAGTAAGGAAATAGGGAACAGCTTTCTTTTTACACCGAATTATTGATTTATTAAACCGCTGAGAGCGCGGATAAGGCTGAGGAAGAGATTTAGAAAGGTAATAATTAGGAAGAGGAATAAGCTCTCAAAATTAAGAGATAGTAAATATTATTCCCAATTTCCTATCCAAAAATATCAGTTCCAAAATCAGCGCTAAATTCAAACCTTTCAAAATTGGTGGTTTTGTAGTTGATATCAGCAAAGTTGAATTCGATGAATTCACCCGAAGAGATGATGGAACCTCCACCAATCAGAAATTCATCTAAGGAAAAGTCGAATTCTAAAGTATCTATACCGGAACCACCATCGACTATTGCGTTACCGAAACCGAATAGTGTATCGTTCCCGTCACCCATATCGATTTCTACGTTACCAAAACCTTGACCACCATCAAGTCCAATTGAATTATCGTTGCTCCAAGCACGGATGTTATCTGCTCCATCACCGGCTTTTATCTTTCCTCCCAAGATTGCGATACTCGAAGAGTCAAGCCTCTGGCTTATCGCGTTAATATTTTCTTGAGAGAAAGCTTTTGCTTCAGCAAAAATTACGTCGTCACCACCACCTAAATCAATTACGCTTTCAACTTCTACATTCTGGTCGATAGCGTTTGCTAAAGCTAAACCATTAGTTACACTAGCAACCGCTTCAACGAAAATTTTATCTTCACCATCACCAGTCTTTAAAAGACCACGATTATCAATTCCGTCAGCGATAGCTCTACCACTACCAAAAGTTTCGCTAATCGCAGTTGCAATAATTAAATCGTCTCCAGTTTCAGTTAAGAATTCACCAACGTTACTCAAACCATCGGTAATTGCTGCACTATTAATAGCTATCGCTTCAGCCACAGCTTCGATTTTATCGTTACCGCTACCAGTTTTAAATACAGGAGAAATAAATTCCGAACGCTCTACCAAAGCACGTCCGTTATCAATCCCACCGGAAACAGCATCGACACCATCACCAAAGGTAAAACCTTCACCAATTATCTTATCGTCACCATTACCAGTACTAAATTGACCTAAATTCTCAATCCCGTCAGTTAATACATCGAAATCATCAATTAACGAATCACCAACGCTACTAGCTGTAACTCTACCAATAACCGTATCATCACCATCATTCGTATTTAAACTACTTCCGACTTCAACTAAAATTCCGTTAGAATCGCTTTCAACTAAATTTTGACCGTTAGCATTAGTATTTGCAATTCCTTCGATAAAATCTTCATCATTTCCCGTAGTTAAAACACCAGCTTCAGCACCAAGACCATATTGTCTATCCAAAGAATTCATCTTGAGAAAAACATCATCGGTTCCGACCGAAATACCATTATTGAAAGCTGAGATTTTACTATTTACAGAAGATTCACCTCTAAGTCGATTTAAACCGTTTCCCAGATGAGCATTGGAAAACAATAAACCAAAACTAGCAACATCTTCTTCACCCACCGCTCTGGCATTACCGAATAACCTATCGTTACCATTACCTCCTAAAAATTCCCCTGCATCGTTGGGATTATTCGCATCCGCTGTCATCTGAGTAATTCCAAAAGCAAAAGTAGAAGGTGAAAATTCTCCCCCATCATCATCCAATCCAGCTACAGCTTTTGATTGTGCAATTGCTCTACCAAAAACTGCATTATTACCATCACCAAGTATTAAGGTTCCAGAATCAATCTGTTCAGTTTGTAATCCTGCAGCTTGAGTTAAATTATCTGCTAATGCTCCTGCACCAGTAATTGCTAAAGCTTTTAAATTAAGAAAATCATCACCACCACCAGCATCAAAAAATTCCCGAGTTTCGATTCCTTCAGCAATAGTTAAAACACCTTCACCGGATGCTGTAGCATTAGCTGTTACCGAATCATTTCCCACTGTCTTTCCTTCTTGGTCATCTAAAAACACGCGACTGCGATTTTCCCAACCATCAGCAATCCCTTCTTGCTGTTCTGCATCATTTTCTTCTTCCAAAATAAATTCAGATACAGAATTCAAATTAAAAGTGTCATTTCCACCACCAGCAACAAATACACCACGATTTCCTAAACCATCTGCGGCCGATAAATCGTTAACAGCAGTCGCAAAAATATTACTAGTAAAAGTATCGTCTCCCAAACCCAAATCAAATAAAGTTCGGTTATTAATTTCCAAACCCAAACCGGTAATAATCCCAACGCTACTATTATCCAGAGCATCAGCAAAACCTTTTGCACCATTAACAGTAGTTCTTACCGAAACAGTAGAATTAACTGAATCATTTCCATCTCCCAACAACAACTGACCCGCATTTTCAATTCCATCACCAATAATTTCTAAATCAGAATCCGCTCCCATACCAATTTGAGCAACGTTTAATTCCACATCAGCAATTAAAACATCATCACCGGAACCAGTATCCAAAGTACTAGTTTCAAGCTGGTCAATAATCTGCTCGATATCCTCTTCACTAAAATTAGACAGATTCTTACCAATACTATTTAAAAGAACTTCTAACTGTCTTAAATTTCCGCCATCATTAACAATACCGTTGGCTCCCGCAAAAAAAATCTCATCACCATCCAAAGCTGCAACAATTACCCTTGCTTCACCCGATAAAGTATCGTTACCACTACCAGTTACCAAATCACCAACCTGAGTATAACCACCAGCAATAGCAAGGGGAATATCAAACTCTGGATTAGCTAGAGTATCATCATCAATATCCGAAAGACCAATAGAAATACCGCGAGCATCCGTTGTCGAAAAACCTTGTGCTGTAGCCGAACCCTTAATTAAATCGGAATTACCTTTAGTATCTACCTCCGTAACTAAAACACCAAAAGCACCAACAGCATCGACTCCCAAAGCATCAGCAGTACCATCGAGGATATCTTGTCCACTACCACCTTTAATTACACCACCGTCAGCACTGTTAATACCAACAGCCATACTCGTTTCACCATCACCGGTAGTTAAACTTCTACCAATACCCCTTAATAAATTAAATCCATCACCTTGGATAAAACCCGTATTGCGGATACCATCAGCAAAAGCTTCTCCTTGACTTTCTGCTTTAGCAGTTCCCTCAATTAAGTATTTCTCACTATCAAGATTAATCGTAAAACCATTCGCAATCTCGCCGAATTCAGCATTCTCTACACCAATAGCTCTAGCTTTACCAGAAGCATTCGCATTTGCATCACCTTCAATTAGGTCATTACCAGTAACGTCCGCAATAACCTCAAAGCCGATATCTAAGTTATTCATTTTTTTACGCCTATATTTCTCTTACCAGAGCAATGCTCTAAGTAAAATTTGTGTTCTGATTGTCATTTCTCAAATTAAAACTAGCAATTTAACTTAGATATTACAACCTTTTTTATACATCAAGCAGATACAACTATCGAATCACGATAATTAATAAACAAAATATATGTAAAGCTTATGTAGTAAAGATTATGAAGTTTTGATAAAGTAGATACTAATGATTTTACTACGTAGAGATAATAGCAAAAACAGGTAAAAATACGGAATATATTAATGGTGATTTTTCGGAATTAATAGTAGCGTTTATCATTAATCGTGACTAAATCTAATCTAGAGACTCTCTGTATCGCTAGGTATCCCGACAGTTGAAAAAAAAAGAACCAATTAAAATGAACGGGACAGACCATTAATTCCAACGGATTCTTTTTTATATTTAATTTTGGAAGAGGTTCGTTTTTACTGGAATTATTGGGAGACGTAAAATTATGACCATTAGGTCACGCTACGCTAATAGGTCTGGTCTCTAAATTAGTTAAAACTTTTAATTCCCTAATCTCTTATTCAAAGTTTCCGAAACACCGAATTTTAATAACATATCTCGCATTTCACTTTTAGAATCGACACTTTGAGTCGTTAAAGTTTGAAATTGTCTGGTTTGCGGCTGGTTTTGATTATTATTGTCTTGATTCCGAGTCAAAGAAGCTGCAAATTTTTCATATAATTCCCCATTCACAGCAAAACAAAAAGCTAATTCCTGTCCTACTTCCTTCAACTTCCTGGGTAATTCCGTTTGGTTAGTTTTTAATAACTCAGCAAGATTTGAATTTAAAGAATTCATATCCAAATCTTCCGATTCAAACATATGAGCAAAAGTTTCCATTTCCCCGCTTTCTATCGGAGTATGTTGCTGTAATGCAAAAGCTGGAGGAATCACCGACCGATTTACGTTATCTGGTAAAGGTGCATCTAACAACCTTTCTGCATTTACAATCCCAGCACCATACCTCCAAGGCTTCCAATTCGGAGGAACATCACAAGTTTCCCGCAATAACTGATTAAATATAAACGGAATTTTTTCAGCACCATAACGACGAATTAAATTATCTCTACCGTGGTAGGACAACCATAATGCTGCTACTCCCGCAACTAATGGTGTAGATAACGAAGTTCCAGCACCCTGCTGAATCTTATATATTAATTCTCCGTTCTCCTTAACAGTTCTCGCATACCATACACCTTTCCCCGGTGCTAGAACATCAACTTTTCTACCGCGTGGAGAACCGAACCAAATTTTACGGTTAACCGTACTCCCACCAACTGCTATTACTTCATCGTAAGCAGCGGGAAATACCACAAAAGGAGTCCAGGTACCCGATGCAGCAATGATTATCACACCCCGTTTTTGAGCGTACAATATTGCAGTCCGCAGTCGTTTACTATAGAAAGCCGCTCCTAAAGATATAGAAATTATATGAAAACCTTTATCTGCTGCATACTCAATCGAAGCAGCTAAATTATGATTGCTCCAAAGTACCACCGAATAAGTGATTCTTAAAGGTACCAATTTTGCACCAGGAGCTACACCCGTAACGTACTTATTATTTTGATAATCACCCTGCGCTTTCCGGGGACTTACCATGACGCTTGCAGCCAAAGTACCGTGACCGGGATTATTTACTAATTCCTCATCCGACTTTTCCAAAGGGTCGGTTTCATCTTTGTCCCCATCAATAAAATCGTAACCTTGCTCTAAAAGTAAATTACCTTCAATTTCTGGATGTGTGGTATATCCGGTATCGGGATGAGCAATTATCACCCCTTGTCCCGGCAATTTATTCGCATCGGGAAAATATTTCTCCCAAGCTTGCAAAACTTTAAATTCTTTCAAACCCCAATCTACATCATTAGTCGAAAGTCCGGTTTCTACTCCCCCTCCACCGGAAAACAAATCTAATAATGTACTAATAAACGATAAAATCGCATCCCAAAGAGATTTCGATTCCTCTCCCCCACTTACTTGCTGCTTGCTTTCTACCTGTTTTAACTCCCTTACCGAAACCGCGAATAACGGCTCCACATCAACCACACCAGGTTGCGATCGCAATTGGTAAGTCTGATCCCAAGCTTGTTTCACCGATAGCGCATCATCTTCAAGCAACACTTCAAATTCGGTAAAGTTATCGCCAATTGCTTTAATATCCCAATCTTCACCAAGTATCTGTGAAACAACTTCCTGACACCTATCCTGCTGGTCGGGCATCACCATTTCTATATAAAAGCCTTCAAATCTTGGATTAACTCTATTTTTAGTGGAAACCATAATTTTTTTATGTTTTTTGTGAATATAATTACAGTATTTATCAAGTTACAGGTATCTGTTTACGGAAATTTCATATTCGCTACCTGCAAATTGTATATAATCCACAACAAAAAATTTCAAGTAAAAAATCAAAATTCCCACTTTCAATTTTTGTATCCAAACTGTTGATTTTTATTCTTTGGAATAATATTCTGTTTAAAGCTGTACGGCTATATATAAAGGTCTTAATTATGAAAGTTGGAACAGTAGAAGCGGCTCGTTTATTGAAACTTTGCTCGCAAAGAGTTAGAAGTTTGCTCGGTGAAGGAAGAATTATAGGAGCGAAGAAGGAAGGTAGGTTTTGGCAGATTCCTTTATTCAATGGGATGCCCAAAATTAGCGAAGATGGTACTAGAGGTCCTAAAGGTACTTGGAGAAAACGAGCAACTGAAGTAGCGACAAAAGTTTGCGTTAATTCTCACAAAATTAAGAGCAATAAAAAAGATAAAAAGAATGAACCCGTACTCAGAGTTCAGCAAGGCTCTCAGGTTACTTATTGTCATGAGTTTGAAATTATTGGGAATTGTCGCGTAATTTATCGTCCAAATAATCCCCTCGGTTGCGGCGCTCAAGTTTGGGTCGAAGCTGACCCGGATGCAAAAGTTTTACCATTCATCTTTGCCGATATGAGTGAAGCAGTTGCTGCTTGAAATATTAAAAGTTGATTTCTTAAATTGAATACTTATTTTTGATTGAATTGAGTTTGAATGGACAACTCAAAGGGTTTAACATGCCAATTTTTATTTAATTAAATTCGATTTATAAAATTATTTTTTGTATTTTAAAAATCAAAGCTTTTTGAGACAGATTTGGAATTAATTTACGAGTAAAAGTTTTCAAAATCTGATAAATTTGAGTTGATGGTGAAAAACCACACAGGTAAAAGAGAAAAACTATAGCGCTACAGATTTTTTTGGAATTTTAGGTTTTGACGTAGAAAATTACCTTTAATTATTCTGAGTAGGTAACAATCTTCTGTCTAATTAAACTTTCTATTGCAATATCCATATATTTAATTGTCGCACTTATCCCATTTCTCAACTTAACATACCAGCCGTCTAGATTGCGCTGTATAAGACCTTTATCTGTAAGCATCGATAAGCTATCGTTGATAATTTCGCTCAAAATAAGCTTAATATCAACTCGTGCTAAATTTCCAATCATTTCTTTTTCCAAAATTTTGAGATACTCTCGCTGATTCCAAACTTTTTGTGTATCCTTCTGCGGAGAATTATCTTTTATTGGCTTCTGAAACATCTGTTTTAAACGAGAAATTTTCACTTCGATGTCGAGTATCTGAATAATATATCTAGATTTATAAGAAGCTAATTTGGTCAAGGTTTTCAATCTTCCATAAAGTCTCTGAATTTTTTTGGTTATAGTTGGTAATTTGTAGAAAATCATTTTCTTCCCCTTTTAAAATTGAAACGTCGTAACTAAAAAAAGCACGACGTTTTCTAATAAATTCAGTATTTGCAATTATCCGGTCGAATTAAATATATTCAGAGAAAAATCGTCACGGAGTAAAGTTAATAAGCAATTTAGGAATTACTGCACTGAGGTGTTGCCTTAAGCTAGAAAACCTAAGTAATTCCTAAAAATGTTCCAGCATTGTGGAATGTTATCGGTTAATTCCTTCTTTTTCTTGGATTCGCTGACTAAATTGCTCCATAGAAGTAACCTTTACCCCCTGTTTGGCATAAATTCTATAGCAATAAGTATGAAATGCTTGTTGGTCATCTTTATTTGCCAAAACATAAACTCTTAGGTCTTTATCAGATATTACTGAAAAATTTGGTTCACTCATGTAATTCTTATCTCACCATTGGGATAAATGTACACGTCTATTCCATCGCCAGCTAAAACAATTACATTACGTCGAACCAAATGAATTGAAACGTACATAGCTGTTAGCTCTGCGCTGACTCGGTAAAGTTCTTTTAACTGCTCAGCTGTTAGCTGCATTCCCCTCTATTTTATTTTCGTGGTTCTGTAAGTTACTTAACTTTAAACAATTGACACCACAAATTATATTGCATTGCAACTTATAATGCAAGATATATTGCTTATAAAGTTAACCCGCCTTGTCTGGTGACGGAGGCGGGTCTTCCTTAAGTATCATTAAGGCTTTGTGATGTCGATGCCTGAGAGATTGATTTTCGTCTCTCAGGCTTTTTATTTTTTTACTGCTTGTTCTATTTCTATTTTTATCTCCTGTATTCTTTCCTCTAGCTTCTGAGAAAGCTTTTTTTCTAATTCTTCGTAAAGATTGGGAGTTGGTTCAGAACCAATTCCCAATGCATTTTCTAATATTTCATTAATTATTTGAGCTTTGGATACTTTCTTTTCCTTTGATAACTTCTCTACTATGTTTGATATTTCTTCGGTTGTTCGGAATGTTATCTGTTCGCTGTATTTCATACTTTTTACAATTGCAATGCAATACCATGATTGCATTATATAACCACAATAAGAATTTCAGCTATTGTGTAATGCAATATAGCTAAATCACGATGCAATTGCATTACGAAGCGCTGAACCAAGCTTATGAATCTAAACTTTATAAATAGAGTTCAAGATGTATATTCATTCTACCGTTACCTTACTTTTAAATAAATAATCCACTTGAGAAGCTCGTTCAAATAAATTGTAGTAATCACCAATATAAGAATTGATTTCTTGAAAAGAATTTTCGTCGAGACATTCAATTAACATAAATTCGGGTCGATATTTATTAAAATCTAATCCTTGTAAAGCATTTAATTCAAAACCTTCGACATCGAGGGAAAAGAAATCGATTTTTTGTACATTTGCTTCATCTAAGATAGAAGTTAAAGTTCTGGCTCGAACCTTGACTGTATAAGGAGTGAAACCCAACTTTCTTCCAGCAAAAGCCACACGTTCGGATTCTAATCGTTCGTCATTGAAAGCACCTTTGACCAGGGACATTAAATGACCGTACATCATTTCTATTTCGCTATCTGGGAAATCTTGAGAGACTAAAGCGCAGTTGAAAACTTTTGATTTTGGTCTTTCATTGACGCATTCTTGGTAAAGATGGGGAATTGGTTCGATTAAGATTCCGTTCCAGTTTCGGAAACGTTCGAGGTAATATGTATTGCTTTCAGAGAAACCGTTATTTGCTCCAACTTCGATAAAAAAGCCATTTTGAGATAAATATTTTTCGATGATTTTCCCGACACCGCGACGATAGGGACGGGAATAACGTTCGCTTCCGAGGAATTCAAAGAGATATCGGCGGTATTTAATGGTGGTTTTTTGCAAGTTTTGGGAATTGAGCATGGGAGAAATAATTGGATTCGCGGAGCCAGAACCATTGTAAATCGAAGAATGTGTGGTGTGGGTGATGGGAAAATAAGCAATAAAATATCCTAGCTCAAAATTAGATTACTAGCTAGGAAATGGATAGAGTTAAATAAGCTTGTAG
>ERZ1740060.616-NODE-616-length-16880-cov-4.198098_pt1 | contig 16880 bp, 13 predicted proteins | sample MGYA00581743_ERZ1740060 | MGnify/ENA primary metagenome ERZ1740060 (study PRJEB43018, sample SAMN04849235) | marine metagenome | isolation source: floating plastic debris | place: Pacific Ocean | collected 2008-08-27 | study: EMG produced TPA metagenomics assembly...
CAACCACTAAAAATACGCCAAAAGTTGCCAAACCAACCAGCCAATTCATCGCTAATAACACACCTAAACTTGTAGCAACCGATTTACCACCACTGAATCCCAAAAAAATTGACTTACTATGTCCGAGTACGGCTGCTAAACCAGCTAAAGTAACCATAATTGGCTGCCATACTTCTGGATTAACTGTTACTGGAATTAAATTATTGTTGGATGCAAATTCAAATAACCAATAAGCCAGGAATATTGATAAAACACCTTTCAAACTATCTACCAGTAAAACAAATGCACCAGGACCTTTACCCAAAGTTCTTAATACATTTGTAGCACCAGTTGAACCCGAACCAACTTCGCGAATATCAATTCCCTTCAACAGCTTTACCAAGGTGTAACCAGTTGGAGTAGAACCCAGAAGATAAGCTACGACTAAAACTGCTCCACACAAACTGAACCAAATACTCATATTAATTAGTAGATAATTGTTGGTTGTTAGTTATTAGTTGTTAGTAGATAGTTGTTGGTTTTTAGTTGTTAGTAGATAGTTGATAGCTTTTAAAACTAACTTAAAATACTAGTGCATTAGCCCACTAAGACAATTAATTATAATGACTATGTATCATGAAATAAAAGCCACAAAAATCCCGAACAAAATTGATAAATCATACATAAGCAGTATGAGACTAACCACTAACAATCAACAACTAACAAATATCTACTAACAACTAACTAAAAATATTCGTCCTCATAATAGTCTCTCATCATCTTGGGGTCAGGTGCAAAAGCTAACCATAATGGAAATTGCAGCAGCCCAACACTAATTTCTTCTTCGGAATCATCAATAATAATAAATGGTTGTAAACCAGCTTTAACCAAACGCTCCGCTTTTTGCGCTACGGCCGAGGGTGTTTCAAATAATGCCAAGCCTCTATCGGGGCCAAAGTCCGGACGACCGATACCCAAGCAATCTTGTAAACCGCGTCGCCATTCTCCCAAGCGTTCTGGCGAATTTGCCAAAACTAAAGTGCGAGCGCGATTGCCATACAAAGAATGCAACACCGATATAATTGCTGAAGAAATAAGTGTATTTTGCAATCTACTACCCATTGTTCTTAAGGCACCTCGTCCTCCCTGCTGGAAAAACCAAGTAGAAACCCGTTCGGCATGGACTGGTTCAAATGTACGTCGTAGCTGCCACGGTGGGCCGTAATAATCAGGTTTAGTGCGGTATTGGTCTATTAACTGACGAATCTTTTTCGTAGTATCTTGAAACTGTCCTCGGCTAAAGTCCGAAGTTCCTCGCTCATCAAAATCATCATCGAATTCATCATCAAATTCATCATCTGGCTCGGGTTCGCGAATAGCAAGCTTTTGGGGTTCCAACTTTGTAGGTGGAACAAGCTCTAACTGTTCGGCAGCAGCAGCTAAATCTTGTAAACTACCAGTTAAATAATCTTTAAAACCCTGTACTCGAATTGCTAACTCTTGAGAAGCACCAGCAAAAGTAGTTCGCATTTCATTGCGAATGCGTTCTTGACGACGTTCGAGTTGCTCAATAGAAATTAATAGAGCTTGTTTGCGTTGTTCTAGCTCCGACAGGGCCTCTTGAGTCATTTTAGAGAGTGCTTTTTGGGTATTACCCACTTCAGACTGAAGAGTTTTGTAAGATTCTTGTAGTTGTGATATTTCCTGTTTCAAAGATTCTTCAGTACGTTGTAACTGGGCTACTCTTTGAGCAGCTAAGTTATATTCCGAAGAATTGTCAACTGATTGTGATTGTGATTGCGAATCTTCTGGGTTATTGTTTTCGCTGGAATTCGCCATATTAGAAGTGAGGTCAGTAAATGAATTTTCTTCTGTAGAATCTATCTGTAATTGTTCTTCGTTATAATTTTCATCTTGGTTCATAATTAAGCCAAGTGCCACTTTTTACAAATTTGAATATAAGAACCAACTATAAATGGTCAGTTTTACATTTTACCAGCGAGCGAAGTGAATCAGTCCGCGATATTTTGAGTAAGAGACTGAGGAGCAGGGAAAGAAATTATTAAATCTAAACCGCTAATTTTCACTCCTCAAACAATAGTTTTAATTTTTAATCAATTCTCGGACAACGCTCTTCTAAACAGGTTTTAAGAGTCTTAGGGTCAAATAATATTGGTAGAAAATGAATGCTTTTGGTTTCTTTAAAATAGAACAAAATAGGAATCACATTCCAGAAAATACGCCAGTTTTGCCATTCACTGTAGGGAAAACGACGAAGTAAATCATCACCTCTAACAAGGTCTAAATCAGTAGCGGTAAATTGTAAACGTAGTGTCACCGCTTGGTACATCAGGAATAATCCAAATAAGCCAATAATTCCTCCAGCCAGAAGCTGTCCTATTACCAGCAATGGAATCGACCCAATAATCAAGACTATGGGTATGTTGTAACTGGGCTTTAATTCTACGGTAGATGTTGAATTAGATGTGAATGAAGTAGTCACTATATAAAATAACTTTTTCGTGCATGGACATCATTCTTATTTTAGAAGTTAAGTGTGAACAGTGAACAGCGAACAGCGAACAGTTATCAGTGAGCAGTGAACAGTTAGCAGTGAACAGTTATCAGTGAGCAGTGAACAGTGAGCAGTGAGCAGTGAACAGTGAGCAGTGAACAGTGAGCAGTGAACAGTAACTAGTTATCAATATTTAAGTAATTTAAAGCTCATAACTCACAACTCCTAACTCCTAACTCCTAACTTAATTAAATACCTTGTAACAAAGCACCTCCAGTACCTTGGAACATTAACCAAGAAAGAAAAAAGTTGGCAATAAATATAATTAATAGAGCAGTAACAACAGCTGTTGTTGTGGATTGACCTACACCTTTTGCTCCTCCTGATGTAGTTAAACCCCAGTTACAACCGATGACAGCTACTAACAGTCCAAAACACAGAGCTTTAATCATCGCGCTCAGAATATCCCAGACTCCTAGAAAATTACGGGCTGAATCTAAAAACTGCGTATCCGATAAATTGTATAAATTCCTGGCAATAAACAATCCACCTGCCATACCTGTTACCAAAGATAATAAAGTCAAAATCGGTAACATTATGCAGCAAGCAAGGACGCGAGGAATAACTAAATAATCTATAGGGTCGGTCTTTAGCATTAATAAAGCATCAATTTGCTCCGTTACCCGCATAGTACCAATCTCCGCAGCGAATGCCGAACCAACTCGTCCAGCCAAAACCACTGCTGTAAGTACCGGAGAAAGTTCTCGGGTTAATGCGACTGCTAATACTCCCCCTACGGCGTTTCCTGCACCAAAATTAATAAACTCTCGCGCAACCTGGATTGTAAATACTGCACCTACAAATACAGCTGTAACCAAGGCTATAAACAATGAGTCTGGACCTACCGCAGCCATTTGCTCCAAAGTATTGCGACGATGAACTTTACCTTTAAATAAATGAATTATCACTTGCCCAATCAAGAACATCGCCGCCAACAATCGTAGGCTCCATGCTCCTAAACTGGATTTAGATGTTGCTTGACTCACAATTTTTAATTAACTCAGCAATTCCCGTCATAATAGCGAAAGATTTTGATAAAAACTTAAAAAGTTGAGATAGTACGAGGGACAGGGAACAGAGAACGGTTATAAATTTTAAACCCATAACTCTTTACTTCCTACTCGCCCCCTTATAGTTAACTTAAGTAAAAAATTGCTCTCATAAACCAAGGCTGTTATTAACAGCACCTACAGAATGAAGCACAATTGTATTACGGAATGAATCCTGGTTATATCAAGGTTTTAAGAAAAATAGTGCCAATGAAAATCGAAAAATATTTGTTACAAGACATGTGAACATATTTTAATTAAAACTTAAGATTCTTTAAATGCAGTGTAGTATAAGAAAATTGCGCTTATTGTAGAAAGTGACGGATACCAACTGTTGTAAATCATCATCATAGGAAAATTTTACTATGACCATGTTTATAAACTTTATTCGCTCTCTACTTCTATCGATTATTTTTAGTTTTGTTGCTCCAATGATATTTTTTGGTGGAGTTTCACTAATTTTATCGCTTGTAAGTTTTATGCCCGGTTTAGAAGCCGTGGCTGAAATAATTGCAACTCAAATAACTAATTTTCTAGCTACTTTCGGCAGCGGTACACCTATGCAAGGTGTATTTGTTATTTGTCTAACTTGCAGTTTTGTAGGAGCGCTTTTTGACACTTATGTATATTATCGGTGCCAAATTTTACGTTTAGATTCTTAAGTAGTGGATTTAGTCTTTTGCAGGGTTATGCGAGATTTTTTTTGTATTACAAATTACAAAATCTTCCGCTTTTCAGAAAAATAAGGTTTTTAGAGGGATTAGCAGTGTTTCACAATTGAATACTAGGGTCTGTTAATAACATGATATTTTTTGATTGCAGAATATTTAGAAAATAAATGATAAACCTTTTATCGGTAAGCAGATTTTTAACATAAAAATTTTGACATCAAACTAGAATACATTTAGATACAGAAAATTTAATTAGGATTATTTGGTAGGTTTGCGTCTGAAGAGCGTTAATAAATACGAGCAGATGCTTTACGCATTTATAAATTAAAGCTAATGTTTAAAATCAAATATCAAATATCCAAAGGTTCTGTATACTGCTCATGGTTTGGCCTTTTAAGTCAAAGTTTCGCAAGCAAATTGCCAAAATAGAAGTTAATGGTGCAATTGCAGGTAGTACTCGTAAACGAGTTTTGGAAGCACTCAAAACTGTAGAAGAGAAAAAGTTTCCAGCGCTGTTATTACGTATTGATAGCCCTGGTGGTACGGTAGGAGATTCTCAAGAAATATATACTGCGCTTAAGCGTTTACGTGAAAAAATCAAGATTGTTGCCAGTTTTGGCAATATTTCTGCTTCTGGGGGCGTATATATCGGTATGGGAGCAGAGCACATCATGGCTAATCCCGGAACTATTACGGGTAGTATTGGTGTGATTTTGCGTGGAAATAATTTGGAGCGTTTACTAGATAAAATCGGGGTTTCCTTTAAGGTAATAAAATCTGGTCCTTACAAGGATATTTTGTCATTCGATAGAGAACTCACCGAACAAGAACAAACTATTTTGCAAGAATTGATTGATACAAGTTATCAGCAGTTTGTGCAAACAGTAGCAGAAGGACGTAACTTAGCACCAGAAACTGTAAAAACCTTCGCTGATGGCAGAATCTTTACTGGAGAGCAAGCTGTAGAGTTAGGGGTCGTAGATAGACTAGGAAGCGAGGAAGATGCTCGTCGATGGACAGCAGAGCTAGTAAATCTTGACCCAGAAAAAACAGAGGTCTACACCTTAGAAGAACCCAAACCTTGGTACAGTAAGATTTTGCCTGGTAATAAAATTCAAACTCAGGGGCTTGCATCCAAAATTGATTGGGTAGAGTTTGAACTGTCTACCAGCGGTTTACCCCTATGGCTGTATAGACCTTAACCAAAAAATTTTGGATTTTAGATTTTGGATTTTGGATTACAAATGGTTCAAAGCCCCTAGTTTTTACTATGGAAGAATCTTGTGGATGTCCTGACCCTAAAGGGTCAGCAAAATCCAGAATTCTGTTAGGGATTGACATTTCCCGTTTATTAACTGGGTGATGGATAGAAATACAGATAAATAACTCAAACAGATAAATAAAATATAGCCATTTGTCATTGGTCAATTGTTCTTTTTCTGAAGAATCATGAATAATGTCTAATGACTGATGTCTAAAATTAGGAGGATTTTTACGTGGAGAAAGGGCGAATGCAGGCAATTCGTGGAGCAACAACCGTCCCAGAAAATACGGTTGAAGCGATACAAGAAGCGACAATGGAAATATTAGACGAAATTGAAAAACGCAATAAGTTGCATCCAACCGATATGATTAGCGTTACCTTCTCGGTAACATCCGATTTAGATGCCATTTTTCCGGCTGCTATAGCTCGTCACCGTCCCGACTGGAACAGTGTTCCGATGATAGACGTGCAGCAAATGTCTGTTCCAGGTAGTTTGGAAAAGTGCATTCGGATTTTAATCCATGCCTATATTAAATCGAATTCCACCATCAGCCACATCTATTTACGTCATGCTGCCAAACTCCGTCCCGACTGGAATTTACCCCAGCCGTTACAAGCATCACAGTCAAAATAGAATTGAAAGTGTAGAATAAACAGAATTCTATGTGAAAATACTTAAAAAACTATGCAGTTTGACGGTTGTAATACGACTCAACCTACAGGTATTAGCGGCAGAGTCTTCACTGACAGAGGAACGGGAGTTCGTGTCAAGTCAGAAGACTTTATGAAAATAGTCTCTAAAAGTGAAGAACCGTTAGTGGTTGAAACAGCGGAAGGATTTTTCACAAAAATCTATAAATATGCAACTGCCTATAAAGGTTTTGTGTTTTTCACAGAATCACTAAACAGATTGCAATTTACCGCTCATACGGAAATTATACAGGCTCAAAGTATATCTAGTGACATTTAATTAAGGTAAGAGGTAAGAGGTAAAAAGTAAGAGGAAGGCATGCAGTTGTGTTAAAAACACTTTCACTTGCACTTTTAATTACCCATTACCCATTACCCCTTACTCATTACCTATTCTTTTTTCGGGTGAAAACGAATACCCAAAACTAAGTCGTACATAAATTCTAGAAAGTCTTTCTTTTGGAGCAGACCCAATGATTGATGGCATCCTTTCTCATCTAAAAGTGGCTTCATCAGATGGTATGTAGGCTGGTAGTTGTACCAAGCTATAGAAGGCCATAGGTGATGAATTAAATGATAATTCTGTCCCAAAATCAAGATATTCAGAACTGGGTTTGCGTAAACCCGAGCATTTTTCCAGCGGTTACGTTCTACGAAAGGACGATGAGGCAAATAGTCGAAAAATAAACCCAGTGCTAGACCAACGATACCTGAAGGCACAAACCAAAAATTAAGTATGTAGCCTAGGAAGCCAAATTGCACTGAAATAAAAACAATTGTCACGACTATAAGGCGACTTATGAACCATTCGAGAAGTTCATTCTTACGCCACAAACGTCGTTTAAAGAAAAATATCTCGTGGTAGAAGAAACGAACTGCAATTAACCATAGCGGACCACCTGTAGATACATAATGGTCTGGGTCGTTTTCTGGGTCATTAACATTTGCATGATGTTGTAAATGCACTCGCGTAAATACAGGAAATGCGAAAACAAGCATCAAGGCACTACCATGTCCCAAAATCGCGTTTATTGTCCGATTGCGATGAGCAGCCTGGTGGCAAGCATCATGAATTACCGTACCAGAGATATGCAGAGCAAGGATATTCATGCAAAAGCATATCCATTGCGGCCATTGCCAAACCCAATAACCTAGTACGGACAGCACGACAATTCCAATAGAGGCTAAAAACATTAGCACAGTAGGATTGAAACCACCGGGTGGGGACAAAAGTTCCTTGGGGGGAAGTGTCAGTGGCGATTTTGCCTCCGACATCAGCATTGTCATCTCCTTATTTACCAAATATTTGCGAGTATACGACACAGATAGACGAATAATAAAGTTTTGTGTACCGGCATTTATTTACATTTTTACATTTATCCGTCATCAGTCAACAGTTAGGAGTTACTAGGAAGAGTTTAATAATTTTGGATTTTGGATTTTGGATTTTGGATTCAAGAGTTAGGAGTTTAGTTAATTTTCTCCTTGTCTCCCTATCCCCCTATCTCCGCTTGTCTCTTTGTCTCTTTCTCAACTAATCATTTTTCTCAGTAAAAAAGTAGCAGCTAGAACACATTGTGAGAAGATATTTAATGCTTGGGAATTTAATTTTCTGGTTAATGCGTTTCTAGCCACAGACAAAACGATATAGTTTCATCTAGGATTATTCCCTAGCTAGAAGCGCGATATAGTAGCCCCTATGGAATTAAGAGATTCAGTTCGCCGTACAAAAATTGTCGCTACGATTGGACCTGCTACGAGTAGCCCTGATGTTCTAAAGGCTCTCATTGAAGCAGGTGCGACAACATTGCGTCTTAATTTTTCTCACGGAAGTCATGCCGACCATCAGCGTAATATAAGGTTGATTCGGCAAACAGCATTTGAATTAAATAAACCAGTAGCGATTCTGCAAGATTTACAAGGCCCGAAAATTCGTTTGGGTAAGTTTGAAAACGGGTCGATAGTGGTAGCTAAAGGTGACCGTTTCACTCTAACTAATCGTCAAGTTGTCGGTACTCAAGAAATTAGCTGTATTACCTACGAGCATTTAGCGGAAGAAGTTCCTGCTGGAGCCAATATTCTGCTTGATGATGGAAAGGTGGAAATGCAGGTTGAGGAGGTTGATAAAGAAAAAGGCGATTTACATTGCCGCGTGACTGTTGAAGGTAAGCTTTCTAATAATAAAGGTGTTAATTTTCCCGGTGTTTATTTATCTATCAAGGCTTTAACTGATAAAGACCGCGAGGATTTAGTATTTGGTTTAGACCAAGGTGTTGATTGGGTAGCACTTTCTTTTGTCCGCAATCCTCAAGATGTAATGGAAATTAAGGAATTAATTTCTAGCGCGGGAAAACAGGTGCCAGTAATTGCCAAAATTGAAAAACACGAAGCCATCGAGCAGATGGAAGAGGTTTTGGCTCTGTGTGATGGTGTAATGGTCGCAAGAGGCGATTTAGGCGTAGAACTTCCAGCAGAAGATGTACCAGTACTACAAAAGCGTTTAATTGCCACTGCAAACCGTTTAGGTATTCCCATCATTACCGCTACTCAAATGTTGGATAGCATGGTTAGCAATCCTCGTCCTACCCGAGCAGAGGTATCGGATGTAGCTAACGCGATATTAGACGGTACGGATGCTGTGATGCTTTCTAATGAGACTGCTGTAGGTAAGTACCCAGTAGAAGCGGTCGCAACAATGGCAAGAATTGCCCAGCGCATCGAAAAAGAAGATGCTCAAGACAAAAATACGAATCAGCTACCAGACCCCAGACGTTCGATTCCTAATGCTATCTCTCAAGCGGTAGGTCAAATTTCTCAACAACTTGATGCTGCTGCAATTATGACACTTACTCAGAGTGGCGCTACCGCTCGTAACGTGTCTAAATTCAGTCCCCGCACCCCAATTTTAGCAATCACACCTCATGTATATGTAGCCAGACAATTACAGCTTGTATGGGGAGGCAAACCATTATTAGTTTTGGAACTACCTTCGACAGGGCATACTTTCCAAGCGGCTATTAATGTTGCTCAAGAGAAAAATTTGTTAAATGAAGGTGATTTAGTCGTAATGAGTGCGGGTACTCTTCAAGGAATTTCTGGTTCTACTGATTTGATTAAGGTAGAAGTTGTCACTGCTGTATTAGGTCAGGGAATCGGGCTAGGACAAGGTTCTGTTAGCGGTCGCGCACGGGTTGCTCAGAACGCTATGGATATAAACAACTTTAATTCGGGAGAGATTCTAGTAGCCCCAAATACAAATGCAGATTTTGTCGAAGCAATTCGTAAATCAGGCGGTATTATTACTGAGGATGAAAGTCTTACTTCTCATGCTGCTGTGATTGGTTTACGTCTTGGCGTACCTGTAATTGTTGGCGTAAAAAATGCTACGCAGATAATTAGAGATGGAGCTATTCTGACTATGGATATACACCGAGGTGTAGTTTACTCTGGTGCAGTGGGAACAGCTTAAGAGAGTAGTTAGGAGTTAGGAGTTAGGAGTTAGGAGTTAGGAGTTAGGAATTAGGAATTAGGAATTGGAAATTAGGAGTTAAGAGTTTTGGATTTGAAAAAATAGTAGTCTTGCTACCAATAAGTGCAGCTAAGTATTTACTATTTACTGTTTTCTGATTCCTACTTTCCATTAATAACTAACTACTAACTACTAGCTAATAATTACTAACTATTAACTACTCAATATATTTTTTTAATACTTCGGCAGTCGCTTGACCTGTTTTATCCCAACTGAAGTTACTGGCTCGTTTACAGCCATCTATGGAAAGCTGCGATCGCAACTTATCATCTGTAGAAATAGTTAGCATTGCTTCAGTAATTTCATGTATGTGATAAGGGTTAATCAGCAGCGCAGCATCGCCAGTAACTTCGGGTAAAGACGAGACGTTAGAAGTAATTACAGGAGTACCGCAAGCCATACTCTCAAGAACTGGAAAACCAAAACCTTCCCACAGACTGGGAAAAACTAAAGCAATCGCTTGGTTAATAATTATTGGTAATTCTTGATAGTTAACATATTCGAGAAATTTAACTTGGTGCTTAATACCCAATTCTTCAATTTGAGAATACATTTTAGGGGTATAAAGTTCATTAGAAGGGCCTGCAAACCATAATTCGTAGTCCCGACCATCTTGTGAGTGCTGTTTAAACTTGGCGAAAGCTGCTATCAGTCTGTGTAGGTTTTTATGTTTATCGTGCCTGCCAATATAAAGAAAGTAAGGAGGATTTTTATTATTGTTTCTCACTTCCGTCAGTAAACGAAAATTATTTGCATCATGAGCTAGTGGAATCGGCGTAATTTTACTAGCTGGAATATTATAAAAATCACAAATATCTGTTGCTGTAGTATTTGAATTACAAATTATATGCTTTGCTTGTGACAGTACTTGGGGAATGTAGTAAAGATAATAATATTTCAGAGGAGATAGGCGTTTGGGAAAGCGTAAAGGTATTACATCGTGTACGGTAACAATACTTCGGCATTTAGAATAGAGCGGTGCTTCCGGTTGCGGAGAAAATAAAAGCTTAGATTTCAGCTTGCGATAGATTTGCGGTAATTGGAACTGCGTCCACACAAGTCTGTCAAAATGTCCTTTCGTCCCTTGAGCGGGTGTAAATTTATCTGGTATTTGATAACAACTGAAGTTTGGATAATCACTACTAGCGAGTAGCGTTGGTTGAAGATGTTTTAAACAAGGGAAAAGATTAGTAGCATAGTTGCTTATACCTGTGGGTTTGGAGAAAACAACTGATAAATTGACCAATAATTCATTCATCTATGTAGCAGTTTAACCAGTAAATCACCTGATATATAGAATTTACCAGTTATTTGTAAAACACAAGACAGCTATACTACTAATTTACTGATATATTAATTTCACTCTAGAAGGTGCGGCTGGCTTTTATCTACTGTTATCTAAATAGATCACGCCTGACGTGATTAAAAATTAGCTTTATTATCTAAGGGTTTTAAAGACTACTTAAATCTAGATGATAGAATTTCCCACGTAATTGAGCTATTTTCACGGGCTAATTCGCATCAAACGTAAATAATTGAATTTAATTAGATTTAATTAGATTTAATATAATTTAATTTAATTTATGGATGTCAATTAGAGTTTAATTACAATTTAATTACAATTCAATATGTTAGCTGCTGAATGTGACATATAAAACATCAAAACTAATTAATTATTTGATATGATGTATTCACTATAGTTCTATGAGTTACTTGTTTGCCATACATTAATAGACCGTAGAATTTTCCAAATGCTACTTTAGGTCTAATAAAGATTAAAACTAAGGCATAAACAAATAGTCGAATTAATCTAGTTATTAAAATAAATTCATTAGTATATCTTTCTAAAGTTAATAAATAGCTATAAGTACTATGCCTTATTTTTCGGGATACATACCTATTTGTAATTGACGAAGGTTGGTGCAGTACGCCAAAGTCTTTAGTAACTGCAATTAGATATCCTTGATTTGCATAGCGTCTACAGAAATCAAAATCTTCGTAGTAGAGAAAATAAGCATCATCAAATTGTGGACAATCATAAAAATTACCTAAATTGACAATCAAGCTACAGCCGGAAACCCAATCGCAAACGATATAGGGAGCTTCTGTATTGGTTAATAAATCTTGGGTTTTGATTGTTCCTGTTTTGGGAATAAAAGACCCACCAGCAAACCAAATTTCATCTTTGGGTGTGTGAATGATTGTGCCGAGAATGGAAATTTCTGGATATGAGTGAAAAAAACGATTAACTTTTTCTAAAGAATTATTGGATAAATAAGCATCTGGGTTTATTATCCAGACAACTGCTTGAGAATCTTGGCTATAAATCCACTTCATGCCATAATTACAGGCACGTCCAAAACCCATATTATATCCGGGATGAAGAACCTGTACGGACTCATTGTTTAATTCTCTAATAAAATTATCATCGGGCGAATTATTAATGATAATTGTCTTATAATCGATATTCTCCTCAACGGGAAGAGAATTAATCAATTTGGAAATTAATTTTGTTGAATAGTAGTTAACGGTTAGGAAATAAATCACGATAGTTCTACCTGACAGTCGTCACCAATCATAAATCTTAAGGCTTTTGGACGACGGGGTGCGAGTGTCACTTGCGCCCTCTGTCCAATCAAACTATCTATGATTCGTTGATGAATCCCGGAAATTTTAGCACCTTCCAAAACAACACTATGTTCTATTTCCGTATCTACTAAGCTTGATTTGTCAGCAACACTAGTGTAAGGACCAATAAAACAATTTTCTAAATAACAATCTGTACCAATAATTACTGGGCCGCGAATAGTACAATTAACCACCTTAGAACCAGAACCTATTTCCACTCAGCCAATTATTTGACTTAGAGTATCAACAATTCCCTCAATCGATGTTTGTAGCCCGGTATCGAGAATAAGACGATTAGCTTCTAATAAATCATCTTTTTTTCCAGTATCTAGCCACCAACCTTCAAGTTTACAGGCTAATACTTGGTGTTGTTGACTAATCAAATGTTGAATAGCATCGGTAATTTCTAACTCACCCCTTGCAGAGGGTTGAATACAACCGATAGCTTTATGAATAATTTTGGAAAAGAAGTAAACTCCGACCAAAGCTAAATTAGAAGGAGGAACTTTTGGTTTTTCAATTAGTTCTAAAACTTTGCCACTTTCATCAACTTTAGCGACCCCAAAGGCACTAGGATTATTAACAGCACGTAATAGTATCAATGCATCATGATGCTGCTGTTGAAATTGCTTGAGAAAATAACTCAAGTCTCCCTGCTGGATTAGGTTATCACCTAAATACATTACAAAAGGTGAGTCTTCTAGAAAAGAGCGAGCTGTTTTTACAGCGTGAGCGAGTCCTGCTGGTTGCTCTTGCAGAATATAAGCAATGTTTGCTCCGAATTTATCCCCATTTCCAGTTTTAGCTTTAACTTCTTCTCCAGTCTCTGGTGAGATGACGATACCGATATCGGTAATACCGGCTGCAACCATTTCTTCGATGCCATACCATAAAATAGGTTTGTTTGCTACTGGTACGAGTTGCTTGGCTCCGGTATAGGTTAGAGGTCGCAGTCGAGTACCTTTACCACCAGAGAGAATAAGTGCTTTCATAGAGTGAACTAGCAATTAGATTTGATTTCAAAATTATTTACGAAAGCCTATTTTTGCTAAGAGTACTAAGTGATATAAAAGGCTTGAAATACTAGTTTTCCCATTTTGCTTACAAAAATCTCATAAATAAAAATCTACAGTATGGATACTTCACTCTTAGCTAGTCATATTTCGGAATTCTTTAAGCATTTTTCTCAAACTTTCTCTCCAATGTGGTGGATATGATTCCATCAGTGAAGATATTTTGGTGCAATCAAGAACTGAATAGCTGGGACGAGTCGCAGGAGTCGGGTATTCGGAAGTAGGAATAGGAACGACACGTTCAATATTTAAGGGAAAACCTAATAATTTGGCTTCTTCAAAAATTGCAACAGCAAAGTCGTACCAACTAGCCACACCGCTATTGGTATAGTGATAAATACCGCTTTTAGGCTGGTCTTTGGTAATTAACATAGCTATGGTCTGGGCTATATCTGTAGCCCAAGTAGGACTACCAATTTGGTCGCTAACTACTTTAAGTTCTGACTTTTGTGCCCCTAACCGCAGCATAGTTTTAACAAAATTGCTTTTACCACCACTTCCATAAACCCAAGCTGTACGCAGAATCAAGTAGTTACTACAAATTGAACTAATAGCTTGTTCTCCTGCTAACTTAGTTTCACCATAAATGCTTAGAGGGTTAGTTAAATCATTTTCTTGATAAGGACGATTGCTTTTACCGTCGAAAACATAATCTGTAGAAATATGAATCAACAAAGCTTGGGATTTATTAGCTTCTTCAGCAAGGACTCCAGGTGCTACAGCATTAATTTTATTTGCGAATTCGGGTTCGTTTTCGGCTTTGTCTACAGCAGTATAAGCAGCAGCATTAATAATTATTTGTGGTTCCCAATGCTTAATTAAATTCTTGATAGTTTCCGGTTGAACAAGTTCTACTTCCGGACGAGCTACAGCAATTAGATTATTGTAAGGCTGAAGAGCTTTTTTTAATTCTGTACCGACTTGACCTTTACAGCCAATTAGTAAAATTGATTTATTCATTCAATTGACAATAATTCATCCTGATGATGAAATACCTCTCTCCTAGATGAAAACATAAACTAGTTTATAAGTTTTTTCTATCCATAAAAATAATATATTCAAACAAAATGATTTGGAAATATTGGCTCAGCTATAAATAAACAATTCAATTAACCATAATATTAAAATTTTTTATATTTTCAATTTAAAGATAGTATAAGTACTATCAGTTATGTTGATATTTTATGTACAATTTGTTACTAAATCCAGGAGTTTAGACCAACTGTTATGTTGAGTACTCTTCTAAATTCGATATCAAAAAAATTTCCTTTAAATGATTAGGTACAGTTTTGAATGCATTAGACAAGTGTTTGCTGTAAGCAAAAAAAAATCGCATTCATTCGGGTCTCAGTGAAATCATACAGGTAAATGATATAAATTAGAGCAACTTTTTGATTGGCATTTGTCCTACTAGTACATTAATATAACTTATATTGCCAATAAATCTAAACACTAAAAAAATTTAGGTAAAGCATTTAAGGGCTATTATTTTTTTTTAATAACGAATATATAGATAGATACAAAAACGAATTCTTTTATCATATTTTCAAATTTTATGCACAAATAAAAATCAATGTTTTAAAATACTTATATTTGTTAACCAAAATGTTTAGAATTTATTTACATAAAAATCTTTTTTAATACAGTGAATGGCTTATAGATTGGTTGTTTTTCAAAAACAGAACCTACTAAGCTAGAAATGCCACTTATAGCAGAAGACAAAACTAGGTGTGTTAATGTTGCTATAATTCCTACTTGAATGAATAGTTAATTTTTTCTTTAAATCATAAAACCAAAAGTCTTGTGATTTTTAACCACGTGGTATAGGAACGCTGACGAAAAGCAAACGTTTGCAATGGTTTTTTGTGTTGTTCCCTAATAAACCTATGCCAATCAATTTATTTGATGCTAACTTCTATCGCTCTGCTAATTCAAATTTGAATGCATTGAGTGATAAAGAAGCACGGTCACATTTCAAAAGTTACGGTTTAGATAATGGTCTGGAATTTTCATCACTAGTTGATTTAGATTTCTATCGTGCTAGTAACAGCGATTTAGCTGGCTTAAATAATAAAGAGGCTTACGAACATTTAGTAAATTATGGTGTTAGTCAAGGACGGAAATTCTCATCACTTGTTGACTTGGATTTCTACCGAAAAACAAATAGTGACAAAACTTCTCTGACTTACGAAGAGTTATTGGAGGACTTACAAAATAAAGGTATAGCGTCAGGGAAATCGTTTTCACCTTTTTTCAATATCAACTACTATTTAGCTGATAATCCTGATATTGCTAAAACTTTCGGTAATAGCTACAAAGAAGCATTTGATAATTTTGTAATCGAAGGTTTGAATAGTGGTGATTCTTTTTCTCCAGGGTTTGACGCACAATTCTATCAAAATGTTCACACAGATTTAGCGGTTAGTTCGTTAGATAATGAGCAGCTTTTAGAGCATTTTGTACTTAACGGTTTGAGTGAAGGAAGAACATCAGCACCAGGATTTGATGTTAAATATTACCTAAACAACAACTCTATTCTGAAGAATGCAGGATTTAACTATAGTGATGCTTACGAACACTTTGTCAGTGTTGGCTTACGCGATGGGTTAAGAGCTAGTGAATTTATAGAGAGCGACCGTGCAGGAAATGTCTTAAATGACGCACGGACAATAACTTTAGCAAAAGGTGAGGTAAGTTTTAGAGACTCTATAGGAAACTCTGATAGAAACGACTTTTATAGTTTGAATTTGAATAATTTGAATAGCAACCTCGAAGTCGTGGTTAACGGATTAAGTGCAGATGTAGACGTGGAATTGCTTGATAGTAGTGGCAAGATTATCGCGAGTGCATCTAATAGTGGTAATACAGAAGAATTTTTAGGTATTAATAGTTTAGAAAATGGAACATACTACATCCGGGTGTTTGAAGGTGTAGAAGCAGACAATACCAACTACAACCTGAGTCTGTCTGTTACTCCAATAGATACTGAATCCGAGACAATAGTCTTGGATCAATCATCACCAGTTCCAGGTACATCAGCTTCAGCCACATCCCAGCCTGCATCAACTTCCCAGACAATAGATCCTCTGATTACAGAAGTTGTTGCATTAACAAATTCATATCGAAGTCAGCATGGTTTAGAACCTTTAACTTTAAACATCAATCTATCTCAATCAGCTCAAACACACAGCCAAGATATGGCTTTATCTGACTTTTTTAGTCATACAGGTTCAGACGGAAGCAGAACTAGCGACCGTACAAAGTTAGCGGGTTATGAATCTTCTTACGTTGGTCAAAACATAGCCGCAGGTTACATCACTGCTGAAGAAGTTGTTAGAGGATGGATGAATAGTCCGGGACATCGGGAAAATATTCTCAATCCGAACTATAAAGAAATCGGGATTGGATATTATTACTTAGCT